>CAJDVY010000009.1_pt1 | contig 14017 bp, 10 predicted proteins | sample 7391441 | NCBI WGS metagenome assembly CAJDVY01 (sample SAMEA7055728, study PRJEB34461) | soil metagenome | biome: terrestrial ecosystem; feature: Peninsula; material: soil | place: Antarctica | collected 2016 | reverse complement strand
CCAGATGTTCCAGCTCGGCGTGCATGGCGACATCAAGGATCACAAGATCGCGCCAGTGCGCTCCTCGTCGGCGCTGATCCTGTCCTCGACCAACATCAATCGCGAAAAGATCTACGTGCAGCAGCCGCCGATTTCCTCGGCCGGCTACAGCTCGCAGGCGTTTGCGCCGCACTACCCGCATACCGAGCGCAAGACAGAAACCAAGCAGTGCGACGATTGTCATTTGTCGAAGACGAATGACAACAACGCGATCATGGCGCAGTTGCTGTTGTACGGAACGAAGTTCGTCGACTTCATCGGTTATCACGCGTGGGTCGGTGAGAGTGGCAGCGTCGCGGCGGTACAGGTGACAGAGTGGGATGAACCACAGGCGGTGATTGGCAGTTACCTGCAGAGGTTTGCATATCCGGATTGGTACAAGAAGCATCAGGACGCGGGACAAAAGCTCGCGAGCGCGGTCGAGCACGGCGCGGGCGAGGCGAACTGCATCCAGCTCCGCGGCGAATACGTCTACGTTGCCGAAGGCGCGAAGGGCATGCGCGTGTACGACGCGGCGAGCATCGCGAACAAGGGCTTCTCGCAGAAGCTCGTGACGGCGCCGTTCTCGCCCCTCGGCCAAGACACGCGCATCAAGAGCAAGAATGCCACCTGCGTGGTGCTGCCGACGACCCAGCCGGTCGCTGTCAATCGGGACGACGACGAGTCGCGCCGCCTCGCCAACCGCGAGCAGCCGATGCACGCGATCTACCGATATGCGTTCATCACCGACGCGGTCGAAGGCTTGATCGCGACCGACATCGAGACGCTGACCGACGGCGATCCGCGCAACAACTTCCTCAAGCGCCAGCTGACCTGGAACGAGAATCACGTGCTCGACGGTGCGCGTCATGTTGCGATCGCCGGCACCTGGTTCTACGTCGCGACCGATGCCGGCATCGTCGTGCTCGACATGAACGACCCGCTGAAGCCGCGCTACGTGAAAACCGTGCCGCTTGCTGGCGCGCAGGCGAGCCAGGTGCAGTTCCGCTACCTGTTCGCCACCGCCAAGGACGGATTGCACGTCATCGATGTGACCCATCCGGACAAGGCCGCCGAAGTTGCCAGCGCATTCGTGCCGCTGCGCGACGCGCACAAGCTGCACGTAGCTCGGACCTATGCTTATGTCGCCGACGGTGCCGACGGCGTTGCGATCATCGACGTCACGAATCCCGAGAAGCCGTTCGTCTACCAGATGTTCAACGCGGACGGAAAGATCAGCGACGCGCGTGACGTCGTCGTCGCCACGACCAACGCATCACTGTTCGCGTACGTCGCCGATGGCAAGAACGGACTGAAGGTTGTCCAGCTCACCAGTCCCGAATCGCAGCCGAAATTCTACGGCTACAGCCCGGACCCGATGCCGCAACTGATCGCGTGGTATCCGACCAAGAATGCTGCACTGTCGCTGTCGCGCGGCCTCGAGCGCGACCGCGCCGTCGACGAAACCGGTCACCAGATCGCGGTGTTCGGGCGCATCGGATCGCGTCCGTTCAACCTCGAAGAGATGCAGCGGATGTTCCTCAAGCCGGACGGCACGCCGTGGTACGTGAGCGATGCCGTGAAGGATGCCGATACGAGCCGCGGCGAACCGCGACCGGTCCCCGTCGATGCGCGACCGGCCGCTGCCGCTCCGGCGCGATCTGAGTAATATCCTCCGTCAAAGTCGGAGGCCTTTGCTGTCGCCCCGTCAGTGCGGCCAGAAAGAACATGAGCTGCCCGATGGCGCGGGTGCGCCCATCGCCACCCGAAGATGGCGAGACCCTGCGTCGGATGCGATCGAAACCGCTGCGCTGCGCGGAGGATCAAAGAAGAATTGTTCTATCGATGCCGACCATGAATGACGTCCTGCACGCGAACGTTCACCCACGCTGCACTCGCGATCGGAGGCGGCCTCGAGCGGCACATCTGGTGGGCTCAAATTCAAGCCGTCTCCAAGCGGGATTGGGGACTTGCCCGAAGGAATGAGGATTTGCCATTCCAATCAGCGGCGTAGCGATCGGTTCCGTAACCGATCATGCAGCGGCCTCTATCCTGACCACAGATGCCCGCTGTTGGCGGAGTAGTGGAGTGTGCACATGGTGTCTATCTCCGGGCAAAATGCGGAGTCGCCGCCCCAAGGTCGGCCTGTGGAAACCATTCGCATTGGTTGTGCGGGCTGGAGCGTTCCGCGCGTGGATACCGACTCATTCACGGTGGCGCGCAGCCAGCTACAACGCTATGCAGTGCGTTTCGACTGCGTCGAGATCAACTCTTCGTTCTACCGTATGCACAAATCGGCGACGTATGCGCGCTGGGCGGCAAGCGTTCCAGCCGGCTTCCGCTTCTCAGTGAAAATGCCGCGCACAATCACGCATGAACAGCGCTTGGCTGACAGCGGTACCCTGCTCAATGAGTTTTTTACGGACATCGGCGCGCTCGGCGACCGACTGGGCTGCGTGCTGATCCAGTTGCCGCCGAGCCTGCCGTTCGATCGCAGCCGAATGCAGGATTTCCTTGCAGAGCTGCGCCAACATTGCAGTGGGGACGTTGCAATCGAACCACGCCATCCGACCTGGTTCAATGCGCGCGCGGAGCGGCTACTGGTGGACCATGGGATCGCCCGCGTTGCGGCCGATCCTGCCGTAGTTGCTGCCGCAGCGCTCCCGGGTGGCGCAACGCAGCTCGTGTATTTCCGGCTGCATGGCACGCCGCACATGTACTACTCGAGCTACGCGCAAGACGACCTCGTTGCACTGGGCAAACAGTTGCGCCGTGCCGCGGCGGCCGGCGCGCGTGCATGGTGCATTTTCGACAACACCGCACGCGGCGCGGCGATTCCGAACGCGCTCGCGTTGCAGCGCCTGCTGCAGACGTCGTGGCGAGAGACGCTCTCGCAAGACTTGCCGTGACTGCGCGTCTTTCGCCGTCCGTCGGTCTCTGCCCACCTCAGATTGATGCAAGATTCGCGTAGGCGAGCACCAGGCGCTTGCGCCCGGCGTCCGCGAAGTTGATCTCCACCAGTAGATGCGCACCGGCGCCTTCATAACTAAGCACGACGCCTTCGCCGAAGCTTGCATGCTTGACGCGCTCGCCAAGCTTGAATGGTGCTGTCGGCTGCGCTGTGTCTTCCACGTAGCGGCCGGCAAATGCGGGGCGGCTTATCTGCACGCGTGGACGCACCTCACGGACCAGTTCGGCGGGAATCTCGCTCAGGAATCGCGATGGCCTCCCATAGGACTCGACGCCGTGCAGGCGCCGTGATTCGGCGTAGGTGAGAAGCAGGCTTTCGCGCGCGCGCGTAATGCCGACATAGGCCAAACGGCGCTCCTCTTCGAGGCGCCCGGCTTCCTCGCTCGATTTCTGGCTTGGAAACAGCCCGTCTTCAAGGCCCACCAGAAACACGAACGGAAACTCCAGGCCCTTTGCGGAATGCAACGTCATCAGCTGCACGCAATCCTGGCCCGGCTCGCCCTGGCCTTCGCCAGCTTCGAGCGCCGCATGCGACAGGAATGCGGCGATCTCCGACAAACCTGCTTCGAGGTCATCGGGCGTGCGCTGGAAGCGGCTCGCGACGTTGACCAGTTCGTCGAGGTTCTCGACGCGCGATTCAGCGCTGCCGCGGCTGTCCTTCTCATAGAAGTCGCGCAGGTTCGAGCGAGCGAGCACGTGTTCGATCTGTTCGGACAGCGTGAGCGTGATCGTCTCCCTCTCGCCGATGGATTCATCTTCGGACGAGGACTCGGGCGACGCGCCCGCCGCGTGACATTCGCGTGCGAGTTCTTCGATCAATTGCACGAACGCACGCAGCGCATTCTTCGCGCGCCCAGCCAGCGCGTCCGAACTCAGTTCGCCCAGCGTTGCCTCCCACATCGACACCGCGTCGCGGCGCGCGCGCAGGCGCAGCATGTCCAGGGTGCGCCCGCCGATGCCACGCGGGGGCGTGTTGACCGCGCGCTCGAACGCGGGGTCGTCGTGGCGGTTTGCGGTCAGGCGCAGATACGCGAGCGCATCCTTGATTTCGGCGCGATCGAAATAGCGCAGGCCGCCATAGATGCGATACGGCAGCTTGTGTTGGATCAGTTGTTCCTCGAAATTGCGCGACTGCGCGTTCGAGCGGTACAAGATTGCGATGTCGGAGGGCTTCGCACTATCGCGCAGGTAGCCGCGAATGCGCTCGATCACGTAGCGCGCTTCGTCCTGCTCGTTGTACGCCGCATACAGTTCAATCTGTTCGCCGGCATCGCCAGCGGTCCACAGCTGTTTGCCGAGCCGGTCCGGGTTGTGTGCGATCACCGCATTCGCAGCGGCGAGAATGGTGCCGGTCGAGCGGTAGTTCTGTTCCAGGCGGATCGTCTTCGCATTCGGGAAATCGCGCAGGAAAGACTGCACGTTCTCGACCTTCGCGCCGCGCCAACCGTAGATCGCCTGGTCGTCGTCGCCGACCACGAACACCTGACCGGTGCCACCAGCCAATACGCGAATCCACGCGTACTGCAGCGTGTTGGTGTCCTGAAATTCGTCGATCAGTAAATGCCGGTAGCGCTCGCGATAGTGCGCGAGCAGTGCATCGTCATGCAGCCACAATTCGTGTGCGCGCAGCAGCAGTTCGGCGAAATCGACCAGGCCGGAACGCTGGCATGCGGCCTCGTACGCACGGTAGATATCGATCAGCACGCGATTGACCGGATTGAAACCCGGATCGAGCGCATCCGGTCGTTTGCCTTCATCCTTCGCGCTGTTGATGAACCAGGTTGCCTGGCGCGGTGGAAAGCGCGCCTCGTCCAATCCGAGGCCCTGGATCGTGCGCTTGACCAGACGCTGTTGGTCGTCGCTGTCGAGGATCTGGAACGTCTCCGGCAGCTTCGCCTCGCGCCAGTGTCGACGCAGCAGGCGGTGCGCGATGCCGTGGAACGTGCCGATCGTGAGTCCGCGCGCACCGCCTTCGATCAGCGCATCGGTGCGCCCGCGCATCTCGCCAGCGGCCTTGTTGGTAAAGGTGACCGCGAGCACCGACCACGGCGACACTCGCTCGACCTGCAGCAGCCAGCCGATGCGATGGGTCAGCACGCGCGTCTTGCCGGAACCCGCGCCGGCGAGCACCAGGTAGTGCCCCGTCGGCGCGGTTACCGCCTCGCGTTGCGAGTCATTGAGTCCATCAAGCAGGTGGGAAACGTCCATCGCGTCATTGTAACGGGCGCGCCGCGACGCGACGGACAAGCCGATCGCGTTACTTGCGCATCGCACCCGCAGCGACGAGACCGAGCCCAACCAAAACGCCGAGGCCACCGATCCATTGCGGAATGGTTTTGTCCTGTTTTACCGAAGCCGACAGGCCGCCGATCTTCACGACCTCCTTGTCCTGGGTGAAATTCAGATTGCCGGTGAAGCCGGCGGCACCGACGGCGATAAGGATGATGCCGGCGAGAATAAGTCCGATGCGCATGATGGTTCCCCTTTGATGGATGGAGGTGGATTCGCGATGGTGCATTCACCCACCGACGGCGTGTGCGACGACACGCTTGGTGGTGGGTGGCGGCGTTACTCCGGCCCTAATGTAAACGAGTGGCCTGTGGACTGCATGCGCACGGTGACTGCCATACGTGCGCCGTTCAGTTGGCGAACGCGACGCCGGGGAGACCGAGCACGAAATCGGCACCCATCAACAGGGATGGCGTGTAATAGCCACCGGCCGGCTTCGCTCGATGCACGTGTTCTGCCATCGCGAGCGAGGATTGCACCGTGAGCGCGTAGCCGTTGGGTGTTGTCAGCATGAGCCGCTCCTCGGCGCCGGACGCGTTGCGCACCTCACCCCAGATGTGGGACTGCGTCGCCGCACGGCGTTGCGCATCGGGGCCGGCGACCGCGCCTGCACGCGACTTCAGGAATGCCTGCACCGATGCCAGACCCAGCAGCGGCTTCAGGTGCCGTAGCCAGCGTGCGCGTGCGATCGTCTTGGCCGGCAATGCCATGTAGGTTTCGATGTTCGGGATGCCGGTCGACACATACGCGGTGTAGACATCACCCCACGGAATCGTCATTGCGCTGCGCTGCAGGCCATCGCGCGTGAACGTGCGCGTCTTCCAGGCGAATGGCACCTCGACCACGGCGCCATCGATGCGCGCGCGCCCACCCTTGGCGAGACCCTCCACGCTGGTTTTCGCAGTGCCGGGGCTGCTGCCGCCGCCGGCCTCGAACGCGAGCACGAGTGCATTCGCATCGGGCAGGCGCTGCTTCAGCAGCGCCGCGACGCAGTCGGTCGGCACGACGTCGAAGCCTGTGCCCGGTGCGATGACAATGCCTTGCCGCTGCGCGCGCGAATGCGCGTGATGGCACAACGCGAACACGTCGATTTCGCCGGTAATGTCGAGATAGTGCAGCTTGCGTTCGAGGCAGGCTTCCAGCAGCGGCGCGGCGGTGCGTGAGAATGGGCCGGCACAGTTCAGCAGCAGATCGACGCCATCGAGGTTGCGCGTGATCTCGGCTGGATCACCCAGTTCGAATGTGCGGCGGGTCAGGCCAAGGCGCTGCGCAAGCGCGTCGAGCGCGTCGCGATTGCGCCCACCGAGGACCGGCTTGAGCCCGCGCCGCACGGCTTCCTCGGCAATCAACGTGCCGGTGTAGCCATTCGCGCCGTAGATCAGGATCCTGCTCATCAGCGAACTCCCGCATCAGGTGTAACTTTCAGCGTGGCGCACCCGGTGTTGCGTAGAGTTGTTCGGCGCGCTGGAACAACACCCACGACGTGGCGATGTATTTGTCGCCGCCCTTGGGCATGTTGCCGCGATGCGTATGCGTGAAGCCGGCCGGCGCGATCAGCAGCGAGCCGGTGCGCGGAACGATCTTGCGCGGCTGGTAGTGGAACTCGGTTTCGCCCTCGTCGAAGCCATCGTTGAGGTAGACCGACCACAGCAGCACGCGGTGCAGGGTTTCACCGTGGTCGGCTTTCGGAAACAGCTCGCAGTGCCAGTATGGATAGCCACCTTGGTCGGCGTGGTATTTCTGCAGGTTGATCGTGCCGGGCCGGAAGCACTTGGTGACCAGCGCCTGCAGAAGGTTATCCGGCAGCGCCGCGACCATCGCTGGATCGATCAATACCAGTTCGCCGGTGTTCGGGTCTGGTTTGCGCAGTGCGATCGGTGCGAGAGCGGCGTAGGCGTATTTGCGCACGTAGGCCATCACGCCGCGCAGCATCGCCGCGTTGAAACGGTTTTCGACGTCCTTCCATTCCGGGCGATCGGCGAGCGTGATATCCCAGCTGTCCTTCAGGCGCGTATCGACGCCACCGCCGGTCGAGCCGCGCACGGCTTGGCCGCTTGAGTTGAAGCGTGCAATCACGTCACTGCAGAACGGCGCGTCGAATGCGTCTTCGTAAACTTCGATGAAATCCGGGTTGGTCATGGCTTTCCTGTTGCAGGAACGGCTTCAATTCCGATACAGCCCACACTATCCGGTCCGCCGCTCCTCCAAGAAGCGACCTCTGCTCTTGTAGGAGCGCTGCAAGCGCGACCCGGAACAAGCGCTTGCGAGATGCGGCCCGTCGAAAAATCAAATCATTGCATCACGGTGGTAGCGGGTGACGAGTTCGACCTCGTTCTTCGAGCCGAGGAAAACCGGCACGCGCTGGTGCAGCTTTTCAGGCTGGATGTCGAGGATGCGGGTTAGTCCGGTGGTCGCCGCACCGCCGGCTTGCTCGACAATCATCGCCATCGGGTTGGCTTCGTACATCAGGCGCAACTTGCCCGGCATCGCAGGGTCCCTCGCGTCGCGCGGATAGATGAAGATACCGCCGCGGGTCAGGATGCGGTGCACGTCCGCGACCATCGAGGCAACCCAGCGCATGTTGAAGTCGCGCCCACGCGGGCCGCTCTTGCCGGCCAGCAGTTCTTCGATGTAGCGCTGCATCGGCGCCTCCCAATGGCGCATGTTCGACATGTTGATCGCGAATTCCGAGGTTTCTTCCGGAATGCGCAGGTTCGATTGGGTCAGCGGAAAATTGCCCTGTTCGCGGTCGAGCGTGAACTGGTACACGCCATCGCCGAGGGTCAGCACCAGCACCGTGCTCGATCCGTAGATCGCATAACCCGCAGCGACCTGCTTGGTGCCGGGCTGCAGGAACGCTGCCTCGTTTGGCTCGCAGCCTTCCGGACAGCGCAACACCGAGAAGATCGTGCCGACCGAGATGTTCACGTCGATGTTCGACGAGCCGTCGAGCGGATCGAACACGAGCAGATATTCACCCTTCGGATAGCGGTTCGGGATTGGGTGCGGATCGTCCATTTCCTCCGATGCGAGCGCGGCGAGATGGCCGCCCCATTCGTTTGCTTCGAGCAGGATCTCGTTGGAAACCACGTCGAGCTTCTTCTGCGTCTCGCCCTGCACGTTTTCGGTGCCGGCACTGCCGAGCATGTCGCCGAGCGCACCCTTCGCCGTCGCGATCGAGATGCGCTTGCAGGCGCGTGCGACGACTTCGATGAGCAGGCGCAGGTCGGCGTCGAGGTTGCCTTTCTCGCGCTGTTGTTCGATCAGAAATCGGCTGAGCGTCACCCGCGTGGCGGTTTTGGCGCTGGTCGGCATGGCGAGGAATCCGTGGGTGATAATCCGTCATTGTCGCGACTCGGCGCGACGCGTGCCACTGCCGGCAGATACCGCGGCGGCCGGCAGCCTCGGAGTACCCCATCTATCGGCACTCCCGCGCGTGCGATTCGGTGCCATCATCGCGTTTTCCGATCAAAGGAACGCACGATGATGCGCTGGTTGCCTTGTCTGCTCTGTCTGGGGTTGTCGATGACTGCCATTGCACATGCCGAAAACGCCGACGAGCGCTTCAAGGCGCTCTATACGCAGGAGTGGAGTTGGCGCCTGCAGCAATTTCCGGGCTACGACGACGAGGACACCACCGCAAATCCGAACGACAACCGCCTGCCGGATGTCGACGCGCAGGCGCAATCGACGCGGCTGGCTTACTGGGACAAGGTGCTCAAGCAGCTCGACACGATTCCGGTCAAGGAGTTGTCCGCAGCCAATCAGGTCAATATCGCGGTGTATCGCCCGCAGATCGAGAACCTCGCCGCGGACATCCGTTTCCGCGATTACGAGATGCCGTTCAACAGCGATTCGCAGTTCTGGTCCGATCTTGGTTTCATGACCCAGCGGCCGCTGAAGAACGCGCAGGAAGCGCGCAACTACATCGCGAAGCTGGACGACGTACCGCGTTATTTCGACCAGCAGACCGTGAACATGCGCGCCGGCCTCAAGCGCGGATTCAGCGTGCCGCGTGCGGTGCTCACCGGGCGCGACGTCTCGATTGCGAGCTACTCGCAGGTGAAATCGCCCGAGGGCAGCGATTTCTACAAGCCGCTGAGGAGCCTGCCGTCGAACATTTCGGCCGCCGAGCAGGCGACGTTGCGCGCCGACGCCGTGCGCGCGATCCGCGATCGCGTGATCCCGGCTTACGCGAAACTGCTGGTGTTCTTCCGCAACGACTACATGCCGCATGCGCGCACCACGCTGGCGGCCGAGTCGCTGCCGGACGGCAAGGCGTACTACCTCCAGCAGATCAAGGAATACACGACACTCGATCTCGACCCGCAGGCGATCCACGACATCGGTCTGAAGGAAGTTGCGCGCATCGATACCGAAATGCAGGCGACGATGAAGACGACCGGTTTCAAGGGTGATTTTCCCGCGTTCCTGCAGTATCTGCGCACCGATCCTCAGTTCTATCCGAAGACGGGCGACGAACTCCTGATGCGCGCGGCATGGATCGCCAAACAGGTCGATGCGAAGCTGTCGCAGTTCTTCGACCTGCTGCCGCGCGGACGCTTCGGCATCGAGCCGGTGCCGGCGTCGATCGCGCCGTTCTGGACCGCCGGTCGCGGCGGCGCGCACACGTACTGGGTCAATACCTACGACCTGCCATCGCGGCCCCTCTACAACCTGCCCGCGTTGACGCTGCACGAATCGGCGCCGGGGCATGCGCTGCAAGGTGAATTGTCCGAGGAGCACAAAGGCCTGCCGGACTTCCGCAGCAAGAGCTACATCTCCGCGTATGGCGAAGGCTGGGCGCTGTATTGCGAAAAGCTCGGCATCGAGATGGGTATCTATCACACGCCGTACGAGGAGTTTGGTCGCGAGACTTACGAGATGTGGCGCGCGGCGCGACTGGTCATCGACACCGGCATTCATCATCTGGGCTGGACGCGCGAGCAGGCGATCAAGTACCTCGCCGAGCACACCGCGCTGAGCCAGCACGAGGTCGAGACCGAAGTGGATCGCTATATCTCGTGGCCAGGCCAGGCGCTCAGCTACAAGCTGGGCGAGATCAAGATCGTCGAGTTGCGCGCGCGCGCCGAGAAACAGCTCGGCGCGAAATTCGACCTGCGCCATTTCCACGATGCGGTCCTCGCGCTCGGCTCGGTGCCGCTGCCGGTGCTGGAATCGCAGATTGATCAGTTCATTGCGGCTGGGGGCCCGGAGCCAAAACGCGACTGCGAGTGCGCGCCGCCAAAGTCGTAAGCTGAGCCACGCAGGAGTCATCGGGCGGCGCCGCCGCGAACCACTCAACGGAGAACGCGATCATGCAAGTCCAATTCCACGGCGCAGCGGGCGAGGTCACCGGATCGTGCCATCTGGTGAACGTCGCTGGCCATCGCGTACTGCTCGACTGCGGTATGGTCCAAGGTAGCCGTCAGGACGAGGCGCGCAACGCGACGCCATTCGACTTCGATGCGGCAACCATCGATGCCGTGGTGTTGAGCCATGCGCATATAGATCACACCGGTCGCTTGCCGCTGCTGGTCAAACGCGGCTTCCGCGGTCCGATCTTCACCCATCCGGCGACTATCGACGTGGCGGCGATCCTGCTCGCCGACAGCGCGTCGATCGCGCAACAGGATGCCGATCGTGACAACCGCCATCTTGCGGAGGGTGTCGTGCCGACGGTTCCGCTGTACGGCGCCGCCGATGTCGCCGCGACGATGCAACAGATGAAGCCGATCGAGTATCGAACGCCTACGCAGATCCTGCCTGGCGTGCACGTGACCTTGCGCGATGCCGGCCATATCCTGGGTTCTGCGTCGATAGAACTGACCGAAACCGCGAGCGCACGCACGCTGGTGTTTTCCGGCGACCTTGGACCGAAGGGCACGCCGATCCTGTGCGATCCGGACCCGGTGCCGCGCGCTGATCTGGTCGTGATGGAGTCAACTTATGGCGACCGCCTGCACAAGCCGCTGACCGACACGATCGCCGAGCTTGCCCAGATCTTCGCGCAGGCGATCGCTTCCAAGGGCAACGTCGTGATCCCCGCATTTGCGGTGGGACGGACCCAGGAGCTCTTGTACTTCTTCGCCGAACATTTCCAGGCGTGGGGTCTGGACAAGTTCCAGATCTTCCTCGACAGCCCGATGGCGACCAAGGTCACGGCCACCTACGATCGCCATGAGGATCTGTTCGATGCCGAGGCGAAGGCGCTGTGGGCGAATCGCCCGCATCCGCTGCGCCTGCCCAACCTGCGCTTCACCGACAGCGTGGAGCAATCGCGTGCAATCAACGACATCCACGGCGGCGCGATCATCATGGCCGGCTCCGGCATGTGCAACGGCGGCCGCATCCGCCACCATCTGCGCAACAACCTGGCCGGTGAGAACAACCACATCGTGTTCGTCGGCTATCAGGCGCAAGGCACGCTGGGTCGCCTGTTGGTCAACGGCGTGGCGTCGGTCAAACTGTTCGGCGAACAGGTGCCAGTCAATGCGCAATGCCACACGGTTGGCGGCCTCTCGGCGCATGCCGATCAAGCCGGTTTGATGGAATGGTATGGCGCAATCGCGGGCCATCCACCGGTGTGGCTCGTGCACGGTGAAGACCCCGCGCGCGGCGTGCTGGCTGAACGCTTGCACACGCAGTTTGGTGCAAGCGTGAACCTGAGCGTGCCGAACCAGCAGGTCGAGGTGTAGGCAGACGCAGACGCCCGCGTTACGGTTTCTTTGCGGGCTTTTGCGGAATGGCCGCTTTTTTCGGCGCAACCGATTTTTCATCTGCAGCCTGTGTCGCCCACGCGCGCAGCAGTGCCGCACGCACATCGGCTGATTCCGGTACCGGCGCCGCCACGACGGCCTGTTCAGGATTGCCAGTGTTGATATAACGCACCAATCGCGCGACCTGTGCGCCGAGCAGCTGGTCGATCTGCGGTGCGAACGTGTCGAGAGCGCTATTGCTGGCGCCGCTGACGCGATAGTCGACGCTGAGTTGGGTTGCGCCGTCGTCACCAGTATTTATCAAGAAGTTCAAAACGCCATGGGCCGCCAATTCCTGTAACGCGCCAAGTGCGCCTTCGATACGCAGCAGCCTGTCCTGTATCGCCAGGATCACCCGGCCGTGCTCGACGCTGCCGTCTTTCCAGCGCTCGCAGAAACAGCCGCCCGCGGCGGGCGCGAGGCTCAGGTTGGCGGCCTTGCCCGACCAGGTGTAGTCGTCGCTCCACCATTGCTGCACCTGCGCAATGGCGGCGTACGCTTTGGCGGGTGGCGTGGTGATGGGCGCGGAATACGAGAGCAGAAAGCTGTCGGCGGTGGCCTGCTTGACCGCGGCATGCGCGGATGCCGCGAACAACAATCCACCGAGTGCCAGTGCAAGGCGTATGGATCTCGCGCGCGATACCCGTCTGCGCGAGACGTCATGAGCGCAGACACTGGGACGTGCGCCGCGACGACGAACGACGCAAGGCTCAGACATCGCCGTCCGTGGCCCAACCTTCGCCCGTGCCGCGCTGGATCACGCGATCGCTGGCCAGCACGTCGCCGGCCGGGACTGATGCCTGGGTGGCGAGTTCGGCATAAAACGGGCGGAAGTCCGGGCGTGTCGCGTCCATCAATTGCTCGAAGCTGTCGATCACGAAATAGGTTTTCTGGTAGCTGTCGATGCGGTAACGCGCGCGCATGATGCGCTTGAGATCAAAACCGATCCGGTTCGGCGCCGGCGATTCGAGGCAATGGATCGATTCGCCTTTCGACGAGAGGATGCCCGAGCCGTAGATGCGCAGGCCGTCATCCTGCTGGATCAAGCCGAATTCGACTGTGTACCAGTACAGGCGGGTCAGGTTCGTGAGTGCTTCAGTGCCAACCGCGTGCGCCTTGACGCCGCCGCGTCCATACGCGGCCATGTAGTCGGCGAACGCTGGATTGAGCAGCAGCGGCACGTGGCCGAACAGGTCGTGGAACAGATCCGGTTCGGCGAGATAGTCGAGCTGCTCAGGCTTCCTGATCCACCAGGTGACCGGGAAGCGTCGGTTGGCGAGATGCTCGAAGAAAGTGAGTTCCGGCAGCAGGCCCTCGACGCCGACCACGGTCCAGCCGGTTGTCTTGGCCAGAACCTCGTTGAGGTCATCGAAGCGCGGGATCGAATCCGAGGTCATCCCGAAGCGTTGCAGGTTGTCGATGAATTCACGGCAGGCGCGACCCTTGAGCACTTCGCGCTGACGCTCGAACAAGGTTGCCCAAGTCTGATGGTCGGTGCGCGTGTAGCTTGCCCACGGCTGCTCGACCACCGTGGTCGTGTACACCGGGACATAACCCTTGTCGGTCTGCAGGCGTTCTACGCGCTGGGGTTCGGAAGTCGTCATGGCATGGACTCGTGATTCAGTGCCGACAGCTTAGCGCGGTTCGTCGCGGGCGGTTGGCGGGCACGCTCACCCCGCACCCTCAGTGCCGCGTCGGCGGCCGCGAATCGTCCGAGTCGCGCGGCCGGAACGCAATCACGCGGTGGTCGTCATCGGCGGGCGCGGAACGTTGCCAGATCACCGGCACGTCGTCGGCGCGCGGCAGCTCCAGTTCGTCGTCGATCGGGATCACTTCGGAATCCTCGTCTTCCCAGCTGTAGCGCTTGCGCGCCGGCAGCGGATCGCGCTTGTACAACAGGATCGCGGCGACCACGCCGGCAATCGCGCCGGCCAAGTGGTATTCAAAGCTCACGTGTTCGTCCTGCGGCAGCACGCTGAGCA
>CAJDVY010000085.1_pt1 | contig 14296 bp, 14 predicted proteins | sample 7391441 | NCBI WGS metagenome assembly CAJDVY01 (sample SAMEA7055728, study PRJEB34461) | soil metagenome | biome: terrestrial ecosystem; feature: Peninsula; material: soil | place: Antarctica | collected 2016 | reverse complement strand
AAAGCGTATCGCGCCATCGTGCTGGAAGCAGGGCACGTCTCGCAGAATCTCTATCTCGCGGCCACGGAATTGCGCATGGGGGTATTTGTCACCGCAGCCATCAACGAAATCGACATCGAGCGGGCGTACGGTCTGGATCCGTTGCAGGAGGGCCCGCTCACCGTGTGCGGGTTCGGACCGCGCGCGATGCAGAAGACGATGCTTGAATTCGATCCGCTCGGTACCGTGTGGGACGAGCAAGGACAGCGTCGCTGATGCACTCAACGCGCTAATTGCGCCCGAACAGCTTCGCGATCGCGTTGCCAATGCGCGCGCGTCCGGCCAACGTGCCGCCGAAGCCCTGCAATTTCAGGCCGACCCGCGCAACGCCGTCATCGGACAGTTCGCGTGCGACCAGCGTGATCGGGCCGAGGCGGACACGATCACCGACCTGGACCGTGTGCTCGAATGTGCGTGCGAAGTGTTCGGACGTCGGCAAGGCTGACATTCGCGTCGAAGCTGAATTCGCCAAACATCTCGCGCTCCGCTTCGCGCGCCTCTTCGGGCGGCGCGAACAACCAATCGAGCCGATACACGCGGCCCGGCGGTGCGAGCAGATAGGCGTAATCACCGACCGCCAGCGCAGTGCCGGGCTTCGGCATCAGGATCACGCCACCGCGCACGATCATCGTCAACTGTGCCCAGCTGGGCACGGCTGCGCCGCCGAGCACCGATGCATCGGGCGCGACTGAATACCCGACCAGTTCGCGTTCCAGCGAACCGGGCAGATCAAGTTCAACCCGACGCACAGCGCGGTCGCGGCGTGGCAGCGCGACATCGAGGAGTCGCGCGGCGAGGCCGAGCGTCCAGCCCTGCACCAGCAAGGATGCGAGGACGACGATGAACGCAACATTGAAGATCAGCGCCGCATGTGGCAATCCCATCAGCATCGGAATCGACGCGAGGAATATGCCGACCGCGCCGCGCAGACCGACCCATGCGATGAAAGCGGTTTCGCGTTTGCCGTAGCGGAACGGTGCGAGGCACGCGGCCACCGCGAGCGGCCGCCCGACCAGCATCAAGAATGCGGCGAGGCCGAGCGCGGGCCACAGCACCTTGACGATCTGATGCGGCGCGGCGAGCAGGCCGAGCACCAAGAACATAACCACCTGGCATAGCCACGTACCGGCATCGAGTACCGACAGCAGGTTCACAAAGCCTGGTACATTTCGGTTGCCGACGATCACGCCAGCCACATAGACGGCCAGGAACGCACTGCCATGCAATGCGCCGGTGACGCCGAACGTGAACAGCGCGCCAGCGACGAGGAACAGCGCAGCGAGTCCGCCCGATAGCGACATTTTGCGCAAAGCAGTCGCAATCGCGATGCCGCCGAGTACGCCGCCGAGCGCCCCGAGGCCAAACTCCATGACCAGCTGGGTGGCGAACTGCACCGGCGCAATGCCCTCCGGCGTCGACAGGTACAGCGCGAGCAACGTGGTCAGCAGAACCGCCACCGGATCGTTGGCGCTCGATTCGATCTCCAATGTCGAGCCGACCCGCGAGCGCAACTGCAATCCGCCCGCGCGCAGCAGGAAGAACACTGCGGCCGCATCGGTGGACGCGACCACTGCGCCGAGCAGCAATCCCTCGATCGGAGCGAGGTCGAACAGCCAGCACGCGGCGAGGCCGGTCAATGCGGCGGTGATGACGACGCCAACGGTGGCCAGCAGCATCGTCGGCGCGAGCACGCCGCGAAAGCTCTCGCGCCGCGTGCGCAGGCCGCCATCGAACAGGATGATCGCGAGTGCCAGCGATCCGATCCGGTAGGTCGTCGTGTAATTGTCGAAACGGATGCCGCCGAGGCCATCGACGCCCGCGACCATGCCGACCCCGAGGAACACCAGCAGCAATGGCGCACCGAAGCGCCGCGCGATCAGGCTCGAACCGATGCCCGCGAGCACCAGCGCCGCCGCGCCGCCAAGCAACCAGTATGTATGGTGGATCGCGTTCATCGTGGACTCCGGCTTCGATCATAGCCGGAAGGTGGACCGTGAATGGTGGTCTCCATTTGGCCAGCTGCACCCACGCTCGTCATCGCGGCGAAGACCAGGATCCATTTTGCTCTTCGCGATGAATCGAGTTGGATGACCAGCCTTCAACTGTTGCAAAGCGCCTCCGGCCTTGGCCGGGGTCATCCACGATATGGGCTTGAGTCCAGCGCTTTGGAGCAAAATCCTCCCGCCGCCTCAAGCCAGATCGAAGCGCCGGTACTGGATGGCCTCGGACAAATGCGCCGCGTCGATATGCGTGCTGCCGGCAAGATCCGCGATTGTGCGTGCGACGCGCAGGGTGCGGTGATACGCGCGCGCCGACAGGCCCAAGCGCTCGACCGCTCGATCAAGCAGCGCATGCAGGCCGAAGTCGAGCGCGCAATCGCGCTCGACTTCGCGATTGCCGAGCCACGCATTCGGCTTTCCAGCGCGTGCGAGTTGGCGGGCACGCGCGCCGATCACGCGCGCGCGGACGGTCGCGCTGTCCTCGCCCGCCGCACTTGCGCGCAATTCGGCGTGCGGGACGCGTGGCATTTCGAGTTTCAGGTCGATCCGATCGAGGAGCGGACCCGACACGCGTGAGCGGTAGCGAGCGATCGCATCCGGCGTGCAACGGCAGCGCCCGGACGGATCGCCTGAATAACCGCATGGGCAGGGATTCATCGTTGCGACGAGCTGGAATCGCGCGGGAAACTCCGCCTGGCGCGCGGCACGTGAGATCGAGATGCGCCCGGATTCGAGCGGCTCGCGCAGGACTTCCAGCACGTGCCGGTTGAACTCGGGCAATTCGTCGAGAAACAACACACCGTGATGCGCGAGCGACACTTCGCCGGGGCGTGGAAACGAACCCCCGCCGACCAGCGCGACGGCGGATGCGGTATGGTGTGGCGAACGGAACGCGCGAGTTTTCCACAACGATACATCGCTGTCATGCCCGGCAACCGAGCGCACCGCGGCCAGCTCGAGCGCCTCGTGTTCTTCCAGCGGCGGCAGGATGCCGGGTAGGCGACTGGCAAGCATGGTCTTGCCGGTGCCAGGCGGCCCGACCAGAAGCAGATTGTGTGCTCCAGCCGCGGCGATTTCGAGTGCGCGCCGCGCCTGCTGCTGGCCACGCACCTCGATCAGATCTGCGCCGTTCGCACTTGGCACCCGCGCAGACTCCGGCGCGGACTGTGCCCTGGGCAGATCGATTCGACCGCACAGGTGCGCACACACTTCGAGCAGCGATCCAGCTACGCGCACGTCGGCGCCACTGACCAACGCGGCTTCGGGGCCGTTGTCGCGTGGCACGATCACCCGGCGCCCTTCGCGCGTCGCGTGCAGCACCGCCGGCAAGACTCCGCGCACGCCACGCAATTCGCCGGACAGCGCTAGTTCGCCGATGAATTCCGATCCACCGAGTGCGTCGCGCGGCACGCTGCCATTGGCGGCCAGAATGCCGAGTGCAATTGCAAGGTCGTAGCGACCGCCGTCCTTGGGCAGGTCAGCCGGGGCGAGGTTCACCGTGATCTTGCGCTGCGGATAATCGAGCTGCGCATTGAGAATCGCGGCGCGCACGCGATCGCGCGCCTCCTTCACCGCGGTTTCCGGCAAGCCTACGATTGAGGTGCCGGGCAATCCGCCCGACAAATGGACTTCGCAAGAAATCAGCGGCGCATCGATGCCGTCCTGTGCGCGGCTGTAGACAACGGCCAGGCTCATCCGTGCGGCCTGTCCGGCATGCAGGATCAGTGCTTGGGTTGCGTGCCGCTGCTGCCGACGAACTGCTCGAGCCCGAGAATCTGCTGTTCCAGCTCTTCAACCTTCTCGCGGGTGCGCAGCAGCACGCAGCGCTGCACGTCGAACTCCTCGCGGGTGACCAGTTCCAGTTCGCGCAGGCCCGATTGCAGCGCGCTGCGGAAGGTTCCGGTCATGTCCTCGCGGGCTTGCTTGAGATCTGCTGGAACCAGTGCGGCGAGCCGCTGTGCAAGTTCATCGATGGTGTGCATGGTGATCATCGCCAACCCCGGTATTACGAAAAAAGGAAATCGGTTGCGGGTCGCCCCGCTCCTGTCACGACATGATGCAACACGCGGTGGTTTCCTGCGATGCAACGGCAGTGCCGTTCAGCGTGGTCGCAATCCTTGGGGTCGACCGGTGGCGGGTGCAAAACATCCGCCACCGGTCGGAGCATCCGTGCAACATCGTTCCGTCGATGCGTCTTCCCCTTGCCAGCAAGTCTAGCCGGCGCGTGTCGCTGTGCCATCGGGCCGATTCGGAAATGTGTGTAGGAAACTTCCTACACGAATTGATCCGGTATAGTCGCGCCGGTCCGAAGAGTCAGGAGAAATCTCCGTGCAAATGGTCATGGCGATCATCAAGCCGTTCAAGCTCGACGATGTGCGTGAGGCACTCGCCGAAGTGGGCGTGCAGGGCATCACGGTCACCGAGGTCAAGGGCTTCGGCCGCCAGAAAGGCCATACCGAGTTGTATCGCGGCGCCGAATACGTGGTCGACTTCCTGCCCAAGATCAAGCTCGAGGTCGCGGTCGCCGACGATCAGCTCGAGCGTGTCGTCGAGGCGATCAGCCAAACGGCGAACACCGGCAAGATCGGCGACGGCAAGATTTTCGTCTGGCAACTCGATCGTGTGATCCGCATCCGCACCGGCGAGCTCGACGCGGACGCGCTGTAGATCATCAGGCCAACGCTATCCCGATTGCAGCAGCGCCGACGACCCAGCCACCGCGGCATCAGCCAATCCGGGCTGCGCTTGACACTCAAATGCAAATGATTATCATTTGAGGATCCCGCAGTGAGATCGACCGATGTTTGAAGCAACCGACCATTCGCTAGACACCGCATTCGCGCGCGCGTCGGCAACGCCGCCGCTGCGGATCGATATCAATGCGGCGCGCACTGCCGAACCGCGCATCACCAGCAAGGTCTTGCTCGGCAACGCACGCGACTTGGTCATCGAACATGCGGGCCAGGAATACCGCCTGCACCTGACCCGTAACGACAAGTTGATCCTGACCAAGTAAACGTCCGTCTCCACGCCGTCGGCGTACTTCGAAACGACGCCGAGCGTGAACTTTCCAACGCAGCCAGCACGAACCGGGAGTCACCGGGTCCCCGCCAGCGAGTTCTTCTTCGACAACGGCGAACGCACCATGAGCGACCATCAGGGCTACGACGATGCATCGCGACAGGTCCGCGCCCTCACATCCGATCTGGCGTGGCGAGACGCCGCCGCGCTCGCGACGCGGGGACGCGCGCCGCTATCGGAGCCGTTCGAACTTGCGCGTCTCGTCGATGCATTGCCGAGTCTCGGCGCAGTTCTCTGGCTCGACCGCGCTGCGCGACGCAATCTGCCATTGCGTGCAACGATGGGTGCACAGGGCGTGTTGCTGCTGGATCACCCGGCGCTCGCCGTGTTGGGCGGTGGTGCCCCGGTCACCGCACATACTGCGGTGACGACGCACGGGCCGCGTGAATGGCTGTGCTTCCGGGACGACGGTGGCGAGGCCCAAGCCAAGCTGTTCCTGTTGCCCGATACGGACTACCTCGCGTGGGACGAGATGATCGCTCACAGTCATGTCGCGCCGCCACAGGAGCCGCCAAATCGTTGGCAGGCGCGTGCGACTTCCCTGCGCTGCGCGCTCGCGCACCTGGGTCTCGGCTGGCGAGCGCGCCTTCTCGTGTTCGATCTCAAACGCATGCCGTGGCTGCGCAGGCTCGGCACACGGCCGCCGTTGCGCGTCTCGCTGCTCGGCCTCGAAATAGCCCGCGCGATCACGCGCGCTGAATGCGCGGACTTTGTAGCGCCGCTGCACATCGCGTGATTCAACCACTGCACGTCAAGCGCCGCGATCGGAGCGCAGTACCCTCGTCGCTCGCGCATCGCCGGCGGACGTGCGACCGACCAAAATGCCGATGCCAGCGATCCCGGCGATGACCAGGCCGGCGCCCACGGCGCCAAGTCCGTGCGGCGCGGTTTCGCCGAGGAACGCCACACCAAGCATTGTCGAAAACAACAGTTCCGTCGCCTGCATCGATTCGACCGCACCGAGCGCCGCCGGATCGTGCTGGACCATCGCGGTCGCACGGAAAAACAGGATCGTCGCAATCGTGCCGGCAAACAGTGCGACGCCCGCAGCGAGCAGAACCTGCATCGGCGCCGGTGCGCCCGCGACATGACCCGCGTACGCGGCGATCAGCCACCAGAACGGCTGGCTCGCCAAGGTCATGCCGAACACGCGCTGGGTCGCGTTGAGTTGCTCGCCGGTGTGTTCCAGATGCAGCAGGATCGCGCGGTTGCCGAGCGGATAAAGGAATGCGGCGACGGTCACGCTGGCCAACGCAAGCCAAGCGCTGCGTTCGAGATGTCCGTGGAAATGCGCGCCCTGCATCAACGCTACGCCGAGCACGATCACGCCACCGAGCGCGAGTGCGCGTTTGGGCAAGCGCGCGCGCTGGTCGCGATACAGCAGTGGCGCGAGCAGCATCCCGGCGATCACGGTCAGCTGGAATGTACCGGCGACCAGCCACGCAGGTGCATAAGCGGCAGCCCAGGTCAGGCACACGCAGAACAGGGTGAAGCCGATGCCGCTCCACGCGAGCCAGATCCACGGATGTGCGCGCAACGCTCGCCACACTGGCGCGAAACCGCCCTGCCACGGCATCAGCAGCGCGAGCATCGGCAACGTCAACAGATAGCGCAGCGACGCCGACCACGCCCAATGCCCGCCAGCATCGGCCATTGCGCGGTTGAGTACATAGGTCGCGGTGAAGAACAGCGCCGACGCGAGCGCGAGTGCAACCGCGGCGGTCGCGCTGCGTCTCACCGGCGCCGGCTGCCGCGCAACTGATCGATGGAAAAGCTCGCGACGTCGCCGTCAGGCGTGCGCCGCGGTTGGCCCGGCGCTGGCGCCAGCGCATGCGCGTAGACGACTTCATACGTGGCCGGCAATACGCCGTCGCGGCGGAATGCCTCGTAAGCGGCGATGACGCGCTGCAGACGTGCCTTGCCGGTGAGCGCGCGCGGGCGCTTGGTGTCGGCGTTGGTGGCGCCGATCGCGCGCAATTCGCGCATCAGCGACCGCGCGTCGGCGTAGGTCAGGATGAAGTCGTCGCGTTCGAGCACCGGATCGCGAAAGCCGGTCGTCAGCAGTGCATCGCCGATGTCGTGCATGTCGACGAAGCGGCTGACGTGCGGCGCGGCATCGATGCTCGCGAATGCGCTGCGCAGTTCCTGCAAAGTGCCCGGGCCGAACGTGCTGAACAGCAACATGCCGCCCGGACGCAGCACGCGCCGGAATTCGTCGAGCGCGAGACCGGGGTCTTCGCACCACTGTAGACAGAGGTTCGAGTAGACCAGGTCGATGCTCGCGTCGGCGAGGATGCATCTTCGACTGGGCCGACGCAACCCGGCCCAAAACATGACTCTGACTCCCTTTTTGCCTCTCGCAGCATCGGCATCGCCAGGTCGAGTGCGATTACCTCGGCCTGCGCGTAGCGGGCTCGCAACGCCGCGGTGCCGCGTCCGGGTCCACAACCGACATCGAGAACGCGTGCCGGTGCGAACGCAGTGTCGTCGTCGATGCGCTCGCGCAGCCGCTCGCCGACCTCAGCCTGCAGCACCGCGTGTTCGTCGTAACTGACGGCCGCGCGTCCGAATGCTCATGCTGGCAACTCCGCTGCAAATGCGCCAATCGCGCTCGCGACTTCGGCCGCGTGACTGATGAACGGCGCATGCCCACTGTTGAACTCTATCGAGCGGCCACGCGGCGCCTGCGCGGCCGCCCATGCCATCGCGGCAGCCGGCACAAGCCGATCGCGACGGCCTGCGATCCACAGGCTCGGCATTGTCAGGTGCGCGATGGCCGCGCGCAGGTCGCTGCCATCGAGCGCGCGCAAGCCTTCACCGAGCGCCGCCATATTCGGCTCGCCACGTTCGAACACACGTTTCTTCAAGTCACGCAATTCCGTTTGCGCGTGCGCCGAGCCCATCGTCTCGAGAGCGAGAAAGCGTTCGACCGCGTGCTTGTAATGAAGATGCAACTCCGCGCCAAATTCCGTGAACACCGACGACACGACGCCATATGACCAATCCGGCGCAGTCACGAAGCGCGGACTCGACGCAATCAGCACCAGTCCACGCACCCGCGCCGCCTGATCGAGCGCGGCACGCATCGCGACCAGGCCGCCGAGCGACCAGCCAAGCCATAGCGCGCGTGGGGTTGCCGCTGCAATCGAGCGCACACAGTCGCCGACATCGAAGTGCGTCTCTTCGCGACTGAAGCCGTGGCCCGGCAGATCGACGACGTGCACGCGAAAATGCGTCGCGAGAATATCCGTCAGTGGCGAGAAGATGCCGCCATGCATCGCCCAGCCGTGGATCAGCACGAGATCAGGGCCGCTTCCGTGCACATCTATACGCATATTCTTCTCTTTACGAGTGACGCATCGTTGGTGGCCATGGCTTCATGTGAGCGCATCGTTCACTGAAAGCGCGATGCCCAGCGCATCCAGCAAGCGCTCGACGTCGCTCTCCGAATGTAGCGCCGACAGCGCGACACGTAGCCGCGCCTGACCGGCCGGCACCGTTGGCGGCCGGATCGCCGGTACGAAGAAACCCGCGTCTTCAAGGTGCGCCGAGACCGCAAGTGCGAGCGCGCTCTCGCCAACCAGTACCGGCTGGATCGGGGTGCGCGATGCACCTAGCGCGATGCCACGCTGCGCCGCGCCGTGGCGCAGGTGTGCGATCAGCCGCAGAAGCCGGTCGCGGCGCCAACCTTCGAAGCGCGCGATGTCGATTGCAGTACGCGTTGCCGCCGCAAGCGCCGGCGGCAGCGCGGTCGTGTACACGAACGTGCGTGCGTTTTGCACGAGGCCATCGATCAGCGCCGCGCTGCCGGCGACGAACGCGCCGGCGACACCGAGCGTCTTTCCGAGCGTCGCCATCAGGATCGGCACCTCGTCCTGCGACAGCGCCGCCTCGGCAACGCTGCCGGCACCGTCCGGTCCCAGCACGCCGAGGCCGTGCGCATCGTCGACCATCAAGGTTGCACGCTGCGATGTGCACAATGCTGCAAGTGCACGCAACGGTGCGACGTCGCCGTCCATGCTGAACACGCCGTCAGTCGCGAGCAGCGTCGCGGTGTCGGCGCGTGATTCCAATTGGCGCGCGGCCGCACCGACATCGGCATGCGGGTAGCGTTTCAGTTCGCAACCAGCGAGGCGTGCGCCGTCGAGCAAGCTGGCATGGTTGAGCTTGTCCTGGACGCATAGGTCATTCGTATCGAGCAACCCGGACAGCACGCCGAGATTGGCCATGTAGCCGGTCGAAAACAGCAGTGCACGCTCGCGCCCGGTCCAGCGTGCGAGTGCCTCCTCAAGCGCAGCATGTTCATCGCGATGGCCACCGAGCAGGTGTGCCGCAGACGCGCCGACGCCCCAGCGCGCCGCAGCGTCCACCAAGGCTTCGCGCAACGCCGGATGCTGGGCGAGACCGAGATAGTCGTTGCTCGCGAAATTCAGCAGGCGCTTGCCATCGATCCAGATATTTGCGCCTTCAACAGCTTCGATCGTACGCAACCGGCGTACGAGCGAAGCACGTGCGCGCTCCGCCTGCGAGTGTGCGAGGCGTTCGAGCAGGTCAGGGCGTCGAGCTCCCTCACCCCCAACAATTGCATCGGTGTGGGTGAGGGCTGAGGTGAGCGGGCGGGACTTCATGGTGGGTCGAACGGTAGTTACACAGGCTTTTGATGTCTCTTCCCCCGCTCCGCAGGGGAAGGGGAAACAAGCGCTTCAAGCCGTGCAGGGCTCGACAATGTCCGCATGCACCGTCGTTGATTCGACTTCGACTTCCATCGCATGAATGCCAAGCCGCGTGAACAAAGCCTGGTCACGTTCGGTATCGGGGTTGCCGGTAGTCAGCAACTTCTCGCCGTAAAATATCGAGTTCGCGCCGGCGAAGAAACACAGCGCCTGCATCTCATCGCTCATCTCGGCGCGGCCCGCGGACAGACGCACCATCGAAGCCGGCATCAGAATGCGTGCAGCCGCGACCATGCGTACGAATTCGAACGGATCGAGCGCGGCGGTACCGGCGAGCGGCGTGCCCTCGATCTGCACGAGGCGGTTGATCGGTACCGATTGCGGATGCGCCGGCAACGTCGCCAGCGTGTGCAGCAGACCGGCGCGCTGTGCGCGCGTCTCACCCATGCCGACGATGCCGCCGCAGCAGGTTTTGAGTCCCGCGTCGCGCACATGGCCGAGTGTGTCGAGACGATCCTGGTATTCGCGTGTGTGGATGATCTCGCCGTAGAACTCTGGCGCGGTGTCGAGATTGTGGTTGTAGTAATCAAGGCCGGCGCCCTTGAGCGCGTCGGCCTGCGGCTGCGACAGCATGCCGAGCGTCGCGCAGGTTTCGAGCCCAAGCGCCTTGACCGCGCCGACCATCGCGGCGACCTTCGGGATATCGCGATCCTTGGGGGAGCGCCACGCTGCACCCATGCAGAAACGCGTCGCGCCGGCCGCCTTGGCCTGTTGCGCCTTGGCCAGCACCGCATCCAGGCTCATCAACTTCTCAGCCTCGACGCCGGTCGAATAGCGTGCGGCCTGCGGGCAGTACGCGCAATCCTCCGGACAGCCGCCGGTCTTGATCGAGAGCAGCGTCGAGACCTGCACCGCATTCGGATCGTGATGTTCGCGATGCACCGCCTGGGCTTGGCTGAGCAGGTCGGCGAACGGCAGGTCGAGCAGGGCGAGGACCTCGGCGCGGGTCCAGTCGTGGCGGAGTGCGGTGGGCATGCGCGGTGTCCGGTCGGTAGAGTAGGGTGTAGGAGCGGCGTCAGCCGCGATGCCTCGATCGGAGGCACGCGCAAGGCATCGCGGCTGACGCCGCACCCACACAAGTTTCGGGGCCGGCACGGAGGCTGTCAACTTGAGCACGCCGGTTGTGGTTGACGGGATCGCGGATCGCCTGCTGCGCGCGGTGCTGCCACCGCGCTGCTTGCTGTGCGGCGCGCCCGGCGCGGCCGACCGCGATCTGTGCGCCGGCTGCGCTGGCGATCTCACCCTCAACACGCCGTGCTGTCCGCGCTGCGCGTTGCCGCTGGAAACGCCGGCGCCGCTGTGCGGCGAATGCCTGCAGCGCGAGCCGCCGTTCACGGCTGCATGGGCGCCCTTCCGCTACGGCCATCCGCTCGACCTGCTCGAAACACGCTTCAAGTTCGGTCGTGACCTCGCCGCAGGACGGCTGTTGGCGGAGTTGATGATCGAACGCGCACGTTTCGACACCCCGGTGCTGCCTGACGCGTTGGTCCCGGTGCCGCTACACCGCACGCGGCTGCGCCAGCGCGGCTACAACCAGGCGCTGGAACTGGCTCGGCCGATCGCCTTGGCGCTGGACATCACGCTGCGTGCCGACCTGCTGGCGCGCACCAAGGCGACCCCGGCGCAAACCGGCCTTGATGCGAATGCGCGTCGACGCAACGTGCGCGGCGCGTTCACGCTCGCCGCGGATGCGCCGCTGCCGGCACATGTGGCTCTGCTCGATGACGTGATGACGACCGGAGCGACCCTGCGCGAGGCGACGCAGGTCTTGATCCGGGCCGGTGTCGGGCGCGTCGACGTGTGGGTCCTCGCACGTGCACCGCACCGCTGATTCGGCACGCTCGGCATTCACTTAAAAGTGTGACGCACATCACATTTTCGGTGCTAGTCTAGCCACCGGCCAATCCGACTTCGGGTAGCGCGCATGGTTGCCGGCGAAACCGACCCGGGTTTTCGCTACTGGGCGTTCATCAGCTACAGCCACCGGGATCTGTCCTGGGGGCGCTGGCTGCATCGGGCGCTCGAAAGCTACCGTGTGCCGCCCCGACTGGTCGGTTTGCCGATTGCGGCGGGTGTGATTCCGGCGCGCCTCACCCCGATATTCCGTGATCGCGACGAACTGCCGACCGCCACGGATCTGGGGCGCAGTGTCGCCGAAGCGTTGCGGCAATCATGGTGCCTGATTGTCGTGTGCTCTCCGGCCGCGGCGCAGTCACGCTGGGTCAACGAGGAGGTGCGCCAGTTCCGGCGTCTCGGCCGCGCCGAACGCATCCACTGCTTGATCGTCGATGAAGTGGCCGACGCGTCCTGCTTTCCGCCAGCGCTTTACGCAACGCAGGGCGATGGCGCGGCGGCGGCCGAACCGGTCGCCGCGGACGCGCGCCGTAGTGGGGATGGTAAATCGCATGCGCGGCTCAAGCTGGTCGCCGGTATCCTCGGCATCAGCTACGACAAGCTGGTGCAACGCGAGCACCAGCGCGGCTATCGGCGGATGGCCGCGATCGCCACTGCAGCCGTGCTCGCGTTGGCGGTGCTGACCGTGTTCACCGTCGTCGCGATCACTTCGCGCCGCGAGGCGGACGCGCAACGCGGTCACGCCGAGAGCCTCGTCGAATTCATGCTCGGCGACCTGCGCCAGAAACTCGAGCCGGAAGGCCAACTCAGTACGCTCGATGCGGTCGGCAAGGAGGCGCTCGCCTACTACGCCGCGCAGGACCCGGCGAGCCTGGATGCGAACGCACTCGCGCGCCGCGCGCGCGCCCTGCACATGATTGGCGAGGTGGACGACCAGCGCGGTCGGCTCGACGATGCGCTGGGAGTTTTCAAGCAGGCCGCCGACAGTACGGCCGAGTTGCTCGCGCGCGACAAGGACAACCCCAAGCGCATCTTTGATCACGCGCAGAGTGTGTACTGGGTTGGTCAGATCGCATGGCAGCGCGGCGAGGCGGCGACCGCGGAAACAGCGTTCAACAACTACAAGACGCTGGCCACGCGTCTGGTCGGCATGGATCCCGGCAACGCCGACTGGCAGGCTGAGGTCGAATACGCGGACAGCAACCTGGGCACATTGCTGCTCGGCCAGGGTCGCATGGATGATGCGGCCGCGTCTTTCGAGCCGGCGCTCAAAGTGGCCGAGATGCTGGCGCGTCGCGCGCCGAACGACCATGCACGCCGGAGCGAGCTGGCGCAGGCGCATGCTTGGCTCGCAGGCGCGCGCGCCGGACAGGGCCGTTTTGCCGATGCTGTCGAGCAATGGCAGGCCGACATTGGGATCTCCGAAGAAATCCTCGCCGAGAACCCGAAGAACCGCGACGCGAAAAGCGCGTTGATGGTTGCCGAATACAAACTCGGCCACCTCGCGCTGGTCCGCGGCGAGTTGTCGATGGCGCTGTCGCAACTGCAACGCTCGGCGGCGCTCGCAGACGAGTTGCTGGCGGCGGACCCGGAAAACGCGGTGACCGCGACCGACAGCGCCGCGGCCTATCTGTACCTCGGCGAAGCCGTGGACGATTCGGGTGATGGCACCTCCGCGCGCAAAGCGATTTCGCGTGCGCGCGGGCTCACCGCGCAACTGGTCAAACGCGATCCGACCGTCGTCGGCTCGCAGACGCTACTCAGCAGCACCCTGCTGATGCAGGCACGCATGATGGCCGCCAATAAGGACGCGCTCGGCGCGCTGCGCCAAACCCAGGGCGTGATCCAGCGTCTCGATACGCTGCGTGAAACGCATCGCCTGGATCTGAGCGCCCGTGTCCTCTACGCCGAAGCGCTGCTCATGGCTGGCCAGCAGAGCGCGACATTGGGCGACCAGACGCAGGCCCGCGACAACTGGCAACGCGTCGTCTCGGCGTTGTCCGCCAACGTCGATGGCACCGCACCACCGGCTCAGGCGCTTCTCGCAATCGCTCTGAGCGCGTTGGGGCGGCACGACGATGCGGTGCCCTTGCTCGCACGCCTCGACCGCATCGGCTATCGGGACCCCGAATTCATCCGCCAGCGCGCCGCCGTGGACGCGGCCGCAGTACCGGCGCCCACGCCGTCCGTCCACTGACAACCCCTGAGGAGAGCGTCATGTCGGTCATCGAGATCAACGTCAGTGCTGCGCCGCGCGGACAGTCGTACACGTCCGGCGTCGATTTCACGTTTGCGTCGGCGAGCAAGTACCTGAAGGACCAGGATGGAAACCTTGAATTCCCGCCCGGCTCTGGCCCGGCGACCCTGATGTTCCACCTGGTCACGCACATTGTGCACTGGCCGAAGGGTGCCTGCGAAATCAGCTTCCTGGTTTCCGACGCCGCCGACGGCCACGAAACGCTGTGGGTCTGGCATGAAAAGGACCAGCCTGGTCGTTACCACGGCCAGGTCTTCACCGGCTTCGCGCTGAGCCCGGACCACACCACCAACAAGCGCCACATGGTGCTGACCGTGAGCAATGCGAACGCC
>CAJDVY010000024.1_pt1 | contig 14470 bp, 11 predicted proteins | sample 7391441 | NCBI WGS metagenome assembly CAJDVY01 (sample SAMEA7055728, study PRJEB34461) | soil metagenome | biome: terrestrial ecosystem; feature: Peninsula; material: soil | place: Antarctica | collected 2016 | reverse complement strand
CGAGGAACGCGGGATCGAGACTGGGTGACATCAGCGACAGGTCATCGGCGCGGTGCGAAGTGCATCAAGAGCATTCCGTTGCGCTGTCCGCACTTTCCACGACTGCGCGGGCGAAGCGAAGCGATACGCAGCGCAACGTGTCGGTTGTAATTGCAAGGCGACCTTGGCTACTTGGCATGCTCGCGCGCGTCCTCGCGTAACGCGATGAGCAATGCCTGCATGTCGGCCGGCGGCTCGACTTCCACGGCGATGGTTTTTCCGGTCTTCGGATGCAGAAATTCCAGACGTTCCGCATGCAGTGCCTGGCGCTTGAATCCACGCAAGGCGGCGACGAATTCCTCGCTCGCGCCTTTGGGCAGCTTCAACAGGCCGCCGTACTGGTTGTCGCCGACTAGCGGATGCTTCACGTGCGCCATGTGCACGCGAATCTGGTGCGTGCGACCGGTTTCGAGGCGGCATTCGACCAAGGTCATCGCGCGGAAGCGTTCGCGCACGCGATAGTGAGTCACCGCATCGCGTCCATCCTCACGCACCGCCTGTTTCAGGCGATCGTGCAGGTGACGACCGATCGGCGCATCAACGCGGCCACCGGAGATCATCGACCCGTAAACGATCGCCGCGTACTGACGGTGCACGGTGCGTGCCGACAACTGTTCGACCAAGGAGGTGTGCGCGCGCAGCGTCCGCGCAACGACCATCAAACCCGAGGTATCCTTGTCGAGTCGGTGCACGATGCCGCCACGCGGAATCTCGGCCAGCTTGGGGTCGTGAAACAACAACCCGTTCTGCAGGGTGCCGTTGGCGTTACCGGCGCCGGGATGAACGACCAGACCCGCCGGCTTGTTGACCACAAGGACATCCTTGTCCTCGTAGCGGATATCGAGCGGGATATCCTCAGGCATAGCGCCAATCTCGCGTTCCATCAGCACGCTGAGCGTGACCGCCTCGCCGCCGCGCAGGATCGTCCGCGGTGCAACGGTGTCACCGTCGAGCAGCGCGGCGCCGGATTTGATCCATGCAGTCAGCCGCGATCGCGAGTAATCCGGAAAGAGCTCCGCCAACGCTTGGTCGAAGCGCCGCCCGGCCAGCTCGAGGGGCACCTGCGCATTCAGGCTGGATTCCGGTTCAGTCATGCTTGAAGTCCCTGTAAATGTTTGCGTTTCCAGCAGCAGCGAAGTTCGGGTTATGATCGTCATCCCGAGTGCAACGCCCTTGGCGTTGACGGGCGGACCCAACCATCTCGCCAGACCCACGGCACTGCGCCGGGGAAATCCGGCAACATGGCCGCTTCCGACCGCCTCATCCCTCCCATCATCGCAGAGCCAGCCATTCGCATGCGAGTTTCCCCAGGTTTCCCCTTTCCCATGCGCAATGTCCTCGTGCGAACCCTACTGCTCGTCCTCGTTATCGCGCTGTCCGGCTGCTCGCTGTTCCACCACGGCAAGAAAGGCGACCCGCTGGATACGCTGCCGGTTGGCGAGTTGTACCAGAAAGGGGTCGACGCACTCGATGCCGGCAATAACGACTTGGCCGCGCGTTCATTCCAACGTCTTATCTCGCGCTTCCCGTTCGGTGCGTATACCGAGCAGGCGCAGCTCAATCTGGCCTATGCACAATTCAAGTCAAACAAGCCCGACGACGCGTACTCGACCATCAACCGGTTTATCAAGACCTATCCGACGCACAAGCACATCGACTACGCGTACTACCTGCGCGGCCTGATCAATTTCGACCGTTCCGGCGGATTCCTCGAACGCTACGTCGGCCAGGACATGACCAAACGCGACCAGACCAACCTGCGCCAGTCGTTTGACGACTTCGGCGCGCTGATCACGCGCTATCCGCAAAGCCGCTATAGCGCCGACGGACGCCAGCACATGGTCTATCTGCGCAACATGATGGCGCAGTCCGAACTCAACGTCGCGCTGTTCTATCTCAAGCGTAATGCTTACGTTGCCGCGGCGAACCGCGCCAAGGACATCATCGAGACGTATCCCCAATCAGCACAGGTCGGCGACGCGCTCGCGATCACGGTCGAAAGCTACCGCAAGCTCGGCCAGGACAAGCTCGCCGACGACAGCGAACGCGTGCTGAAGCTCAATTATCCCGATCACCCGTACTTCAAAGGCCATTGGCCGGCGTATCGATCGAACTGGTGGAAGCTGATTCCGCTGTCGAATCGCGGCTAGGGAACGGTCGCGGGAAAAGGCTGCGCTGGTTGCACGTGCGCCCGCGTCAAGCGTTTGGGGATTGAGGTCGCGGCGGCGCCGCTCCTACAGCGACCAACTGCGTTCGGCTGTTTGCGTCACCGCCATCCCGACGTGATCGGATAGCGCCGCTCGCGCCCGAACGCGCGCCGCGAGACCTTCGGCCCGGGCGCGGACTGATGGCGCTTCCACTCGTTGACGCGCACCAGTCGCAGCACCTGATCGACCACGGCCGCATCGAAACCAGCGCGCACGATCTCCTCGCGCGATTGCTCCTCGTCCACGTGACGCAGCAGGATGGCATCGAGCACATCGTACGCCGGCAGTGAATCCTGGTCGGTCTGGTTGTCGCGCAGCTCAGCCGATGGCGCACGCTCGATCACGGCAGGCGGGATCACGGACACACCCGCAGCCTCATTGCGCCAACGTGCGAGTGCAAACACCTCGGTCTTGTACAGGTCCTTGATCGGCGCATAACCACCGCACATGTCACCGTAGATCGTCGCATAGCCAACCGCGTACTCGCTCTTGTTGCCGGTCGTCAGCACCAGACCGCCGAACTTGTTCGACAACGCCATCAGGATCGCGCCGCGGCTGCGCGACTGCAGGTTTTCCTCGGTCGCATCGCCCGGGCGATCCGCAAACGCGGGGCCCAACGCCTCGATGAAGCCCTTGAACGGCGCTTCGATCGGGATCGTGATCACGCGCACACCAGCGGCGTCCGCCTGCTCTTCCGCCAGATCGTTGCTCAAGTCCGATGTGTAGCGCGACGGCAAGCGCACGCCGGTGACGTTGGCGGCGCCGAGCGCATCGATCGCGATCGCCAGAACGAGTGCCGAATCGATGCCGCCAGACAGGCCGATCCACACCTTGTCGAAACCGTTTTTCAGGCAATAGTCGCGGGTACCGCGCACGATCGCGCGCCACGCCAGCGAATCGCGGCTCTCGTCACCGTCAGCGGTCCAATCGAGCGGCGAAAATTTGCGCGTCGTCGCGTCGTAGTCGGCGACCAGCCACGCATCAACGAATGCTCTCGCTGCCGGGTGGATGTGACCGTCGCCATCGGCAAGCACCGAGGCGCCATCGAACACCACCGTGTCCTGACCACCAACCAGATTGAGATACGCCAGCGCGACACCGGTTTCGGCGACGCGAGCGGCGAGCAACGCATCGCGCTGCACGTGCTTGCCGCGTTCGAACGGTGAGGCATTGGGCACCAGTACCAGTTGCGCGCCGGCACTCGCGGTAGCGGCCAGGGGTTCCGAGAACCACACGTCTTCACAGATGACCAGACCGACCGGCACCCCGTTGACATCGAACACGCACGCGCTGGCGTCGGGATCGACCTCGAAATAGCGGCGCTCGTCGAATACCGCATAGTTGGGCAACTCGCGTTTGCGATAGGTCTGCTCAACCTGCCCGTCGCGCAGCACGCTCGCCGCGTTGTAGACGACCGCGCCAGCCGCCTGCGGCCAACCGACGACCGCGACGATGCCGTTGGTTGCCGCCGCGATCCACTCGATCGCCGCCGCGCAGTCGGCCAGGAAACTCGGCCGCAGCAACAGGTCCTCGGGGGAATAGCCGCTGAGTGCACATTCGGGAAACACCACCAGGTCCGCGCGATGTACGTCGCGCGCCTCGGCAATCAGCGCGGCAATATGCTCCGCGTTGCGGGTGACCGCGCCGACCGGAAAATCGAACTGGGCAAGGGCAATGCGCAAGACGGACATGATCGAACTCGAGGAGCGTATCGAGGGAGCTGGGCGACCTCGGTCGTCCAGCCTGCTCATGGATCGAAGCCTGCCGGCGCGATCAGCGTCACGCCCGCAAGGAGGCCGGCCGCCACATTGCAACAGCCGGCACGCCGATCACTTCATCATTTTCGCAAGCGTGATACCGAGATCGGCTGGCGATTTCACCGTGGTCACACCGGCTTTTTCCAGTGCCGCGAACTTCGCTGCTGCGGTGCCCTTGCCCCCGGAAATTATCGCGCCGGCATGGCCCATGCGCTTGCCCGCAGGCGCACTGGCGCCCGCGATGAACGCGACGACCGGCTTGGTCACGAACTCCTCGATGAACTCGGCAGCCTCTTCCTCGGCGCTGCCACCAATCTCGCCGACCATGATGATGCCCTCGGTCTGCGGGTCTTCCTGGAACAGCTTCAGGCAGTCGATGAAGCTCAGGCCGTTGATGGGATCGCCGCCAATGCCGATCACGGTCGACTGGCCGAGGCCGACATTGGTGGTCTGGAACACCGCCTCATAGGTCAGCGTGCCCGAGCGAGATACCACGGCGACCTTGCCCGCCATGTGGATGTGGCCCGGCATGATGCCGATCTTGCATTCGCCCGGGGTGATGATGCCGGGGCAATTGGGCCCGATCAGCACGGTGTCCGGATACTGCCGCAGCACGTTCTTGACGCGCAGCATGTCGAGCACCGGAATGCCTTCGGTGATCGTGACGATCACCTTCACGCCAGCATCGGCAGCTTCGAGGATCGCATCGGCCGCATACGGCGGCGGCACGAAGATCATCGAGGCGTCGGCGCCCGTGTCGTTGACCGCGTCGAGCACGGTGTTATAGACCGGCAAGCCGATGTGCTCGGTGCCGCCCTTGCCCGGAGTCACGCCGCCAACCAACTTGGTGCCGTAGTCCAGCGCCTGCTGTGAGTGGAACGTACCCTGCTGGCCGGTAAAGCCCTGGGTGATGACCTTGGTGTTCTTGTTGACCAAAACGCTCATGGGAAGTCCTTGAATATTCTTTCCCTTCCCCTGCGCAGCGGGGGAAGGTGGCCTAAGGCCGGAAGGGGGCGCTTTTCGGCGCGCAATTTCAGGCGGCCTTGACCGACGCGACCGCCTTTTGCGCCGCGTCGTTGAGATCGTCAGCCGATGTGATCGCGAGGCCGGAGTTGGCGAGCAGTTCGCGCCCCTTCTCCACATTGGTGCCCTGCAGACGCACGATGACCGGAATCTTGAGGCCCACTTCCTTGACTGCGGCAATGATGCCTTCCGCAATCAGGTCACAGCGCACGATGCCACCGAAGATGTTGACCAGGATCGCCTGCACCTTGTCGGACGACAGGATCAGCTTGAACGCTTCAGTCACGCGCTCCTTGGTGGCGCCGCCGCCGACATCGAGGAAGTTCGCCGGCTCGCCGCCAGCAAGCTTGATCACGTCCATCGTGGCCATCGCCAGACCTGCGCCATTGACCATGCAGCCGATGTTGCCGTCCATCGTCACGTAGTTGAGGTTGTACTGCACCGCGGCGGCTTCGGCTGCGTCTTCCTGAGTCAGGTCACGCATCGCGGCGAGCTTCGGATGGCGGAACTCGGCGTTGTCGTCGGAATTGACCTTGCCATCGAGCGCGGCAAGGTTGCCATCGGCCAGGATCGCGAGCGGGTTCAATTCGACCAGTGCCAGATCCTTCTCGTTGAACAGCTTGTACAGGCCGAGCATGATCTTGGTGAGCTGGCTGACTTGCTTTGCATTCAGACCCATGTCGAAGCCGAGGCGACGGCACTGATAGGGCTGCAAGCCTTCGACAAAATTCACCTCGACCGTGTGGATGTCTTCCGGGGTCTCGCGCGCGACCTGTTCGATATCGACGCCGCCCTGTGCGGACGCGATGAACGAGACTGCTTTGTTGTCGCGATCGACGAGAATCGACAGGTACAGTTCCTTGGCAATGTCGGTGGCGTCAGTGACCAGCACCAGGTTCACCGGCAGCGCGCGGCCGCCGGACTGGTAGGTTTCCATGCTCGTGCCGAGCATGCCGGCGGCAGCCGCTTTCACCGCATCGAACGATTTGCAGAACTTCACGCCGCCAGCCTTGCCGCGACCTCCGGCATGGATCTGCGCCTTGACCATCCACTGCTCGCCGCCGAGCGCTTTGGCAACTTCAACCGCCTGGTCCGGTGATGACGCGATCTTGCCCGGGGGCACCGGGATGCCGTAGGCCGCGAACAATTCCTTGGCTTGGTATTCGTGAAAATTCATGGGGCACCTTGACGTTGGGACACGCGGGCGCAGCGCGAATATCTCGCTGCACGAGCGCAATCCAGGGAGCGGCGACGCGAACCGGCCGCAGAACGGACGCCTATTCTCGGGGAACGCGGGGGTGAAATCAAAAGGCGCCGTCGATGCGATGCCGCCGCGGGCCGTAACGATGCCGTTCGCCGCGCCTATCCTCGCTATACTGGCGCGACATGGAGCGCACGTGACCGACGACCGCCAGGCCTACCCCGCGACCGACTCACCGGGCGACATCACCCGGCGCGAGCTGTATTTCTTCAATCTCTATCGCTGCCTCGAAGCCGTGGTCTATGCCGGCCTCGTTTTCAGTCCGCTTGCCGGCGAATGGGTCAAGGTCTCGCGCCCCCTGCTGGGCCAGATCGCCGCACTGATTTATCTCGCGGTCGCGTTTCTGTTGCTGCTCGCCACCGACCGCATGCGCCCCCGTCTGGTTGGCGGAATCAGCTCCGCGCTGATCCTCGACATCCTTGCTGCCTCACTGGTGCTGGTCGCACTGACCGGACACAGCCTTGTTCCGATGATGCTGCTGGTCAACGTGGGTATCGCCGCATTGCTGCTGCCACGGCGTGCGTACCTGTTCGCGACGATCGCGGCCGTCGGCATCGCGATACCGTATTTCTACAAGCGCCTGATGCTGCCGGACAATGCAGACTCGACGGTCGAGACGGTCACGATCGTCGTCGCGTATTTCGTCGTCGCCGCACTGCTTCGTTTCCTCGGTGGCCACATGCGTGCGACCGAGGACCTCGCCGCGCAACGCGGCGTGGATCTCCTCAACCTCGAGCAGGTCAACGACCTGATCATCCAGCGCATGAAGACCGGCGTCTTGCTGGTCGACCAGGCAAACCACATCCTGCGCATCAACGAATCGGCGTGGCACCTGATCGGCAACCCATCGCCGAACCAGCGCGAACTCGGCGCAGTCGCACCCGAACTGTCGCGCCGTCTTTATCACTGGCGTCATTCCAACAAGACCGACCAGACCGCAGTCGCACTGGCTGCCGACGTGCCCGAGGTGATTCCACGTTTCACCCGCCTCGCCCCGAACGACGACACCAACGTGTTGATCTTCCTCGACGATACCTCGCTGTTGTCGCGGCGCGCCGAGGAACTAACCCTGTCCTCGCTCGGCCGCCTGTCGGCATCGATCGCGCACGAAATCCGCAATCCGCTCGCTGCGATCCGCTATTCGGCGCAACTCTTGGCCGAGTCGCCGAAACTCGCCGCAGAGGACACGCGCCTGGTCGAAATCATCAACAACCACTGCACGCGCGCCAACGACGTCGTCGAAAACATCCTGCAGCTGTCACGCCGCGAACGCTCGCGACCGGAGACCATCGATCTCAACGCGTGGATCCTCGCCTTCGTCGAAGACTACAAGCAGTCGAACGATCTCGGTGGCGACCACCTGCGCGCAATCACCCAGAACCGCACGATAGAGGCGATGGTCGATCCGCAACATCTGCAACAAGTGGTCTGGAACCTCGTCCAGAACGCGATCCGCTACGGCCGCCAGCCCAACGAACCGGCCCGCGTGAGTGTGATCGCGCGTCTCGCCGCCGATAAGGGACCGCCGTTGATCGAAATCATCGACCGCGGCCCCGGCATCCCGCCGAAGGTCGCCGCACAAATCTTCGAGCCGTTCTACACCACCCACGAATACGGCACCGGACTTGGCCTGTACCTCGCCAAGCAGATGAGCGAAGCCAGTCAGGCCTCGCTTGAGTACGTCCCGGTGGCTGGAGGCGGCGCCTGTTTCCGCGTGACCTTGACGCCGGCCGGATCGTTGCTGGCCTCGCGGATGGTCCCGCGCACCCATTGAGCTCCCGGCGCGGCGCGAACCTACGGCCCGCGTCAGGCTTGCGCTGAAATAGCGCGCAACGATCAAACACCCCGACTGCCACGGCAGTAGACGTCGTTATAGTCGCATTCCAGGGCCCGGAAGAAACGGCCGCGTCCTTTCGATTCACTGTGCGCGCCGTACAGACGAAAACTACCTAATGTGGTTTCCTATGCACTTGGAGCGAAAGAGCCGCAACCCTCAAGCTGACGTGATCGAAGCCATCAAGACATCGGTTTGGCGCGCCCTTGGTTGCGCCATCGCCGCAGCGGCGCTGGTCGCCTGCATCTACGCAATGGACCCCGCGTTTCAGCTCGGCCACGGGGCAGAGGGCGATGTCACACTGGCTGCGCTGAACGCGCTGCCGGTCGCACTGTTCGTGATCCTCCTGCAGGCACTGACGCGGCGGCCGTTGCTGGCTTTGTGGTGTGGCGTGCTGGTCACGGCGTCGCTGTATGCGATCAACACCCTGAAAGTGCAATCGCTCGAAACACCGCTGCTGCCTGATGATTTCGCGCTGATTGGCCTGATCGGCGGCGGCCACGATGTGCTGGGCCGTTATATTCCGACCGATGCGCAGCACATCCAGATCTATGCGCTGGCGGCGCTGCTGACGATTGTGATGTTCGCGATCCCTTGGCGGGTGGCCATGCGTGCCAGCACGCGCACGCTGCTTGCCGCCGCAGCAGTAGCGATTGGCGCCAGCCTGATCGCCGGAATCGGGCCTTGGCAAGAGGTGTATTCACGCGAGCGCCTCGGCTTCCGATCGTGGGCGCCTGTCGATACCGCCGACCGCGCTGGTCTGGTTGCTTCGCTGCTGCGCTACCACTGGCGCTTCTCCGGCCCTTTGCCCGAACCTGATCATGCCGCTGCGGCGGCGCTGCTGGCACGACACGCAGACAAGATCGATCCCACGCTGCCCACGACGACACCCACCGACCTGCCGGACATCATCGTCCTGCAGAGTGAATCGTTCTTTGACGCGGCACGTCTGAGGGGATTGGAACCCGCGCAGGTCGCGCCGAGGCTGCGCGAACTCAATGCGCGCTCCGCGCACGGTGATCTTTGGGTACCAACCTACGGGGGCGGCACGATCCGCACCGAGTTCGAGGTGCTGACCGGCATCGGCCTGCGTTATTTCCCACAAAGTCAGTATCCGTATTTCAACCTCGTTACACCGCCACCGCCGAGCTTGGCGAGCCTTCTCGCAGCACGCGGCTACCGGACTGTCGCGGTGCATCCGAACGAGGCGACCTTCTGGAATCGCGCTGCCACATTCAAGTCCCTCGGATTCACTGCGTTCGACGACGAAAGCGCATTCCCTGACGCGCCTCGGGAAGGGTTTTACATCAGCGATGATGCGCTGGTCGGGCATATTCTCAAACGCCTGGAAGGTAGCAGCGCACCCACCTTCATCTTCGCGATCAGCATGGAGAACCACGGCCCGTACGACGAAAGCCCCGGCATCGATGAGCACCACCGTGACTCCGCGCCAGTACCCGCCGGCATGCCACCCGTTGCCGCAGGGCGCCTGCGCGATTACCTGTATCACCTCGATAACGCTGATCGAACGTTAGGCCGCCTCGCCGATGCACTCGTCCAACGCAATCGACGCAGCCTCCTGTTGTTCTATGGGGATCACCTCCCCGCATTGCCGGAGGTCTACAAAAGCGCAGGATTCGACGACGGCGGCGTCGAAACCGTTCAGCCCGTGCCGTGGCTCCTATTCGACACAGCCAACCAACACGAAAGCATCGACAACACCGCCTCCTTCTTCCTGCCCGCCACGCTGCTCGCCAAAGCCGGTATCCGCGATCAGTATTTCGACCTGATCGACACCGTCCGCGCGGAAACCCGGTTCGGCCCGGAATACACGCCGGCTGAAGACGCGTCCCTCGGCGCACTGATGCAGATGCGCCAACGCGGTGAGTGGCCCTCCACCGAGGACGAGGCGCGCGCAGCGATCACCGAGCAGACCGCCGCCAACTGAGTGGCTGTAAGGCTGGTAGCGGATGCGTGTGCCGACGCAATGCAGTCAAAAGGCCGCGCGAGCATCGCTGCCAGCCCAGGTGCCTCGCAAAGAAACGCCACGCCGCAGTAGGTTTTTTGTACCTGTACTGCTGAGCGGGGCGCTCTTAGAAATCGATGCCACCCATGCCGCCCATCCCGAAGCCACCGCCGCCGTGGCCGTGTGCTTCTTCCCTTCCTCAGGCTTCGGCGACCCTCGCATCGTGAACTCACGAGCAACCGATTGACCGAGCGGTTCGTCGGAATGCCTTGCCACGGCTGAGCGCGCTTCGAATCCGCGCATTCCGAAGTGCCGCTCGAACTTCCATGACCGCTTTGGCCCCGCACGCCTCCGGAGTGCGTGTACATCCATGGAGGCTGCGTGTAGCGCTTGCTCGCAGCCGATTCGGATTGCCGACATTGAGGTATGAATCATGGTGATACTGAATGGATCGCTGATCGCGGCGACGCTCGCACTGACACTCCTCCAGGCAGGCGCCGCCTGCGCGGCCGTGCCGATGATCGAGTATCTCCACTTCGAACATATCGATTTCGTATCGTCCGGTGCCGGAGGAATTGGTGCTCCCGAGGGCCAGGGAGGTGGGGCTGGAACAATCCACCTCGACGGCGTTGCGGGAACCGTGACGCTAGCCCTGCTGTACTGGAATGGGATCGACATCGACATGCCCGAATTGGGTCTGAGCGGCGGTGATGCCGATTACGACCAGCCAGAGATCCGCTTCGACGGCGGCGACATCCTCGGCTTGCGCATTGCCGGATTTGGCAACAACGACTGCTGGCCAGAGGACCCACCGCAACCCGGCAGTGCGGGGACCTACCGTGCTGACGTAACCGCGCAAGTTCAATCACGCGGCAACGGCGATTATCTGTTCTCAGGACTAAGCGGGAAACCCGGCCACAGCGCGAACGGAATCTCACTGATTGTCTATTTTGACGATGGAAATCCGGCCAACGATCGGCATGTGACCCACTACGAAGGCCAGCAGAGCAATCGAGGACCGCTGGTGTTCTCGTTCCCGCTCGAATATACCGGCGGTGGCGTGGAAGTGCGCATGCACGTATCCGACGGACAGCAGACATTTAGCGATGGCGGATTTCCTTGGCAAACCACACCCGGCATTACTGGAACCCCCTATACGCGCCTGGACATCTGGCATTTGTATGACGGTCAGGCACCTTGGTCCGGCCTGAGCGTGCCAAGCATGGGGCACGGTCGCAGCAACTACGGTCTCTGGGACATCCAGACGATGGTGCTGACGCCGATGTACGGCGCACCAGGCCCGTATGTGACCGGTGCCACCTATGGAAGTGAAAGCGACTGTGTGAGTTTGCAAGTCGCGCAAGTTATACAAGCGCAAGGCGTTCAGCCCACTGCGCTGAGCCCGAATCCCTTCAATTTCGGCGATGTGGTCATAGGCCAATCAGCCCACTGCGCTGAGCCCGAATCCCTTCAATTTCGGCGATGTGGTCATAGGCCAACCCGGACCTGTTCAGCGCTTCACGCTGACCAACCTGCAACCCGCCGCCATCACGATGGATAATCCGACGGTAACGCCCTACATGGGCTACACGATTGCAGGGCAGACTTGCGCTGACCAGACCCTACCCGTCAACGCCTCCTGCACGATCGATGTGCAGTTCGCACCTGCTTCCGTGATCAGCCCACCCAATGAAGCGGCGTTACGCATCGGTTTCACCGATGTCTCCACGACCGCAACGCCGTTTATCTACTACACCACGCTGCACGGCGCGGGGGTTCCTTCAGCGCAGTTCTCGCGATTGCAGTTCGAACCCGTGAGTTGCCGTTTGCCGGACACGCCCGTCGGAATGACCTCTGCACCGGTGCGGTTCCGAGCGCAAAACAGCGGCACCTTACCTTTGATCGTGAGTAACGTCCGGGTGGCCGGCAGCTTTGCCGCAACGCGCTACGAGTTGACCGGTACCAACTGCAACGGCCAAACCCTGCCTCCCGGCACCTCATGTACAGCGGATGTCGTCTTTCATCCACCGGGCACCGGGCGCCGATTACAGCGCATCCGACAACGCGACCGGCTCCGTCACCAGCAGCCTGAGCGGGCTGGGAATAGCCGCCGGCGACTGGATTTTCTCGCACGGATTCGAGGACGCAACTTGCATTCCATAGCGGGGGGCGCTGGCGGCTAGCAGGCCGACTTCTCCCCGAATCGATTGCGACTTTATCCATTGGATCAACCCAACTTCGCTCGGCTGGAAGGCGAGACTTGCGCTGCAGGCCTGCGCGCTCTGATGTTCGTTTATTCGTCGGAGCAAGAAAAATCCGGAAGTGGCCCCTGGCCGCGCGGCTTCTCGTGGATAGGTTGATGGAAGGATCGAATCACCTTCCCAGCCAACAACGAGTGAGCCAGCATGAAGTCGAACCAAGATCTGCGAGACGCGCAATGCGCCATTGCCAAAACGAAGCGGGCCTTCAGCACGCGCCTACTGGCAGCGATAGTGCTCATCTGCGCGTACGCGAACGCGCTCGCTGATGATGGCGATCCCGACCTCACGTTCTCGGGCGATGGCAAAGCGATCTACGAATGGCCGAAAACTTACGCCGGAAGCCGCGTTCATGATGTGAGCGCACGGTCGGTGGCAGCACTCGCGGATGGAAGCATCGTCGTTGCGGGAACCCTCAGCGCGTCGTCCACGACCGACCTGTGCGCAATCGTCCGCTTCGACCACAACGGCTTGCCTGACCCGAACTTCGGCAACGCGGGTTCCAGCCTTTTCGATTTTGCCGAGCCTGGCGCCAAGAGTGAAGCCTTGGGCGTATTTCCGGCGCCCGCAGGCAAGATGCTCGTCGTCGGCGATGTCCAAACGATGGGCGCGCCCGAACAGCGTCCGGCGCTGGCGCGGCTGCTGGCCAACGGGCAGCTCGACGCAAGCTTCGGCGTGGGTGGTCGTCGAATCATTCAGACGCAACCTCTTGGGGCCGGCGCAAGTATGTATTTTCGAACGGTAGCGATGGCGCCAGACGGCAAGATCGTGCTGGTCGGTTCGTGTACCAACTGCGGTGGCGGCTCGCCCGATGACTTTCTCGCCGTGCGTCTCAATCCTGACGGTACCGTCGACAGCTCTTTCGGCACGTCAGGCTGGGTCCGGTTCGGTCGCGAGGATGGCCAAGGGCATTACCTCACAGAAGTGGCTACCTCGGTTGCGTTCGATACCCAAGGGCGGGTAGTGCTGGGCGGCTACAGCGAAGTATTTGACGATCAGTCGCACCAACAGGAGGTCATGCTCGTACGCACGACTCCTACGGGCCAGTTGGACACAACCTTCAATGGCACCGGCTATTTCGATCTGAATATGATCGGAAGTTTCGCCACCTCGGCCATCGCAATCGACGCGTACAACGATGGCATCATCGTTGCCGCAAACATTACCAATACCGCGTCGGTCTTGCCCGGTGCGCTGCTCACGCGGGTCAAGCGCACCGGTGTGCTCGACACCAATTTCGGCCAAGGTGGATTGGTGACCTTGCGGTATGACGAGGGCACCAACATCACCGCGCTCGCGGTGCGTCGTGACAGGCGCATCGTGGCTGCGGGCTGGATCGATCCGACGGGCATCGACACTCGCGATTTTTTTGCCGCGAGGACTGGCAACGGCGTCAATCGTTATTCGATGCCATTCGCGGTGCACAGCATCGACATGCCCTATGCGATGACGCTTTCTGGAGAGCGTCCGGTCATCGCAGGTATTCTCGAAACAGACGAAATCTTGAGCAGCTTCGCGAGTGGCGTGTTGAGACTCCAGTCCGATGCAATCTTCGAGAATGATTTCGACTAGCACGATCAACTTCCAAACCGAGGAACCCCGATGAACAACACCATGCATTTCACATTTGCCCGCACAGCACTCACTTTGGCCCTGGTCTCGCTCGCCTCAGTAGCGAGCGCCCAACAAGGAGGAACAGCCAAAGGAACCCTCGCTCTTCAAGGGCCGGACGGCCCATTGAGCGTGAAGTTCGCACACGCCTACTTAGTCACCGCACCGGACAGCTTCGACAAGACGAAGAGAGAGCGCAGGATCGTTTTCACGGCCGAAGATCAGGCCGCTGCCATCACCGAGTGCGCCAACTATCGCTGCGCCCAACTCCCGATGATCGATGGGCTCACGTTCTACCTTGCCGACCAAGGGATGGCCAACTGGTGGGCCCATGTCGCTCAAACACAGAACAGCGGCGTTGCGATGAGCAGCGATGTGAAACTTCGCGTGGATACGCCGGATCATCTCGCCGGCACGTTCAAGATCGGCGGAGGTGGCGCAGGCGCGACGGCAACGGTTGAGTTCGACGCCAAGCTGACCAAGGACTTCGACGAATAGGGAGGTCTGCGCTGGC
>CAJDVY010000045.1_pt2 | contig 14479 bp, 15 predicted proteins | sample 7391441 | NCBI WGS metagenome assembly CAJDVY01 (sample SAMEA7055728, study PRJEB34461) | soil metagenome | biome: terrestrial ecosystem; feature: Peninsula; material: soil | place: Antarctica | collected 2016 | reverse complement strand
TCGGCGCAGGCTGGTGGTTGCTGCGACCGGCGCCGACCAAGGTAGCGACGGTAGCGCCAGCACAAGTCGCAGTGGCACCGAGCGTCGATACGGTGCCGCCGCCAATGAATCGGATCAGGCCAACCCCACCCCGCGTCACTCCTTCCCGACCGGCGCAAGCGAAACCCGAACCGGCCAACCCGATGCCGAGCGGACTGGAGGCGGTTGCGCCTCCGCTGCCGATCAGGCCCCCGCTCGAAGACCGTCCCGGCAGCGTCACCCAGCTGCCGCTGCCGCCGACTGCGACTCCCGCCGCGGCGCCGCCGGCTGCTCGCATCGCGCCCAAACCAGCACCCGTTCCTGCTGCGCGGGCGCCGGCAACGCCGCTAGCCAATCCGCCAACTGCAGCGCCTGCGCCAGCCGTCGCCAGCGGCCACGCCAAGACTACCGTCGATCTGGGATCTGCCTTATGCCGTGCGCAAGGATTTGCCCGACCTGACCCTGACCATGCACATGTATGCAGTCGACCCGCACGAGCGCTTCGTGGTCATCAAAGGCGAGCGCCACGTCGAAGGCGACGATCTGGGTGACGGCGTGATCCTCCACGAAATTCGCGCGGACGGCATCGTGCTCGACTACAAGGGCACGCGCTTCGTGTACCCGCGCGGCGGCGGCTGACGCACGCCACGAACGACCGTGTTCGTCAATCTTCCAAGCCGGCGCAAGCGCACGCCACCGTGGGCGACGCTGCTGATCGTGGCGGCTTGCGTGATCGTGTTCCTGTGGCTGGCTACGCTGCCGCCAGCAGAGCGCATGGCCGTGTTGACGCGCTGGGGTACGGTGCCCTCGACCTTGCTCGACGCGAACGCACCATGGCTGCAACAGCTCACCGAATTGCGCTTCGCACGCCTCGTAACCGCAATCTTCATTCATGCCGACTGGTTGCACGTCACCGGCAACCTGCTGTTCCTGATCGTATTCGGCGTGCCCGCCGAACGCACGCTTGGCTCAGCGCGCTTTCTCGCGCTGTTCGTCATCGGCGGCGCGCTTGCGAACCTGGTCGGCGCGTTCACCCTGGCCGGCACCAGTGCACCGATCATCGGCTCCAGTGGCGCGGTCTCGACCATCGTCGGCGCTTATCTGGCGCTGTTTCCGCGCGCACGTCTCGGCTTGGTGCTGCCGCTCGGCGTGTTCCTGGAATTCGTGCGCATCCCGGCACCGTTGTTGATCGGCTTCTGGGCCGCGTTGCAACTATTGTTCACCTACATCGGTCCCGCGTTCGGCGCGGTCGCCTGGTGGACGCACATTGCAGGCTTCCTGATCGGCATCGTGTTTGCGCTGCTGTCAAAGAGCGCGGTTGCGCGGCGCTTGCGGAGCTGAGAGGCGAGGAATCGGGAAAACATTTTCGTCGTCGAGATACGTGGCGTCCCATTCTCCGCCTTCAAAAACTACAATCCGCACATGCCCAAAACCAAACTCTACAAGGTCACCTTCCTCTCGCAGGGCAAAAGCATCGAGCTGCACGCCCGGCACGTCGCATCGAGCGCGCTGTGGGGATTCACCGAGGTCGGCGAGCTGGTGTTCGATACGCCCGGCGAAAATCTCGTCGTCGACCCGACCGAGGAACGCCTGCGCGAGGAGTTCAAGGACACCACGATGTTGCACGTGCCGATGCACGCGATCGTGCGCATCGAGGAAGTCGCCAAGCGCGGCCCGCTCGCGATTCGCGACGCCGCCAGTGGTGACAAGATCATGCCGTTTCCGATGCTGCCGCCGAAGGCGAAATGATGCACGCGCTGCGCGCTGCGCAGGTCGGGGTCGGCTCGGCCGACCGGACCTCAAATCATTGCTGAGCGCGGGCCGCGATCAGCTCGTTCGCGTTGTTGCGGAACATGCTCTCGTATTCCTTGCCGAACAGGGCCGTCGCATCATCCACCGTCTGCTCCAGCTGCGTATCGCGAGACGCCCAGTTGAACGCATTGAATCGCGCTGCGGCAAACAGGATCGCCGCATTGACGCGCGCGCGCGGCATGCTGTTGCCGAGTTCGTTGGCTACGTTGATGAAGCGGTCGACCATGTCGGAAAATTGTTCGGGGGTAACGTCCTGCTGGCTGCTCATGGAATCTCCGTTTGGGTTGCCCGCACGACGACGCGCGAGCCGTTGGGTTTACTGACTGGAGTAGTGACGGCTGCATGCGGCCGGCGACGCCGTTCGGAAACCCGGCGCGCTAGCCTTTCACGGACGCCGCTGCAGGTGCCGCTGGCACGACCGGCTTGCTGCGCAACGCGAGCACCTTCAGCGCATTGAGCGCCTCGCTGAGTGCGTAATCCTTCTGCACGTCACGATCAGCGGCACGCGGCGTGGCCGGGCCGTCGGTTTCGTCGGCGCCCTTGAGGTGGTTGTACAAATCGCGTTCACCAAATGCCGCGGTCGACGCGCCCTCGCGTTGGCTCAACGCAAGATCCGCCAGCGCGATATCCGGTTGGATGCCGGCGGCCTGGATCGAGATGCCACTTGGCGTGTAATAGCGCGCGGTGGTGAGTTTCACCGCATGCTCGGCATCGAGCGGCAACACGGTCTGCACCGATCCCTTGCCGAACGTGCGCCGCCCCATCAGCAACGCGCGGTGATTGTCTTTCAACGCTCCGGCGACGATCTCGGCCGCGGACGCGGTCCCGTTGTCGACCAGCACGACCAGTGGCGCGCCATTGAGCAGGTCGCCCGGAGTCGCGCGGAAGCTGAGGTCTGATTCCTTGATGCGTCCGCGCGTGGTCACGATGACGCCGCTGTCGAGGAATTCATCACTGATCTCAACCGCCGAGGTCAGCAGACCGCCGGGGTTGCTGCGCAGGTCCAGCACCGCGCCGCGCAACGGCGCCTTGTTCTCGGCTTGCAGGCGTTCGATGCGCTTGCGCAGTTGGCCGCCAGTGTCTTCCTGGAACTGGCTCACGCGCAGGTACGCATAGCCCGGTTCGAGCAGTCGCCCGCGCACGCTGGCGACGCGGATCACTTCACGCTTCATCGTGATATCGACCGGAACGGTCTGTTTTTCATGGAGCACGCTCAGGGTGATGCTGCTGCCGGGCTTGCCGCGCAGCTGCGTAACCGCGCCATTGAGATCGTCTGCCTGCACCACCTTGCCGTCGATGCGCACGATGATGTCACCGGCCTTGATACCCGCCCGTTCGGCCGGCGTATCGTCGATTGGCGCGACCACGCGCAAGGTCCCTTCAACCTGCATCACTTCGATGCCGAGGCCATCGTAATTGCCGGTCGTATCCTCGGTCAGATCCTGCAACTGGTCCTTGCCCAGGTACTCGCTGTGCGGATCAAGGCCGGCGAGCAGACCGCGGATCGCACCCTGCATCAGGCGATGGTCGTCGACGTCGTCGACATACGCCTGCTTGACCAGGCTGTATATCGCGGTGAACGCACGAATGTCGTTGAGGTCGACGTGGTCCTTGCCCGGCACGGCCTCATTTGCCGGTGCAGATGTTGTGGCAGCGGCGGCGGCAGCCGGCGATGCGGCCGGCGCGGGCGGATCAGCCAGGGCCGTCACGCAGGCGAGTCCGAGCAGGAGTCCGGGCAAAAATACGAACGAGGGATGGAATCGCATCGGATGAACCTCGGGGGCAAGGGCGCGAGTTTAGCGCCGCATCGATGAGTGCGGCATGATCGTGCGACCGCACGCGGCCATGACAGTTCGATATCCGGACCCGGTCACGCGCACGAGGGATATGGTCGCGGCTGCGCCGCTCCTGCGGGAGCGTGCAGCGTGGGCCCCAAACGGACCGACCTGTCGCGACGCGAACCGGCTATTTCAACCAGCCACGTGGATCGACCGCCTGCCCTTTCACGCGCAGTTCGAAGTACAGCCCGGGCGTCTTCTGGCCGCCGCTGGCGCCACTGGTCGCAATCGTCTCGCCGGCATTAACCCAATCGCCGACGTCCTTGAGCAGGCTCTCGTTGCATCCATAGAGGCTCAGGTAGCCGTCGCCGTGGTCAACGATGATGAGCAGGCCATAGCCGCGCATCCAGTCGGCAAACACAACACGACGCGAGTCTGCCGCGCGCCGAAGCGAACGGCGCCTCGCCCGCGAGCTGTTTGGGAATATCGGCGAATACGTCACGCAGGCGCTCGAGCAACTGGTCGAGCGCGGCTTCGTCCTTTCCGAGCGCGGCAATGCGCGCACCCTGATCCTTGAGCTTCGCGTCAATCGAGGCGACCAACTGCGCGCGCTCGCCGCGTTCGGTTTCAAGCTTCTTCGACTCGGCATCGCGCACGTCGCGCGTCGCGGTGAGTTCCTGGGTCGCAGCAAGGATGGAATCCTGGACATCAGCCAGGCGCTTGAGATCGTCGCGCAACTTGTCGATGTGGCCGAGTTGTGCACGCTGAAAATAGCGGTGATACGCAAGCACGCGCGCGACCGCGGCGACATCGTCCTGTTGCAGCAGCAGCTTGAGTTCCTCGTTGTGGCCGAGTGCATAGGCCGATCGCAGCAACGCGGCCAACTCCTCGCGCTGAGCGTTCAGTGTGGTTTCAAGCCGGCTGCGCTCGACCTTGAGTTGGTCGAACTTCTCCTGCTGCGCGGCCAGTTTGTCGTCGAGCACATGCACGTCTCTTGCAACCGCGGCGAGCGCAACCTCCTTCGCGCGCAGCGTGTTCGCCGCATCCCCGCGCTCGCCGGCCGTCGCGTTCTGCTGCGCGGTCAGCGCCTTGATCTCGGCGCGCACCGCATCGAGTTTGGCCTTCGCCTGCCGTTCCTGCGCCGTGCGCTGAGCCTGGTCGACATCCTGCGCGTGCACACCGGCAGTCGATCCGACCGCCAAAAGCAGGCCAGCGACGATCCGGATCAGGATTGCGCACCGCACTACAGGAATTCGACCAGGCTGCGCCCGTTCATTTCATCGGGCTGCGGCAACCCCATCAGCGCAAGCACGCTCGGCGCCAGATCGCGCAGCGCACCCGGGTGCAGGCTTGCGCGACGGCCGACGTAGACCAGCGGCACCGGGCCGACCGTGTGCTGCGTGTGCGGCACCCCGTTGTCGTCGAGCATTTTTTCGAGGTTGCCGTGATCGGCGCTGATCAGCATCTCGCCACCGCTCAGGGTGATCGCGCGAGTGATCTCGCCCAGGGCGATATCGACCGCTTCGGCCGCCTTGATCGCCGCCGCTTCAATGCCGCTGTGACCGACCATGTCCGGATTCGCAATGTTGCAGACGATGAAATCGAACTGTTGCGACGCGATCGAGGATGCGCTGTTCCCCGGCAAACGGCGCCTCGCGGCCACCTGAGAAAAAGAACGTCACGTGCGCATATTTTTCGGTTTCGGCGATACGCAACTGGGCCAGCCCGAGCGCGGCGAGGTACTCGCCAAGCGTGTTGCGCATCGATTGCGGCAGAAACGCGATCGCAGTGGCGGCGAGGCCCTTCTCGTATTCGGTCAGGGTCACGAAGGCGGACAGCTTGATCTGACGCGAACGCGTGAATCCAGCAAACGATGAATCGACGAATGCGTGCGATAACTCGCGCGCGCGATCGGATCGGTAGTTCATGAATATCACCGCGTCGCCGTCAACGACGCGCACGCCGTGGCTGATCACGGTCGGCTTCACGAATTCGTCGTTCTCGTCACGCGCATAGGCATCGCGCAATGCGTCGAGCGCGGTTCGCGCATCGAAGCCGGCGGTCGCTTCGGCAATCGCATCGTAGGCGAGCTTGACGCGATCCCAGCGCTGGTCGCGGTCCATCGCGTAATAGCGACCGCTGACCGTCGCGATCACCGCGTTGCCGAGATCATGGCAGTGCGCATCGAGCGCGCGCAGGCTGGGCTCGGCGCTTCGCGGCGGCGTGTCGCGGCCATCGAGGAATGCATGCACCGCGACGCGTGCAACGCCGCGCTGCGCGGCAAGGTCGAGCAGCGCATGGATATGACGTTCATGGCTATGCACTCCGCCCGGACTGAGCAGACCGAACACATGCAACGTGCCACCGCTTGCATTGACTGCTTCACAGGCGCCGCACAACGCGGAATTGGTTTGGAAACCGCCATCCGCGATCGCCGCATCGATACGGGTCATATCCTGGTACACGATGCGCCCGGCGCCGATATTCATGTGCCCGACTTCGGAATTGCCCATCTGGCCATCCGGCAACCCGACGTATGCGCCATGCGTCTGCACCAGCGTGTGCGGATGCTCAGCGAGCAGGCGTCGCCAGTTCGGCAGATCCGCCAGCGCGATCGCATTGTGTTCGGTTTCGTCGCGATGGCCCCAGCCATCGAGGATCAGCAACAGGACAGGTTTCGGTCGCGCCACTTGGATTCATTCCCGAAGTTTCAGGTGAACGCCAATGCTAGCGGAACGCGCCAGCAGCCGTCGCCCGGTCGCTAGTCGCGACTCCGCCGCGACGTCGATTTCTTCGTCAGCGACAGCGCGCGGATCGGCACAGTGACGCGTACCACCGCGCAGACATTTGCCGGGCGATCAGGCATAAGGCCGCTGATCCACCGTGATGTGGCGACCGCAGCAGGCTAGAATCAGACTTGCACGTTCAGTCGGAGTTCCGCATGCACACACTCGCCATCCGCTGCCTCGCGGCCGCCACGGCCACGTTGATCCTCGCGGCTTGCCAGCCACAGGAACCCACCCCGGTTGCGCAAACCAGCGTGCCTGCGCCATCCGCGAAGCCGGCGGCGGTCGTGCCGACCGTCGACGACCATTATTCGCCCGACATCACTGCCGAGGATTTTGCGGCGCGCCTGCAGAAAGTCTCATCCGACGAATTCGAGGGCCGCAAGCCGGGCACGCTCGGCGAGCGCCTGACGACGGCGTGGATCAAGGACCAGTTCCAGCAGATCGGCCTCAGGCCTGGAAACCACGGTCAGTGGGCGCAGACCGTGCCGATGGTCGAGACGACCATGATCGATCCTGATCAGGTAGTCGCAACGGTGACGACAGACAGCGGCGCGGACACGTTTGCGTACCGCAAGGACATGATCATCGGTGCGCTTGATGCGAGTCCATCAGTCGACGTCAAGGACTCAGACGTCGTTTTTGTGGGCTACGGCGTCGACGCCCCCGAATACCAATGGGACGATTACGCCGGTCTCGACGTGAAGGGCAAGACCGTGGTCGCGCTGATCAACGATCCGGGTTGGGGCAACCACGACGACAGCCTGTTCAAGGGCCGCACGCTGACCTATTACGGCCGCTGGACCTACAAATTCGAGGAGGCCGCACGCAAGGGCGCCGCCGCGTGCCTGATCGTGCACGAGACGCCCGGCGCGGGTTATCCGTGGGATGTCGTGGTCAACAGCTGGAGTGGTGAACAAGACTCGCTGCCTGCCAAGGAAGATCCCGCACCCCGCTTGCGCGTTGCCGGCTGGCTGACCACGCAAGCAGCCGAACGCCTGTTCGCCAAAGCCGGCAAGAACTTTGACGAGTTGAAGAAGAGTGCAGATATCCGCGGCTTCACGCCGACCGACCTGCACGCGTCGATGTCAGTCAGTTTCAGGAACACGATCGCACACTCGAGCTCGGAAAACGTACTCGGCTACATCCCGGGCAGCAAGCGCCCGGATGAAGTCGTCGTTTACTCCGCGCACTGGGATCATTTCGGCAAGGACCCGAAACTTGCGGGCGACCAGATCTACAACGGCGCGATCGACAACGGCACCGGCATCGCCGGCCTGCTCGAAATCGCCTCGGCGTTCGCGCACCAGGATCCGCCACCGGAGCGTTCAGTCCTGTTCCTCGCCGACACGCTGGAGGAAGCCGGCCTGCTCGGCTCACGCTACTACGTGACGCATCCAGCGTTCCCGCTCGACAAGACCGTCGTCGATATCAACATGGATGCGCTGCCGATCATGGGGCCGAGCAAGGACATTGCGGTGATTGGCTGGGGCGAATCACAGCTCGACGACTACATCAAGGACGCCGCAGCCGCCGAAGGCCGCACCATCGTGCCTGACGACGCGCCGGAAACCGGCTTCTTCTTCCGCTCCGACCAGTTCAACTTCGCCAAGCTCGGCGTGCCGGTGCTGTACGCGCGCTCCGGATTCAACCTCGTCGACGGCGGCCAGGAAGCGGGGCGCAAGGCCTACGCCGATTACACCAACAATCACTACCACAAGCCCAGCGACAACTACGATCCGAACTGGGATTTCCGCGGCGTGATCGAAGACATCAGGGCGTTTTATGCGGTCGGCAAGAAACTGGCCGATGAAACGACGTTCCCGCAATGGAAAACCGACGCGGACTTCCATCGACCGGCGGTCTCCCCGAAGTAGTCCCAGTCGATTTCGCGCCAGCAAGAAAATACGCGGCGCCTGATGAGGGCGCCGCGCGAACAGGACCCACGGAGGGCGCCCCATCCATGGGGCGATAACGGCATCCACTGCGGAAGACAGCATGCACAGATGCCGTCTCACCGTTCGAGACGGTGCATTGACGACATCTGCTCACTCCCAACGCGCTGGCTACCGCGGCGCGACGCCAAGTCTCCGCGCTACGACGGATCGATCAACAAGGGTGAACGGTCGCACTGCGTCGCCAAGAACGGTTTGGCTACACCAAAGTAGCCGTTCGCGGACAGCACGCATGGCTTCGGAGCAAAGAGCGGTGCTCGCACGCTCCGTGCAATCGAAAAACTGGCGCCGGTCGTAGGGCGGCCGTAAGCACCAACCTCAGACGCGATAACCGCGATGGATTGCGACGATGCCAGCAGACAGATTGCGCACGTCGACGCGCTCGAGGCCGGCGGCTTCCATCATCGATTTCAGGGTTGCCTGGTCGGGATGCTTTCGGATCGACTCGGCGAGGTAGCGATAGCTGGCGTCGTCACCGGCAATCAGCTTGCCGATGCGCGGCAACACCTGGAACGAATGGAAGTCGTACAGCGGCTTGAGGAATTCGGCGCGCACGGTCGAGAACTCGAGAATGAGTGCGCGACCACCGATCTTCAGCACGCGATGGATCTCGGCAAGCGCACTTTCCTTGCGCGTCACATTGCGCAGCCCGAACGCCATCGTCACGCAATCAAATGACTTGTCCGGAAATGGCAGTGCCTCGGCATCGATCTGCGACCAGTCGAGGCCGCGCAATAGACCGCGATCAAGCAGGCGGTCGCGACCGACGCGCAGCATGTCGCCGTTGATGTCGCCGACGACGACGCTGCCGCTCTTGCCGACCTTCGGCAGCAGCAGTGCCGCGATGTCGCCGGTGCCGCCGGCCAGATCGAGCACGCGGTCACCTTCGCGCACGCCGCTGGTGCCGACGAAATAGCGTTTCCACAATCGATGCACGCCGAACGACATCAGGTCGTTCATCACGTCGTAGTTGCGCGCGACCGAGGTGAAGACTTCGCCGACAAGCTTGGCCTTGTCGGCCTCTGGCACGTCGCGGTAGCCGAAATGCGTGGTGCGGGATTCGCTCATGGTGCGCATCGTACCGCAAGCGCGCACGACCACCCGAATCGTTTGCCCTGAACTGGCGAAGGATGAATCGTTGTCGCGCAAGCGATCCATTTGTTCTTGACCATCGTTGCAGCGGGCATGGCATTGCCCATAATGCGGACGGGGACCGGGAGAGACCGCATGACGCTGTGGTGGTTGGGTGGGTTTGCGTTTGTCGTGCTGGCTGCGATTGCCGTCGTGTTCAACGACCTCGTCGCCGCGCGCAACCAGGTGCGCGCGGCGTGGAGTGACATCGACGTGCAATTGACCCGCCGCCACGACCTCGTGCCGCAACTGGTCGCCGCTGTGCAGGGCTATGCAAGTTACGAGCGCGCAACGCTGACCACGGTGACCGATCTGCGCACGCGCGCGATGGCGGCGGCATCGCTGGCCGACAAGGCGCAGGTCGAAGGCGAACTCGCGCAGCAGATCAAGCGCATTCTCGCGCTGCAGGAGCGCTATCCGGATCTCAAGGCGAGCGAAAATTTTCTGCAGTTACAGCACGATCTGGTCGGCATCGAGGATCACCTGCAATATGCGCGGCGCTTCTACAACGGCGCGGTGCGCGATCTCAACAATCGCATCGAGACATTTCCGTCGCTGCTGGTCGCGCAGCTCGCGCGTTTCAGGCCGGCTGAATTTTTCCGCCAGGGTGATGGACAGGAGGCACCGGCATGATGCGCACCGTTCGTGTTGTGGTACTGGCGTTGTTCGCCTTGTTCGCCAGCGCAGCCATTGCCGACGAGCGCATTCTGGCCTTCGACAGCGCCATCGTGGTCAGCGCCGATGCGAGCATCCAGGTTACCGAGACATTCCGCGTGCGCTCCGAAGGCGTTGGCATCGTGCACGGACTGTTCCGCGATTTCCCCACCGACTACCGGGACCGCCGCGGCAACCTGGTGCAGGCCGGCTTCACGCCGCAAAGCCTGACGCGCGATGGGCAGCCCGAACCGTTCCGCGCCGAGCAGCATGGCAATGGCGTGCGCATAACTACCGGCAGCCAAAACATCACGTTGCCTCCCGGCGAACACGCCTATGTGCTGCGCTACCGCACCACGCACCAGCTCGGCTTCTTTGGCGCTCGGGACGAGCTGTATTGGAACGTCACCGGCAACTGGACTCTCCCGATCGATACCGCCAGCGCGACGCTCACGCTGCCCGGCGCGATCGCCGCACCTGATCTTCATGTCGAGGCTTATACCGGCATCGAAGGAGCAAGGGGCACTGATTACACCGCGCACGTGGATGCGCCATCGCATGCCCAAGTTCGCACTACGCGCGGCCTCGCGCCGCACGAGGGCCTGACCCTCGTCGCCAGCTTTCCGCAGGGCGCGGTGGTGCGTCCGATTACTCAACATCTTGCCGGAATAGCCGTTGCCGACGAGCGCATCGTCGCGTTCGACAGCGCCATCGTGGTCGCGGCCGATGCGAGCATGCGGGTCACCGAGACGATCCGCGTCAACGGACTGGGTCAGCGCATCCGCCACGGCATTTACCGCGATTTCCCGACCGACTACCGTGACCGCCTCGGCAACCGCGTGCATGTCGACTTCGACCCGGAAGACCTCACGCGCGACGGCAACGCGGAAGCGTTCCACACCGAAGCGCAGGGCAACGGCATACGCGTCTACTTCGGCGCCAAGGACACCATGCTCGGGCCCGGCGTGTACACCTACACGTTCCGTTACCGCACGACGCGACAGCTCGGCTTCTTCGCGGATCACGATGAGCTGTACTGGAACGCGACCGGCAACGGCTGGGATTTCACGATCGATGCGGCTAGCGCAACCGTGACGTTACCCGACGCGATTCCGACATCGGACCTCCATGTCGAGGCCTATACCGGCGTGCAGGGCAGCAAGGGCCAGGACTACACCGCGCGAGCCGACGCTCCTTCGCATGCGACATTCACGGCGACGCGCGCGCTGGCGCCACGCGAAGGATTGACGATCGTCGTCGAATTCCCGAAAGGCGTCGTCATCGAACCGTCCGCGGCGCAACGCAGTGGCTGGTTCCTTCGCGACAACGGTGGCGCGCTGGTCGTCGGCATCGGCCTGCTGCTGACATGGTTGTACTACGTCACGCAGTGGCTACGCGTCGGCCGCGACCCCAAACGCGGCGTGATCATCGCGCAGTACGACGCGCCGTCAGGCTTAAGCCCCGGCGCGCTGCGCCACATCGAGCGCATGGGTTACGACGATGCGTGCTTCGCCGCCGATGCGGTCGATCTGGGCGTGCGCCGAACCCTCGATATTCGCCAGGATGGAACAGAATATTCGTTGCTGCGCGCGGCTGACGCGGCGCCGGCCCACCTGCCAGTTGCGGAAGCCCTCCTGCTCGACGAACTTTTCAGCGCCGGCGACACGCTGACTTTCAAGCAATCCAATCATGTACGCATCGCGGCGATACGCAATGCACACAAGACGCAGTTGAAAAAGAGCAACGAACCGACGTTTTTCAGCCGAAATACGATGCTGATGTGGCCGGCTGCATTGATCACGCTGGCCGCGGTCGGACTCGGGCTTCTGGCGGCTGTCAGCGGCGAGCAGCTCGCCGCAAGCGGCTTCCTGATGCTGTGGTTGAGTGGCTGGACCGCAGGCGTGGTAACGCTTGTCAGTTCGGCGCTGAACAGCTGGAGGGCAGCGAAGGGCACCCCGGAACGTCGCGGGGCGATCGTCTTGTCTATTTTCGCGCTGCCATTCATCGCTGGCGAGCTCGCCGGGCTGGGCGCGTTTGCAATGACCGCAGGGGTTGGGTTTGCGTTGATCGTATTCGCGCACGTCGCCACTCACTTCGCATTTTTCGAGTGGCTCAAAGCTCCGACTCCCGCAGGCCGCAAGGTGATCGACCAGATTGAAGGCTTGCGTCTTTATCTCAGCGTGGCCGAGCGTGACGAACTGGCCGCGCAAAAAGTGCCGCCGCTGACGCCGGACGAATTCCAGCGCATGTTGCCGTACGCACTTGCGCTCGGCGTCGAAACGAACTGGACGGATCGTTTCGCGGCCGCGGTCGGGCCGGCTGCCGCCGCGGCAGCGGTCGGGGCAATGGGCTGGTATCACGCCAATGGCGGCGTCAGCAACCTCGCCAACCTCAGCAGTGGGCTTGGCTCGTCGCTGTCGAGCGCGATCTCGTCGTCATCGAGTGCGCCCGGATCATCGTCGGGCGGAGGTGGCGGTGGATCGTCGGGTGGAGGCGGAGGCGGAGGCGGAGGCGGAGGCTGGTAGCGCAGCCGTCAATGCGGTTTCGCGCGCACTCCGGGCTCGCGTGACAGGCCCGCGGTCTCGAGGGCGTCGAGATACGACTGCCAGTTCTTGTCCTGGTGCTGACCCAGATCGTAGAGAACGTCCCAGGAAAAGATCCCGCTGGAATGGCCGTCGTCGAAACGCAGCAAGACTGCGTAGTTGCCCACCGGCTCCACGGCCATGATCTTGATGTAACGCCGACCGTACACGAGTACGCGCTGGCTCGGGCTATGACCCTGCACTTCGGCGCTCGGCGAATGCGTGCGCAGGTATTCCGCCGGCAGACGGAAAGTCTCGCCGTTGTCGAATTCGACTTCGAGTACGTGCGAGGCGCGGTGCAGGGTGATGTTGGTGGGCTGCGGCGATTGCATGCGTGACTATTCCGCTGATGTAGGAGCGGCGCCAGCCGCGGTTCTTCAACCGGCCCCTTCTACGGGTGGCATGTGCAGGCCGGCCTTTCGGTGCGACAGCCCGAGGTGGGGTGGGATGGAGTTGAATCCGACGAAAAGCCTCGCGCCTGCACCGCTTCTGCATTCGCCGCTGCACATCAGTGCAGCGTGTCGGACATCGGCGCGCGCGGTACCAGCGGATCGGCCGGCTTGCCGGCAACTTGCCACAACGCATCGAGATAGCCTGAACCGAATCCGATCGAGCCGAGCGCCTCGAACTCGTAGTCACCACTATCGGGGTACCACTCCGCATTCGGGTCGAGTTCGCGCAATACCAGCGCGCTTGCCTCGGCGGAAACAAGCTGGCCGACGTAGCTGATCTCGCCGTCGCTGTCTTCGATCATGTTGACCGAAATCAGTGGCGCACACGCCGCGGCCGAGCGCGCGATCGAGGCCCAGTCGTCGAGGTGGAAATCGGGGGGGATGTGCAATTGTTCGCCACGCAGCGCGAGGGCCTTGTCGACGAATTCGCGCGACGGATCCGCTTCCAGCGCACTGATGTCCGCGATCGCGATCACGATGTAGCCGTCGAAACGCATCGCATCGCCGACTTCCGCGATCAAGCAGAAGTCGCGAGAGAGTGCCACGACATAGCCGTGGATCACACCCGGCTGCAAGCGATCACGCAGGATGCGCAGTGGAATGCGCTGTTCGAGCGCCTCGCGAAGTTCGGCGCGCGCGCCACGGGCCTTGAAGGGGACGACGGTGTTCATGGACGTATGGTCGGGCGTTTTGACGGGAGGTGCAAGGGAAGCGATTGCGGGCTCATGACCGTTCATCCTTGGAAACCCCAGATTGAAAGGGTGCCGAGACATCGCTGCGCGCTCAAAGAATGTAACGCGACAGGTCCTCGTCCTTGGCCAGTTCGCCGAGATGTTCATCGACGTAGGCGGCATCGATGCAGTACTGATGGCCATCGCGGTCGGAGGCCTCGAACGAGATGCCGTCGAGCAGGCGTTCGAGCACGGTGTGCAGCCGCCGCGCACCAATGTTCTCGGTGCGCTCGTTGACCTCGAACGCGATCTGGGCGAGACGGGCGATGCCGTCGTCGGTGAACTCCACGCCCACGCCCTCAGTGCCCAGCAGCGCGGTGTATTGCTTGGTCAATGCATGCTGCGGCTCGGACAGGATGCGCCGGAAGTCGTCGGCGGTCAGTGCGGCAAGTTCGACGCGGATCGGGAAGCGGCCCTGCAACTCCGGCACGAGATCGGACGGCTTGGCCAGGGAGAACGCGCCGGAGGCGATAAACAGGATGTGGTCGGTCTTGACGATGCCGTACTTGGTCGACACCGCCGAACCCTCGACCAGGGGCAGCAGGTCGCGCTGCACACCTTCGCGCGATATGCCGGCGCC
>CAJDVY010000119.1_pt1 | contig 14490 bp, 10 predicted proteins | sample 7391441 | NCBI WGS metagenome assembly CAJDVY01 (sample SAMEA7055728, study PRJEB34461) | soil metagenome | biome: terrestrial ecosystem; feature: Peninsula; material: soil | place: Antarctica | collected 2016 | reverse complement strand
TCGCGCCCCATCTGCGTGGCATGCAATTGATCGACCTGTTGGAGACCGACTCGCCCCTGAAAGGTCGTTTGCGCCTTGTCGCCGCGGGTCTGCCAACCCTGTTGCTCGATCCGCACCATCGCACCTGGCACACCGAATCAACCCTCAAGACGTTGTCCGCATGGTGCACACGCGAACTCAGCAGCCTCGACGTGCAGAGCGTCGACGACGTGCAGTTTCCGATCATCACGGCAAAAATGCCGGGGCAACCCTATGCGCGCCTGAAATGGCTCGCACACCTCGTTCAGGGCGAAGGGCGGCTCGACCCCGATCTGGACGTAAACGCGCGCTACAAGCTCGCGCGCTGGCCGCAGAGCGAGCGCGAGTTCCCCAAGCATTTTCGCATCGCGACGATGATGTTGAAGCAGGCGGCAACGATCGACGAGATCGCAGCACAAGCGGGCGCCACCATCGGCGATGTTGCCGACTTCATCAACGCTTACCACGCGATCGGCTACATCGAGCAGGATCAGCCCGAATCAACGCAAGATGACGCGCGGCGCGGTGGCCTGTTCGGTCGCAACCGGAAAGTTTCGACGAATTGAGCGAATTGAGTTGACGAAAGCGCGGCAGATCTCTATTCTCTCGCGCCTCGTCCCGGGGCCATAGCTCAGCTGGGAGAGCGCTACAATGGCATTGTAGAGGTCGGCGGTTCGATCCCGCCTGGCTCCACCAGATCAGCTTGGATTTTCCTGCAAGTCCCCATCGTCTAGAGGCCTAGGACACCGCCCTTTCACGGCGGACACAGGGGTTCGAATCCCCTTGGGGACGCCAAGGTGAATCGCGAACAGGTAGAATGCACAGGACGTGCATGTTTGAGCAGCAAAAAAATGTGGAGCGGTAGTTCAGCTGGTTAGAATGCTGGCCTGTCACGCCGGAGGTCGCGGGTTCGAGTCCCGTCCGCTCCGCCATTTTTTTCGATGAAAAACCCGGCTGTCATGCCGGGTTTTTTGTGGACGCGCATTTGCCACCGAGCGGGTTCGGGCAGTTCGTGCCGTGAGCGGCCCACAGCAACCAAATCGCGAGCGCGCGCTGGAGGCCGGAATTCAGTGAGCAAGCTGTGCTGTCGCCTCAACCCGCGGATGCATGCAGCCGCAACAAGATCCAGCCGAAGCCATGCGCTTTGGCTGCGCTCTCGAGCGCGGAGCGTACAGCAGATGCGGACGGATCTTGTCCACGAGCGAGCAGTTGCGAAAGCGCCAGGCGGCTCTCCAACGACCACGCAAGCCATTGACGCTTGTCCGCTTCGGTAATGAGCTCGTGCAACGCTGCTGCGGCGACATCGTGTTGCCCGGTTTCACCGAGTAGTTGCGCCGTGGCGATGTCCACCTCGAACACCTCTGCGCGTGCGGTGATCCGGCTGCGCAATTCCTTCGCACGCGCTGCCGCGCGATCGCGCGCATTGATATCGCCGAGTGCTCGGTCGCACAACGCAAGCAGGCTCTGCGCGATCGCCTCACCGGTCGCCATTTCGCCCTTCGAGAAGCCGTCGATCGCCTGCAGCAGGTGTTGGCGCGCCGCGGTCGGGTCGCCATGCCCCATGTCAATCTGAGCGAAGCTCAGCTCGACATTCGCCGCGGTCATCGGATCGTTCAATTCGACTGCCATTTTCTGCGCGCGCTTGAAGGCGGCCCTCGCCACCTCGATCTCGCCGCGATCCAGCGCGATCAGCGCACACTCGAACACCGCGGTCATGGTCGGCGACGCGTCGGCCAGCTCGCGCGCCTCGGTTTCCGCCTTCGCACAGGCCTTCATCGCCGCATCGAGCTCGCCGCGCAGGCGCAGCACGTCGCTGTAGCTGGTCAGGGCAAATACCTGATGCGCGCGATCGCCGCTCTGCTCATCGATTGCAATCGCCTGTCGAAATTCCTCCATGACCGCATCGCTGGCGGCCTCGTCCGAATGCATGACTGCGAGTGCGGTCAGGTTCCACGCCTGTCCCCGCAGGTCGCCGGTCGTGCGCCGGATCTCCAGTGAACGCTGCGCCGCGGTTTCGGCGCCATCGCGATCCCCGGCTGACCACAACATGCGCGCAAGGTTGCTGTAGATTGCCGCGACGCCGCCCTGATCGCCGATCTGCTGATAGATCGTCATCGCGCGCTGGTATTCCTCGCGCGCCGCATCGATCTTGTTGTCATTGACCAGTGCATTGGCGAGATTCTGGCGTGCAAACGCCTCCCCATGCGGATTGCCGATGCGCCGATAGTCCTCTGCGGCCTCCTGCATCAGCTTTTCCGATTCGTCGAGTGCGCCAGTCTCAGTCAATCCGAGCTGAAGTTTTGCGGTGGCGGCGAGGCCGGCATCGTTGCGAGTCTGCGCCTGTTGCAACGCTCGCTGGGCATGTTCCGCTTGCGCCTTGGAATCGTTGCGGGCCTCTGCAACGCGTGCCGCAGCAAGTTCGACGCGCGCATCGTTGCGGACCGGACCGGGCAGCTTGTCCAGCCCATCCAGTGCTGCCTGCGCATCCGCCGACTTGCCCGCGGCGAGCAGCGCATCGATCAGCTGCAGGCGGTATTCGGGATCGTCAGGCTGCAAGGCCACCAGCTTGTGCAGCGACTCCACGGCTTGCGGCCACTTGAACTCGGCCTTGCTCACCTGCACCTCGATTTCGAGCTGCTGTTGCTCAGGCAGCATTTGTGCATGTGCGGCCGCCTGTTGCGCAGCCGCGAGGGCCTTGGCCTTGTAACCGAGCGCGGACCAGGCTTGAGAGAGATACGAATAGGCGGGCGCATAGCCCGGCGCCTGCGCAACGGCGTCGAGCAGTTCATCGCGCGCGCGCGCAGGATCATTGCGACGCAGCGCATCGAGCGCAAAGCCGATGCGCCGCGCGACATCGGCAGTCGGCGGCTGCGCGGCAGTGATCTGCGCGCGCTCGTCGCTGCTGGCCGACGGCACACCGAGTTTGTCACGCAATGCAGCACCGGCCTGGATCACCAGCGCAGGCAGCTCTGTAACCGCGCCGCTGCGCGCGAGACTTGCCACTTCGACACCGCTGCGCGCGTCCTGCAGCGCCAGATCCAGACGCAGTTGGGATTGCTCGCCAGAGCCCGAGACCAGATAGCTGCCGCTCAGCACGTAATCGGTGCCGAGCCTTTTGCGCAGCGTAGCCAGGCTCTGTGCTGCGTAACCGCCGGCCATTGGCGCGGCGAGGTCGGCGCGCGCCGGCCGCACCAATTCATCGGGCAGCGCGTGCAAACGACCACTGGCGGCAATCTCGGTCGCCAGCATCTCGCCGAGCGCCGGACCCAGCCACGCATCCTTGGTGTTCTGCGACAAGTTGTTGAAGGCGACGATGGCGACCGAGGTGCCGGGTGGATTGCCCGGTAATGCCGCTGGCTCGCGCATTCTGTCCGCCCAGGCGATCAGCGCAACAACCCCGCTGAGCACGACGACGAGGCCGGCGATCCATAGGCGGCGGCGCAATGCCGACGCGCTGGCGAGATTTTCTATGCGAGCGCCAATGGGAGCAATGGCATGGACCTGGGGTATCTCAGCTGACACCGCTACGAGGATTTGCTGTCGATCCACAATTGCGTTGTCGACGCGCTTCGGTGGTACCACGCCGGCTGAAGCCGCCGATTCAGAAATCGCAAGCGCCACCGGCAACGGTGCCTCCACCGTCGCGGATGCCTCGCCTTGCTCGACCACCGCATTTGCGCGCGCCACGCGCGACACGGAAGCTACGAAGCGGTAGCCGCGTTTGGGCACGGTCTCGATGCAACGTGTCCCATGTCCGGCATCGCCGAGCGCCTTGCGGATCAGCCAGATGTGCTTGGTCAGATTCGATTCGTCGACGAAACCGCGCGGCCACAGCGCCTGCATCAGTTCGTCCTTGGTGACTGCGTGGCCAGCCTGCTCGACCAGCAGCACCAACGTGTCGAACACCTTGGGCGTCAACGTGACCGGCTGGCCGTGTGCCAGCAGCCGGCGTTCATCCGGATCGAGTTCGAACTCGCCGAAACGATACACCGGCTTTTCCATTGCCGACATGAGCTTGGCCACAGCAGGAAATCAGCCAGAAAGTACCAGAAAGCCGGACCGGACGTTGCGCTAACGCGCCGTGATGTTGCACTGGATGAATCGGGTTGTGTCGCGCACGAAGCGGCGAATCACGATCAGTCGCGTACCTCATTTCAGGTCAAGGGACGAACGCTTGGATTGCCAGCGCGCGCAAGCGCGCCCGGCCCAGAATTCTGCGGGACCGACCATCAACCCTTGGGGGCTCTGTGCGCCGGGGCAACTGCTGGCTTCTTCGCCGATTCGGCAATGCGGACCACATCGCCATCGGCAACGCCGTCGGGCGGGCTCTCGATCACCTTGTCGTCTGCGGCGAGACCGGAACCGAGTTCAACGACCCTGCCGAGGTCGCGTGCGATGGTGACGGTCTTGAGCACCACCTTGTTGCCAGGGCCTACCGTCGCGATACGCAGACCGGCCTTGTCGAACATCAGTGCGCTGGCCGGCACGTTCAATGCTGTAGCGTTGCGGGGCAGCTCAAGGCTGACGCTCGCGAAACCTCCGGGAAGCAGCTCGCCAGCGGCATTATCGACCGCGAGCTGCATCAAGGTGCTGCCGGAAGTCGCGTTGACCGCCTGTGACGACGATTCAACGGTCGCGGCGTATCCAGTGCCGGGACGCTCGGGCACGCTGATGACCGCCTTGGTACCCGCTGGAATGCTCGGCACCGACGTTTGCGGCACGTTGACATAAACACGCAGCTTCTTCGTGTCAGAGATGACGAATAATTCCTGCCCCGCACCGCTGCCGCCCGCATTGATGAGCGCACCGACGTCAGTCGCACGCGCCGTCACGATACCGTCGAACGGAGCGACGATGTGCGCGAACCCCTTTGTCGCGAGCATGTGAGCGACATTTGCCTGCGCCGACTTGACCATGGCCAACTTGGCAGTTGCATCGCTGGCCTTTTCGTCAGCTGCCTGCTTTGCCACCGCTCCGGTCGCGACCATCGACTGCCAGCGCTTCGCCGTTATGACCGCGAGATCCGCATTCGCCTTCGCGCTGGCCAGATCCGCTCTCGCCTGCACGATCTGCTGGTCGAGATCCGGTGTCTCGATGACGGCGAGCAACTGGCCGGCCTTGACCTTCGCGCCGATGTCGACCGACCAACTCTTCAGATAGCCGCTGACGCGCGCGAACAAGGACGCACGCGAATAGGCTTCCAGACGTCCCGGGAGGTCCAGCGTCGACGCGTCGCCTCCGGTTCCGGGAGCCACCACCGCTACGGTCGGGACCGATTGTTCGGTGGTCCACTCGCGCAACTGCGCAGCGCCACGCGCGCGCGAGACCAGGCCGCTGACTACGATCGCGACAGCGACGATCACAGCAATCAGGCCGGCCACGCGCAGCTTGCGCCGCGACACGTTCGGGGCGGATTGTTTGCACGATGCTGAAAACGACGGGGACGAAGATCAGGGTGGCGATGGTGGCGAAGATCAGTCCACCGATGACGGCGCGGCCGAGCGGCGCGTTCTGCTCACCGCCCTCGCCGAGGCCCAGCGCCATAGGCGTCATGCCGATGATCATCGCAAGCGCAGTCATCAGCACCGGACGAAAGCGCACGAAGCCGGCATCGATCGCGGCCGCGGTGGCGTCACCAAGCGCATCGAGCTGTTCGCGGGCGAACGTTATGACCAGTACGCTGTTCGCCGTCGCGACCCCCATGCACATGATCGCGCCGGTCAGTGCAGGCACCGAAATGGGTGTGTAGGTCGCGAACAGCATCCAGACGATGCCGGCCAGCGCGGCCGGCAGCGCGGTGATGATCACGAACGGATCGCTCCACGACTGAAAATTCACCACGATCAGGAAATAGATCAGCACGATTGCGCCGAGCAAGCCGAACAGCAGACCCGAGAACGAACTTTCCATCGTGCGCACCTGGCCGAGCAGGACCACGCTCGACGCGTTAGGCACGTCCTTCGCGGTATCGGCAAGGATGCGTCGCAGGTCAGTCGCGACCCCACCAAGGTCGCGCCCCTGCGTCGTCGCATTGATTTGCACCATCGGCTGGATGTCGTACTGGCTGACCAGTCCGTTGCCGGTCGTGCGCGTAAAACTGGCGAGGCCGCCGAGCACCTGCGGCGAGCCGCCCGTTGTGCCGCCAACCGGAAGGTTCGCAAGCGCCGCCAGCGAATCTAGCCGGTACTGCGGGGTTTGAATCACGATTGGATACGACACGCCATTGTGCGGATTGAGCCAGAACGTCGGCGCCACCTGGCCGCTGCCGGCGAGGTTCACGACCAGGCTATTGGTCACGTCACGCGCCGTGATGCCAACCTCCTGTGCACGCGTGCGGTCGATATTGACGTCGAACACCGGATTGGTGCGCGACTGCAGGATGCGCACGTCCGCGATGCCGGGAATCGCGCGGATCTTCGGCAGCAGCGAGTCCGCATAATCGAAGTTCGCGGCCAGGTTGGCTCCGCGAATCTGCAGGTCGATCGGCGCCGGCGAGCCGAAGTTCAGGATCTGGCTGACGATGTCGGCCGGCGGAAACGAGAACGTCACCCCCGGAAATTCGCGTGGTAGAACCTCGCGCAACTTGCGCACGTAGTCGGCGGTCGGCCGATGGCCTTCCTTCAGGGCAATCTGGATGTCGCCATCTTGCGCACCCATGATGCCGGTATTGTTGTAGGTCAGATTGATGCTGCTGATGGATAGACCGATGTTGTCGACCATTACATCGATCTCCCCTGCCGGGATGACACGACGGATCGCTTTCTGGATCGCCGCAAACTGGTTTGCGGTCTCCTCCACGCGAGTGCCTGGCTGCACCCGCGCATGCATCAGGATCTGGCCACCATCGACCGCCGGGAAGAAATTGCGCCCGAGGAACGGCAACAGCAAAAACGAGGCAAGTACAGCCGCGAGAAACCCGGTGACGAACACGCGTCGATGCAGCAGCGCGAGTTTGAGCAGCTCCACGTAGCCGGCACGCATGCGATCGAAACGCGCCTCGAAGCCGCGCTGGAAGCGCACCAGCGGATTGCCCGATGGGGGCAGCGAAAGAAGATCGCCATTGTCGTCGACACGCGCCGCGTGCGGGTGGAGCAGATAGTTCGCCATGGTCGGCACCAGGGTGCGCGACAGGATAAACGAGCACGCCATCGCGAACATCACCGCCTCGGCCATCGGCACGAACAGGAAGCGCGCGACGCCTTCGAGGAAGAACATCGGTACGAACACGATGCAGATGCATAGCAGCGAGACGAACGCCGGCGTCACGATCTGAGCGGCGCCGTCCATGATCGAGGTCTCGACATCCTTGCCCTTCTCCAGATGCCAGTTGATGTTCTCGATCGTCACCGTCGCATCGTCGACCAGTATTCCGACCGCCAAGGCAAGGCCACCGAGAGTCATGATGTTCAAGGTCTCGCCCAGCGCGGCGAGGCACAGGATCGCGCCGAGAATCGACAACGGGATCGAGATCGCGATGATCACGGTCGAGCGCCAGCTGCCGAGGAACAGCAGGATCATGATGCTGGTCAGCAGCGCTGCAATCGCTCCCTCGATCGCGACGCCCTTGACCGCCGCGCGCACAAACAGAGACTGGTCGTTGATCGGCGCGACGCTCAGGTTGTCCGGCAGCGAGGGTTTGATCTCGGCGAGCTTGGCCTTGATCCCGGCGACGATCGCGAGCGTTGATGTCGCGCCATTTTTGAGCACCGACATCAGCACCGAGCGCGCACCGTCGACGTGCACGATATTCGTCTGCGGCGCATTGCCGTCGCGCACATTCGCGACGTCGCGGATATAGATCGTCGTGCCGTTCACGACCTTGATCGGCAGATTGCCGAGATCCGCGATTGCAGATGGCGCATTGTTGAGCTGCAGGGTGTATTCGAACGCACCTATTTTCTGCGTGCCCACCGGGGTGATCAGGTTCTGCGCCGCCAGCGCGTTCGCCACATCCTGTGCAGACAGACCTCGGGCTTGCAAAGCAGACGAATCGAGGTCGATCTCGACCTGACGCGACTTGCCGCCAAACGGGTACGGAATGGCCGCTCCGGGCACCGTCACCAACCGCGTACGCACCGTGTTCAGACCGAGATCAGCGAGGTTCTGCTCGGACAAGCCCTTCCCCGACAGCGCGAGCTGCAGGATCGGCACCGTCGACGCGTTGTAGTTGAGGATCAGCGGCGGCGTCGTGCCGGCCGGCATCTGCTTGACGACGGTCTGTGCTCGATGTCGTTGACGGTGGTCGTCAGCACACGCTCGAACAACGTGGTGATGCGACCGGCCATCTGATCCGGCGGCAACCCGGTGTACGTCCACGCGGTGGCGATCACCGGAATGCGAATGTCCGGAAAGATATCGGTCGGCATCCGCAACGCCGCCAACGGCCCGATGATGAGGATCAACAACGCAAGCACGACAAACGTGTACGGACGCTGCAGGGCAATGCGGACAATCCCGATCATGCAAGGTACCGGAGGTAAAACAGGTGCGGGGAGAACAAGGTAGATGCCGAGGTCGTCAAAACCAAGGGCACGGCGATGAACAATACTTGATCTTCGCGCATGTCTGAGTGGGCAACACTCGTGGCTTTCAAATCAGCGATACGTGACCTTTGGCACTCTCGAAGGCATCAAAAGACTTGAGCGACATTCCTGCCCAGTCAGACCCCCTGTTGACACCTGCCCCAAGGCATTGCGTCGACATTGCATCGGAGGCGCCTGTGGCCGGGCTGTCCTGCCGTGTCACCGCCGATACTCATCGATTTCATGTCCGGGTTAGCCGCCCGGACGCTTGCTTCGTGTAGCATCTGTCGAGCCTGACGATCAGCGCTGCTCGCGATTCATACCTCGATGCACGCCAGCGCACGGTGTCGCCCAGGCGGCCCAAAGATCACTGCAATCGGATGCGGCGCCGTCAATCCCCTACTACGAAAGACAAGAAAGCATGCATCATGGCGCTGACATCCTGCTCACCCTGTTCGTGATCTTCGTAGCGGCGCAGATTGGCGCCGAGATTGCACAACGCATCAAACTCCCGGGTGTGGTCGGCGAAATCGTAGCGGGTTGCGCGATCGGCCCTTCCGCGCTCGGCTGGATACAGCCGGAACAGATCCTCGCCGGCACGCCGCTCGATATGCTGGCCGAGATCGGCGTCGTGTTGCTGCTGTTCGCGGTCGGGTTGGAAACACGCCTCGACGATCTGAAGAAGGTCGGCAAGAGCGCATTCCTGGTCGGCGTGCTCGGTGTGATCGTGCCGTTCGTGCTGGGCTCGTTATGGGCGCATGGAAACGGCTTCGAATGGGCAAAATCGCTGTTCATCGCCGCCGCGTTCGTGGCGACATCCGCCGGTATCACCGCGCGCGTGCTGCAGGAACTTGGCGTGCTGACGCGCATCGAGAGTCGCGTGATTCTCGGCGCGGCAGTCATCGACGACATCCTTGCGATGCTGCTGCTCGGCGTGGTGACGTCGATGCAGGGCGACGGTGGCGTCGATATCAGCGGCCTGCTGCTGATACTCGCGCAGGCGATCGGCTTCATCGCGGTCATCGGCTGGGTCGGTACCGAGGTGATGCGCCGACGTGCGCGCTGGTTGGATCGGCCGATCAGCCCGCAGTCGCCACTGACGATCTCGCTGGCGATCTGCCTCGGTCTCGCCTACCTGTCGACCGATTTCGGCCTCGCAGCGATCATCGGCGCATTCCTCGCCGGCATGATCGCGTCGGAAACGCCTCATCGCGAAGAGCTCGAACACCAGATGCAGCCGCTGCTCTCACTGCTCACTCCGTTTTTCTTCGTGATTACCGGCGCCAAGATCGACCTGTCCGTGTTCGCCAGCGGCGCAGCACTGTGGATGCTGTTGGTGGTCACCGTCATCGCCGTGATCTCAAAATTCATTGGCGGCTTTCTCGGCGCACTGTCGCTGGGCCGGCGCGGCGCAACCATTGTCGGTGTCGGCATGATCCCGCGCGGCGAAGTCGGCGTGGTCATTGCCAGCCTCGGCCTCGCGGCCGGCGTGTTCTCGAACCAGATCTACGCGGTCATCGTCGCGATGTCACTATTGACCTCGATCATCACGCCGCCTGTCCTTGCAATGCTACTGAAGCCCAACAGCGACGATGCGCCCAAGGGCGCGGACGAGACTTGACGCGGCGTCTTACAACCCCGACTCACACCCGATTTCCTGCCGGAGAATTGAAATGAAGTACGCAATGCCGCTGCGCGTTGCCTTGGGCGCCCTTCTGATAGCGCCGATGGCTCTGCTCGCGCGCGATCCGGTCACCGCGCCTGCCGAAGGCACGACCGCCAACGCCGCCTTTGCCACGCTCGCCGACCAATTCTTCGACACCTACTACTTTCCTGAGAATCCGACCACGGCGACAGCAACGGGTATCCACGCCTATGACGGCAAGCTTGAGGATTACAGCCGCGCCGGTGTCGACCGCGACATTGCGCAGTTGCAGCAGTGGGACAAGCGCGTCGGCGCGGTCGATCCGAAGGGTTTAGACGAACAGACCCGGGGCGACCGCCAACTCGTGCTCAATTACATCCACAGCACGTTGCTGACATTGCAGACGATCCGGCCTTGGGAAAAGAATCCGGATACCTACTCCAGCGGCATCACGAACAGCGCATTCGTGATCATGGAGCGCAAGTTCGCACCATTGTCCGATCGCCTGAACCTGCTGATCGAACGCGAAAAGCTGATGCCGGCGGTGCTGCAGGCCGCGCGCACGAACCTGAAGAACCCGCCGAAGATCTATACCGAGATCGCGCTGGAGCAGCTGCCGGGCTTGATCGCATTCTTCACCGACGACGTGCCGTCCGCGTTCAAGGAGGTCACCGACGCAGACCTCAACACACGCTTCGCTGCCTCCAATGGCGCTGTGATCAAGGCGCTCGGCGACTATGAGGCATGGCTGAAAAGCGATCTGCTGCCCAGGTCGAAAGGCGACTTCCGCATCGGTGCCGACACTTATCGCAAGAAGCTCGCGTTCGACGAAATGGTCGACCTGCCGCTCGACAAGCTGATCTCGATCGACATGGTCAACATGCGCAAGAACCAGGCCGAGTTCACGCGCGTCGCGAAAGAGCTTGATCCCGACAAGACGCCAGCGCAGGTGCTCGCCGAGCTCGCCGCCGACCATCCGGATCGGGCCAAGCTGCTCGATAGTTTCCGCGCGACGTTTGACGGGCTGATCAAGTTTATCAACGACAAGCAGATCATCACGATCCCGTCAGACGTGCGCCCGATCCTTGAGGAAACGCCACCGTTCATGCGTGCGACGACGTTCGCATCGATGGATACGCCTGGACCGTGCCCGATCCCGCGTGGGACAAGCAGCGCACCGACGAATTCATGGCGCAATTCAGCTATCCGGTGATCAGCAGCGTGGCCACGCACGAAGCGTATCCGGGCCATTACGTGCAGTTCCTGTGGATGCACGACATCCACGACCGCGTGCGCAAGTTGCTCGGCGCGAACACGAATGTCGAGGGTTGGGCGCACTACTGCGAGCAGATGATGCTCGACGAAGGTCTCGCCCAGTCCGTGTATCCGCATGATGCGCGGCAGCAGAAGATGCTGCGGCTCGGGCAATTGCAGGATGCGCTGCTGCGCAATGCGCGCTTCGTGGTTGGCATCAAGCTGCACACGGGCCAGATGACGATGGACCAGGCGATCGACTTCTTCGTCAAGGAAGGCTACCAGTCGCGCGCAGTCGGCCTGGTCGAGACCAAACGCGGCACATCCGACCCGACCTATCTCTATTACACGCTCGGCAAGCTCGAAATCCTCAAACTTCGCGGGCAAGTCGTTCAACCTCAAGCAGTTCCACAACAGCTTCATGCAGCAGGGCTTTGCGCCGATCAAGATCGTGCGCCACGCGATGCTGCACGACGACTCGCCGACGCTGTAACGACTGCCAGCTAGAGCGACCGCGCCGCGACGCGGCCGTGGCTGCTCCGCGTCTACGCGCGCAAACGTTCGATCAACGTGGCGACGCCTTCACGCGCGAGTACCACGACGCGTTCAAAATGCCGTCGCGCGGTCGGAACGCCTGCATCGCGCGCAGATTGATCTGATCCATCGCGAAAACATGGTCGAACGCATGGAAATCGGCACTGCGCAATTGCCGCGCTCGATGTGCCGCCAACGGATAACCATGCGCCAGCGCAACCGCAATCGAACGCCGATCAGCCGGTTGACCGATGTGATAATCCTCGGTACCGGCTGATTCGAAATGGGCAACCACGCCCGCACGCGCGAATTCGACGCGTGCGACGGCTTCGACGGTAGGCGAGCGGCAGATGTTGCCCATGCACACAAACAGGATGCGCGTCATGACGGCGGCCCGGACAGGAAGCGCTCGACGCGGGCCAGGTCCTCCGCGGTATCGACACCGGCCGGAAACGGCTCGGGCGCAATGCGCACTGCGATCGCAAAGCCATGTTCGAGGGCGCGCAGTTGCTCCAGCGATTCTGCCTGCTCCAGCGGCGTACGCGGCAACGCGGCAAAGCGGCGCAGGAATCCGGCGCGGTAGGCATAGATGCCAATGTGGCGCAGGAACGGCGTCTCCGGAGGCAACACCGAGCGGTCGTGCTGGAACGCATCGCGCGGCCACGGCAGTGGCGCTCGGCTGAACATCAGGGCACGCCCGGCCAGTGTGCGCACCAGCTTCACGCAGTTCGGATCGAACAACTCGTCGATCGACTCCAGCGCTGTCGCCAACGTCGCCATCGGCGCGCCGTCCTCGGACAAAGCCGCTGCGACTGCACGGATGCCGCTGATCGGCGCCAGCGGCTCATCGCCCTGCAGATTTACCACGATGCTGTCGTCGGGCCATTGCAACTGCTGCGCGACCTCGGCAATACGATCGCTGCCGGAAGCATGCGCAGCCTGGGTCATCACCACGCGCACGTTGCTCCCCAACAACGCCGCCTGGATCCGTGCATCGTCAGTTGCAACGACGACATCAATGGCTCCGGCCGCGCGCGCACGCTGGGCGACATGCACGATCATCGGCACCCCGGCCAGTGGCAACAGCGGTTTGCCGGGAAGCCGTGTGGAGGCGTAGCGCGCGGGGATCGCGACGATGAAGGGAAGCGGTGCGGTCATCGACTTCGTGCTCGACAGGGATCGCTGCAGCGTAACGGAGCGCGTGCGCTGCTGCCAATCACGCCCCATTTTCGGTTGCGGCCTTCGGCCGCGTGCCAAGCCTGAAGTTCTGCTTGCCCGGTTTTGTTGTCCCGGCGAACGCCGGGACGCGGCGCGGATGGAACAGCGCAAGCCACTGGATTCCTGCATTTGCCGGAACGACTAGAGTCGGCAGCCCGCGCCTTCCTTTTGTCGGGCACGCCAGCCAACTCTTATGATGCGGGCATCGCGGCCATCGCGGCGAGCTGTTGCTGCCCAATGTTAAGATGCGCGCCGCTCTCTCGCGTCGCCCTCCATTGAGCACTCCCGTTCTCGCGAATACGTCCATCCCCGCAGCATTGCCCGGACGCGCGGTCCTGATGATGATTGCCAGCGCCAGCTTCTTCGGGGTGATGGCGATCGTGATCCGCATCGTGTCGAAGGATCTGCATCCGTTCGAGATCGCGTTCTTCCGCAGCCTGTTTGGGGCGCTGGTCGCATTGCCGCTGCTTGGTCGCGTCGGATTACGCACGTTGCATACCGATCGCCTCGGTTTCTATGTCGTGCGCTGCGCGATCGGCACCGCGTCGATGCTGGCCAGCTTCTGGGCCATCGCGCATCTACCGCTGGCGCAGGCCATCGCGCTGTCGTATTCGTCGCCGCTGTTCGTGACCATCGGCGCGGTGATCTTCCTCGGCGAGATCGTGCGCATGCGGCGCTGGAGCGCGGTCATCGCCGGCTTCCTTGGCGTTCTGGTCATCGTGCGTCCGGGTACCGACGGCTTCACCGCCGCGAGCCTGGTCGCGGTGTTTTCCGCCGCGATGACCGGCATTGTCACGATCAGCATCAAGCATCTCTCGCGCAGCGATCCGGTCAATACCATCGTGCTGCTGACCACCATGTTGTGGGTGCCGCTGTCGCTGCCGGCCGCATTGATGGTATGGCAAACGCCGCCCAGTCACCTGTGGCCGTGGCTCGTCCTTAGCGGTGTACTCGGCACCGGTGGCCAGTATTTCTGGACCCACGCATTGCGCATCTCCGACGCATCATCCCTCGCACCGTTCAGCTACCTGCAACTGCTGATCGTTGCCGCACTGGCGTGGCTTCTGTTCGGCGAAGATGTCGACCGCTATACCGCGCTCGGCACCGCAATCGTCATAGGCTCGGGGCTCTACATCATGCGTCGCGAGGCAAAAATCGCGCGCCAGCGGCACGAGTCGCCGATCATTGTGGCCGTGCCGCCGACCTGATTGCGTCTGATTGGACGGGACAGCCACTACGCACTGGTGCGCACCACGTACTTGCGCGCGACGTAGTCCTCGATGACACCGACGAACTCGT
>CAJDVY010000043.1_pt1 | contig 14506 bp, 14 predicted proteins | sample 7391441 | NCBI WGS metagenome assembly CAJDVY01 (sample SAMEA7055728, study PRJEB34461) | soil metagenome | biome: terrestrial ecosystem; feature: Peninsula; material: soil | place: Antarctica | collected 2016 | reverse complement strand
AATGAAGCAGCCCAGCGCTTTCAGGCTACCGTCGATGGGACGCTTTGCGTCCTCGAGTATCGGCTGCACGAGGGCACGCTGGAGATTGACCACGTTGGCGTTCCGGACGCGGTCAGTGGCCGTGGCATCGCCGCCGCGTTGACGAAGGCGGCGCTCGACACGGCGCGTCGCGCTGGCTGGAGAGTGGCGCCGCATTGCGCCTACGCAGCCGCATGGATCAAGCGTCATCCCGAGTATGCCGATTTGATCGCGGCGTAGCGTGGTTCGGAAGGCTCCAGTGGTGGGCGCAAAGTGTGCGCCTGCTCACGAAGTGATCGTGATCTCCGTCGCCTTGCCTCCGTCTAGCGGACCACGGCGCGCACAAAGCGACCTTGCTAGAATGCGTGGAAGTGGTCAGGACGACTTCACGCTTCGCGGCTGTTCCGCATCGTCAGATGGGTGCATTCGCGGGCTGTTTTGCTGAGTATCGCGGATCGATTGAAAGTGAATCCAATGGGAGCGATTTAATGAACAAGTTGATGATTGCTGTCGCGCTGACCCTCGCCGGTGTTGCCGGTGCAGGCAGCGTGTTCGCCGCAGGCAAACCAGTGATTGGCGTGGCCGAGTTCAAGAACGAGTCGGGCGCGGGCTGGTGGCGTGGCGGGGTAGGTTGGGAGTTGTCCGGCATGCTGTCCAACGAGTTGTCCAGCACCGGCGCCTTCCGGGTCGTCGAGCGCAGCAAACTCAACAATGTGCTCGAAGAGCAGAACCTCGCCGCATCCGGGCGCGTACGCTCAGGGACTGGCGCGAAGATGGGCCAGGTCACCGGCGCGGATTACCTGGTCTTCGGCACGGTGACGTCGTATGAGGAAAACACCGCCAGCACCGGTGGCGGTCTGAGCTTCCGTGGTATCTCGCTCGGCGGCAAGAAATCCGAAGCGTATCTGGCAATCGATTTGCGCGTGGTCAATGCGACGACGGGTGAGGTCGATTACTCGCGCACGATCGAGGGTCGCAGTTCGGGCGGCGGCATTTCGGTCGGCCTGTACAGAGGTGGTTTCGGCGGCGATCTGGCGCACGAGGAAAACACGCCTGCCGGCAAGGCGATTCGCGCCGCGCTGGTCGAGGCGACCGATTATCTCGATTGCGTGATGGTCAAGAAGGGCAGTTGCGAAGCGGAGTTCGGCGCCAAGGAACAGCGTCGCCGCGAAGGCGACAAGAAGGCGATCAAGCTCGACTGATCCTGGCGGCTGCAGAAACAAGAAAAACGGCGGTCATCCCGCCGTTTTTTATGGCCATGGATGGCCGGTATGCCGGGATTGCAGGAGCAAATCCCGGCGATGGCCATGGATGGCCGGTATGCCTATCCACCGCAGGCGTGCCGGAATTGCCAAAACACTACCGCCGCGCGCTGGGCGACGCCGCGATCAGCGCGGCGTACGCGGACCGCGTCGACGATTCGGATTGTCGCCACTCGGGCCGCCCGGTCCGCGATTGCCGGACGTGTTGCCGTCGCGCAGCGAATTCCCAGGTGAGCCACCCTGATTCGGCTTGCGCGGGCCGCCGGGACGTTGGCCGCGAGGCTGTTGTGGCGGACGTGCTGCATACGGTCCGGCCTGTCCTCCTTCATGCAGCGAATTGCCCGGCGATCCCGACCGCGCAGGCCGCTGCGGTACGTTCCCGCGGGCCTCATCCATGCCGCGTGGAGCCGCACGGTTGCCATGCGAATCGTTCGAACTAGGCGGCGCCCGATTGCCGCGAGGTGCATTCGGTGAGCGTTGCTGGAATTGGCCGGCTGCGAACGGCTGTGCTTCACCAGGGCGCGCGCCGCGGCGTTTGCTACCCGGCTGCCCGGCACTGTCGGGGAACCAGCTGCGCAGCACTGCGGGACTGAGGCTCGGTTCGCTGTACGCCGCATTCGGATTCTGGTTGCGGGCTTGTCCTTGGCCCTGACGGCCCGGACCACCCCGTCCCTGTCCTTGTGCCGAAGCGCCGCGACCTTGGCCAGGCGCGCCGCGACCAGCGCCGGGTGCGCCGCGATTCTGCCCCGGAGCGCCACGCCCCGGACCACCACGGGTTTGGCCCGCCGGTCCACCGCGGCCCTGTCGAGCCGGCGCACCTTGTTTTGGCGGCCCGCCGCGCGGTTTGCGCGAGGGCTTGCCGGCGCCCGCGCGCCAGCCGTCGTCGCGGATGCGATCGAAAGCCGCGAACTCGCGCGCTTCCTCGTTGCGGGCGCCGGTCCACCCTTGTTGGGACTTCGGATTCGCATGGAACTCGGTCGGCGCGGCGCGGCGTTGGCCGATAACAGGCGCGAGGGTGAGGCGCGGCACGATCTCCTGCATGCCGGCGCGATTGCGCAGGTTGGCGATCTGGCCGCGGTCGAGTTCCTCGGAACGGCCGCGCAGCAATCCGCGCGGTAGTTCAACACTGCCGTAACGGATGCGTTTCAGGCGGCTCACCATCAGGCCCTGCGATTCCCACATGCGCCGGACTTCGCGATTGCGGCCTTCGCGCAGCACGACGCGGAACCATGAATGGCTGTTGCCGCGGCTGATGACCGCGATGTCTTCGAAGTGCGCAGGACCGTCTTCGAGGTCAATGCCGTTCCTGAGGCGCTCGATGGATTCATCCGGTACTTCCCCGTGCACGCGGCAGATGTATTCGCGTTCGATTTCGGTGCGCGGATGCATCAGCGCGTTCGCCAGATCGCCGTCCGTGGTCAGCAACAGCAAGCCCGTCGTATTGATGTCGAGGCGACCTACCGCGATCCAGCGCGCGCCCTTGATCTGCGGCAACTGTTCGAACACGGTGGGGCGACCTTCCGGATCGTCGCGCGTTGCGACCACGCCATCGGGCTTGTTGTAGACGATCACTTGCGCGTGTTCGGCGTTGTCGGCGACGACGACGAAGCGTTTGGCGTCGAGTTCGACCCGGTCGCCGGTGCGCACGCTCTGGCCGAGCGTGGCGACCGCACCGTTGATCTGCACTTCGCCGCTTTCGATGCGTTGTTCGAGCATGCGCCGCGACCCGAGGCCGGCATTCGCGAGCACCTTGTGCAGGCGCTCCTCGACGGCGGGCGCGTCGTCGGTACCGGTGCTGTGCTTCAGTTTCAGGATGGAACGTGACGATGTGGTCATACGAGGGTTTCCGGGGTGTCTTCGTGCGCGCTGCCGATAGGCGGTTCTTCGCGCGCGGGGGATGGATGCTGTGGAGGGGTCGCGTCGTCCGCATCGCTGCGGTCGGGATCGGCCTTGACTTGGGATGTTGCGGGCGCTGTGTCCGCAGATTCTTCCGATTCCGCTACGAGTGGATCGGCGTCGATATCGCCAATGCCAGCTTCGATTCGGGCTGGGATTGCATCACCGATGGGGCCGAATGCAAGTTGCGGATCGAGTTCCTCGATCTCGCGGATTTCGCTGAGCGGTGGTAATTGGTCGAGCGACTTGAGGTTGAAGTAATCGAGGAACTGGCGGGTGGTACCGAGCAGCGCGGGCTTGCCGGGCAGATCGCGGTAGCCGACGACGCGCACCCACTCGCGCTCTTCCAATGTCCTGACGATATTCGTCGATACCGCGACACCGCGAATCTGCTCGATCTCGCCACGTGTGATCGGCTGCCGGTACGCGATCAATGACAGCGTTTCGAGCAGTGCGCGCGAATAGCGGGAAGGACGCTCGCTCCACAGGCGTGCGACGAATGGATGTACATCCTGGCATACCTGGTAGCGAAAGCCGGACGCGACTTCGACCAGTTCGACGCCGCGCTCCGCACAGTCGCTTTGCAACTGGATCACCGCGTGGGCGAGATCGTCATGCGAGGGCATGTCGAACTCGTCGAACAGGCTCGACAGTTGCGGCAAGGTCAGCGGCTGAACGGAGGCGAGCAGCGCCGCTTCGATGATACGTTTGATGAACGGTAGTTCCATTAACAAACCATTGTGTGTTGAAAAGTGCGGTAACGAATAACCGCTTTTTGAGTCTCCCGATCAGGGATCGATCGCGAGAACTTTCGTGAACCTGCGGTCATCAACGACTGCTCGTCGAGCTTCACAATCTAAGGATCGATCGCAAACGTCACGCGGTTGCTAGCGATTTGAGGTAGATCGGCGCCAGTGCTACTTCCTGCATGATCTCGATCAATTGTTCCTTGGCCAGTTCGAGCAGGGCGAGGAAAGTGACCACCACGCCGCGGCGGCCTTCGCTCGCATCGAACAGCTTTTCGAAGCGATGGAACTCGCCGTCACCGAGCATCCGCAACACGTCGCTCATGCGGCTGCGCACGTTCAGGGCGTCGCGCTGGATCGCATGGTGACCGTACAGGTCTGCGCGCTTCATAACGTCTTTCAGGGCCAGCAACAGTTCGCGCAACTCCACCGGTGGCGGCAGGTGGATCACGTTCTTGTCCGCGACCTCGATCTTCGCGACCGCGAAGTCGCGCTCCAGCCGCGGCATCGCATCGATATCTTCGGCCGCCTTCCTGAAGCGCTCGTATTCCTGCAGGCGGCGCACCAGTTCGGCGCGTGGGTCACCTTCAATGCCTTCCTCGACCGGCGGGCGCGGCAGCAGCAGTCGCGATTTGATCTCGGCGAGGATCGCAGCCATGACCAGGTATTCGGCCGCGAGCTCCAGCTTCATCTCGTGCATCAGTTCGATGTAATCGACGTACTGGCGCGTGATCTCAGCGACCGGGATATCGAGGATGTCGAGGTTCTGCCGGCGGATCAGATAGAGCAGCAGGTCGAGCGGCCCCTCGAATGCTTCGAGAATGACCTCCAAAGCATCCGGCGGGATATAAAGATCCAGCGGCATTTCGAGAACGGGCTGTCCGCGCACGATCGCCAGCGCAATTTCCTGCTGCTGCGGTACCTGCGCGAAGGCATTGGCCGGCGTTTCTGGACTTGGTTGTTCGGAAGTCTGGTTCATGCTCGATCCCATGACCTCAAACCCCTGCGAGGGCGCCTCACGGCGTGGGTCATGTACAGATCACGTTAGGTGCCTGCCGGATGTCACGTCCGCCAAGCTCCGATTGCGGCGTGGCACGGCTCGGGACGAAAACCCCGGTGTCCGGCTCGGCAGCCTGCAACGAAGAACGCCCGGAGTGCTGATCCGGAGGTCTACAAAATCCATCAAAGGTTCACGAGGTACGGTCGGGTAGACAGTCCACCGCGTCTACGCATGCGGTCGCTGGTACCCCTCGTCTTACGCGTAGCCTACGGGTAAATGCGTCATTGCGCAATTGGGCACGTGGCATGGCCTGGCGCGTGCGTGCCGCAGGGTTCGGCGCTTGGGCTACCATAGCGGTTCGCCGCGGTTCGAGCGTCGGTCGGTCGGTCGTGGTTTTGCGTTGCACGAGGCCCGGCACCGATCCGGCATACGCCAGGTTGCGGCGACGCAACGGCGATGCCTGCGGCTCCGACCCACGCCGATCACTGTCGATTCCGACTGTTGTTTGCCCCAGCCAGGACGCCCGCATGTGGTACGCCATCATTGGAACTGATATCGCCGATTCGCAAGCGGGCCGACTTTCCGCACGCCCGGCGCATCTGGAACGTCTCAATCGCCTGCGCAACGACGCTCGCCTGCTCCTGGCTGGGCCGTTCCCTTCCATCGATGCCGAGGACCCGGGACCGGCTGGATACAGCGGCAGCCTGATCGTCGCCGAGTTCGACGATCTCGAGTCTGCGCAGGCTTGGGCCGATGCGGATCCGTATGTCGCGGCGGGCGTCTATGCACGCGTCGACGTGCGTCCGTTTCGCAAGGTGCTGCCTTGAGCGATCGCGTCGAGTTGATCCGCGCACGTCTGCTTGCGGCGTTGGCGCCGACCGAGTTGGTCGTCGAGGACGACAGCCACAAGCATGTCGGCCATGCCGGCGCGCGCGACGGACGCGGGCATTTCCGCGTGCGTGTGCTCAGCGCCGCATTTGAAGGCAAGGCGCCGCTGGCGCGTCACCGCATCGTGTATGCGGCGCTCGGTGAGTTGATGCAGACCGATATCCATGCGCTGAGCATCGACGCGCAGACGCCGGAACATTCCCGGTGAAGCCTGCGTCAATTGCCGTGTATTCATTTTTCATCGTGGCGTTTGCGCCATCGCGTTATCGAGGTTCTAGGTTTCCATGCGTCTGACAACGATCAAACTGGCTGGCTTCAAATCCTTCGTCGACCCGACGACCCTGCACCTACCGACCAACATGACCGGCGTGGTCGGGCCGAACGGGTGTGGCAAATCGAACATCATCGACGCGATCCGCTGGGTCATGGGCGAGAGCGCGGCAAGTCGCCTGCGTGGGGACTCGCTGACCGATGTGATCTTCTCCGGATCGAGCGGGCGCAAACCAGTCGGCACCGCGATGGTCGAACTGATCTTCGACAATTCCGACGGTTTGATTGGCGGCGAGTACGCGAGCTACAACGAGATCTCGGTCAAGCGCATGGTCAGTCGCGATGGCCAGTCGCAGTATTTCCTCAACGGCGTGCGTTGCCGCCGCCGCGACATCACCGACCTTTTCCTCGGCACCGGCCTTGGGCCGCGCAGCTACTCGATCATCGAGCAGGGCATGATCAGCGAGATCGTCGAGGCCGATCCGGAACAGTTGCGCAACCATCTCGAAGAAGCGGCCGGCATCTCCAAGTACAAGGAACGCCGCAAGGAGACCGAAAGCCGGATCAAGGCGACGCGCGAAAACCTTGATCGCGTGCGCGACGTTCGCGACGAAGTCGACAAGCAGCTCGAACATCTGAAGCGCCAGGCGCGGACCGCCGAGCGCTGGCAGGCGTTGAAAGACGAGCAGAAGAGGAAGGAGGCCGAGGTAAAGGCGCTGCATCTGCGCCACGCGCAAGCGGAACTCGACGGTCATTCAGGCGCGCTGCGCAAGGCGGAACTCGCGATCGAACAGCAGCTCGCCGAACAGCGTCATACCGAGGCGACGCTGGAGACCGGTCGCGAGGCGCATGCTGCGGCGAGTGAACACATGAACTCGGTGCAAGGCGAGGTTTACCGCGTCGGTGCCGAGATTGCGCGCGTCGAACAGCAGATCCAGCACAACAGGCAGTTGGCTGAACAGCTCGAACGTGCGCATCAGGAAACCGAGCGCGCTCATGGTGAGCTCACCGAACATATTGATACCGACCGCCAGCGCTTCGAGGAACTCGCCGCGTTGCTGGCCGATGCAGAACCCCAGTTGGCGACGTTGCACGATGCCGACGCGGCGGCGTCGGAAGCCTTGCGCGGTGCTGAAACTGCGCTGGCCGAATGGCAAGCGACGTGGGACCAGCACACGCAGGCGACTTCGCAGGCCGGGCAATCGGCCGAGGTCGAACGCACGCGCCTCGACTACCTCGACAAACAGTGCCTGCAGGGTGATCAGCGTCGCAGCGCGCTCGAATCCGAACGCAGCGCCGCGAATCTCGACGAACTCGGCCACGCGCTGCAGGCGATTGATGCCGAACACGGCACGTTGCGCGAGCAGGTCGAGGCGCATACCTCATTGCTGGATGAGCGTCGTGGCGCCGCTGAAGCTGCGCTGGAACACGAACGCGCGAGCCACACTGCATTGAGCAGTCGACGTGGCGATCTGGAAAACTTGCGCGGCCGGCTCGGTTCGCTTGAAGCATTGCAACATGCGGCGCTTGGGGAAAACGGCAGCGCGGCGCAGGCTTGGCTGCAGAACCTTGGGCTCGGCGACGCGCCGCGGCTTGGCGCGACGCTGCAGGTGGATGCTGGATGGGAACGCGCAGTCGAGACGGTTCTGGATGGCTGGCTCGACTCGGTTCTCGTCGACGATCCGGCGGCGCTTGCGGCCGAACTCGGCGCACTCGCCGATGCCGATCTGGTCCTGATGGGCGAGGGCACCTCACACTTGGATGTTCCGGCTGATTCCCTGGCTGCGCGCGTGCGTGGCCCACTGGCGGCACGTGGGTTGTTGGCACGCGTGCGTGTCTGCGACTCGGTCGCTGCGGCGCAGGCGCGCATGGCATCGCTCGACATAGGCGAATCGCAGATCACCGAGCAGGGCGAATGGATCGGGCACGGCTTCACGCGCGTGCAACGCGGCGCAGGCGCGCAGGTCGGCGTGATTGCGCGCGAGCGCGAGATACGCGAGATGGGTGGACGAATTGGAGCCCTCGAAAGCGAAATCACGGCACTTTCCGAATCGCTCGAACGCGGCAAGCTGGCGCGTATCGATGCCGAGCGTGTGCGCGACGACGCGCAGCGCGAGCTGTACACCACGCATCGGCGCCTCGCCGAAGTCGCCGGCCAGTTGCAGAGTCATCGCGGACGCATCGACAGCGCGAACGAGCGCCTGATCCGCGTCGCCCGCGAACTCGAGGAAGTCAACGCCAAACTCGACACCGATCGCGAGCAATCGCGGGAGGCGCGCGGCCGCCTCGACACTGCCGTCGAGCGCATGGGTGATCTCGAACAGCGCCGGCAGGAACTCGATGGCGCGCGCCGCAAGCTCCTCGAAGCGCGCGAGGAAGCGCGCATGAGCGCGCGCGAGGCGAGCGAGGCATCGCACCAGATCGCATTGTCGATCGAGTCGAGGCGCACCGCCGCCGCCGCGCTCGAACAATCGCTGCAGCGCATGCATGGCCAGCTTGGGCAGCTCGACACGCGGCGCAGTGAACTGATTGTGCAGCTCGCGTCGGGCAACGATCCGCTCGGCGGTCTTGAAAGCGAACGCCAGAGCCATCTCAACCAGCGCTTGCTGGTCGACCGGCAAATGGTCGAGGCGCGCCAGATCGTGCAAGAGCACGACGCGCAACTGCGCAGGCTCGAACAGGAACGGCACGGCCTCGAGCAGGCGTTGAACGACCATCGCGAGCAAGTCGCCGAGCTGCGCCTGCGCGAGCAGGAACATCGTCTGCGGGCGCAGGCGCTGATCGCAGCGATTGCTGAAGCGGGCTTCGAGCTGGACTCGCTGCTCGAAACGCTGCCAGCCGAGGCTGATCCTGCGCTATGGCAGGGCGAACTCGGTGAGCTCGAGCAGAAGATTCGTCGCCTCGAACCGGTCAATCTGGCTGCGATCCAGGAGTACGAGGAACAATCGCAACGCAAGACCTACCTCGATGCGCAGTTGACCGATCTCACCACGGCACTGGAAACGCTCGAAGGCGCAATCCGCAAGATTGACAAAGAGACCCGTGCGCGTTTCAAGGAAACTTTCGATCGCGTCAATACCGGCGTGCAGGAGCTATTTCCGCGCCTTTTCGGCGGCGGCCATGCCCACCTGGAACTGACTGGCGACGATCTTCTGTCAACCGGTGTAACGATCATGGCGCGACCGCCGGGCAAACGCGTCAGTTCGATCACCCTGTTGTCCGGTGGCGAGAAGGCGATGACCCGTTCTGCCTGCTCGACGAAGTCGACGCGCCGCTTGACGAGGCCAACGTCGGGCGCTTTTCGGCGCTGGTATCCGAGATGAGCGAACACGTGCAATTCATCTTCGTCAGCCATAACAAGGCGACAATGGAAGCTGCGCGACAGCTTTGTGGCGTTACCATGCGCGAGCCCGGCGTTTCACGTCTGGTCCAGGTTGATCTGGCCGAAGCGGCCAAACTCGCCGGCGCGGCCTGATTCTCAGCGAAGTCCTCACAAACGCGGAAGGAACTCATGGATTGGAACCCTGCTGTCGGCATTCCACTCATCGTCATCGGCGTGATTGTGCTCGCGCTGATCTACCTGTTTGGACGGCCCGCAAAGCCGCAGCAGGGTCAACGTCACGGCATTCGCAAGGCTGGTGCCGAAGGTTCCCGACTCGAGCCGACCATCGGTGAACTCGATACACAGGGCGGCGTTGTGCAAGGCGAACTGGATGTTTCGATGCGCGCCGAGCTCGATCGCTTGGGCGCGACGATTTCCGGCGCTGGCGCTGATCCAACGCGCTCGCCGCCCGCTCGCTCCACGGTGGGCACGCGTTCAGACCGCCAGATCGAACGGATTGTCACCCTGTTCGTTGCGGCCCGTGCTGGTGAATCCCTCGCCGGCAGCGATGTCGTCGTCGCGGCCGAGAAAGCCGGTTTGCAATTCGGCGACATGGGTATCTTTCATCGTCTGGTCATCGGCAAAGTCGTCGACGGTCCGGTGTTCAGCATGGCGAATATGGTCAAGCCCGGCAATTTCGACATGACCCGACTCGATGAGACGCGCACACCGGGGGTCACGCTTTTCATGACCTTGCCCGGCCCGCTGCCTGCGCTCGATGCTTGGGAGATGCTGTTGCCCACCGCACAGCGGCTTGCCGAGTTACTTGATGCACAGGTTCTCGATGAAGGTCGCAACGCACTCGGCCGTCAGCGTATTGCGCACCTGCGCGACGAACTGCGGGCTTGGGATCGCGAGCAGGAGCGCAATCAGATTCGTCCGGGGCGCTGAAGAGGCGCTTTCAGGCGAGCGCCAAGCGGTCGATTGGGCCCGAGTCAGGCCAATCAGAAGCGCGCGTTTTCCAGTGGCCGTTCGCGATGCATCAGCGCCCATTCGGCATGCTCGGCCAAAGCAGCCTCACCCAGCGCTCGCAGGATCTCGCGCTGATCGCTGCTGTTGCCCGCTGTATCGAGCTTCCTGCGCGCGTCGGCAAATATACTCAGCATATAGCGATACTGTTTGATCAGTTGCTTGTCGCCCTTGCGATAGGAATACGACTCGCGCGCGGCAGCGATGATGGCCAGCACGCCCATCACGGTCACCAATGACGTGGTGTTGTCTGGGCCAATCTGGTGCTGGAACAGCGCCAGGAGCGCACTGATTGCAATACCAGCCCACAAGCACGCGCGTCCAAGGACCTGCGTAGTGCGATACATACGGCTACGTTGCGCGGTCTTGCGCATGTAGTAATCGAGTTGGCCATTGCTGCCCGGCGTGCCGATCCATTCCGAAATTACCGCGGCGAGCGCCGCATCGGAAGCCGGCGTGTTGTCAATGCTGTGCACGCTTGCCTCACGCATCACATTGCGAATCCAGCCAAGTTCGACGTCCTGCTTCTGCATGAAATTGTCATGCGCGAAGGCGCTCGAGCTGGTGGCGGAAATTCCGGCGCGGTGCCAGCATCGCTGCACGCGCAGTCCTTCGGCGAGTGCGCGGTAATCAACGTATTTCCGATACCAGTCCCGCCGATGAGCCAATCGCGTCAACAGTGCTCCCGAGCCGAACAACACGATAAAGACGTAGATTGCGTGGTCCTGGTAGGGCAGGTTGGTTGGCAAGTCCGAATAGCAGATCAAGGCAATCCCCATCAGCGTGGCGAGGACAAAAATGCCGCGCATTGCCAGCAGTACGCGTTTCTGGAAGTGAATGGCCAGCCAGTCAGCGCCTGCAAACAGATGGTTGAGCATGGCGTCGCTGGCGCCGTCGGTAGCGTCTCCATCTGCTGGTGAAGCAGTGTTCCCGATTGTGTCCACATGACGTTGCAGGTCGAGATTGAACTGCTGCATGCGCGTGAACATGAGCCGGAACTCACCGGGCATACCGGCGTCGACTGTCGCTGTGTGGCCCTGACTGAGCCAACGCGTCTCCAGGGCCTGCAACGGTGGTAACGGAGGCTGCATCAGCCCATCGCGAGCGGTGCGTGAGCAGGCGATGTGGTAGATGAGACTCTCGTCACCTTGGTCAAGTAGTGTTTGCGCTCTGCGGCGTTCGATCAGACCGGGCATGACACCGCTGATGTGGTAGCGGACAACCTGTGCGGTACCCCCGAGTAGATCCGATTCACGACCGTCCCACAAAGCCAGCAGGATGTGGCTGTGGCTGGCGATGAAGACCCCTGCTTGTGCGTATTGACGATCGCGTGCTTCGCCATGGGTATCGATATTGGCAGCGCTGGCGCCCGGAAGCGGTGGCAGCTGCATCACGTCGGCGCGGTCGCACAACTCAATGAAGGTGGCACGACAGGCCGCATCCGCGAAATCGTCAGCGTACGATTTTGGTAACAGCGGCAGTGGCGCAACCAGTCGCGCTCCAGCGGCGAGTGCTTCGCGCGCGACCAATTGATCACCGCCTGCAGCCAGTGCCGAAAGCACGACGAGCGGCAATTCGGGAAAATCATGCTTGAGCTGCGCGAAAAATTCGCGGACACGCCGCCGGATCGGTTCTATCTCGTTCGCTGCCAGGTTGCGGTGACTGGTTACGCCAATCACGAGCGAACTATTGCATGGAGGTATTGCCGTACCCACTGGCGTCCTTCCTTGCCAGCATCACCCAGATCGTGTGCGGCAGACAGTGCGCGAGGAATGTTGCCGGATGCTTGTCGCCGGAATGGGGCGACAAGGCCCTTGGGTAGATTTCGACTCAGGCGCCCAGCTTTCCGACAAGATCGATGTACTTCTGCATTGCATCTTCGCTCCGGGTGCCCTTGAGCTTGGCCCACGCTTCATATTTCGCAGTGCCGACGAAATCGAAGAATCCCGGTTTTGGTCCACTGACATCCCCGTCTGAACCCTGCTTGTAGAGCGCATACAGCTTGAGCAGGGTGTCATTGTCAGGGCGTTCAGAAAGTTTCTTGACGTCTTCCGCCGCTTTCTGGAAGAGAGTGCTGATGTCGGACATGGAGGTCTGCTGGTCCCTGCGCGCGTTGCGGATGTCGAGCTTACAACAGGAGGTCGGCGCCTGATCGACCGACATGGTGAAGACACGTGCCGCATTCGTGCGCTGTCGCGGGAATGCGGCACGCCATGGTTTCAGCGTGCAGCGCGTTTGGCTTTCGCAGGTTTGGAGGGCACCGGCTTGTCTGCGAGCTTGCGCAGGTCGCGGGTCAATTCTTCGACCCGCCGCGTCAGCGCGGCCATTTCCTCGTGGCCGGGAATGTCAAGGTGTTCGATCGCGCGCGCGACCCGACCTTCGAACACTTTCTCCAGTTTGTCCCAGGTCTGAAGTGTCCGTGCGCGTACGCTCTCGACGGCGCTCTCAATATTGCCGCGCATCTCACGGGTACTCGTACTCGCCTCGGCATGCTGACGGGTCTTGGTTTCCAGCGCCGCGCCCTCGCTGACCAGAGCCTCGAACCATTTACCACCCTCCGCTTGGGCCTTGGCGAATGCACCGAGACCAGCGAGCCAGATCTGGTGCGCGGAATCCATCGCGTTTTCGCTGGCGGCACGCGCCGCATGCGTTGCGTCCTTTGGAGTGCCGGGTTTACCTTTCGACTTCGTCATCGTCATATCCTCCGGTGGGAGATTCGCGGCCGCTGCCGCATTGCAAACTCTAACTGCCGACACGGATTGGCCATCTATCCGCGCCGGCGATTGCATCCATCAGGCCAGGTGTTCGTCCAGTTGCCGCTCGATTTCCCGCTCGATAAGCGGTTTCATCGCGCCCATCATCAGGCCGAGATCCACGCGCACATGCACATCGTTGCTCGCGATGGTGATGCGTCCCTTGACGCCGCTGCGCGTGAAATGGAGTTCGTCGCCGACCCACTGGTGGGCGATACCGTAACGCGATGAGATCGCCTTGGCGACATGTTCGACCGCCGCTTTGGTGGATGCAACGCTTCCCGCGTGCGGGCGATGGATATCGATGGCAGGCATGCGCGGATCCGGTTCAAGGCGGCAAGGCTCGCATGATGCCCCAGCTCGTGGCTCCGCGGGATATCGATGCACCTGAAGAATGCGACGGTCGCTATGATAAAGTGACTGATCGCCCAACGAATTCAAGATGATGCGACTCAGCTTTGCCAACGGCGAACACGCCGATGTGGTTGTAGGCGCAGATGCTGCGAGCCTCGGAACGGCCGCAGGCAATACGCTCGTTCTGGCGAGTCGCGATGTCGCTCCCTGGCATGTGCGGATCATCGATGACGCGCGTGGCGGTGTTCTCGAAGTGCTTGATCCGGCCGCGCGTACCCACGTGAATGCGCGGCCGGTACGCGAAAAGGCATTGCTTCGCTGTGGCGATGTGCTATGCCTCGGCAAGGTCATGATTACGATCAAGTTCGATCGAGATGACATGGTCGATACGCTCCCACCTGCGGCGTCGAACTTGCCGCCCGCGAGCGAACCCCCACGGGTGGTTCTGCGGGGTGTCTCCAGCGGCTATTTCGGCAAGACCATTGCGGTCAATCCACGAATCGTGATCGGGAGCGATCCAGGCTGCGACCTGGTTATCGACGAAGCAAATATGGGGCTGCGCCATGCGACGCTGGAAAACGTGGGTGATGCGATCTACTTGCGTGAACTCGGAGCGTCCGGCGCGACCAGTGCGACCAGCGTCGGTGGTGTAAGTGTGCAAAGCGCGGTCGTCTATGCGAGTGACCAATTGGTGTTTGGGCGCAATCATTTCATTGTCGAGGCACCCGGTCTGCCGGTCCGCGGCGAGGATACCTTGCGATCAGGCTACTCAATTACCGGACCGCATGTTCCCGAGTCATCTCACGAGGAGACGCAAGCGCCGCCGCACGCCCGAGCCTCGGTGTGGTGGCTGATCGGTGCCGCTGCTTTGATTGCGCTCGGCTTGGCGCTACTTTTCCAGCACGGCATCTAAGGGCCCTCGGCGGCCAGCGCACGACAGCGGCGGCATTCTCGCGCGTTGGAGCCAG
>CAJDVY010000053.1_pt1 | contig 14646 bp, 13 predicted proteins | sample 7391441 | NCBI WGS metagenome assembly CAJDVY01 (sample SAMEA7055728, study PRJEB34461) | soil metagenome | biome: terrestrial ecosystem; feature: Peninsula; material: soil | place: Antarctica | collected 2016 | reverse complement strand
GCCGCACCGTGCTATCTGTTCGTTGCCGATACGCCGATCAGCGAGGCGCAGATTGCGCAGGAAATGCAGCACCATCGCGCGATCACGCCGGAGCATTCGCGCGCCGACGCCGCCCGTGCACTGGTGGTGCGTGAACTGCTGCGCCGCGAAGTGCAGCGGCTTGGGTTGATTGATCAGATCCAGTCCGGCGGTCAGGAGACAGCAGAGGAGGCGGGTATCCGCACGCTGCTTGAGCGTGAGCTTGAGGATCGTGTGCCCAGTGAGGACGACTGCCGTCGCTACTACGCACAAAACTGCGAGCGCTTCCGCGCACCGGATCAGGTTCGCGTGCGGCACATTTTGCTGGGCGCCGCAGCCGATGACGTCACCGGGCGCATCCAGGCCAGCGCCGAAGGCGAGCGACTGGTTGCCGAGCTGAAGGGCAATCCAGTGCTGTTTACCGACTTTGCGATGCGCTATTCGGACTGCCCGTCGAAGGACCAAGGCGGAGATCTTGGCTGGTTGCAGCGCGGCCAGACCACGCCGGAATTCGATCGCCAGGTCTTTCGTCTGCGCGAAGGCCTGGCGGGATTTCCGGTGGAGTCGCGCTGGGGATACCACGTCGTCTTCGTTGATGAGATTCGGCCCGGGGCGGCGCAGGACTTCGAAGCAGTGCACGCGCAGATTTCCGATTACCTGGAACTGCAGGTGCGTCAGCGCGAGCTGCAGCATTACCTGGTTGGCCTCAAGGAGCACTACGAAGTGCGCGGCCTGGACGAGATCGAGGCGCTGGTCAGCGCCTGACGCATCGCCGCCTGTTTTCGCGACAACCTTGGCCGGTCCCGCGGGGACCGGCACTTCGACGCCTTGTGCTGACCGGACGCCAACATGAATGACCTCAGCCTCGTTTCCACTGGCCAGCAGCAGCGCGCCATGTGGCTCAGCACGTTCGCGTTCACCGTGTGTTTTGCGGTATGGACGATATTTTCGATCATCGGCATCCAGATCAAGCAGCAGCTGGGTCTCAATGAAACCCAGTTCGGCTTGCTGATCGCGACGCCCATCCTGACCGGATCACTGACCCGACTCTTCCTTGGCATCTGGGCCGACCAGTACGGTGGCCGCCGCGTGCTTGCGGCTGTAATGCTGTGTGCGGCGGTGGCGACCTGGATGCTTTCCTACGCGCACACCTACACCCAGTTTCTGGTCGCCGCGTTGTTCGTCGGCATTGCCGGCGGTTCGTTCTCGGTCGGCGTGGCCTATGTCTCGAAGTGGTTTCCGGCGGGCAAGCAGGGCACCGCGCTCGGCGTGTTCGGCGCGGGCAATGTAGGCGCTGCAGTCACCAAACTGCTGGCGCCAATGGTGATGGTTGCCTATGGCTGGATCATGGTCAGCCAGGTCTGGGCGATCGCAATCGCAGTCACCGCGGTGCTGTTCTACCTGCTCAGTGAGGAGGATCCCTCACTGGCAGAGCGGCGCAGGTCCGGCGCCAAGCCGATGTCGTTCCGCGAACAGATGGTCCCGTTGCGCAACCTGCAGGTGTGGCGCTTCTCTCTGTACTATTTCTTCGTGTTCGGTGGATTCGTGGCGCTGGCCCTGTGGCTGCCGCATTTCCTGACCGGGGTGTACGGGCTGGACGTGAAAACCGCGGGCCTGCTGGCCGCGTGTTACTCGATACCAGCCAGTGTGTTCCGTATCGTGGGTGGCGTGTTGTCCGACCGCATTGGCGCACGCAAGGTGATGTACTGGACGTTCGGCGTAGCCACCGTGTGCACGTTTGTGCTCGCCTATCCGGACACCCAATACGTGGTCAAAGGCATCAACGGTGACATCGCACTGCACCTCGCGATTGGCGTGATTCCCTTCACGATCGTGGTTTTCGTGCTGGGCTTCTTCATGTCACTCGGAAAGGCGGCGGTGTACAAACACATCCCGGTCTATTACCCCAATCACGTCGGTTCGGTGGGTGGCGTGGTGGGCATGATCGGTGGCCTTGGCGGCTTCCTGCTGCCGATTGCGTTCGGTGCGTTGAACGACCTTACCGGCGTGTGGACCAGCTGCTTCATGCTGCTGTTCCTGCTGGTGGGTTCGGCGTTGGCGTGGATGCACTTTGCGATCCGTCGGATGGAGCGCAAGCATTTTCCGCAGATCGGTCGCGAGACGGATTTGCCGGAGATCATGGATGCCGCTCTCGTCGCCGTGGTGCCGGTCGGCGTCAATCGTTGAGGCCGTTTGCACCCAAGCACCGACGGATCGCGCTCGCGATCAGGCTCGCAGTAGCCTGACTCGCGGCCCCTTCGGTGGACTCATGCGCCGGGCACGACAGCGTCAGGACGCGCGCTGTCCAGCCGTCCGAACAAAGTTTCGAGCGTGCTGCGCAGCTTTTCGCTTGCGCCATCGATCGCCAGCTGCACCGTCGCCGCTTGATGGTGCACGGCAACGGCATCGAGGCCAGACGGGCGCGCCTCAAGTACGCAGCGCTTGTCGTTGATGCCCCCCTTGCTGCTGTTCTCGTCGCTCAGATGAACCTGGACGCGCGTAATCCGCGTCTCGAACCGACCCACCGCAGTGCGCACAGCAAGTTCCGCTTTTTCAGTGAGCTTCTCGGTTGACGAAATGTTGCGATCGGTATCGATGAGAATCTGCATGCGTGGATCTCCTTTCAGGCAGCCAATTGGTGTCGGTCAAAACCGGTAGGTTGCGGCGAGGCCGCTTTTTGTCGGCATGCGCTCGGCGGGTACGATCACGACCTCGCCGCCGCTACGCAGGACCTGTTCACCCACATCGTCGAGCAGGTCATCGGTCTGCGGATCGGACAGGTCGCCGAAAGATACCGCGCCGCTTTTCGCGTCGAGGCGTCCCGGAATCTTCCGGTCCGCTTCCAGCAGCATGGTGGCGACGCGTCCCTCGACCGCGGCCCGGGCCACATCGGATAGGTCGCCGCTGCCTTCTTGCCGCGCCTGCGCCGTGCCGAACGCTTCGACAAGTCGCGCCAGTCGCTCGAGATACACCGGTTGCAGCAATGACCATGCGCGTTCGCGCAATTCCTCGAGAGACAGAGCCCTCGGATTGACGTCGATGGCGGGGCCGACCAGATATGGATTCGTGCTGATCGTGCGGAACAGGTGATGATGTTCAGGCAGCGCCGCCAACAGCAATGGCAATCCGGTGGGACGCGAGTGGTGCTCAAGTATCGTGCGATCGATAAGGCGGAAGAACTGTTCGGTATCAGCGTCGATCGCGTCGTTCTTCACATCGCTGGCACCGTGCTGTCCCATCGCACCCGGCTCGACCCGGCCATGCGTGCGGGTAGCGCGATTGCGTTCGGCATCGACCGTGAGCGCGTCGTCGATGTGACGCGGCACAGCCGGGGCGAGCGCGATCTCGTCCACGCTGTCGCGGTTTCCTTCAAACAGGCTTGCGCCGTGGCGATCGAGTCCAAGGATCTGATAGCGATCGGCCGATTGCATGATCCGTATCAACGGCTTGGTATGGAAGCTGTCGGCGACTACCGCAAGCTCCGCAACGGGGCGTTGCAGGCGGTAGACGCGAAATTCATCGGTCGCGCCAAGGACAGCCAGACCATCGAAGTTCCGATTCCAGAACTCGGTGTCTGCAGCCAACGCATGGAACGGTGCGAGCCTCGACTCGATCTCGCGATCCGGATAGTGCTTGCGCAGTGAATCTCCGAGCGCCTTGACCAGGTTGCGAAAACGGATCGGGTCCTGTTGGCGTTCAGGAAATGCACGATGGGTGGGCTGATACAGCGACAGACACGGCCCTTCCCTCTGGCCCAGAATCATGTCGGGATAGTCATTCGCAAGCAGATGCACGATGGCCTCCTTGAAGTGGTATTTGCAAATTAGACATCCTGTCTATATCGGGCTTGCTGCTGCCTAATTCAACTCGTTGCACAGGGTCAGCCGAGTTCGGCATAGGTGCGGTGCCGAGCGCGCGTCATCGGACGACGCAGGACAATTCTGTTCACAGCGCAAGGATCATTGGCGACGCGTGCGTTTCCTCCAAATGTCGAGATCATGGTTTGTGTCATGAATGCGCAACAGCGCCGATTATGGCCAATCGCCGGGGCTCGGATTGATCGGGCGCGGCATGGCGGCTGCCCGATCGGTCAGCACGATCGCACTCGTGCGTGCAGCACGCTGCGCACCACGCGATCTTCGCCCGTGATCATGCTGTGAACGCAGGCGCTGGCCCCTAGGGCGCAAGGCCCCCGCGTGGGTTACTCGACGGGCCGCGCGCGCTGGCGCGGCCCGTCGTTGCCATTATGGATTTTTCACGTACGCATTCTTGCGCAGGTAGAACCACCAGTTGAGCACCAGGCACAGGGCATAGAACACCGCGAAACCGTACATCGCCATTTCCGGTGTGCCGAGTTTGATCTGCTCGCCGATCACGACCGGAGCGGCAAACGCGCCATACGCTGCGACGGCTGAAGTCCAGCCGAGCACCGGGCCCGCCTGTTGACGATCGAAGATCGCACCAATGGTACGAAAGGTCGATCCGTTGCCGATGCCGGTGGCGGCGAACAGCACGATGAAGATCGCGAGGAACAGGAAGAAATACTCTTCGGGCGTCGCCGAGTGATAGGCCTTCATCATCACGTAGCCCACCGCCACCGACGCGACGACCATCACGGCGGATACCCACTGCGTGACAATTGATCCGCCGATTTTGTCCGAGATCCAGCCGCCAATGGGACGTGTCAACGCGCCGACGAACGGGCCGATCCAGGCGTAGGCGAGCACCGGCAATCCATTCGGATTCGCCTGCGTATGTGTCATCACGCCCTGTGCGTCCGGCACGTGAATGATGTCGAAGATAACTTTCATCGATAGCGGCAGTGCCATCGAAAATCCGATGAAAGAACCGAAGGTGACGATGTATAGGATCGTCAGGGCCCAGGTGTGCTTGTTCTTGAAGATCTCGAACTGTTTGGTGACGCCCTCCTTCATCGTGCCGAAGGCCGCGAACTTCATCACCGTCAACATCAGCATGATGTCGAGTGGAATCGCAACCCAGACGTTGAGTAACCCGAGCCCCGTCGGTGCCGGCAGGTACAGCCAGAGCATGAAAATCGACGGCACGAATGCGAGCGTGTAGAGGTAGGTGATCTTCGAGAACGCGACGAGCGGGCTGCCGGTGTCCGGTGAGATCGTCTTGAGATTGTTCATGCCAAACCAGCACAGGATCGACAGCGGCACGAGTGAGAGCACCCAGGCGAAACCGGAGTTCTGGATCCAGGTTGGCGTCCCGGCTGCGATCTTGCCGAAGATCCAACCGCTTTCCTTGAGCAACGTTTCGGGTGCCCCGCCGACGGCGCCGAAGATGCCCACCGTCATGACCAGCGGAACAACGATCTGCATCGTCGTAACGCCGAAGTTTCCGAGGCCGGCATTCAGGCCGAGTCCGGTGCCCTGAAGCCGTTTCGGGAAAAAACCGCTGATGTTGGACATCGACGAGGCGAAGTTGCCGCCACCGACGCCGCACCACAATGCCATGAGCTGGAACGACCACAACGGCCAGTCCTTGTGCTGCAGCACGATGCCGGTGCCGATCGCAGGGGCGAGCAGCATCGCGGTGGTCAGGAAGATTGTGTTGCGTCCGCCCGCGAGGCGGATCAGGAACGATGCCGGGATGCGCATCGTCGCACCGGCAATACCGGCGATTGCGGTCAGGGTGAAGAGTTGGGCCTGAGTGAACGGAAAGCCGAGGTTCAACATCTGCACCGTGATGATGCCCCACATGCCCCAGACCGCGAAGCCGCACAGCAGGGCCGGAATCGAGATCCACAGGTTGCGGTAGGCAATGCGCTTGCCGGTCGCCTCCCAGAATGCGGGATCCTCCGGACGCCAGTCGTCGATATCGGCGCCGCTTGGCTGTTGTGCTGGCGCGGCGGTCGTGCCTGAGTTCGTGTTCATCGGCTTCCTTGGGTCGTTTCGTTTGAATCAGTTGGCGACGTCAGCGCGTCACTCGTGATGTGCTTTTTGGCGTCGTTGATGTGCCTGGCCCCGCACATGACACGGTTATGCCAACTCTGTTCGCCTAGGTCAGCACCTGCCGATATGCTGATACGAAGCGGGATATCTGGGTTGATCAAGATCAAAAACCGGACGCGGCAAACTGTCGCGCTCGGTGCACGGCGTTGCTGTCTCTTGTTTCCCCATGAATCGATGCCGAAACGTCAGTCTGGTCAGGCGCGGTGGAACCGAGCGCGCGTATCCGCGAACGAGACGGTGGCATCGGTGTTTTGCTCCCGGCCAGCGCGGTCGGCTTGATCAGTAACCCGCAATCAAGCCGCTGACCACGCGCCTAACTCATCGGCGCGCGGGGGCGCATTGCGAGGCGCAACAGGTTGTGTGCCACACCGATGAACGCACCGACCCAAGCCACCAATGCGATGCCGAAAAACAGTTTCGGCAAAAGGCCGAGGAAACCAAAATCCATGGCGCGCGCCATTTCGAGCGTGCTGGTGGCGTACATGCCCAGTGGAAATACGGCACCCCAATACAGCGGGTCGTAGCGCAACGGGAAGCGCTTGTAGACGTAGCGCCAAGCGCCCAGTACCAGCAACATCGGAATCCACCAGGTGCCGGTGGCCCAATAGAAAATCGTGAAGCCCTTGATGAACGGACGCAGTGACAGCAGGAATGGCGCGTCCACAGCGTTGATGCTGAGCAGCGATCCGGCCAGGGTCGAGATCGCCATCGCGCCCATGTTGATCCAGTACGGCGGCGAGAGGTCGTCGGGGTCGAAGCGGAAGAACGTATAGCGATAGAAGATCAGCGACATCATCCAGATGTAGAGCATGCCGCCCCACAGCCACATCGACAGCGCAAAAAAATTCAACTCAAGTTTGTACGGCTGGTCTGCATGCGCCGCGAGCAGCGCGCTCAGTACCGCGATCGACTGGGTCGCAACCACTGCCAGCAGCCAGCCGCCACTGATGCCCCGATCCAGCGTGGGTTTGTGCTCCTTGATGGTGAACGCGGTAAATATCGAATAGGTAAGCACCACCCACAACACGATCGCCACCACCCACAGCACCAGACCACCGCGGACGTTTTCTCCTTGCAGCAGGAACTGACTGCCCAGGATGCTGGACGCTGCCACCATGGTGAAGAAGCCCGGCCCACGCAGGTGGTCGATCAGGTCGCTCAGGAACAACTGTGGATATCGAACCAGTCGAGTCAGGTAGAGCGCCCATAACGTCGCGTAAGCCGCTACGTTGAAGATGAACAGCCCGCGCCCCAGCACCGGCAGCCCCAATCGGAAGGCGCCGATGGAGACGATGCCCGTGGCCATGACCATGCCGAAATAGGCCGGTGAGAGTTCGGCAAGAGCTGAATTGGCTGGCGGGGATTCGGGCGTCATGGAGTTGCATTGATCTTCGTTGTCGTGGGCGGTCGGCTTGTCGCGGAACGCCCTCTGTTCGGCGCCGCAGCAACGCGTCGCGGGACGCGGCTTTCCGCGTGAGCATAGATGCACTGATACGGATGCTGCTTGACCGGTGTCAAGGCGCGCAGCGACGCGACGGAAGCACGCACACCGCCGAGGTGGATGCCCGACCAGCCTGGCTGAATCGGCGCGCCGGTGTCCTGCGCAGGCATCCCATCGATACATCTCTGGAGCCGCTTTCAGCGCGATGACGGGCGGTACTTACGGTCTTGAATCTGAGCAGAGTTGCCTCTCCCGTGACGGCGACTGATCAGTCCTGCTCCGGCGCGCGGTCCTTGCCCTTCCCGTGTTCAATCCCGATGTGTCCCCACATCAACTTCGAGGAAAGCGCCACTACGATGACGCCGCCGACTGCGATGAGCAGCCTGCCCAGTTGCTGCTGGTCATCGAGTAGGTAATTGGTGCACAGGCGCTCCGGCGATATCAGGTACAGCCAGCCGAGGCGGAACGCGGTCGCAGTCAGCTCCAGCAGCAGCACGCCGCGCACTACGAATCCCGCACGCGGCCAGCTGAGCGCTATCGGTGCACCAATCAGGAGGGGCACGCTTAAAAACTTCGCCAGCTCCACGGATGCATCGTCGAGCGAGGCATCCATCGCGCGCGGCAACATCCACACCATGCCGACCAAAGAAGCGAGCAGCAGTCCACTGATGCCGCGGTGGTTCCATGACGCGATGATCCGGTCGGGCACCCGCGGCAAACCGTGCGCGAAACACCACCCGGCTACTGCGAGCAGCGGAAGCTGCGCCAGTTGCATTGCGTTTCGCATCATTGGCTAAGCCGTTGCGTGACGTAGCGCGCGGCGCCGCGTGCATCGTCCCAATCGAGTATCGCAACCAGCCGACCGGCACGGTCGACGACCGCGATCGCTGCGTTGTGTACGAACCCGTCCAGGCCGTCCGGCACTGCAACCACCCCGAACACGCGCAGCAGAGCCGCTAGATCGGCCGGGTCGACGGGTCGCGCCGCAATCCAGCCGGCGCCTCGACTGCCGTTGCGATGCATGTATCCGGCCAGTGCATCCGGATCATCGCGCTGCGGATCGAAGCTGACACTGATCAGCACGATCTGAGCGCGTGCGATCGGATCAGCCAGCTCACGCTGGAGGCGCGCGAACTCGCCACCTTGCACCGAACAATATGTCGGACATCGCGTGTAGATGAACTCGACCAGCAACCAGCGTCCGCGCAACGCGCCGAAACTTGTGTGTTCGCCGCTGGCAGTTTCGAGCGCAAATGGCGGAACCGTGCGTGGATGTTCACGAACGTCGATACGTCGTGCGGTTTCGCTCGTGTACGCGCGAAATCCGTCCGTCGCGACAGCCAGTACGCCAATGCCGGCCGCGAGGAACGCGACGCTAAGGAGCAGCGTTCGCAGGACCGTCACGAGAACCCTCGCGCTTCGGCGTCCTGAGCAGTCCGACGCTGATGCGGATCGCGAAATACAGCATCGCGAGTACCACGAGCAGTGCGCCGATCGAGCCGGTCTTGTCGGTAGCGATCCATTCCGGGAGATGCGTCGCCATCCTGCGCGCAACGCTCATGTGACCGGCGTACAGGAACGAGAAGACGAAGATCAAACCACCCGCGACATAGATCGGGAATCCGATTCGGTCGGCGCTGGTGTCCGGTGGCGCATTTTCACAGCGTCCGATCACGTGGAACATCAATGCCAGTGCCATCGGAAGCACACCGAGAAGAAGGTAGAAGTGGAAATGTCCAGGGACCCACTGCGTGTTGTGCATCACGCGGTTGACGTCGATGGTTCCGTCGAGAATGGCCGGCCAGATGCCTGCCGCCCAGCCGAACAGCGACAGGATCATCAGCCGCGAAGGCAATGTCCAGCGCATGTTCGAGCGATAGATATTGGTGAGCGCGCCATACATCGTCACGAGGAACACCGGGAATCCAGCGCCCCAGGACACGACTTGGCCCATGACCATGACCCACCGTGGCTGCGCGTAGTCCATCAGCATGTGATGCGGAAAGACAATGATCACGAACACAGTGCTGGCCGCCCACGACCACAGGAAAGCCCGCGAGATCGGATACGGACGACCCGAGTAACGTGCCAGAAGTCCATACACGACGATCACGCCCATGTAGATCGTCGCGTTGATGTACATGTGGCCGAACCAGAAAATGAGGTTCTTGGCCATCAGTGCATTGAGCGTCATCTCCGGATAGAAGATATTGACCAAGCTCATGACCAAGACCACGGCGCCGGCAAGAATGCCGAGCGTATTGGAGATGATGACCATGGTGCTCGCGACGACGGCTTTGGGATGATCCGCGTCGATGATGCCGCGGAACAGCCACTGCAAGCCGAGCGCGCGCCCGAGATTGCCGTACACCTTGATGATGCCGGCGGCGGCGTCGAGATAGAACACGAGGGAGCCGACGCCGATCAGCAGATAGCCCACCATGAACAGCGCGGCTGCATTCGGACTCCACAAGCCCATGCCGTGCACAGGCAGCGGATACAGGAACGTCCACAGCGCGGCGTAACCGTCGGCGAAGATCGCGTAGATGATGCACAGCGCGCCAAGCATGAACAGCACGTAGTTGGTGATAAACGCCCACAGGTGCAGCACGACGTGCGGGCGCAGGAAGTACCACATCACCGCTGTTGTCGCGAGCGCGGCGGTGCCGACCATGCCGGCGCCATGCATCGAAAGGATGCGATAGAACAGGTCGGGGGGTACGGCCAACCAGTTCGCCTGGCCCATGCGCATGGTCAGACCAAGCAGCATCATCAACACGAACAATGCCAATGACGTGATCATGTACAAATTGAAAGCGACGCGGTTGCGGCCGTCGAGTCGCTCGTCCGCCGGATACATCGTCAGTGCTGCCATGATCAGCCTCCCTCTGCCGCGAGCACCTTGATTTCGGCGGTCATCGGCGCGTGACCGATGCCGCAGTATTCAAGGCACATCACCTTGTAGGTACCCGCCTGGTCGAACGTGTGCACGATCTTGTTGGTGAAACCTGGCATCGCCTGGGTTTGCGTCACTATGCGTCCATCCGGAGCGTAGATCGCGAACCCGTGATTGACGTCGCTGCTGGTCACACGGAACTCCACCGCGCTGCCGGTCTTGACCGCAGCCGGTGTGATCTGCCAGGACCACTGTCGGCCAACCACATCGACGACCTGCGGGGCGTCGAGTGTCGTGTGCTGCGGCGGAATCGGGAATGGGTGCAGCGTGACGTAACTGCCGACCACGAAGACAAGCAGCAATCCGGCGAACAGCCATCGCCGGAGCACGTCGGACGTGTGGCTGGCCCTGGTGACCGCAGCGTCGTCGGCGCGGCGGCCCGACTGCCAGATCACATAAACGAAACCCAGCGCAATCAAGCCCATACCGAACAGGGCGACAATCCAGATGGCGTTCTGAAAGATCATGGTGGCCTCGTTGCAGTCGGGGCTGGAACACTGTGTCGCAGTGACAGCGCTCTGTCAAACGCAGGCCTATGACGCTTGGCACGCGCGCTGGAAGCCGGGGCGTGTTTTGATCGGGCCTGGGCGATGCCGTCGCTTTAAATGGTCGAGATCGTGAGGTTCCGCATGTCCGGTCTGTCGCAATGCAGCAATTGTGCGGCACATCTTCAGCGACGCGCGAAGGTGGCGGGACGAAGCAATCGTTGTAGGGACCAGGGATGGCTAATGGCTAATGTTCGTACATCAGTTGATGCCCGATCGGGGCGTCGACAACCGTGGATGACATCGTGTTGCATAGCAGCGCTGCAACCCAGCCCGGAAGCACGTTCGCCTGCGCCCCAAGCAGCGGGGAGGCTCATTGTCGGCGTCCCGATTCTCGCCACCCCGCTACGGGTGCGGGTAGCGATGTGCGATTGGCTCCGAGCTCACTAATAGCGGCGCGCGTTCGATGAACATGTGGTTGTCGCGCGTGGAACCGGCGTTGCGCGCCGCGCTCGCGCAGCGCGACATCAAGACTTCCGCGCACTGTGAGCGCACCAGCCTCATTGCCGTCGCGATGGCGCGCGAACTGGCTATGAGCGGCGACGCATTGACGATTGTTGGTGCTGCGGCGCGGCTGCATGATCTGGGCAAGATCGGTATTCCCGATTCGATCCTGTTCAAGCCCGGCCCCCTCGACCCAGCCGAGTGGACGCTCATGAAGACCCACAGCGCGCGCGGCGCGCATGTCGTGCTCTCCGACCAGAGCCTGCCGCTGCGGAGCGCGATCGCGCGCGTTATCTATCACCACCACGAACATTACGATGGCACAGGCTACCCGGATGGCCTGCGCGGCGACGGCATACCGATCCTGTCGCGGATTATTTCCGTTGCCGACAGCTACGACGCGATGACTGAGCCGCGCGTCTACCACCCCGCACGTTCGCACCACGAAACCATGGCGGTACTGTTGCGCGAGCGCGGCACCAAACACGATCCGCGCATGGTGGATCTGGTCATGGCGCACGATCAGGACTGGTTTGGTCGACTGGTGGCGGGGGCCTAGTGGACCTGCGGCGCGCTGCGCTCGCGCCGCACGCCACTTCAATCGCTACGATGCACGCACGTCCAGCCGGTGAGTTTGCATATCCGACGACGCCCATTCATACCTTCTACTTCTCACGCTTGATTTCGATCTCGCTCAGCCAGCGCACATGACGCGGGCCGGTCTTGATGTCCTGGCCGGAGATCAGCAGGAACTGGCCTTCGCCGACATCCAGCGGTTTGCCGTTCTTCTCCCACGCGATCAGCACTTCCTTGCCGATCGGTGTGTTGAATAGCTCGTTCCACGAAAACGTCACCACATAGCCATCGGTCGCGCGCGCGATGACGACCATGCGCCGCGTGTCCTTGTGGCCTTCTTCGGCAATTCCGACGTGGCTGATCACGTCAGTCAGGCGCACGCCGCGAAAGTTGCTGACTTTGGCCACGGTGGCCCCGGACGCGCACACGACATCAACCGGTCCGGTGTCGCGCGCGACGAGCGCCTTGAGCGCCGCCATATCGAGGTCTTGCGGCGCCTTGACCGCGCCGATCACGTGCACGCTGGTGCTGGGTGTGTCGTCATGCTTCGGCGCCGTAGCGGTCGGCCTGGACGTCTGTGCGTGGGCCGTTGTGACGCCCAGTGCCACGACCAGCAAATAGCTCAACAACGTTTTCATGTCGCCCCTTCAGTATGGGTATGTGTATAGAGCGCTCGAAGAATAAATGACTGGTGGCGATGCACAAACGTTTCCGACCGAAACGCATCTGATTGCCGCGCTGTGCAGCCCACGGAATGCCCGATGGCAGTCGCGCAGAGCGCGTCACAATGCAGATTTTCAGGATGCGGACACATGCCAGCCACTGGCTGCGGCGCGTTGTCGCGGTGGGGATCTCAGACCAGCAGTGCCACCGCCTTGATCTGCGCCCACACCTGCATCCCGGCGTGCAGTTGCAACCGGACCGCCGACTGATTCGACACGCGCGCAAGCAAGTGCGCCCCGCCGGCAAGCAGGCGCACCTGCAGTTGGCCGCCAGGCAGTGCTGACAACGATTCCAGAACCGCCGGGACAATGTTTAGCACGCTCGTATCGGCGTGTGCGCTGAGCGCCACGCTGACATCGCGCGCCTGCACGCGCAGCCGCACGCGGCTGCCGGGCGGATAGGCAATGCCATGCGCGTGCAGGATGCCGGCAGGCGTATCCAGGGTCAGCAGACCGTGGCCATCGTCACCGGTCACCGTGGCTTCGACCACCGCGGCCGCATCGTCCCGCAGCGCCAAGGGCAGGTCGGGATGGTTGAGGATTTCCAGCGCCGGCCCGGCGACATGCACGCGGCCTGCATCGAGCAGAACCAGGTGATCGGCCAGCCGCGCGGCTTCTTCGACGGAGTGGGTGACATACAAAATGGGAATGTGTGCCTGGCGCCGGATCGCTTCCAGATACGGCAGGATTTCGCCGCGTCGATCGGCGTCGAGTGCACTCAGCGGCTCGTCGAGCAGCAGCCACTGTGGCTCGCATACCAGTGCGCGCCCGAGCGCGACGCGCTGGCGTTCGCCGCCGGACAACGTCGCCGGCTGCCGCATCAGCAAAGGACGGCAGTGCGCCAGACGACGCACCGGAGCGGAGCCAGCCATAGCGCAGGTTGTCGAGCACCGACAGGTGCGGCAACAGCGCACTGTGTTGAAACACCACGCCGACCGCGCGCTGGTGCGCAGGCAGATGAATGCGCTCGTCCTGCCAGACGTTGGCGTTGATGCGCACCAATCCGCGCGCCTGCGGTTCGAGGCCGGCAATCGCGCGGAGCAACGTGCTTTTGCCACTGCCGGACGGACCGAATACGACGGTCACGCCTTGCGCGGGCAGTGCGAGCGCCACGTCGAGCGCAAAATTTGCGCGCTTGAGCTGCAGGCGCAGTTCGATGCCGGCGGCGCACTCAGTCATGCGCAATCGCCGTGCGTCGGCCCAGCCACTGCATCACCAGCAGCGTGCCAAACGAAAAAATCAGCAAACCGGCGGCCAGACGATGGGCGTCGCCATAGGCCATCGCCTCGACCTGGTCGTAGAGCAGGACAGAAAGCACCCTTGTTTGGCCGTCTATATTGCCGCCCACCATCAGCACCACGCCGAACTCGCCCACCGTGTGCGCGAACCCAAACAGCGTCGCGGTGACCAGTGCGGGCCGCGACAGCGGCAACACCACGCTGATGAAGCGATCGAGCGGAGCGGCGCGCAGCGTCGCTGCGGCTTCGAGGACGGTCGGCTCGATCGAGGCGAAGCCCGACTGCAGTGGATGCACCACGAACGGCATCGAGTACAACACCGAGGCCAGCAACAACCCGTTGAAGGTGAACGCCAGCGTGCCCAATCCAAGGGTTGTGGTGAGGTGGCCAAGCGGCCCGTGTGGACCCATCGCCAGCAAGAGATAGAAGCCCAGCACGGTGGGTGGCAACACCATAGGCAATGCGACCAGTGCGCCGATCGGAATGCGCCAGCGCGAACGGGTGCGCGCCAGCCACCACGCCAGCGGCATGCCCAGCAGGAGCAGGATCAGTGTGGTCAACCCGGCAAGTTTGAGGGTGACCCATATCGCGGCGAGTATCGGAGTCATCGCGGTTGCCGTACTCGGGCTTCAGTCATAGCCATGCGCGACAATGATGCGGCGCGCGGTATCGCTGCGCAGGTATTTCAGGAAACCGATGGCTGCGGGATTGGTGCTGCCGCGATTGAG
>CAJDVY010000031.1_pt1 | contig 14810 bp, 12 predicted proteins | sample 7391441 | NCBI WGS metagenome assembly CAJDVY01 (sample SAMEA7055728, study PRJEB34461) | soil metagenome | biome: terrestrial ecosystem; feature: Peninsula; material: soil | place: Antarctica | collected 2016 | reverse complement strand
GGCGCACCATGGTTGGCGGCGTGGCTATACGACCGACCCAAGCCCATCGCAACCAACTGGTTGCTCGCGGCGCTGCTCGGCGTACTCGCGGCCGGCGCCATCCTCGGTTTGATCGCGCTATTCGGCGCGCCAATCGACGCTCCAACCGGCCTACAACAACCGGCCGCATGGAAGGGCCTCCTCGCCTCGTCTTACGGCGGCATCGTTGAGGAAATCCTGGTACGCGTGTTTGTAATGGGTGGTGTCGCTTGGCTGCTTGCGCGAGTCACTGGCGGCAAGCCGCGACCCTGGATGATGGTCAGCGCGATCGTGATCGCCGCACTGCTGTTCGGCGTTGGCCACCTGCCGATGGCCGCGCAACTGGTTCCGCTGACGACGGCCATCGTTGCCAAGGTGATCGTCTACAACGCACTGGGCGGTCTAGTGTTCGGCTGGCTGTACTGGAAACGTGGACTGGAGCACGCGATGCTCGCGCACTTCTGCGCGGACCTCGTAGTGCATGTTGTGGCGCCGTTGCTTGCCACATAGCGGAAGCGAGCCATCACCATGGCGCGCTGGCAGTCCTGCTCAGCTCAAATACAGGCGCCCGTGCTAGCTTGCGCACGGCGCGAACGCCGCGCGATTGACCACCATCCAAACGGAGATTGTTCCATGTTGATTCGCATGCTGGTGTTGGCTCTGCTGATCGGTACGAGCTGCGCTTACGCGGCGCCACCGAAAAAGTCTGTGGCCGCAACCACTCCGGCAAACACGCCTCCGGCCACCGCGGACATCGACGTGGATGCGCTGGCGCGTGCAAAGGATGTGGATGCGAACAAGGCCGCCGCAACAGATGCGAATGGCGCGAACGACCAGCAACCCGCGCCCACACCTGCTGCCGCGTGCGAAGCGCGTGCAACCAACCTCCTCGATGCAATGGAAAAAGGCAATTTCGCCGCAGCCACCAAAGACTTCGATCCCAAGATGCACGCGGCAGTTCCGGCAGCAAAGCTCAAGAAAACGTGGAAGTCGCTCGCACGGCACGGTGCGCTGCACAGCCGCGGCCAACCAAATACGGCGACCGATGGGCCTTATCAGGTTGTGAAGATCCCTCTCGTGTTCGAGAAAGCGAATTTCTACGCACAGACCGCTTGTGACAGTGATGGGCACATCGCCGGCTTCTACATCAAACCCCTTGAAGAACCGGCAGCAAACGCTGGCGATGCGAGCGACGCACATCCAGAGCAAACGTCACCTGCGCCGATCGCCACGGATGAATCCGCACCCACAACACCCAACGCGGCAAACGCCGAACCGGCGGCTGAACCAACGGCCGATCCGTCGACGGTACCGATGTCTCCGCAAGCCGCACCTCCCGCCGCACCCGAAGTGCGCCTCGCCGCTGCTTGCGAAGCGCGTGCGACGGCGCTGCTCGACGCTGCCCAGAAAGGCGACTATGCCGCCGCAACCAGCGACTTCGATGCGAAGATGCGCTCGGCGATGCCAGCGGCGAAGTTCAAGCAGGCTTGGGAATCGCTCGCACAGTTTGGCGCGCTGACGGCGCGAGGTCAGTCGCATCCAGGGACCGGTGAGGGCTACCTCGTGGTGACGATTCCGCTGATCTTCGAGAAAGCGAACCTCTACGCGCAGGTCGCCTGCGGCAGCGATGGACGGATCGCCGGCTTCTTCGTCAAACCGCTCGAACTGCCTGCCAAGTGAGTGCCCGCCGCGCGCTCATTTCCCGCCGATGCGCAATGTGATCACCAATCCGGNNNNCGAGATCCTGCGCGAGGCGCAGGCCCTTGGCATCCCGAGCGATTATGGTTGTGCACGCGGCTTGCGCCTGCTGCGCGAACCACGCGATCTCACCTGCATCGGCGTCGACATCCACGCGCGCGCGCAGTGGCTCTCGCCGCGTGCCGCGCGTGCGTTCTCGCGCATGAGTGAGGCGGCAACAACCGATCGCATCACACTACAAATCGTATCGGCGTTCCGCTCGGCCGACTACCAACTGGGCATCATCAAACGCAAACTCGAACGCGGCCAGTCGATCGCGGACATCCTGCACGTCAGTGCGGCGCCCGGCTACAGCGAACATCATTCCGGCCGCGTCGTCGACCTGACTACCCCCGGCTATGCGGAACTGGAAGATGAGTTCGAGAATTCACCTGCGTTCGCATGGCTGAGCGCGCACGCATCGCAGTTCGGCTTCACGCTTTCCTACCCGCGCGACAACCCGCACGGGATCGCCTACGAACCGTGGCATTGGTGCTGGCACGCGGCAAGACGACAGTCCTGACCGCGGCGTGTCGCGCGGCTATCGGGTGGCCGTGGTCCGCCACGCATGCGTGGCTAGCGCAACCCAGCCGGCGATCAACGTGACTCCACCGAGCGGCGTGATCGCACCGGTGAGGCCCGGCGCGCCCAACGCGAGCGCGTACAAGCTGCCGCAGAACAACACGGTACCGATGACGAACGCGCTCGCCGCCCAAAGCAATGCCGCTGTCGCGCGATCGCGTGCGAGCACGCCAACGCCGAGCAGCGCGAGCGCGTGCCAGAACTGGTAATCGACTGCGGTATGCCAGATCCCGAGCGCATGGTCGTCGAGGGTGCCACGCAACGCGTGCGCGCCGAAGGCGCCCAGCGCGACGGCCATAGCACCCAGCGTTGCGGCCGCGATGATCGTTCGGCGCGACGGATTCATCAGCCAATGCTCGATCGCGACGAGCGGAGAAATTTCACTTGCCGCGCTTTGGTGCCGGAGTCTTGGCCACGGCCGGTGGCTTCTTGACCTCCAGCGGCTTCAACATATCGTCAATGGATTTGTTGATGTTGGCGTATTTGTACGACGGCAGCACGTAGGTCCAGCCGCTGAATCGCGCATTGAGATCGGCCACCTGCTTGCTCAACGCAGCCATGCGATTGTCGTGGTCCTTGGCGGCGTCACTGATGGCCAAGGGTTTGATCGGAGCCTCAACAGCACCTCCGCCCTTGTTCGTCGCCGCAGCCGCCGTGGCCGACGCGAACTCGGCCTTGGCCTTCGCTTGCGCAGCGACAACGCCCTTGTCGGCTTGTTGCGCATCGAATGACGCGGTGAACTGCGCGAAGTCCTTGCCCTCCGTTTCCCAGGCGACCATGTCAACGATCACTCCGTCGAACGTTGCATAACGGGCTTTCAGCGCGGCGTCGGATGGCGGTGCATCCTGGGCCGGCAACACGTCATCGAAACGCAAGGCTGCAAGCGTCGATGCGAGGCCGTTGATCGTGTACTCGGCGCCCGCCTCGCGGCCTTTCGGAATATCGGCAAGTTTGAAATTCGCATCTCCCGGCGCGTCCTTGGCGATCCGCACGACCTTGCCATCCGGATGGGTGATGGTGACGGACGCAACGCGATCGGCTGCGATGTCGACCAAGTCCTTCTTCAGCCAGTCCGCCGCGGTCTTTTCGACACTCAGCGTGCCGGACGCGAGCCAGCTCTGCGCATCGCCGACGCGGCGCACGAACGTACCACCACGCGGATTGGTTGTACCCACAATCAACTTGAGCGGCTGCGCGAGCCCGTCCAGTTCGACCTGCAGGCCCTTGGCATCCTTTGCCGAAACGTCCTCGACACCGAGCGTCGCGTATTTCTCCGGGTTCGACGTCTTTTGCTCGACGAGCTTGGCATCGGCGAGCTTGAGCACGAATTCGCGCAACTTGCCGGTATCGACCGCGTAGCCACCCTTCTCCTTCAGGACCCAACCGTTCGCACCGCGTTCGAGCGTCGCCAGCGTCTTGCCGTCGGCGCCGCTTACGACGATCTTGCTGACATCGTTGACGTGATCGCGCAACGCCGGCTCCAGCCAGGTAGACGCTTCGCTGCGGCCTTCGCTGCTCGGCTTGTTCGCGCGGTTGAGCACTACTGCGGCGACGATGGCCACCAGCGCCGCGATCACGAGTCCAATCAGGGTCTTCTGGTTCATGCGTGGGCTCCTTGCGCATTGCGCCGACGCTGCCTGCGCCACCACGCATAGGCGAGGGCGGCAAGGGTCACGAGAAATGGCATCAGCAGGATGTTGATTACTTTCAAGCGCGTGCCGAGCTTCTCGATCTCGGCATCGAGGTGGCTGCGCACCTGACGCAGTTCTTCGCGCTTTGCAATTCGGTCAGCTTGCGCTCGGTGTCGGACAGCTCCTTCTGCAACTCCTGTTCCTTCGCGCGAAAGCGATCGTCGGCACTGCGCTTGAGTGCTTCGACCGTGCTGAAGGGACGCTGCGACGTCGCCCGGCCACGGATCGAGATCAGATCGCTGGACCCGGCCATGTTGTCGAGCGCGTTGACCGCGAAGTCACCGTTATTGGCGAACGCGTTCATGATGCTCTGGCCGAAGAACGGCTGGATCTGCACCCACATGCGGTCGCTGAGCAGATCGGTATCGGCAACCAGAACGATCTGGCCATTGGCATCCTTGGACTCAGCCAGCGCGCCAGCTTCGTTGCGCTCTGGGAATGCGGTTTTGAATTTTCCGGTCAGTCGAGCCGCGATCACAAACGGCGAACCCGCTGCCTTGTATCCGTCAAGGAGCTTGGACGGATCCTGCAGCATGCGCAGGCGATCGCTCGGTACGCTCATTGCGTCGGACGTAGTCTGGATCAGCGGTGTGAGTTTCTCGTCCTTGGCGTCCTTGGAAAGGTCGAAGAAGCCCGCAGTCGAAACGTTGATACTGTCGAGATTCGCGGTGATCACATCGTCGTGATTCAGATCGGTCTGAGTCAGTCCGAGGATCGCCGGGTGGCGCACCGGCGCCTGCCCTTGGCCGGTGCTGATCGGCAGCGCGCGCGAACGATCGAGCACGACCGTGTGAGGGTCATATTCAATGCCCCACGCCTTGAACAACTTGGGCAGGTCCGACGACTTGTCCGCCATCATCGCCGCCATCGGATTGCCCGGATCGGCGCCGCTGTCGTCCAGCTCTGCACTCGGATCGACGAACGCCAGCAGATGGCCGCCGCGCAGTACGAACTGATCGATCGCGTACTGCGCGTCGTCGCTGAGGTGCTTCGGATGCACGACCACGAGAACGTCGATGTCCTTGTCGATCGCCTTCAGCGTCGCGCCGTCGACGTTGCGCATATCGAACAACTGCGCCCATTGCTGGTCAACTGCCCAGGCCTGGCGCATCTGTCGCGTCGCCGGGTCGAGACCGGCCGTGATCGGCAAATCAGACAGCAGGCCGACCACGGGCTTCTTGGTCGTCTCCAGTTCATGGATCAGCTTGGCGATGTCGTATTCGAGGAATGCCTCCTTATCTGGCTGCAGGAATGGAATCGACGACTGGCCATTGGTCGAATTCGTTCCGGCAAGCCCGAAGAACACCTTGTCACCGCCCGCGGAAACCGGCACCGCCTGCAGGCCGAAGCCGGTAGCACGATCCTCGTCCTCCGAGAACGGCAACGGGTCGATGACCTCGAGCTTCAGCTTGCCGTTCGAGCGCGACACCATCTCATCGAGCATCTCGTGCACGCGCGTGTAGTAGGTGCGCAACTGCGGCACCTGCTGGGTCGCCTTGTCGGAAAAAAACAGGTACAGGTGAATCGGCTCGTCAATCGACTTGATGATGTCCTTGGTGCCGGTGGACAACGTATACAGATGGTTTTGGGTCAGATCAACGCGTGCGCCGCGAAACACCACGTTGACCAGCAGCATGACCGCGACGAACAGGACGGCCAGCACGATGAGCGCTGTGCCGGAAAGAGCCTTGCGATTGAATGTCATCTTCGGATCCCTCCTCAGGCTGCTTTCTTGAGATCGATGACGACCGCGGTCGCATACAGCCACACGCCGATCATCAACACGAAATAGATCAGGTCGCGCAGGTCGATCACGCCTTTGCTGATCGATGCGAAATGGGTCAGGAAGCTCAAACCCGCAATCGCGTCAACAACGCCCTGCGGCGCGATCGCGTGGACGGCGTCGAGCACCATCGGGAAGCCTGCCAGCAACAGCACGAAGCAGATCACTACGGTCAGGATGAACGCGACGACCTGGTTGCGCGTGGCCGCCGAGATGCACGAGCCGATCGCAAGGAATGCTCCTGCCATCAACAATGACCCAACATAGCTCGCAAAGATCACGCCGTTGTCGGGGCTGCCCAGATAATTGACGGTCAACCAGATCGGAAAAGTCAGCACCAGCGCAATCGCTATGAACGCCCACGCCGCGAGGAATTTGCCGAATACCGCCTGCCACATCGTTACCGGCAGCGTTAGCAGCAATTCGATCGTGCCACTCTTGCGCTCCTCGGCCCACAGCCGCATTGAAACCGCGGGCACCAGGAACAGATACAGCCACGGATGGAAATTGAAGAACGGTTGCAGATCGGCCTGGCCACGCTCGTAGAAATTGCCGAGATAGAACGTGAACGCGCCGGACAACAGCAGGAAGATCACGATGAACACATACGCGACCGGCGTGGCGAAATAACTGCGCAGTTCGCGCTTGAAGATCGTCAGCGTGCCGCTCATGTGCGTGCCTCCTTGCCGACCGCGCCCTGCGTGATCGTGCGGAACACCTCGTCGAGGCGGCCGGACTCGAGCGCGAGTTCGCGCACGACCACGCCTTGCGCCTTCAACGCCTCGCTAACCGCGATGAAGATCGAGCGGCCCGGTTTCGGAAATGCGGTGATGCGGTTGTCCTGAGGGTCGACTTCGATCGTGGCGATATCGGCAACGCGGGACAATGCGTCACGCGCCTCCTTCACGCTCGACGCGGTCAGCGACACCGCCTGGTGGTAGCGCGAGCGCGCTTCGAGTTCGCTCGGCGTCGCATCGGCGAGAATTCGACCCGCCGCGATGATGATCGCGCGACTGCACACCGCGTGGACTTCCTCCAGCAGATGCGTCGAGATGATGATCGTCTTGTCGCGCGCCATCGAATTGATCAGCGTGCGTACTTCCTGCTTCTGATTTGGATCGAGGCCGTCCGTCGGCTCATCGAGGATTAACACCTTCGGGTCGTGCAGGATCGCCCCAGCGAGACCCACACGCCGCTTGAAGCCTTTAGACAAGGTATCAATCGATTGTTCGCAAACGGCTTCCAGATGCAATCGTTCGATCGCGTTGTCGAGACGCTTCTCGCGAAGGTCACCACCCAAACCGCGCATGTCGGCGATGAAATCGAGGAATTCGCGTACGGTCATTTCACCGTAACTCGGCGCACCTTCCGGCAGGTAGCCGAGCGCGCGCTTGGCTTCGAGCGGCTGCCTCTCGATGTCGAACCCGGCAACCGTCGCGCTGCCCGAGGTCGGACTGAGGAAGCCGGCGAGCATTTTCATCGTCGTCGACTTGCCGGCACCGTTGGGACCAAGGAAACCGAGCACCTGGCCCGGTTCGACCTTGAAGCTGATGCCATCCACGGCGGTGAAGGCGCCGTACTGTTTGGTGAGTTGCCGGGTTTCAATCATGGATCGGATATCCCTCTCATAAGACATGCAAGCGCAGCGGGATCAACCCGCCGTCGGCCAGGGTGTGCAATGGAGAGCGCCGCATCAGCCAATCGCATCGCAGCTTTTGCGCGCGGCCGGCGCTGGTTGGAAAATCGCAGACGCGGCGAAAGATACCGCAAAGCCCGCTGGAAAGTTCCCGACCGCAACCAAAACGATCTCATCGTGGCTCTGCATCCAACTCGAATGGTGGCGGATAGCGCCTTCCTGGGCGCAGCGCCCTGAAGCACGGTGCGTCGCGATAGAACGCAGGCGATGCGCCCTCGGCGTGCCAGTCCGGTATTCCGACCAGCGGCAATGGACGCGGCTGTTGCGGATCGACGAGCAACGCGCCGTCTCGAATTGCGCGCGCAATCCGCTCTTCGGCCTGAGCCCAATGAGCGATGATCGAGCCCTCTTCCATGCAGCGCGCCGCAATCTCACCCGCATCGACGCGGACCGCGATCGTCTTCGCGGTCGACAACGCGTCGCTGCCGGTGAACTCGCGTTCGAGCAGCGCGTGCCCGAACACCGTCACCGCAATGCGCGTGCCCCAGGCACCGCGTTCGTGCAGGAACAGAGCCGGCCAGTCATGCGCATCCCACAATGCGATCAAGGCCGGATCGGAGCACCACACGATCGCGCCGGCCTCGTCGAATTGGGTCATAGCGCATTGCCCGCGCGTGCGCACCTTCGGCCCGACTTCGGCAATGTCGGCCACCTGACGCGCATTCAAAGCATGCTTTATCAACGGATGCCGCAACCACACCAACGCATTGAATGCATCGTGCACGTTGCCCTCGCGCGTCGCGAGCATGCCGCGCTCGGCAATGCGCGTCTCATAGTGCAGGCCATCAGCCAGCAGGACCGCATCCTGCGCACGCACCTGTGGGCGCCCGATGTTATCCGCGGCCTGCGCCGCAACGAACTGGTGCTCGATATCGGCGATTTGCGCATCACCACCGCTTCCGACCAAGGACAAATGCGCGGCCCACGCGCGCAGGAGTGGATGCAGCAACGCGCTCTCCAGACCGGATGCATCGGTCCGCTGACTCATTTCGCAAATCGGTACGCCCAACACGACCTCCGCCAGCCATCAGGCACCCGGGACAAGAATTTTGTTCGGACACGGTTTCGATGATACCGGCACAGCTTGCGGCGACGCGCCGAAACCACAGAACGCGTCGCATTTCCAGTTTCAGGACGTGGCATCATCCAGAACAACAGCGCCGGTGTCACCTGCATGCAAGCGTGGTCGACGGCGTACGGTTGGGGCGAGCCCATGACTGGCTTCGACGAAACGGATCTGTTTGCAGCGGCGTACGCCGAACTGCATCGTATTGCCCACCGGGAGCGCCGCAGCGCGCACAACCCCGCGACGATCAACACCACCGCACTGGTTCACGAGACCTGGTTCAAACTGCGTTCCGGCATCGAAGCCGCTGGCCTTTCGCGCAATGAATTCCTCGCCATCGCCGCGCGGGCGATGCGCCAGGTTCTTGTTGATCACGCACGCAAGCTCAATGCCGAGAAACGTCGCCACGTAACGGTGACCCTCGGCAACGCCGATTCGGCAGAACCGGTTCACACGCCGGTGCCGATGCTTGAACTCGACAGTGCCCTGAGTCGGTTGGCTGACGTCGATGCGCAGCTCGCACGCATCGTCGATCTACACGTATTCTCTGGTCTGGAATTTCGTGAAATCGCCGACCTCGAAGGCGTGTCCGAACGCAGCGTATTCCGGCTCTGGCGCAACGCGCGCGTGTTCCTCCTCGATCAACTCGCCGCATGAACACGCACGAACCCGACTGGCCGGAACTATTCGCGCTATTTGAACGCATCGTGGACGCCCCGTCCGGTGAGCGCACTCGTCTACTCGATGATGCGACCCGGGACCAGCCGGAACTGCGCTCACGCCTCGAACGTCTGCTCGCCCTCGACTCATCCAACAGCGATTTCGTCGCCGACGTCGCCGATTGGCGTAATCGCTTCGTCGACATGTCTGCCGACGCAGCGATGCCAATCCGTATCGGCGCCTGGAAGATCGTGCGCGAACTCGGCGCCGGCGGCATGGGCCGCGTGTTTCTCGCCGAGCGCGCCGATGGCGAATACGAGCAGCAGGTTGCACTGAAGGTCATCCGCGGCGAGTTCACCACCGATGCGGCGATTGCGCGTTTCCTGGCCGAACGCCGCATCCTCGCCCGTCTCGATCATCCTGGCATCGCGAGTCTCGTCGATGGCGGCGTCGACGAGCACGGGCGGCCGTGGTTCGCGATGCAGTACGTCGACGGATCCACCTTGCCCGACTACTGCGCTGCACACAAACTGGGTCTTGAAGCGCGCCTGCGATTGGTCATTGCGGTATGCGCAGCGGTCGCCTACGCGCATCGACAACTGGTCGTGCATTGCGATCTGAAGCCCTCGAACGTTCTGGTCGACAACAGCGGCCAGCCGCGCTTGCTCGATTTCGGCATTGCGTACCTGCTCGAACCTCGCAGCGCCACCGGCACCATCACGCAATCGAGCGCCGCCGCGCTCACACCAGGCTATGCCGCGCCTGAACAACAGTCAGGCGAACCAGTCAGCGTGGCAACGGACGTCTACGCGCTCGGTGTGATGCTGCACGAGTTGTTGACCGGCAATCGGCCCCACGCAGGCAACCCCGGGCCGCACGCATTGGCGCGCGCCGCGAGCGCGAACAGCCCGGTTCCTGCGCATCAATTGCGCGGCGATCTGGAGCTGATCGTGGCGACCGCACTGCGTCCTGACCCGGTACGGCGCTATGCGGATGCCAACGCGCTCGCCGACGAGCTGAATCGGTATCTGCGCAACGAACCACTGCACACGCACGAGGGCAGCGCCGCCTACCGCACCCGCAAGTTCCTGCGTCGCCATTGGATTCCCGCCGCGGCACTCACCGTGGTCATCGCCGCTCTCGCCGGCGCTGCAATCAACGCGACGCTCGCGGAGCAGCGAACCGGGCAGGCGCTGCGGCGCGCGGATGCGGTGCGCTCTTTCCTGCTCGACCTGTTCGAGCAGGACGATCCGGATCGGACGCGCGGCAAGACGCTGGCCGCGCGCGATCTTGTAGACCTCGGTGCGCAACGTGCCCAGAGCGGCCTTGGCGATGACCCCGACACCCGTATCGAACTGCTCGGCGTGGTCGGCGATCTGTACAGCGCGCTCGGCGAAAACGCGAGGGCCGCCGCGCTCAGGGAACATCGGCTGACCGAGGCGGAACACCGCTACTCTCCCGACGATGCGCGCGTCACCGCTGCCCGCCTCGATCTCGCCCGATCGGACCGGGACCGCGAGCAATTCGATCGTGCGCGCCAACTGGCGCAAGCGGCGCTGGATACCATTCCGGAACATGACCAGAGACGTTACGCGCAACGTGCCGAGGCGCTTGGGGTGCTCGGCAGTATCGAAAAGCATGCCGGCCACTACGACCGATCGTCGCAATTGCAGCGTCAGCGTGTGGCCCTGCTGCGTCGGCTGCTGCCGGCATCCGAACTGGAACTCGCCGCGGCCTTGAGCGAACTCGGCAACAGCGAATACACCGGCGGCCACCTCGACAGTGCGGAAGCCGACCTGCGCGAGGCCTCCCGGTTTTTCGAGGCACAACCGGACGCACGGCCATCGGCACTGATCGACGCGCGCACCCACTTGGCGCTCCTGCTCGACGAGCGCGCTCGCTTCGACGAGGGCGAAGCCATCCTTCGGCGCAACCTTGAACTGGCGCGGCAGGTGTATGGGGACTCCCACCCCATGGTCGCGGACCAGTTGCATCAGTTGGCGCAGACCCTGCGGCAAACCGATCGCTATGCGCAGAGCATTCCGCTGTTGCAGCAGGCACTGGCGATCTACGAACGTGTCGATGGACCCGACCACAGCCATGTCGCGGTTGTGCTGACCAGTCTGGGCCAGGTGCAAATACGAGCGGGTTTGGCGCGCGACGCCGTCACCAGTCTGGAGCGCGCCTATCGCATCTATCTGCAGACCCTGGGGCCACAACATCTGTACACCGCGGTGGGCGAAACCGCGCTCGGACAGGCGCGGCTTGAAGCCGGAGATGCAGCCGGCGCGGAGACCACCTTGCGCGATGCGCTCGCGAAGTATTCGGGTGCAAACGCCGATCACATCTTCGCGGAGTCGGCGCGTCAGAGTCTGGGCGAATCCCTGGTCGCGCAGCAACGCTACGCCGAGGGCAGGCCGCTGCTGGGTCAAGCCTACGCTCGCCTGGTGAAGGAATTTGGTGCGGCTGATTTCCGCAGCACCGGCGCTGCTATCGCGCTAGCTGGGTGTCTCCAGTCCGAGCACCAAACGGGCCAAGCCGCCGCCCTGCTAGCCAGCGTCCGACAGGCATTGGCAGCTGCACCCTCAACACCGAAGCACGCGAGCCAACTCGCGAAACTCATAGCGGCTGAGAGCCGATTGGCCGCAGCAGCAGCGGCTGAGGCCACTGATCGTCGTTAGCCCGCGGGGTCTGCGCGATGTCTCGTAGTGCTTCGTCCCTCCCTTTGGTCACCCCGGGGATTCCGAAAAACGGACCGGCCCCCAGCGGCGGGTGAGGCTGGTGTCCAGCGTACCGTCGTGGTTGGCCAGTGCGGCCGCCGCACCGAACGCAACAAACAGCACGACCGCACCCACATCAATTGGTCCGGAAAATCCGAGACGCATGGCCGTCGCACTCCTGCATGGGGCCATATGTCTGGTTGCATAGGACCACGCAGGAACGTCGTGCCGATCGCAGAAATGGGCTGCGCCAAAAAACGATCAGGCTTTTGCGGAGCTGTGACCAAGCCGGGTCCCGTCGTTCCGGCGAAGGCCGGAACCCAAGACGTTCAACGAATCGCGAAGGTACTGAAGCCCGCTGTGTCCCACCTTCGTCAACGGGCGCTCAAGGGGAATTCTCCTGCACGCGGAACAGTCAGGCGATTTGCCTCTGGCGTAGGGACCAATGCACATCCTTGAGGGCCAGCGCAGGCTTTTCCACATACCGCCACGAAAGTGTCGCGATCAACAGCGCTACCGGCGTCACGATTGCGAAGATCGCGAGAGGTTCATGAAAACCGCCGATATAAACCACCGTCTGCTGCAACGGCCATGCCCAAAGGTAAACGCCATAGGAAAGGTCAAAACCTTTGGGAATGGTGGGCAAGCGAGGCACATAGGAAAACCAGAGAACGAAATAGCCGACCGCAAACCACGTGACTGGCAATGCATGGCGGGTATGGCTGGCGGCGAGACAGCAGATCGCGACCACGATCATCAGACCCGTTGACACCGGCACGTGTCCGCGCATCAGGCACGCAATGGCGCCGGCGCCGAAGAAACCCTGGACCATCAATTGGATGTCACGGTTGGGATCAAACGGTCCCGAAAGCATGGGCCAGATAAGGATCCAGCTGAAAAGCGCCGCGATGGCGATGCTGGTCAGCCACGGGAACTTCAGTAGCCGAAGCGTGCCGGCGCCGGCAACCCACAGGTACAACGTCGCCTCCACCGACACCGTCCACAAAGGGCCGTTGATAGCACGTGGCGTCGGGTTGTGAAGGAAGACTCCCGGCAATTCTTGCCGCAGTCTGAAAAGCGATATGTTTGTCCAAGCGTAGCCAAATGGATTATCCGGTCGACTTGGATCGAAGTAATCGCGCAGCGGCAATTCGCTCAATAGCGGACCGAACACAAACGCCCAGGCGAGAACGCAAACCACGAGCGCAGGCCATAACCGCAGCACGCGCGCCCGCATGAACCGCAGCAAGTCGGGCCGGCGCACGAATGACAACGTGATAAGGAACCCGCTGATCATGAAGAACATCATCAGACCGACGAGGTGAGCATGGGTCTGCGGAAGGATCTCGTGAATGGGATCGAAGGGCCATGAGCCGACACCCGCCAGCGCGCTGTGCCCAAGAACAACCAGTAGGGCCGCGACGAGTCGCAGCAACAGAATATTGTCGCGGCCGCTCTGCGCACAGGCGGCAAGCGAACGACCCTTGAACAAATCCAGGATCTTCCCGGGCAAGGTGAGAGACATCGAGTCACCAGCGACTGCCGAATCCCGTTCAACGCTCGTGCTCATTTGAATTCAACCGCAAAACTCGATGTTTTCGATCATCGCACGCAGGTCGCCGCGTGCGATACAGAGGCTGGAACTGAAACCAAATCGACGCTCACAATTGGCGATCGGCGCGCATTCAGCGAGGGCGCATGCTTAGGACTCGATGCGGGCGATAAGGTCGTGCTCATCGGCGTGGATGATCTCGACCTCGACGAACTGACCCGGCTTGAGCTTCTGACCGTTGTCGATGCGCACGATGCCGTCGATTTCCGGCGCGTCGGCCTTCGAGCGCGCAACAGCGCCGTCTTCATCGACTTCGTCGACGAGGACAGTCTGGCGCGTACCGATCTTGTGGCCGAGGCGCGCGGCGGAGATCTCCGCCTGCGTTTCCATGAAGCGCTCGAGACGCTCTTCCTTCAGCCATTCCGGCACCGGGTCGGGCAACGCATTCGCCTTGGCGCCGTCGACCGGCGAATACGCGAACGCACCGACGCGGTCGAGTTGGGCTTCACGCAGGAAGTCCAGCAGCTCGTCGAACTCGGCTTCGGTCTCACCAGGAAAGCCGACGATGAACGTGCTGCGGATGGTCAGATCCGGACAGATCGAGCGCCAGCTCTGGATGCGTTGCAGGGTCTTGTCCACCGCGCCCGGGCGCTTCATCAGTTTGAGAATGCGTGGACTCGCATGCTGGAACGGGATGTCGAGGTACGGCAGGATCTTGCCCTGCGCCATCAGCGGGATCACGTCGTCGACGTGCGGATACGGATAGACGTAGTGCAGCCGCGTCCACACTCCGAGTTCGGCCAATCCCTCGCACAGACCGTTCAGGCGCGTCGCATACACATTGCCGCGCCATTCGCGCTCGGCGTATTTGAGGTCGACGCCGTACGCGCTAGTGTCTTGCGACACGACCAGCAGTTCCTTGACGCCGCCCTTGACCAGCTTCTCGGCCTCGATCAGTACCTCGTCGACCGGGCGCGACACCAGGTCGCCGCGCATCGAGGGGATGATGCAGAACGTGCAGCGGTGGTTGCAGCCCTCGGAAATTTTCAGGTAAGCGTAGTGCTTCGGAGTCAGCTTGACGCCTTGTGGCGGCACCAGGTCAAGGAATGGATCGTGCTTGGGCGGCAGCACCGCGTGCACCGCGTTCATCACGCTTGCGTAGTCCTGCGGGCCGGAAATCGAAAGCACGCCGGGATGCGCTTCACGGATCAGTTCGGCACGCTTGCCGAGGCAGCCGGTTACGACAACCTTGCCGTTCTCCTGCAGCGCCTCGCCAATCGCATCGAGCGACTCGGCGACCGCCGA
>CAJDVY010000037.1_pt1 | contig 15621 bp, 11 predicted proteins | sample 7391441 | NCBI WGS metagenome assembly CAJDVY01 (sample SAMEA7055728, study PRJEB34461) | soil metagenome | biome: terrestrial ecosystem; feature: Peninsula; material: soil | place: Antarctica | collected 2016 | reverse complement strand
GGTCTGGTGATCTGCAATCCGCCGTATGGCGAGCGGCTCGGTGAACGCGAGCAGCTTGGCGCGCTGTATCACGCGTTCGGCGAGCGTCTGCGCGAGGAATTTTCCAGTTGGCGCGCGGCGGTCATCGTTTCCGATGACGAACTCGGTCACGCCTTGGGCCTGCGCGCGGACAAACGCTACGTGCTCTACAACGGCGCGCTGGAATGCAAGCTGTTGACGTTCGATCTGAGCGCCGCGACCGCGCCGCGTGAGCGAGTCGTTCGGCCGTTGTCCGAAGGTGGTCAGGCGGTTGCAAACCGCATCGTCAAATCGCAGCGACATTTGCGCAAGCGCTTCGCACGCGAGGGCATTACCTGCTATCGCATCTACGATGCGGATCTTCCCGAATACTCCGCCGCGATCGACGTCTACACGATCATCGGTCGCGACGTTTCCTCGGCGCAGACTGAAGCGTTCCCGCAGGTCTGGCTGCACGTGCAGGAATACGCGCCGCCGGCCGACATTCCCGAACAGGTTGCGCGCGATCGCCTGCGTGATCTGGTGCATGCGGCTGGCGTCGCGTTCGAGGTTCCGCGCGAGCGCATCGCGGTCAAGACCCGCTACCGCGCCAAGGGCGGATCCAAATACGGTCGCTTCGATCAGCGCAATGAGTTCCTGCTGGTCGCGGAGGGCGGCCTAACCCTGCGCGTGAACCTGTTTGACTACCTGGACACCGGACTGTTCCTCGATCACCGCCCGGTTCGTGCGCGGATCCATGAAGGCGCGCGCGACAAGCGTTTCCTGAACCTGTTCTGCTACACGGCGACTGCGAGCGTGCACGCTGCGGCCGGCGGCGCGCATTCGACGACCAGCGTGGATCTGTCATCGACCTATCTCGAATGGGCGTCGCGCAATTTCATCTTGAATGGTTGTACGGGTGCGAAGCATCAATTGGTCCAGGCCGACGTGCTGCAATGGCTGCGTCACGATCAGGGTCGGTATGACCTGGTTTTCGTCGATCCGCCGACGTTTTCCAACTCCAAGCGCGCTGACGACTTCGACGTGCAGCGTGACCACGCCGAGTTGCTTGCGCTGTGCAGCGAGCGCCTCGCACCCGATGGGATGATCGTATTTTCGACCAATTCGCGGCGCTTCACTTTGGATGCGGGATTGCAGGACGCATTCGAGGTGCGCGAGATCACCGCGGCGACCATTCCGTTCGACTTCGCGCGCAACGCGCGCATCCATCGATGTTACGAATTGCGTCGCCGCTGACGAGTTCTGCGAGGCGGGCCACGTACAGCGCGGGGCCGCGCCTGAACTGGCGCATTTGCACCGCATTCCTGGCGACGTTTCCGCCATGGATTTCAGTTGCGATTCAGTCGCAGCGCGGCAGCATGCGAGGCATGTTCAACGAGGGTGGAAAAATGCGCAACAAGGTTCGCTTGGCATTGGTTGGCCTGCTCATGGGTGCCGGGTTTGCGCTGGCGCCAGCAGCGTTCGCGCGCGGTCATGTGAATATTGGAGTGAGCATCGGTTTGCCAGGCCTCAGCCTTGGCTATTCCGATTGTCGTGGTTGCTATGGTGGTTACGGCGGTTACGGCGGTTACAGCGGTTACGGCGGCTACTATGGTGGCGGCTATTCCAATTATTACGCACCAGCACCGGTGTACTACGCGCCAGCGCCAGCGTACTACGGACCTGCCTACTACGGCGCCGTGTACAACAACTACCCGGCGTACCGTTCCTCGTACTACAACGGGCCGGTGCGCAGCTACCGTCATTCGGGTCGTTACGAAGATCGGGGTCATCGCGATCGCGACTACGGGCGCCGCGCCAGCTATTACGACCGCGGTGGCTACCGCCACTGATCGACAGGTCAAAACGCTGGTAGCGCTCATCCCCTTCTGCGCTGCCAGTGTTTCCGCCCCGCGACGATTTCCCCTGATCGTCGCGGGGTTTCTTTTTGGCGAACGAGCCGATGACGCAGGCGCGATTGCCGGGGTGGCGCCCGATGGCCGATATGTCAGGTCATTGGCTCCCAGGGTTTTCTTCTTCCCTCGCGGCTCTCAGGGAGGCAACGTTTCCTAGCCATGACCGGCGGGAAGCAACCGGTCGGCGCGCTCGCGCAGCCTGCATGGACAATAGTCGTGGATGAGCTGCGCATCAGGTTATGATGGCGCGCTTTATTCGAGATTTGGCGTCCGCATGAGCGATGATTCCAGGCACTCCGGCACGATGGGAAAGGGCGACATGCCGGCGGCATGGACCTTTTTTCGGCAATGGTTGAAGAATCCACGTGCAATGGCGGCCTTGGCGCCGTCGAGCCGACAGCTCGCGCACCAGATGGTCGCGCAACTTCCGCCCGGTTCGCGGCGGGTGGTCGAACTTGGCGCGGGCACTGGCGTCTTCACGCGCGCACTGCTTGAGCACGGCATCGTGCAACCGGAGTTGCTTGTTGTCGAACTCAACGCAGAACTTCATGGCATGCTTTGTCAGCAGTTCCCGCAGTCGCGGGTTGTCAATGGCGACGCTTGCGATCTGGATGAAATCGTCAAGACCTGCGGCTTTTCCCAGCCCAACGGCATCGACGCCGTGATCAGCGGCCTGGGTTTGCTGGCCATGCCGCGGGCACTGCAACGGAAAATCCTGAGCGCCGTGTTTGCCGTGCTCGGGCCGGATCGACCGCTGATCCAGTTCACCTATGGCCCGCTCAGTCCGGTACCGCGCGATCTGCTCAACGAGTTGGGCCTCAGCATGCGCCGTGCGGGAATCGCCTGGAAGAATGTTCCGCCTGCGACGGTTTATGTCTATACACGCAGCCGTTCGACGTCGGTGCGCGCGGTTCGGGTCGACAACGCCGCCTGACCCAGCATGGCGTACCGTCATTTCTGACGGCAAACAACAAACCGGCATCCATGCCGGGCTAGAAAACAAAAACGCATGAGCGTATCGCCGTGCTGTAGGGGTGGTCGCGTTATCATGCGTTTCGAGCATATGCGATGTAGAGGAAATACCGTGGCCGACACAATGAATCCCGATTGGATGAACCAGTGGCAGGCGCTTGCGCGCCAGTACGCGAGCAATTGGCAGAACTCATCGAGTGGCGCCGCCGCTGCGCCGGCGCCAGCCGCCCCGGTACAAGGTTTCGAGCAATGGTCGCGGTTGTTTGCACCCGGTGCAGGCAGCCAGGGGGAGACCATCGAGCGCCTCGTCGACAGCACCAAGAACTACGTTGCGGGGATCCAGTCGATGTTTGCGGCGGCAACCGCGAACGCGCAAGGCGGCAACGCTCCTTGGAGTAATGCGTTCGCGCAGGGCTTCGCAAATCCGGGCGTCAGCGCGCCTCTGTTTGAGCATCCTGCTGCACGCGCGTGGCGCCAGATGGCCGCGCACGGTAGTGATGGCTTCGCGCCGTTCGCGAGCGCACTGCAGGCGCCGCCACCGGCCGATCTGGGCGAACTCAAGGCTTGGCTCCAGCTACCGACGTTCGGGTCGTCTCGCGAGCAACAAGAGCATTACCAGAAGACGGCCGTGGCCGCAGTCGAGTATCAGGAACAGATGAATCGCTACAACGCGCTGATGCTGCGGGCGAGTCAGCGTGGTTTTGAGCTGTTCCAGAGCAAACTCGCCGAGCGCGAGCAACCGGGGCGGCAGATCGAGTCGCTGCGTGCGCTCTACGATGTGTGGGTCGATGCGGCAGAAGAAGGCTATGCCGAAGTCGCGCTGTCGGTCGAATTTCGCGAAGTGTATGGCGCGTTGGTCAATGCACAGATGCGCGTGCGTGCGCTGCTGCAACACGAGGTCGAACGCATCGGCACCGAACTCGGCATGCCGACACGCAGCGAGGTGAACAGCATTGGCGAGCGTTTGCAGGCCTTGCGTCGCGAAGTACGTGCTCACGGCGGCGACGCGCTTGCCGGTGAGGTCGCCGCCTTGCGCGAGGAGATTGCAGCGTTGACGGGGAAGCGGAAAGGCGCGCAACGCGTTGCCGACGTGGTGGAACGGCCTCCCGCCAAGGCGTCACGCAAGGCCACGGCTACCGGTACGCGTGCGACCAAGTCAAAGACGGCGGTCGCGAAAAAAATAGCGGCGCCAGCCAAGGCAGTCCGGTCAAAGAAGACGGCGACAAAGCCGGCTGCGCCGGCGAAACGTCCGCGCGCCGCAACCGCCAAGAAACCAGCGCCTCGCACGACATCCGAATCGGCGAAGCCCAGCTCGGAAGCGCGAGTTTCGGGCTCGCGAAATTTTGCATCGCGCATCGCCAAATTTGCCAATGCCTCGCTCGGCACAGCGCGTGCGCGCGCACGTCCGGCGGGAAAATCTACCAAATGCCGCCGCGCTGCAGACGCTGCGCACTGTGGACGATGTCCACTTTGGCGTGACCGACAAGGAAGAGATCTATCGCGAGGACAAGGTCGTCGTCTATCGCTTCAAGGGCGACAAGCCGCCGACGGCAAAAGTGCCGATCCTGATCGTCTATGCATTGGTCAATACCCCGTACATGGTTGACCTGCAGGACGATCGTTCGATGGTCAAGAACCTGCTAAGCAAGGGCGAGGACGTCTATCTGATCGACTGGGGCTATCCGGATCGCGCCGATCGCTGGCTGACGCTGGACGATTACATCAACGGCTACATCGCGCGGTCGGTCGACGCAGTCGCCAAGCGCGCCGGTGTGAAGAAGATCAACCTGCTTGGCATCTGCCAGGGCGGAGTATTTTCGCTGTGTTTCTCGGCCATGCATCCTGACAAGGTAAAGAACCTGATCACGATGGTCACGCCGGTGGATTTCCACACGCCTGAAAACATGCTGTCGAACTGGACGCGCGACATGGATGTCGACCTGTTCGTGGACACGCTTGGCAACGTGCCGGCCGATCTCATGAACCAGTCCTACCTGATGCTCAAGCCGATCCGGCTGAACCAGCAGAAGTACATGGGATTGGTGGACATCCTCGATGACAAGGTCGAGCTCGAGAATTTCCTGCGCATGGAAAAGTGGATCTTTGATTCACCCGATCAGGCAGGCGAAGCGTTCCGCCAGTTCATCAAGGATTTTTACCAAGGCAACAAACTCGTCAGAGGGGGACTCAAGATCGGCGCGCAGGAAGTGCATCTGGGCAATATCATGATGCCGGTGCTGAACGTATTTGCAGAGCAGGATCACCTGGTGCCGCCATCGGCATCGCGCGTACTCGGCGAGCATGTCGGAACGAAGGACTACACGCAGGTCGCGTTCCGCGGCGGCCATATCGGCATCTACGTGTCCAGTCGCGCACAACGCGAAGTGCCCACCGCGATCCACGACTGGCTGGCCAGGCGCGCAAGCTGACGCCGGTGCTGCTGTAGGAGCGCTGCAAGCGCGACCGGGTGCTGCAACGCCCGGATGACTGGTCGCGGCTGCGCCGCTCCAAAAGCCAAACGAAAATGTGGGAGTGCTGCAGCCCACACCATCCCCACCCAACCCTCCCCTTGAAGGGGAGGGCTTGAACTGGTCGCGGCATGCTGCATGCTGCCGCCCTTTTTTACGCGAGCGAACGCGATGAACGACGTCCTGTTGGTGCTGCACGGTGTCACCCTGACACCGTGGAAATTAATCGGGTTGACCGGTGCATTCCTGTTCACCGCGCGCTGGTTCGTGCAGCTTTACGCGACCAAGAAGCTCAAGCGCGTGGTGATGCCGATGTCGTTCTGGTATCTGTCGATTGTCGGCAGCGCAATGACGCTCGCGTACTTCATCTGGGGCAAGAACGATTCAGTCGGCATCATTGGCAACGCATTCCCGATGTTCGTCTCGGTCTACAACGTCTTCGTGCATGTGCGTCATCAACGCTCGGAAATCGTCAATCCGGGTGGTTCCGAAGAGAATTGACGCATTGTCCTTGAATCATTCCGGGTCGTAGTCGAGATTCGATGCGAGCCAGCGCTCCGCTTCCACCAGCGCCCAGCCCTTCCGCCTGGCATAGTCCTCAACTTGTTCCTTGCTGAGGCGGCCGACGACGTAATACTGGCTGCGCGGATGCGAGAAGTACCAACCTGACACAGCCGAGGCGGGATACATCGAGAAGCCTTCAGTCAACTCGATGCCTGCGTTCGCGGTCGCATCGAGCAGGCGGAACAGTGTCGCTTTCTCGGTATGGTCCGGGCAGGCCGGGTAGCCAGGGGCAGGACGGATGCCTTGGTATTTCTCGGCGATCAATTCGTTGTTGTCCAGCGTCTCGTCGGACGCGTAGCCCCAAAATTCGCGGCGCACGCGGTGGTGCATGCATTCGGCGAACGCCTCGGCAAGGCGATCGGCAAGTGCCTTGAGCATGATCGAGGAATAGTCGTCGTAGTCGCTCTGGAATCGCGCGAGGTGCGCTTCGATGCCGATTCCGGACGTCACCGCGAAGCCACCCACAAAATCGGCGACACCCGACGACTTCGGGGCGACGAAATCGGCCATGCAGAAGTCCGGGCGCTCGACGGGTTTGTCGACCTGTTGGCGCAGGCAGCACAATGTTGCGATCGGCGCCGAAGCCGAGGCTGCAACGCCCGCTTCCGCCGCCGGATAGAGTTCGATGTCATCGCCGACGCTGTTGGCCGGCCACAAGCCGATCACCGCGCGCGCGGTCAGCCACTTTTCCGCGATGATCTTTTCGAGCATGGCACGCGCATCGGCGTACAACTCGGATGCCTGCGCGCCGACAACGGCATCGCTCAGGATTGCCGGAAAACGACCGCTGAGCTCCCACGCGCTGAAGAACGGCGTCCAGTCCAGATAGTTGGCGATTTCGGCGAGCGGATAGTCGTTGAATACCGTGATGCCGAGCTTGACCGGTTTCGGCGGCGTGTATTCGTTCCAGCCGCCATCAAACCTTTGCGCGCGCGCTTTCTCTAGCGAAACCAGGCGCTTCTGCCCACTGCGATCCTTGTGCCGTTCGCGGACTTCCGCGTACTCGCTGCGGATCTTGGCCATGAACGGGCCGATCAGATCCTTCGAAACGAGGGATTGGGCAACGCCGACTGCGCGTGACGCGTCCTTGACCCAGACGCACGGTGATTTGTAGTGCGGCTCGATCTTCAGTGCGGTGTGCGCGCGCGACGTCGTCGCCCCACCGATCAATAGCGGAAGATGGAAATTTCGGCGCTGCATTTCCTTGGCGACGTGGCCCATTTCCTCCAGCGATGGTGTGATCAGGCCGGACAAGCCGATCATGTCGGCACCCTCGGCAATGGCGGTGTCGAGGATCTTCTGCGCCGGCACCATTACGCCGAGATCGATCACGTCGAAGTTGTTGCAGCGGAGCACCACACCGACGATGTTCTTGCCGATGTCATGCACGTCGCCTTTGACCGTGGCGATCACGATCTTGCCGTTGGACTTGGCGGTGTCGCCGGTGCGCAGCTTCTCCGCCTCAATGTAGGGCAGCAGGTGCGCGACTGCCTTTTTCATCACGCGCGCGGATTTCACCACCTGCGGCAGGAACATCTTGCCAGCGCCGAACAGGTCGCCGACGATGTTCATGCCATCCATCAGCGGCCCCTCGATCACGTCGAGCGGGCGCGAGCTGAGCTGACGCGCTTCTTCGGCGTCTTCTTCGGCATACGCATCGATGCCGTGCACCAGAGCATGCGCAAGGCGTTCGCGTATCGGCAATGCGCGCCAAGCCAACGCCTCGACAATGGGTTCGCCTTTCTTCGCGCGATAGCGCTCGGCGATTTCCAGCAGGCGTTCGGTGCCATCGGCACGGCGGTTGAGGACCACATCCTCGACACGTTCGCGCAGTTCCGGGTCCAGACTGTCGACAATCGGCAAAGCACCGGCGTTGACGATGCCCATGTCCATGCCGGCGCGGATTGCGTGGTACAGGAATACCGCGTGGATGGCCTGGCGCACGGTTTCGTTGCCGCGAAACGAGAACGAGACATTGGAGACGCCGCCGGAAATATGGCAATGCGGCAGGGTCTGCTTGATGATCCGTGTTGCTTCGATGAAATCGACCGCGTAGTTGTTGTGCTCGTCGATACCGGTCGCGATCGCGAAGATGTTCGGATCGAAGATGATGTCTTCGGGCGGAAAGTTCAGGCGCTCGGTCAGCAGCGTGTAGGCGCGCGTGCAAATGGACACCTTGCGTGCGCAGGTATCGGCCTGGCCTTGTTCATCGAAGGCCATCACGACCGCGGCGGCGCCGTAACGCAGCACTTTTTTGGCCTGCTGCAGGAACGCCTCTTCGCCTTCCTTGAGGGAAATCGAATTGACGATGCCCTTGCCTTGCAGGCAGCGCAGCCCAGCCTCGATCACGCTCCATTTCGAGGAGTCGACCATCACCGGCACGCGCGCGATATCCGGCTCCGAAGCGATCAGGTTCAGGAACCGCACCATCACGGTTTCCGAATCGATCAGGCCCTCGTCCATGTTCACGTCGAGTATCTGCGCGCCGTTCTCGACCTGCTGGCGCGCGACCACGACTGCCTCGTCGTACCGTTCTTCCTTGATCAGCTTCTTGAACTGCGCGCTACCGGTGACATTGGTGCGCTCGCCGATGTTGATGAACAACAACTCGGGCGTGATGACCAGTGGTTCGAGGCCGGACAAGCGCGTGTGGCGTGTGGATGCGTTCATGGCGGAAAGTTTCCTTTTTCCGTCATTCCGGCCTACGCCGGAATGACGAGCAATAGATCACGCGGTGACAGCGGTCGCGCGCGGCAGCGCGCGCGGCGCGACCCCGGCGACCGCGTCGGCAATCGCGCGGATGTGCGCCGGCGTCGTACCGCAGCAGCCGCCGACCAGGTTGACCAACCCACTGCGCGCAAACTCGCCGATCATGGCGGCCATGTCCTCGGGCGTTTCGTCGTACTCGCCGAATGCATTAGGCAGTCCCGCGTTCGGGTGTGCGCTGACGTAGCAGTCGGAGATCTGGGCCAGCACGTCCACGTATTGGCGAAGCTCCTTCGCACCGAGCGCGCAATTGAGGCCAACCGACAATGGCTGGCCGTGTCCCACGGACGCGTAGAACGCCTCTGCGGTCTGTCCCGACAAGGTGCGGCCGGAACGGTCGGTGATCGTGCCGGAGATCATCACGGGCAGGCGGCCACCGCGTTCTTCGAATTCCTCCTCGATTGCGAACAGTGCCGCCTTCGCGTTCAAGGTATCGAAGATCGTCTCGACCATGAGCGTGTCGGCGCCGCCCTCGATCAGGCCAGCGATGGCCTCGCGATACGCGACGCGCAGTTCCTCGAAGTTGGTATTGCGGAACCCCGGATCGTTGACGTCCGGGCTGATCGACGCGGTGCGGCTGGTCGGGCCGAGTACGCCGATCACGAAGCGCGGCTTGTCCGGCGTCCTGGACGTGGCGGCATCGCAGCAGTCGCGGGCGAGGCGCGCGCTCTCGTAGTTGAGTTCGCGCACCACGTGTTCGAGGTGGTAGTCGGCTTGGCTGACCGAGGTCGAATTGAACGTGTTGGTCTCGACCAGATCCGCACCGGCATCGAGGTAAGCGTTGTGGATCGCGGCGATGATGTCCGGGCGTGTCAATGTGAGCAGATCATTGTTGCCCTTGAGGTCGTGGCCCGGTTGCACATCGGGATCGCGCGACGGTTCATGCTGACTGTCGAACCCGTGCGCAAACCGCTGGCCACGGTAGTCAGGCTCTTCCAATTTGTAACTCTGCACCATCGTGCCCATTGCCCCATCGATGACGAGGATGCGATGCGCGAGTGCCTCGAGCATCGCTGCGACGCGCGCGGGATGCAGGTAAGGAAGCTGGTGACTCATGTCGATTTCCAGAACGGAAGTGCGAAATACGGATTGCGATGGCGACTCACGGCTTCCTCGCAAGCAGGCTGAGCACCTCGAAATGCGGAGGGCGGCGTTCGCGGGTCAGGCGCTCGCAAGCAATGACCTCGAGTTTCGAGTTGCGTGCGAACTCGCGCAGTTGATCGATGCTGAAGCCAAGATTGCGATGTTCAAATGGCTCGACCACGGTGCGATGTGCGTGACGCCCCAGCGTTGCGGCAAGCAGACGACCCCCGCGGCGCAGTACGCGGGTCGCCTCACTGATCACGGCGGCCGGCTTTTCGCTGTAGGTCAGCGCGTGCATCAGCAGAACGAGATCGAAACTCGCCGCAGGAAAATCCAGGGCGTGCATATCGCCGGTGCGTACGTCGACGTTTGGGAACGGTTGCAGGCGCTTGCGCGCCGCATCGACCACGCGTTCGCTGGCATCCACGCAGACAATTGAGCGCGCGTGCGGCGCGAGCAGCTCGGCGAGCACGCCATCGCCGGACGCGACGTCGAGCACGTCGCCCGTCTCTACCAGTTGGGTCATGCCGCGTGCGAGTGTTTCCCAGGTACGCCCCGGCGAATAGTGGCGTTCCATATCGCCAGCGACGGTGTCCGCCCAGCCTTCGGCACGGGCGCGTTTGGCGAGCGCGGCTGGCAGTCGGCGCTCATCGTCGCGCAACATCTGGTCGTCGACGCTTTCCTTCAATGCGTGCAGCAGCGCACGCTCTCTGGCGTCGAGTTCCCCGTTGTAGCGGTAGTACGACGACACCCCGGCGCGGCGATCGCGCACCAGATCAGCCTCCTTCAACTTCGCCAGATGCGTCGATACACGCGGTTGCGCGAGGCGCAATACGGAGGAAAGCTCGGCGACGGTGAGTTCCTCGCGCTCGAGCAGGGCTATCAGGCGCACGCGAGTCGGGTCCGAAAGCAACCTGAGCAGCGCCGAGGTCGCGGCGAGATCCAATATTTATCCTTTCATCTTGATTGAGAGATGGAACGCAAGACTAGCGGCAGCGTGCCGTTCGGTCAACACGTGGAGCATGGCGTGGCTATACTTTGCGCAGCACCGCCACCGGACATCATTCTCCGGCTGCTCTTCTGTTTTGCCGCCCCGCCATCGACAGGACCACAGGTATGCGACGCATAGATCGAGTATTCGTTGCTGCACTTGTGGTGGCAGGTTGTCTGTGCGTCGTAGGAGTCGCCTGTGCCGGCGTGTACAAGTGGCGCGACGCGAGTGGCAATCTGCACTTTTCAGATACGCCGCCGCCCAATGCTCCGGGAGCCGTGCGTGGCGACGTCCACGAGATGGCACTGAGCACAGGTTTTGCTGACGCGAAGGTGTCGAACAAAACGCCGATAGCCAATTCCCAGCGCAACAGTGGTCCCAGCATCACGCTCGACAACTTCACCTTGCGTCTGGGCGCGGGCAGCGGTGATGACGTCACCATCGGACGCGCGTTCAGCGGCAAGGATTGCAGCCGCAGCACCGACGTCCAGTGGAACGAGGGGGTGGTCGATCTCAAAGGGAAGGTTGCAGAGACGATGGTGGGCGAACGGTTCCGCAATTTTGGTTACGCGTTCGTAGGCGGCGAGTCGAGTGGTGCGGCGGCTCTGGCAGATCTGCATCTGGATGCAGAGTTGGTTGCGATGAAGCTGGACCTGTGCGATTCCATACACATGGGCAGCCAATTTGGCCCAGGCTCCCGCGCCTATGTGAAAGTGCGCTGGACGCTTAAGGGCGATGCCAACGCGGAGCCGTTGTTTCGCGGAACGAGCGCGGGTGCGTTTGATGCATGGCGTCCCGGCGGCGGTAGCAAGGGGACCATACTCAAGGCGCTAGGAAGCGCCACTGACAACCTGTTGGGTGATCGTGCCTTCGTCGATGCACTGATGGATGAGCGCAGTAGCAGCGCCTTGCCTGCGGCGGTAGCGAACTTCAACCTGGCGGTTACCTATGGCAATGGCAGCGGCAATTTTCGCGTCGACTCCGAGAAGTTGTTGCGCAGCGCCGTGACCGTGAAGACGTCGCACGGACACGGCAGTGGCGTGCTGATTGATCCGGCCGGCTTTGCGCTCACCAACGCGCATGTCGTCGGTTCGGACGCGCAGGTTCGAGTCATGCTCGATGACAAGATGGTGGATGCGCGGGTGGTGCGCACCGACAAGCACGCCGATGTTGCGTTGTTGCAGTTCGACCCACAGGGCCGGCCTGCAGCGGTGTTCGCGCGCGGCGAACCGCATCCGGGCGACCCGCTGTATGTGGTGGGGACGCCGCTTGATCTCAACCTGAGTCACACCGTGACCCAAGGGATTCTTTCAGCGGTACGCGAGGTCAAGGGTGCGCGTCTTTATCAGACCGACGCCGCGGTCAATCCGGGCAACTCGGGTGGCCCGGTGTTCAATGAAGCCGGTGAGTTGGTTGCCTTGACGGTTTCCGGGTTGTTCAACGCCGACGGTGCGTCGCTCAACGTCAACTACCTCATTCCCGTAGCGCGTGCGCTCACTGCGGTCGGCGTGGCCGGTGGTTGATGGCTCAGCGCTTGTCTGAGCGGAGGGTGCCAAGTCTTCGCTCGCCGTGGCGGTGTCTCGTGCAGGCGATGGTCAGGATCGAGCGGGCGCGTGTCCCGGTATTGTTTCTGTCGGCGTGGCTGACACTGGCGCCAGCGCTGTTGTGCGGGGCGGCTTCTGGCGTTGAGCTGGACGCGCTAGCCAAATTCTGGACACCGGGTGCGCTGCATGTCCCGTATCGCGCGGTGATGACCGATGGTCGGCGCGATCACGAATTGCTGCCATTGATCGTGTTCCTGCACGGCGACTGGCAGGACGGCACCGACAACGAATCCCAGCTCGCGGGTTATGGCAACGGCTCGCTGGAACTCGTCGATGCAGCGCGCGACGGACACGTGCCGTTGGTGTATATCGCAGCGCAGACGACCGGCGCGTACTGGCCGCCGGATCGGGTCATGGCGGTCGTGCGCGATGCGCTCGCGCGCTGGCCGGTCGATCCGCGGCGGATCTATCTGACCGGAATATCTGATGGCGGCACCGGCGTCTGGGATGCGCTGAAAGCGTATCCGCGCTGCTTCGCCGCTGGCGTGCCGATGTCCGGGATGACTGAACTGGCGGGGTTGGGCTCGATTCGCGACATTCCGCAATGGATTTTCCACGGCGCCGACGACGACGACACGAACGTGGAAACCGGCTACGACGGTGCCATGGTCGGCTCGCGTGCGGTCGTACGTGCGCTGCGCGCCATGGGTGGTACGCCGCGTTACACCGAATACGCGGGCGAGAAACACGTGATTTGGTCGCGTGCTTACGCCGAAGACGCGTTGCTACCCTGGCTGCTCAGCCAGCGCCTTCGCGCAAAACCCTGTGATTTTTCCGCGCTGACGCAGATGACGCGATAAAATAGTCGACTGCCTACGTTCCGAGGAGCTTCCATGGATTTCCGCTATACCGACGACCAACTCTCGATCCAGGCCATCGCGCGCGATTTCGCGCAGAAGCGCATCGCGCCGGTCGCCGCTGAGTTCGACCAATCCGGCGAATTCCCGCTGGCCAATATTCGCGAGATGGGCCAGCTCGGCCTGATGGGTATCGAGGTGCCGGAGGAATACGGCGGCGCCGGCATGGACACGATCGCGTATGCGCTGGCGATGATGGAGATCGCGACCGCCGACTGCGCGCACTCGACCATCATGTCGGTCAACAATTCGCTGTACTGCAACGGCATCCTCAAATACGGTACCGAAGAGCAGAAGCAGAAATACGTGCGCGCGATCGCGACCGGCGAGGCGATTGGCGCATATGCGCTGACCGAGCAGCAGTCTGGTTCTGATGCTTCGGCGATGCACACGCGCGCAACCAAGAATGCGAATGGCGACTTCGTCATCAACGGCAAAAAGAGCTGGATAACCTCCGGCCCGGTCGCCAACTACATCGTGCTGTTCGCGATCACCACGCCGGGCATCGGTGCCAAGGGCGTGTCCGCGTTCATCATCGACACCGCGCGGCCGGGTTTTCACGCGGGCAAGACCGAGCCCAAACTCGGCATCCGCGCCTCGGCGACGTGCGAGATCGAGTTCGCCGACTACGTGTGTCCGGCTGCGGATCTGCTCGGTACTGAAGGCAAGGGCTTCGGCATCGCGATGGGCGTGCTCGATGCCGGCCGCATCGGCATCGCCTCGCAAGCGGTTGGCCTGTCGCGCGCCGCGTACGAGGCGAGCCTTGTCTGGGTGCGCGAACGCAAGGCGTTCGGCCAGCCGATCGGTTCGTTCCAGATGATCCAGTCGAAGATCGCCGATATGAAATGCCGCCTCGATGCGGCGACGCTGCTGGTGCTGCGCGCTGCATTCGCGAAAGGCGAGGCGGACAAGAACGGCGGACGTTTCAGTACGGAAGCGGCCGTTGCGAAGCTGTTCGCGTCGGAGGCGGCAATGTTCATCACCCACGCGGCCGTGCAGATCCACGGCGGCATGGGTTATTCGAAGGAAATGCCACTGGAGCGCTATTTCCGTGATGCCAAGATCACGGAAATCTACGAAGGCACCAGCGAAATCCAGCGCCTGGTGATCGCGCGCAACGAAACCGGCGTGCGCTGAGGAAGACCGGCGGTCGGCTACTCGACGTAGCCGACCACCATCACGCGCTTGCCGTAGCGCAACTGCTCGTACGCATTTTCCGGTGGTGGCACCAGTTCGACGCGTGCGAAGCCGATCTTGCGCATGATCCAGAACAGCGCTTCGAGGCTCGGTACGAGGCAGATGCCGGTGGTGCTCGCCTCGGGGCCGTGGGTGTCGTCGGTTTCGTCGATGATGCCGAACGAACCCTTGAGCGGGCGTACGAAACGGTAGCTGCCGTAATCCACCATGCCGGTCATGCCGGGCACGATCTGGGTTTCGACGACGCACATGTGACGCGTCAGCGCGCGCGCTTGGCGCAGCGCGCCAATCGGATTTTCGAGGTGGTAGATCAGGCCAAGCATCAGGACCAGATCGAACTGGCCGAGCTTGTCCGGTTCCAGTGCGTGCACATCCGATTGCGCCACGCGCAACTTCGACAGTCCGAGCGCGTCGCGGATCAGCGTCGAATCAGTCACGTGCTCGGCGCGCGCGTCGATCGCGAGCACGTCGTCGGCGTTCCACTCGGCAAGTTTGGACGCGAACCAGCCCTGATGGCAGGCGATATCGATCGCGTTGTGGCCGGCAAGTGTGGCGCCAAAACGCGCGTCGACGACCTGCTTCAGCATCGCGAGGCGGGTTTCGTGGATCTGATCGAGCGCGCCGTCGTCGTAGGTCGAGGTGACCTTGCCGCTGGGCAGATGGAAGCGGTAAAACCAGGTCTTGTCGAGAATGCGTTGTTCTATCGCGCTCATTGCGGCAGGGCTCAGGGGCAAACCGCAATTCTAGCCGTTCGCGCGCGCCGAGTCGGCGCTATTGCGCCGGTTGCAGTTGCGCAGGAAGAGGTTTGAGGCCCATCGCCTTGCGGTAGCGTGCGTATAACGCCTGCACCTTGGCGACATACTCCTGTGTCTCAACATAGGGCGGGACACCGTTGTACTGGGTCACCGCGCCGACGCCGGCGTTGTAGGCAGCCGCGACCAGGGTCATGTCGCTTTCGTAGCGTGCCTGCAGCGATTGCAGCAGTCGTGCGCCGGCCATGATCGATTGGCGTGGAGAGAATGGATCCTTGACGCCGTAATCGCCGATCACCTCAGGCATCAGTTGCATCACGCCTTTCGCGCCCTTGTCCGATACCGCGTTCGGGTCGTAGGCGCTTTCAGCGTGCGCGATCGCATGCAGCCACGCCTCGTCGACACCGGTGGCCTTGGCGGCCGCCTTGAACTCCTTCCTGAATTGAGCGGGCTG
>CAJDVY010000055.1_pt1 | contig 15822 bp, 6 predicted proteins | sample 7391441 | NCBI WGS metagenome assembly CAJDVY01 (sample SAMEA7055728, study PRJEB34461) | soil metagenome | biome: terrestrial ecosystem; feature: Peninsula; material: soil | place: Antarctica | collected 2016 | reverse complement strand
TGGATCTTCGCAAATGCCGGAAGGCGGCGGCATCACGGTCGCCACGCTGGTAATCACGTTGGGTGCGGGCGTTGCCGCGGTCCCATTGATGACGTAGTTGATCGTCTGCTGGCTGGCGAGGACCGTGATGGCTTGCGAAATAGGGCCGCTGCCGGCATTGCCGCCTTCGCATTGGCTTTGCCCCGAGCTCGTTGAGCACGTCCAGGTCATGTTCTGCAGACCGGGTGGCACCGGATTGTCGAGCTGCAGCACATCGCTGATCGCGGCGCCGTTATTACGCACTTCCAGCAAGAAGGTGACGTTGCCCCCCGCTGTGGCTTGCTGCGTATCGGAGTTATTGTTGACCCGGATCACCGGGACAGTCGCCACGGTCGCGTAGCTGTTGCACGGTGCCGATGGTCCGCCGGTGCCGCATACCGCAGTCACCCCAGGCGCGACCGTCGCGGTCGCGATGTTGTCGATGAAAGTGGGAGCGCCTTGCGCGACGATCGCATCGATCGTATAGGTCAGGCCTGTGCCGGCATTAAAAACGGGTAGCGTCTCGTTGAGTGGGCCGGTTCCGGACAGCGCCGGGCATTCGGCGCCATTGCTGGCACAGGTCCATGACCACGATGCGATTCCGGTTGGCAAAGGATCGCTGAGGACGGTGCCATTCGCGGAGGCACCTCCTGATCCATTGTTCAACGACACGACGTATTGCACGGTGTCGCCGGGGCTGGCGCCGCCGACGTCGGTGTAACTGGTCAGAGAGAGGATTGCGACGGAATACGCATCCAGCGACAGTTGCGACACGCACGGAGGCGCGGTATTGCCCGGCGCGCACAGGACGGGTGTCGAGCCCGCTGGCGTCACGGTCACGGTATTGGTGATTGTCGAGGGCAGCGACGGGTCCTTCGTGACATTGATCGTGAAGGTGTAATCATCGCCCGGTTGCAGCGTATCAAGGGTCTGGGTCAGCGCACCGGTGCCGCTGGCAATGGAGCACGGTTGTTCGTTTCTGTAACAGAACCAGGTATCGAAGCTCGAGATGCCGTTGGGCACTGGGATGTCGATCACGCTGCCGTCGGCGCCGATCGGCGAACTGGCCGCATTGACGACATGCACGATATACGTGAAGTTTGGGTTTGAAACGGCGTAGCCGTTGGTTGATTGCGTGATCGACAGGATTGCTTCCCCCGCGGCGAGCGATTTCGTCGATGTCGCGGGGCACGCGGCATGCCCGCTGGTTCCACAACTGGCAGCAAAGACGCTGACTTCGCGGGCCACGCATGGCGGCGCATGGATCGCGCTGCCTTCGCCGCAGCTGCCGGCATACGGCGGGTTGGCGGTGGCGGTGTGGATGATGCGCGGTGGCGGCTGCGCGCCAGTCCTCGCGGTGATCGTGTAGGTCAACGAGGAACCTGGCGGAAATTGCGCGAGCACTTCATGCAGCGAACCCTGGCCGCTGCTATGCGGGCATGGCGCGCTGCCGGTACAGGTCCAGTCGAATTGCACCAGACCGAACGGAACCGGGTCGCGTACCACGGTGCCAGCGGCATCGACGCTGCCGCGATTGCGCACGGTCAATGTGTAGACCAGCGCTTGGCTGGCTGCGGGTGTCACAACATTCGAGGTGAGGCTGACGTCAACCCGCGGTCCGGTTGGCAGGTTGAGATGTGCAGTGCACGGTGAAGCCTGCCCATCGGCACAGGTGGCGCCGTTGGGAAGCTGCGCGCGGATTGTGTTCTTCACCATTGGCGGCGGCGCGGCGGCGACGCTCGCATCAACCGTGTACAGAAGGATTCCACCAGCAGGCAGATCCGTGATCGTGGCGTCAATGGCACCATTGCCAGCCGTACGCGGACAGCGTGCGCCGGCGGCGCCAGCACAGGTCCAGTGCGCCGCGCCGATGCCGACCGGCAATGCAGCGATCAAGCGCGTACCGGTCGCATCAGCTTGGCCGAGATTGCGCAGGGAAATCGTGTAGGCGGCGGGCATTCCGTGGTCGAGCGCTCTGGGCGATGCGTGCGCATCGAGCGCGATGACGGCCGTTTTCTGTGCGCCGTCCGCGGTGCGTGCGATCGCCACGTTGATGCCGACGCTGCTCAGCAGTGCAGCGGCCAGAGCTGCCATCGGCCAGATTGGATTCACGCGCAAAGCTGCGCCATGAGCGGCCCGGTTTGGATGCGGATTCATCTGGTGTTTCCCCCTGTCGTAGACATTTCGACCTGGCGCGATGAGCCGATGCTCGAGTGCTCGAACCAGTTTGTCGATGGCAACCGCTGCGTCGCCGCCGACCCGAGCGCGCGGATCATCGGTCGCAAACCCCACATGCGCCAATTTGTCTGGCGCGTTCTTCCCTATCCCCAAGCAACAGCAAGCGCGGCGGATGCAGACATCCGGCGCGCACGCTGCGGCCTTACATCAATTCGCGCCACCGACAGCCGCGCTTTCAGCGCCGCGCGGAACGAGAAAGAATGCGCCGCCGGTATCGCCGGCTTCGCGCATCTTCTTGAGTTCGGGCGTCTGGGTCAGGCCGAGTCCCGTTGATTGCGCCTGCACCGGACCAGCCAGCGCCTTCTCGAGCCCGCTCTGGGTCAGGATCGCAGTGTTCTGCTTGAGCACTTTGAGCAACGCGGACGCGAACACGGAATGGCCGTCGCCGGCTTGGTCGAGCACCGGCTTGAGACCGCCCGACGCCAGCACGTAGCGCGCCTTGCGATCGAGGTAGCCGCTCGGAATATCGCTCGCGTAGACCGAAGGCCCACCCATATAGCGACCGATGCTGGTCGACAGGGCACTGCCGAAGCACGAGTCCGCTACGACCAGCACGCTGCGTGCCTTGAACATGCGCAGGAATTCGGCCAGCGTCGCGGTCGGCAAAGCCGGGCTGCGGTTGTCCGGTTGTGCGTCGAGCGGCAGCCAGAAACCATGTTGGCTCGCATCCAGCACGCCGTGGCCCGCAAAATAGATCAGCAGGTTGTCGTCGGGCGTGAGTTCCGTGGACAGCTTGACGATGGCGCCGACGATCGCGGAGAAATCGGGGTCGAGCAGAACCGTGGTCTGGAACCCATAGCGGCTCTTCAGCACATCGGCAACCGCCTTGGAATCGCTGATCGGCGTGCGCAGTGGTTCGTAATCGGCATAGTGCTGAACGCCGATGATCAACGCGTGGTAGCGGCCAAAGTTCGCGCCAGCAGCGGCCACTGGAACGGCAGTCTCGCCGGATCTCTCTATCTTGGAAACACTGCGCGTTTGCGCTGTCTGCGGTACCTGGGCCAGTTTGTCGACCGTGCTCTGGCGCTGCTCCTGCGAAGCGCGCAGTGCCTTTTCCAGGCTTGCCAACTTGCCGCGATCGCTGGCGTGCTGTGCATTGCTCTTTCTGAGCGACGCGATGTCCTGTTGCAGGCGCGCGATTTCACCATCGTTTGTGGTCTTTTGTGCTTCAAGCTGTCTGGACAGTTCGGCCGCGCGCTGGTCGGCTTCGCTGACGCGCTTGTCGGCTTCCTCGCTGCTGACCAGGTCGCCGCTCTTGATTCCCATCGCTTCGCGGTAGAGGTTCACCGCGCCGGTCGGGTCGGCCGGCATGCCGTGGCCAACTTCCATCAGCGCGGCGAGCGAGAGCTTGGCCTCGATCGATCCGCTTGCGGCCGCCTTGCGGTACCAGCTCGCGGCCTGCGCGTAGTCGGGTTCCTGATCGACGCCTTTTTCGTACAGCGCGCCGACGAAATACTGCGCCTGTGCGTCACCCTCCTTGGCTTTGTCCATCCACACCGCGACGCTCGACTTGAGCGTGGCGCGATCGTAGGCGACATATTCGCCGCCGCGCATCTCGCACAGTTTTGCGGTGGTCTTTACCGGCAGGCGCGGGCCGATATACGAAACCATGCCCGAGCGGCGTGCCTGACCCGGCAACAGGCAGTCGACAACCATCATCGCGTCGATCGGCTGGATACCCTCGACCGCCTTGCCCTTGGTGACGAAGGGACTCCAATCCGCCGCTTGCCCGTCGTCCGCTTGCGCGCACGCAGAAGCCAGCGCAAACAACAAAGCGGCTGCGGCCATCGAGATCTTCATGATTGCGTATCCCCCATACGTAATGTGCGGCAACGTCGGGCGCTGACTTCCCGGTGCGGCTCAAGGATACATGTTTGAGAGAGTGTGGTCGCCGTGAACAGCGCTGAAGATTTGGGCGCCGGCAGACAGCCGTCGCAGCCCCACGAAAGACATGGCGGCGGCGCACGGCCGCCGCACTTCCCGTGCTGCCCCATGCTTCGGTCCTGGCGCCTCGCACCTTGGTGGCCGGCCGCGCCACGGCGGAAAGTCCGTTATCATCGAGCCGACTGCGGGGGCAGAGGAACGGGTCATGTCAGAGCGCTTCAAGATTGCAGTCGTTGGGTCAGGCCCTGCGGGGCTGTCGGCGGCTGCGCGTGCGGCCGAGCGCGGCGTATCGCATGTCTTGCTCGAAGCCGAGCCGCATCTGTCGAACACGATTTATCGCTATCAGAAGGGCAAGTTCGTGATGGACGAGCCCGGCATCCTGCCGTTGCGCTCGCCGATTCCGTTCAAGGCCGGATCGCGTGAGGCGATCCTCGGCGGCTGGGACGATTCCAGCACACGCCTGAAAATCAATGTGCGCCATGGCCATGAAGTCGCCGGCATCCGCCGCCGTGACGATGGTCTGTTCGAGATCAAATGCGCCAATGGCGCCATCGTGGAAGCCGAGCGCGTCGTGCTCGGCATTGGCCTGCAGGGCAATATCCGCAAACTCGGCGTGCCGGGCGAGGACCTGCCGTTCGTGCAGTACCAACTCGACGATCCCGAAGAATACGAGGGCGAAACCATCGTGGTTGTCGGCGCGGGCGACGCCGCGATCGAAAACGCGGTCGCACTGGCGCAACAGAACCACGTCATCATCATCAATCGACGCGATGAATTCGCACGCGCCAAGAAGGGCAACGAGCAGGCGATCCTGAAGGCGATCGATGACCGTTCGATCGAGTGCTATTACAACGCCGCGCCCGAATCTGTCGAAGCACTGCAAGGCGCTGGCAAGCCGGGTCGGATGATCCTGCAGACAGCCGGTGGAACCGCGCAGATCCTGCTCGACCGCGTCATTGCCCGACTCGGCGCGACCGCTCCGCGGCGCTTCGTCGAAGGCTGCGGCGTGGTGTTCCCGAACGACAGCCCGGCGTCGGTGCCGGTGATCAGCGGTGAATACGAGTCGAATGTACCGGGGCTTTATGTCATCGGCGCGCTCGGCGGCTATCCGCTGATCAAGCAGGCGATGAACCAGGGCTACGAGGTCGTCGAGTACATCTGCGGCGACAAGGTGGAGCCGGCCGATACGCCGCTGCTCAAGCAGAAATTCGTCGCGCTCAAGGGCGTCGGTGTGGACGACGCGCTGGCGCGGATCCAGAAGGAAATCCGCCTTCTGTCGCACATCACGCCGTTGCAGATGCGCGAGTTCATGCTCGACTCGGACATTCGTGCACCCAAGCGTGGCGAGGTCATCTTCGAACGCAACGACTACACCGATTCGTTCTTCTCAATCCTTGCCGGCGAGGTCCACATCGCGATACCCGGGCAGGAGCAGCCCGTCGTCCTGCGTCGCGGCGAGTTCTTCGGCGAGATGAGCCTGATTTCGGGCCGGCGTCGTTCGGCCACCGTATCGGCCGGTCCGGGCTGTGTCCTGGTCGAGACGCCGCGACGCTCGATGAACCGGCTGATCAACTCGGTCGAGGCGGTGCGCCGCGAGATCGATGAGGTGTTCATCCTGCGCGCGATCCAGTCTCGCTTCGTTCCCGAGGCGGACGCATCGCAACTACGCGATGTCGTCGCCAGCGCGCATCTCGACAAGTACCAGGCCGGCGATTTCGTGTTCCAGGAAGGCGAGGTCGGCGATTGCCTGTATCTGGTCCGGGTCGGCTCGCTCACGGTGTCGCGAACGATCGGCGGTCGCGATGTCGTGCTGTCTTATGTGGCCGCTGGCAACTATATCGGCGAGACCGCGCTGTTCGGCGAGGCGAAGCGTTCGGTGACCGCGCGTGCCGCCATCGCGAGCGAGACGATCCGCCTCGACAGCGCGGCGTTCAAAAAACTGGTCGGCAAGATTCCAGTGCTCAAGCTGCGCTTGCAGCGCGAATACCAGCAACGTACGGCGGCCAATCTCGCGATGCAGGCGCTGCCCAGTGGTGGCGACCTGATTTCGTTCCTGCTCGCGCAAGGCGCTGGCGAGGCGACCGACATCCTGCTCATCGACGAATCGCTGTGCGTGCGCTGCGACAACTGCGAGAAGGCCTGTGCGGAAACCCACAATGGGACGTCGCGTCTCGATCGTGAAGCGGGTCCGACGTTCGCCGAGGTGCATGTGCCGACCTCGTGCCGCCACTGCGAACATCCGCATTGCATGAAGGACTGCCCCCCCGACGCGATCCACCGCGCGCCGAATGGCGAGGTGTTCATCGCTGACAACTGCATTGGTTGCGGCAATTGCGAGCGCAATTGTCCGTACGACGTGATCCACATGGCGAGCCAGCCGCCGAGCAAGCCGGGCCTGCTGCAATGGCTGATGCTGGGCCTGGGCCCCGGCCCTGGCGAAGCGCCGCATGACGCGAAGAAGAAAGTGCCTGGTGAAACCAAGAAGGCGGTCAAATGCGACATGTGCAAGGATCTTTCCGGCGGCCCTGCCTGCGTGCGCGCGTGCCCGACCGGCGCCGCAATCCGCATCAGCCCGGAAGAATTCCCGGCCTATGCGCAAGTTCGTCGCTGAGCAGGCGACGGCCAATGAATGCGATTGACTGCGTCCGTGCGATGAACGGCGACCCCTGAATCCATGCACGCATCCATCCTTACTCACGCCCGTTCGCGCTGGCTCTGGATCGCCATCGGACTCAGCGCGGTTTCGACTGCAGTATATGTCTGGCACGACCCCGGCCGCCCGCCGAACGGCGGCACCTGGCTCGGCTATACGCTCGGTACCATCGCCGCGCTGCTGGTGGTCTGGCTGATGTTGCTCGGCGTGCGCAAGCGCACCTACGCGAATCGGGTCGGCACGTTGCGCGGCTGGCTGTCGGCGCACATCTATCTCGGCACGGCGCTGCTCTTGATCGTGCTGCTGCATGCCGGTTTCCAGCTGCACTGGAACCTGCACACGCTGACGTTCCTGCTCATGCTTGCGGTGATTTTTTCGGGATTCTTCGGCGTCTACGTGTACCTGCGCTATCCGGCGCTGATGACGCGCAATCGCGACAGCGCAACGCGAGATGCGTTGCTTGAGGAAATCGGTGACATTGACCAGAACGCACTTGCGCTGGCCGACGGGATCGATCCGGCGATCCACGCGGTCGTGCTGCGCTCGATCGACAACACGCGCCTCGGCGGCAGCGTTTGGACGCAGTTGCGCGCGCACGATGGCTCCGATGCTGCACTCGCGCGCGTTCGCGAGGCGATCGCAGCGCGCGACAGCAAGCAAAAGAAACACGCGCCCGCGGCCGGCCAGACGATCTTCGCGATGGTCGACTTCCTGGCCAGCGATGCCGGCAACAGCCAGACCGAATCGCTGCGCAAGCTGATCGACCTGTTGTCGCGCAAGAAGGCCCTGGCGACGCGTGTCGCACGCGACATCCAGTACCAGGCGATGATGGAAATCTGGCTCTTCGTTCTTCTACTGGTAGCGCACGCGTGCGCCGCGACGCAGGAATCAATTGGATGACACCAGACAAGGGCGGATCACGATGCGTTGGCTGATCCATCGCATCACACGCAAAGGCAAGGGCTCGGTTGCCACCGAGGAGCAGGCCCACGATGGCGACGTGCTCACGATCGGTCGCGCCACCGACCAGGCGATCTGTCTGGCCGATCTGCGCGTCGCGCTGAACCATGCGCGGGTCTCGGCGATCGGCCGCGGTCAGTACCGCGTCGAATCACTGATCGTCGCGGGAATCCGGGTCAACGGCGAAATCATCCAGACCGCAACCGTCGGAGCCGGTGCGAAGATCGAGGTGGGCTCGACGCGGTTGACCTTGCTTGCCGCACCGCGCGGCTACGATGCGGCGATCGAAGTCAGCGCACTGGACAAGGGCGAGCAGGCCGCGGCCAAGGCCGGGCGCGCGCGTCCGACCACGCTGGCCCAGACCTGGCTCGGGAAGCGCGGGCCGTCGTGGCTGTTGTTCGTGTTGATCCTGGGCTTCGGTCTCGCATTGCCCGCCGCATCACACTTTTCCAAGCCGCTGCGCGCGTTCCTCGCGCACACGCACTTGCCGGGTACTGGCTTCTGGAATCCGGGACCGCTTGACTCGGCACATCGCTATTTCGGTTCCGACTGCACGCAATGCCATCAGCAGCCATTCGTGCGCGTGCGCAACGAGGCCTGCCTGACTTGCCATGCGAATGCCAAGGCGCATGCTGACCCGGCGAAGTTCGATCTTGCGGCTTTGGGCGACACCCACTGCCGCAGCTGCCACCAGGATCACAGCGGCGCGAATGAGCTGATCCGAACTGACCAACGGCTGTGCTCGGACTGCCATTCGAATCTGAAGGCGCACACGAACAAGGCGGCGGGGGTCGAGGATGTCGCCGATTTTGGCACTGCACATCCGGAGTTTCGCCTGAACCTTCCAGCCTGGAATGCAGACGGTAAATTTGCACCGCAGACCGCACGCTGGAGCGCAGACTTGAAAGAAATGTCGGGCCTCAAGTTCAACCACAAGAAACACCTGGTTGCGAAGGGCCTCAGTACGCCGGACGGGCATCGCGTGCTGACCTGCGCGGATTGTCATCGCGCCGAACCCGGCGGCGCAAAGATGCAACCCATTGCGTTCGAGGGCTTGTGCCATCAATGCCACAAGCTGACGTTCGATACGCTCGATCCGGATCGCGAAGTGCCGCATGCGAATCCCGCTGGCGTGATCTACACGCTGGACGAGTACTACGCGAAGCGCGCGCTCGAAGGTGGCTACGCCGACGCGCGCGCACCGGTCGGCGTGCAGCAGCGGCGTCGGCCGGGACAGACCGCCGAGATCTCGCCCCAGCAGAAGCAGGAAGCGCTCGCATGGGCGCGCGATCGCGCACGCGAAGCGGCGCACACCGTGTTCACCGGCAAGGCGTGCGTGACCTGCCATACCGTCACCGAACCTACTTCAGCGGGACAGGATTGGAAGATCGCGCCGGTGCGCGTTTCCGGCGCGTGGTACGTCGAGGCGAATTTCACCCACGTCAAGCATGCGACGATGAAATGCGAGGATTGCCACAAGAACGCGCCGCAATCGCACGAGTCCAGCGACCTGCTGATTCCCGGCATCGAATCCTGCCGCGAATGTCATGGTGGTGAGCATGCGGACAAAAAAGTGCAGAGCACCTGCATCGATTGCCATGACTACCATCGCGCGCCGCAGTTGATGAAGACCGGCCTCAAACCGCAGGACAGGGCAGGCGCCCCTTCGGCTAGATAGAAGCGCTGCGGCCGAAGCCGCCAAACGGGACATCGCAAGGGGCGATGCGCACGTCAGATGGCGACGCGTCGTCCGCATCGAAATGCATGAATTCGGGCTGCGATTGGGCAACGTGCTTCCACGACAACCCGGGTTATACTCGGGCGGGAGCGTCCCAGCTGCGGTTGTTGCGTGCGGAATGCCAGGGGAGGGGATTGATGCGCAAGCCACGATTAGGTGCGCTGCTGGCGGGAATGGTGTTTCTCGGCGGCTGCAGCGGCGGGAGCAATACGACCAGTTCCGTCGGCACCGCGCCGTCAACCAATCCACCACCGGCCAGCGATTCCGGTTGCACTGGATCATGTGCGGACGCCGCCTCGCTGCTAGCCCCCGCGGATATCAGTCAGGTCATCGCGCGCGCGGTCAACGAGGCCCAGGCGCAGGGCACACCCGCGACGATTGCGGTGGTCGACCGCGTCGGTAACGTACTGGCGGTGTACCGCATGAGCGGCGCGCGCTCCAACGTCATGATCACCTCGAACCGCGGCGTCGTCGGTGGCCTCGAAGGACTCACGATACCCTCCGAACTGGCGGCGATCGCCAAGGCGATCACCGGCGCATACCTGTCGAGCGAAGGCAACGCGTTCTCGACGCGCACCGCCAGCCAGATCGTGCAGGAGCATTTCAACCCGGGCGAAATCAACGCACCCGGTGGCCCGCTGTTCGGCGTGCAATTTTCCCAATTGCCGTGTTCGGATTTGTCGACGCGTTTCGGTGCCGGCACCGGCCCTGGACCGCATCGCTCGCCACTGGGCCTGTCGGCCGATCCCGGTGGCTTCCCGCTTTACAAGAACGGCACTCCGGTCGGTGGCATCGGCGTCGTCGCCGATGCGACCTACAGCCTCGATGCGGATATCCGCGATCGCGACCGCGATCCCGACGAAATCGTCGCTTGGGCCGGCACGTTCGGCTACGGCGCGCCAGTCGCGCGTCGGGGTGACCAGATCACGATCGACGGCAAGACGTTCCGCTTCACCGATATCGAGTTCTCCGATCTCGCACGCGACCCGGTGGCCGCACCGACCTTTGCATCGCTTGGAGCAGCCGTTGGCAGCCTGATTCCGGTGCCGGGCTATTACGCCGGCACTGACATCCTGGCGGGCACCGCGTTCGGTCAACCGGCTTCGGGCATCCGCCCCGCCAACACCGAATATGCCGGCCTCGATGCGTTCGTCCTCGTCGACGCGGCCGGAACCAACCGATATCCACCGCGCGCCGGGACCGACGGTGTGAATGCGCTGAGCGTCGACGAAGTGCGTGGCATCGTCGAAGAAGCGTTGAAAATCGCGAACCGTGCGCGCGCGCAGATTCGCAAGCCGCTCAGCACACAGGCGCGCGTTTCGATCGCAGTCACAGACACCAATGGCGTTGCGCTCGCGGTCGCTCGCACCCGCGATGCTCCGGTCTTCGGTACCGACGTCGCACTGCAAAAAGCGCGCACCGCGATGTTCAATTCCGGCGCGTACGCGGCCGGCGATCTCGTCAGCGCCGCCGCGGCGACCCCGCTGATGCAGGCGGCGAGCGCCGGCTATCTCTCCAACGCGGTGAGCACCACCAGCGTCGCCTTCAAGACAATCGGTGTAAGTCCACTCGCCGATTATGTAACGCGGCTGCGCACGTTCGTCGGTCTGCCCACGGCGCTGGCTGACGGCGCGATTGCATTCACCGATCGCGCCGGGGGCAACCTGTCGCGACCGTACTATCCGGATGGCATCAGCGGTATGCCGCCGGGGCCGTTTAGCCACCCGTTCGATCAGTGGAGTCCGTTCCAGGACGGCTTGCAGCTCGATCTCGTCTACAACCAGGTCGCGCTGCATCTGGCGTTCTATCTGCAGCAAGTTGGCCTCACGGTTTCGCTCGACGGGACCGTGTTACCGGCGCTCGCCGACGTGCCGCAAAATTGCACCGGCATCACGCGCCTGCCGAACGGCATTCAGGTTTTTCCCGGCAGCGTGCCGGTCTATCGCGGCAATACGCTGGTCGGCGGTATCGGCGTATCCGGCGACGGCGTCGATCAGGACGACATGGTGAGCTTCCTCGGCCTCTACAACGCCGGCGTCAAGCTCGGCACGATCGCGAACGCGCCACCCGCGATGCGCGCGGATCGTCTTGCACCGGGCGGCGCGCATTTGCGTTACGTGCAATGCCCGCAAGCACCATTCATCGGTTCGACCGATGAAAACGTCTGCGAGGGCAAGTGACATGCGCCGCCGCGCCCCTGCACTGACGCTCGTACCGGTTGTTGCCGCGCTGGCAGCCGTCCTTGCAGCGGGTGCTGCGCAGGCGCAGCAGGCCGCCAATGTCGTACCGCACTGGCTCGATTTCCTCGGCATGCTGCCGGCGCCGACCTACGACCCGTACGCGTCAGACATTCCGCGTCGCCGTCCCGGCCATCCGTACGAGCCGTTGCCGCAGGTCGTGATCCAGAATCCGGACGGCATCTATCCGGCGCCCGTCGACCAGCCCGGCAGCTTCCTCCCGGTACCCGATCGCTGGCGGATCATGGAGGCGCTCGGTTTCAAGCATCCGTGGTACGACCCGTACAACCAGAACGTGCTCAAGGCCGACCTGCCGGTCAAGGGCAACGATCATTTCCTCAACGTCAGCGTGATCTCCGACAGTGTGTTCGAACCGCGTTCGATGCCGACCCCGGTCGGACCGCAAGGCACCGGCAGCCCCGGCGAGCTCGACGTGCTCGGACGCATCAACCAGGTGGTCTTCGCGCAAACACTGATCGCGAGTGTCAACTATTCGATCGGCGACACGACCTTCAAGCCACCGGATATCGAGTACCGCGCGACGCTCGCGTTCGATTACAACCGGGTGCATACACAGGAAGCGCGCGCGCTGCAGGTGGATCCGCGTCTCGGCGTCAACCGCGACGACGCGTTCATCGGCGTGCAGGAACTGTGGGTCGACAAGCATCTGCGCAACGTGTCGAGCACCTACGACTTCGATTCGCTGCGGATCGGCATCCAGCCGTTCAATTCCGACTTCCGCGGTTTCCTGTATCAGGACAGCCAACCAGGGGTGCGCCTGTTCGGCAATCGCGACAGCAACCGCTGGCAATACAATCTCGCGTGGTTCCGTCGACTCGACAAGGACATCAATTCTGGACTCAACGACATCACGCATGCACCGCGCAAGGACGATATCCTGATCGCAAACCTGTATCGACAGGATTTCCCGCTGCATGGGTTCACCTCGCAGGTGACCTTGATCTACAACCGCAACCGCGAGGATCACGCGTACTTCGACAGCAACGGCTTCATCCAGCGTCCGGCCTCGATTGGTATCGAGGTGCCGCGCACCTATGACGTCGGCTACCTCGGCTACAGCGGCGACGGCCACTTCGGCCGGCTCAACCTGACCGTTTCCGCATACGGCGCATTTGGCCACCAGACCCCCGGCGTGTTCGTGCGTGAGCGCACCGACATTCGGGCTGGCTTCGTCGCCGTCGAAGCGTCGATGGACTTCGACTGGATTCGCGTGCGTGCATCCGGCGCGTACGCGAGTGGCGACAAGAATCCGTACGACGACCGTTCGACCGGATTCGATGCGATCTTCGAAAACCCGATCTTCGCTGGCGCCGACACCAGCTACTGGATCCGCCAGAACGTGCCGCTGATCGGCGGCGGCGGCGTCGCTTTGTCGTCACGCAACGGACTGCTCAACGATCTGCGTTCGTCGAAGGAAAACGGGCAATCGAATTTCGACAATCCCGGCCTGCGCCTGATCGGTATCGGTGCCGACTTCGACCTGACTCCAGCTTCACGGGTGTCCGCGAACATCAACCAGCTGTGGTTCGACCAGACCGCGGTGCTTGAAGCCGTGCGCAGCCAGGCGCCGATCGCGCGCAGCATCGGCACCGATGCGTCGGTGTCGTGGATCTATCGGCCGTTCTTCACCCAGAACATCGTGTTCCGTCTGTCCGGCGCCGCGCTGTTGCCGGGTGATGGATTCAAGGATCTCTATGGCCAGCGACACAGCACGTATTACTCGGTGCTGGCCAATCTGGTGCTGACCTACTGATGAAGAGGCAAGGCATGAGACACACGCATCCGCCGTTGACCTGGCCCCGTTCGAACCGCCTGCACGCCACGCTGCTCGTTTCTGCATTCGCGTTTGCGATCGTCGTGCTGCTCGTCGCGACGCTGCCCCATGCGGCGTTTGCGCATACGGACGCAGCCGTCGAACGCATCTATGTGACAGCGCCCGATGCGCCGGCGTTTCAGAATTGGGAAAGCGCCGACGCGAAGTCGAAAGGTTGCGTGTCGTGCCACACCAAGAGCGACCGCAAGACCATGCATGCGAGCGAGGCCGTCGTGCTCGGCTGCGCCGATTGCCACGGCGGTGACGCCAAGGTGGTCGCACCGGCAGGCGCGTCGGGCGTGCGTACCGGCGATGGTGAACTAGCGCACGGTGCGCTCGGCTACAGCCCCGAGTACCGCAATGCGATGGATCATGCGCACGTGCTGCCGCGCTATCCGGAGCGCTTTCCAAGCAGTGCCAATCCGCCGCGCAGCTACACCTGGCTGATGAAGGAATCGCCCGAGTTCGTGCGCTTCATCAACCCCGGCGACCTGCGCGTTGCGCGCGAGTCCTGCGGCGCGTGCCATCTGCCGGTCGTCGAGGCGAACGAACGCAGCCTGATGGCGAATACCGCGATGTTCTGGGGCGCGGCCGCGTACAACAACGGCATCCTGCCGAACAAGAAAACCATACTCGGTGAGGCATACACGCGCGACGGCACGGCCGCGGCGGTCACCGACGGTATGCCGAACGACGCGAACATGGACGCACACGGCGTCGTTGCGCGCATCGATCCGCTGCCCACGTGGGAGACGGTTCCGCCTGCCGATATCTTCCGCGTGTTCGAACGCGGCGGCCGCAACATCGGCAACCTGTTCCCCGAGATCGGACTGCCCGGCGAAGCGGGCCAGATCCAGCGCCTGGAAGAACCCGGGCGGCCTGACCTCAAACAGTCCAACCGCGGTCCCGGCACCGGTTCGCGCGTCGCGATCCCGATGCTGAACATCGTCAAGACTCGCCTCAACGATCCGATGCTGTGGTTCCTCGGCACCAACGACAATCCGGGCGATTACCGCTCGTCCGGTTGCAGCGCGTGCCACGTGATCTACGCGAACGACCGCGACCCCGCGCATTCGGCGATCTACGCGAAGTTCGGCAACACCGGCCACAGCCAGCAGGCCGATCCGACGATCCCGCGCAATGAACCCGGCCATCCGCTCAAGCACGAGTTCACGCGCCAGATCCCGAGCAGCCAATGCATGATCTGCCACATGCATCAGCCGAACATGTTCATCAACACGATGTACGGCTATACGATGTGGGACTACGAGTCCGACGCCGCAGCGATGTGGCCCAAGCAACAGAAGTACCCGACTGCCGACGAGGCGCGCAAGATTCTCGATCGCAATCCCGAAGAAGCGGCGATACGTGGCAACTGGGGTGATCCGGATTTCTCGAAAGACGTATCCCTGCTGAACCCGACGCTGAAAGACACCCAGTTCGCCGATTATCACGGTCACGGCTGGAACTTCCGCGCCGTCTATGCGCGCGACCGCAAGGGCGCCTTGCTCGACAAGAACCGCCAGGTCGTCGCCGACAACGATCCGCAGAAATGGAGCAAGGCGGTGCACCTGCAGTCGATCCACGTCGATGTCGGGATGCAGTGCGTCGATTGCCATTTTGCGCAGGACGCACACGGCAACGGCTACATGAAGGCCGAGGTGATGGGCGCGATCGAGATCGAATGCCAGGATTGCCACGGCACGGTCGACGCGTTGCCGACCCTGAAAACATCGGGACCAGCAGCGTCACCCACCGGGCGCGACCTCAAGCTGATCCGTAATCCGGACGGCAAGAAGCGCTTCGAATGGATCGGCGACAAGCTGATCCAGCGCTCGGCGGTCACGCCGGGACTCGAATGGACCATGACCCTGCTCAAGGACAGCGCGAACGCCGCGTCACCCGCGTTCAGCGAAAAAGCGACACGCGCGCACACGGTCGCGAACAATACCGACACGCTGCGCTGGGGCGCCGATGTCGCCAAGGCGGATCGCGCGCACAACGACGACAAGATGACCTGTTATGCGTGCCACACCTCGTGGACCACGAGCTGCGGCGGCTGCCATCTGCCGATCCAGGCCAACGCGAAAACCGAGCGTCACAAATACGAAGGCGGCGAAACCCGCAACTTCGCGACCTACAACCCGCAGGTTGCGCGCGACCAGATGTTCCAGCTCGGCGTGCATGGCGACATCAAGGATCACAAGATCGCGCCAGTGCGCTCCTCGTCGGCGCTGATCCTGTCCTCGACCAACATCAA
>CAJDVY010000020.1_pt1 | contig 16036 bp, 14 predicted proteins | sample 7391441 | NCBI WGS metagenome assembly CAJDVY01 (sample SAMEA7055728, study PRJEB34461) | soil metagenome | biome: terrestrial ecosystem; feature: Peninsula; material: soil | place: Antarctica | collected 2016 | reverse complement strand
GTTTTTTATTCGCTCGTTCGAGCCGGCACCTTCCATGGACATGTCCATCAGCACCACCTGTGGCGACTTCACCGCAGCACCGACGGGCTGCAAGACGACAGGTGGTTCGAATGGCGATCAGATGACTTTCTTCACGTTTTTGACCAATAACCCGACAAAGTGCATTCTGCAGAAGAACACCGACTATTGGGTCAACGTGAAATACAGCACTCCAATTAGCAATACCGGTCTGTGCGTCGGGCCGGGCGCAGGCGCGTGCTCGCTGCCGACGGCCCTGCAAAGCAACAACTGAGAATCAGGCGCTCTTCGGCGAGCGGTCGCCCGCCTGCGTCGCCACTGCGGGCTTTGAAGCACGCAGTGGCCGATCAGGTACCGCACAAGGTGGCGGGCCCTGCGGTGGTGAGCGGCGCAGAGGTCGCTCGCGTTGGCTTCATTGCGAGCCGCTTGATCGCAACGCGCGGAGCATCGGGCGTGGTGCGGCAGCCGCGCGCGGCAGGCAGGGTGCACCACGCGCTGCGCACCGAAGTGCCACGCATTGATTTACCGACCGCATTCGCGCGATGGCCGCGCCAATTGATTGCAGCCGTGCCCGCGTCAGGGCGCTTGACGCATGTGGAGAAGACATTTCATGGTTTCGATGAAGCACAAACCGGTTCTACTTGCAGCGATCGTATTCGCGATCTCCGCGATCTGCGCCCATGCCCAACAGCCGGCGTCCGCAGACGCCAAGCCAGCCGCGCCGCAGGCCGTGATCGCGAGCCAGGGCGGCATATCGCTCACGTTCGCCGACATGGACACGTTTGCGCAGCACATCCCGGCTGACAAGCGGGCCGGTTTTTTCAACAGCCCCACGCGCATTGATGCCGTTATCGGAAACCTGCTGGTGCAGAAGCAGCTGGCGGCCGAGGCGCGCAAAGCCGGCATGGATCGCGACCCTCAGGCCGCCGCCGACGCCGAACCCGCCAACGATGAGGTGCTCGGCAAGGCGTGGCTGCAGCGCTTCCGGGCCGAGGTCAAGGTTCCTGATCTGGGCGAACTGGCGCGCGAACATTACATGGCCCACAAGGAAATCTACGTGAGCGCCGGCACGCTGACCGTCAAGGACGTATCGATCTCGACCGAGTCGCGCAGCGAAGCCGAGGCGCAGGCGATTGCCGCCACTGTCGAAAAGAAAGCGACCGCGAACCCGGATCAATTTGATGCGTTGGTCGAGGAGTACTCCGACGCGCCGAACAAGGCCACCACCCACGGCTTGCTGGAACAGGTCGATGCCCCGGGCAAGTACGTCGAGGCGTTCGCCGCCGCGGCCAAGGCGCTCGGCAAAGCAGGCGACATTTCGCCGGTGATTTCGACGCCGGGCGCGTTGCATGTGATCAAGCTGGTCGAACGGCTGCCGAGCCAGCAACTCGGCTTCGATGCCGTCAAGGCCGACATCATCAAGCAACAGACCAGCGAATATATCGATCGCCAGGTACAGAATCATGTCGACGAATTGCGCAATCAACCGATGACGGCGGATCCGGAAGCCGTCGCCTCGCTGCGCACCCGCTATGGCGTCCTGCCGAACATTCCCGGCATCAAGCAGGCACCACCTGCGGGCAAGTAGCGCCTGGCACCTCAGTGGAATAGTGCGAGCATCGGTAGGTCAAGCGCGGGGGAACGACGCCATTGCGCCGAGTTTGGTGAGCTATATTGCGTGGACCGCCTTCACACGCGGTCGCGCAGCCAAACGTGACGGCGTCGGAATTCTGGGTCGGCAGAACAAGCACGCAGACGTCGCACCGTTGGTGCATCCGAAACCACGAGCGCATCCATGTCCACCGCCGCATTGACCCTGCGTTTCGCGCGCCGCGATCTGAGTAGCCGATTTGCCGGCAGCTTCTCAGGCGGGTTGTGGGCGCTGTTCCAACCGCTGTTGCAGCTCGCGATCACCAGCTTCGTGTTCGTGTACGTGTTCAAGGCGCGGGTCCCCGGTGTCGGTGCGCCTGACTACGTGCCGTTCCTTGCGACCGCATTATGGCCGTGGGTCGCATTCGCCGAAGCGGTATTGCGCTCGACCACTGTGATCCAGGACAACGCGGCGCTGATCGGAAAAGTCGCGCTGCCGCGCGAGATCCTCGTGCTTGCCAGTGTCGGCACCAGCTTTGCGATCCATATCGCTGGTTTCATCGCGATCATGCTGGCCATGGCGCTATTCGGGAAGGGTATTCATTGGCAGCTTCTGCCCGTTGCGCTCTTGCTATACGCGCCACTGCTGGTGCTGGCGCTCGGGTTCGCGCTGATCTGCGCCGCGATCCAGGTGTTCGTACGCGACCTGGTCCAGGCGCTCGGCCAGCTCTTGCCCCTGCTGATGTTCGGTGCGCCGGTCTATTACGATCGCACGCAACTTCCGGAACGTTTTCGCAGTCTGCTCGATTTCAATCCCTTCACGTTCTACGCCGAATCGTTCCGCGCGCTGATGCTTGACTACGGCACCTTCAGTTTTCGTCATATGGGTATGGCGCTGGTGACGGCCGTGATCACGTTGCTGGTCGGGCGCTGGTTATTCCATCGGCTGGATCCTCATTTCGAGGATTTCCTGTGAACGCGCCGCTGGTCGTTGCGACGAATCTCGGCAAGTCCTACCCGAAAGTGCACCGCAATGCGGATCGCCTGCGCGCGCTCGGGCGGCTGCTGTTCAGCGGTACCGATCCCGATCGGATCAGCGTGCTGCGCGATGTCAATCTGGAAATTCGTCGCGGCGAATCACTTGGCCTGATCGGCGAGAACGGCGCAGGCAAGTCAACCTTGCTGAAGCTCATCACCGGTGTCTTGACCCCGACCACCGGCAGCGTCACGGTGACCGGCGAGATCGGCGCATTGCTTGAACTCGGCGCCGGGTTTCACCCCGAATACAGCGGCCGCGACAATGTAGCGATGTCGGCCGCGCTGTACGGAATCGAAGGCGCGGAGCTGCAAAAGCGGCTGCCTGAAATCATCGCGTTCGCCGACATCGGCCGTTACATCGACGAGCCGGTCAAGCATTACTCGTCCGGCATGGTCGTGCGGCTCGGGTTCGCCGTCATTGCCTCATTGAAGCCGGATTTGCTGGTCACCGATGAAGTACTGGCAGTCGGCGACGAGTCGTTCCAGAAGAAGTGCGTGAAGTGGATGCAGGACTACCTGGACGACGGCGGTACCCTGATCCTCGTCTCGCACAGCATGTACCACATCCAGAAGCTGTGTCGGCAGGCGTGCTGGCTGCGCGATGGCGAGGTTGCAATGGCGGGTGATGTTTTTGACGTGACCCAAGCCTATCTTGCCTATCACGAGGAGAAGGGTGCGCCGAAGCGGGAGTTGTCAACGGCTGCACAAAACAATCTCGAATTCAGCATCCGGGCCGTTGAGCTCAATGGGGTCGACATGGACCGCCCGTTGCTCCTGGACATGGGTGCCACGCTCAGCGTGCGTGCTCACGTGCGTTCTCGAGATGGTCGCGTGCCTTGCCTGGCGGTAGGAATAGTGCGCGCCGATGGCACGCCTGTGTATGGCGTCAGTACCGAAATGGACGGCTGCACTCCGCAGTGCGTAAGTGCGGGTGAGTATGTCTGCGAGCTCCAATTCAGCGATTTGGCGTTGTTGCCAGGCAATTACAGCGTACGCGTGCATCCGCTGGACAGCGAAGGTGTGCGCGTCTTTGACACCATCGAACGCGGCGTGACGATTCGGGGCGCATCACGCGAATTGGGCTTGGTGCGGCTGGCGCATCGCTGGAATCAGCCGCAACCGGCTGACACGCCATGAGCGAGCATGACGCGCGGTTGCCATTTACCGGCGAACGCTTCACTCCGGAATGCGTACGCGAGATATGGTATGAGCACTGGCATCGTTACGCGTTCGCGCGACGCTTCGCCGCTGACAAACGTGTGCTCGATGCGGCTTGTGGCGAGGGCTACGGATCGGCCTTGCTCGCGGACGTTGCGGCGCAGGTCAGTGGTGTCGATATCGATGCCGATTCGGTCGCACATGCGCGCACGCGCTATGCGGGAACGCCGAAATTGCGCTACGAGTGCATGGACGCGAGCGCGCTGACGTTTCCGGATCGCACGTTCGACCTGGTTGTCTCGTTCGAGACCCTTGAACATCTGGCTGCGCAGGAACAATTGATCGCAGGGTTCTCGCGCGTCCTCACCGACGACGGATTGCTGCTGATTTCATCGCCCGACAAGCGAACCTACAGCGAGCTCGCCGGGTTCCGCAACGAGTTTCATGTACGCGAGCTCTATCGCGAGGAATTGCTGGCGTTGCTGCAACCGCATTTCGTCGACGTACGCCTGTACGGCCAGAAACTGCTGTTCCAGTCAGCCCTGTGGGCGCTGGATGCAGCGGCGGGACGCAGCGAGGTATTTACCGCCAGCGCAGCCGGCACATCGATGACCACCGGCTTCGATGTGGCCCCCATGTACTTCGTTGCGGTCTGTGCCAAGCGCGTGTTACCGGACGTATTACCGGAATTTTCACTCTTTGGCGATCGCGAAGAATCGGTCTACGCGCATTACAATCACGAAATTCGCAAAAACATGGATGCTGGAGCGCGCATTCTCGAACTCGAAGCCGAAATCGAGCGCTTGCGTGGGGCGGCGCCGATTCCTCAGACCAAACACGATCCTGCGCCGCGGCGCGATTGGCGCTGGTGGCGCCGCAACCGGTAAACGCATGAACACCGACCTCAACTACGAGATCAACTACGGAACGCTCGCCGCCACGCCGACACAGCCGCGCGTGGATCCGAACGCGCCGCTCTACGCATCCGAAGACGGCGTCGTCGCTTCGCTGTCGAACAACGAATGCATCTTCCAGGTCAAGCGCAGTGGCGACACGCACGTAATGACCTTCCAGGTGCTGCAGGCGCTCGACCAGAGTCGTGAATTTCGCACCTTGGACGAACATATCGCGCGCATCCTCGCGACCATTCCAGGTTTGCAGTCCCAGCGCGAAGGCGTTGAACGCGTACTCGACGGGCTGATTTCGCGTGGCCTGCTGGTGTCCGACCGCGACTTTCTGCAACGCGTCGCCACGGCACCGAAGCAGGTGCAGGCGCCGCTGCGCGCCGTATTCATCCGCGCATGCGACCGTCCGCAGCAGCTCGCGCACCTGCTCGATTCGCTGGCCGATTACGAACGTCGTTTCCGCGCCAATCGCCATTACGTGGTGCTCGACGATTCCGCATCGCCCGATGCGGTCGACCGCCATCGCGACCTGCTGCGCGAATTCGCGCGCGCGACCGGCTGCAAGTTGACGTACCTCGGCAGTACCGAACGCGAGCGCCTGATTGAGAAGTTCGCACGCGCCGTGCCAACCGCCGCAGCAATCCTCCCACACCTGCTCGCCAAGGGCACCGGCGATACGCGCTTCGGCGGCGGTCGCGCATGGAACATGGCGTTGCTGCTCTCGGCGGGCGCACGCCTCGTGTTGCTCGATGACGATCACCGATTTCCGTTGCGCCGTCCGGACGCGGCGCGTGCCGGTCTCGATCCGAATCCAGCGGCCGTGCCGTACACGCACTTCCATCGCAACATCGAAAATGCACTCGGTGCGGGTGAAGATATCGAGGGCGACCCGTTTGAGTTGCATCTTGACGTAGCCGGTCAGTCGCTAGGCGCGCTGACCACCAGTGCGCGCTACGCGATCGAGCGTGCATCGTTGCGTGGCCTCGCAGTGAGCCGACTCGATCACCTGCGTGGTGACGCGCCAATTCGCGCAACCCAGCACGGCAGCTACGGAAGTTCGCGCACCGAATCGGGTATTTGGCTTTATCAGTTGCCGGAGGCGGAACGCGCCGAATTCGTGCGTGATCGCGATAGCTACCTGCGCAATGTGGAACTCGGCAGTATCAGCTATGGCTACGCTCAGGCGCATGCCGCCAGTGTGGCGTCGTTCACTCCATTCGCACTCGACAATAGTGTGCTGTTGCCGTGTACGAACCCGATCGGTCGCGGCGAGGATTCGCTGTTCTCGCGCGTGACCGAATTGTGCCACCCGGGTGCGCTCGCAATGGAGCTACCGGTCGCGATCGGCCATGTGCAGGAGGGACAACGCAATCGCTCGATGCGCACACTCGGCGCCCATACGCCGCGATTCAATTATTTTGTCGGCGATTTCGTGCAACGTCAGTTGCCGGAATTCAATGCCGAAGATCCCGCACAACGCCTTGGCCTGCTGGCCGCGCACCTGCGCGACATCGGTGCGGCCAGCGAGGTCGGTTGTCTGCGCCAGTTGCACGAATACCTGGCCTACGCGCGCGCCGACATGATCGAACGCCTGCAGCAGCAGTATGACGCTGTCCAGAACGCGCCGATCTATTGGCAGGCTGATGTGCGCTCGATCGTCGAAGCGAACGGCCGTGCGCTGATCGCAAAGGTGCCGCCGCGCCTCGGCGACTGGCCTGACGCGATCGACAATGCCGGATGTGCGCGGATGTTGCGTGAAGAAACCACTTCCCTTGCCGCCAGCTACGATGCGTGGCCGGCGCTGTGGACGTATGCACGCGAGCAGGGCGAGCGCTTGCTGGGTGCGATCTGAGCCGCGCCCTGCGGTAGCGATCCCGGCCATGGCTCTAGCGTTGACCAGCATCATCATCGTGGCGGCCGACAGCGGGCCGCTGCTGCGACGTTGCGTAGCGTGCGCACTTGCGTCCGACGCGGCGCTGGAAGTCATCCTGGTCGACAACGCATCACTCGATGGCGAGTGCGCCGGCATCGAGGCCACGTACGCGAACGATTCGCGCCTGCGCACGGTGCACAACGCGACCAACATCGGGTTCGGTCCCGCCTGCAACAAGGGCGTTGCGATCGCGCGCGGCGATGTGCTGGTTTTCCTCAACCCCGATTGCGAGTTGCCTGCGACGTTCCTGCACGCTGCGCGCGATTGCCTTGATGCACGCACCGACATCGGCCTGCTCGGGGTGACGGTCTGCGAACCAGATGGCACGCCAGCGCGCGGCAATCGGCGCCGCGACCCGTCGCTGCGGCGTGCGCTCGCCAGCATTAGCGGTCTGGCGCGCCTGGAGTCGCGCTGGCCGGCGCTTGCCGGGATCGAGATGCCCGCTGGCACGAATCCGCCATCCATCGAACCGGTCGAGGCGGTTTCCGGCGCGTGCATGACCTTGCCGCGCGTGGTGTTCGAAAAAGTACAAGGATTTGACGAGGGCTATTTCCTCCATGCCGAGGATCTCGATCTGTGCCGCCGCGTTCGCGATGCCGGATTTCGGGTCGCGATCGCTCACGACGTGTACGTCACCCACGCGGGCGGAAGCTCCAGCTGGCATCGCCCGATCTTCGTCGCGCGCCACAAGCATCGCGGCATGTGGCGGTACTTCTACAAATTCGACCCCGCCGCCCGCAACGGCTTTGCGCGCGCGTTCGTGCGCGTCGGCATCTGGCTGCATTTCGTGAGCGTGCTGCCAGCCCTCGCATGGCGCAAATGGCGCGCGTCCTGAGTCGATGACGACGTGCTTCATCCGCGGTTGCCGCAAACGGCGGCACAATCGTGGCAATTGCCGACGGGTAGACCAACAATGATCCGCGAAATTCTGAGGATGGGCGACCCACGCCTGCTGCGCATCGCGCCTGCCGTTCCGGAAGTGATGCTGGGTGGCGATGAACTCGACGCATTGATCGTTGACATGTTCGATACGATGCATGCCGCAGGCGGTGTTGGCCTTGCCGCGCCGCAGATCGGCGTCGACCTGCAGTTGGTGATCTTCGGCTTCGACAGCAGTGAGCGCTATCCGGACGCGGCCGCCGTGCCGCGCACGATCTTGCTCAATCCGGTGATCACGCCGCTGTCAAAAGACATGGAAGACGGCTGGGAAGGATGCCTTTCCGTACCCGGTCTGCGCGGCGCAGTCGGCCGTTACACGCTGATCCGTTACGAAGGCGTCGATGCGCAAGGCGACCCGATCGAACGTAGCGCCGAAGGCTTCCACGCGCGCGTCGTGCAGCATGAATGCGATCACCTGATCGGTCGGCTGTATCCGTCGCGGATCACCGACTTTTCGCGTTTCGGCTACATGGACGTGCTGTTTCCGGGCGTGGACGTCGTCGACGAATGACCGACCTCGGTTCTCCCAACGGGAGAACGGAACAGCAGGCGTCAGCGGCAGCGATTGATCTCGTCGCGCAGCGTCATCGCCGCAGTGCGCGCCGCATTGGCAAAATCCTCCCCGGCGCTGGCGTACAGGATCGCGCGCGAGGAACTGATCATCAGCCCGCTGCGTTGCGCCGTACGGCCGTTCTTGACCACCGCGGCGACATCGCCGCCCTGTGCGCCAACACCTGGCACCAGTAGCGGAAGGTCGCCGACGCGACTGCGCACGTCAGCGAGTTCCTGCGGATAGGTTGCGCCGACGACCAGCGCACAGTTGCCGTTGTCGTTCCATTCGCTCGCGACGGTTTCGGCGACGTGCTGGTACAGCGTGCGCCCGCCAACGTCGAGATCCTGCAGGTCGCGCGCGCCGGGATTGGAGGTGCGGCACAGGATGATCACGCCCTTGTCGGCGCGGTCGAGAAAGGGCTGCACCGAGTCGCGGCCTAGATACGGGTTGACCGTGACCGCATCGGCACCGTAGCGGTCGAATGCCTCGCTCGCATAGTGCTGCGCGGTCGAACCAATATCTCCGCGCTTGGCGTCGAGGATCACCGGTACGCCGGGATGGTAGTCGTGGATGTGCGCGATCAGGCGCTGCAATGCGTCCTCGGCACCCTGTGCCGCGAAGTGTGCGATCTGCGGTTTGAACGCGCAGACGAGGTCCGCGGTCGCATCGACAATCGCACGGCAGAACACAAACAGCGCGTCGCCATCGTCATGCAGCACGGCCGGAAAGCGCGCCGGCTCCGGATCGAGGCCGACGCAGACCAGCGAGTCGTTGCGTTGCCACGCGTCAGCGAGTGTAGTGATGAAACCCATGTCGACTCCGTACGCCGGGCGTGCACTGCGCGGCCGGCATCATGCCGCGTTGCGGGCAGCGCGCCTACTGACCTGCGATCAACTGCCTCAAACCAGCTTCTTGTAGCGCAGTCGGTGCGGCTGCGAAGCCTCTTCTCCGAGGCGGCGCTTTTTGTCTTCCTCGTATTCCTTGTAATTGCCGGGGAAGAATTCGACGTGCGAATCGCCCTCGAACGCGAGGATATGCGTCGCGATGCGGTCCAGGAACCAGCGGTCATGCGAGATCACGAATACGTTTCCGGGGAACTCGAGCAGCGCATCTTCGAGCGCGCGCAAAGTTTCGATGTCGAGGTCGTTCGAAGGTTCATCGAGCAGCAGCACGTTGCCGCCCTGCAGCAGGGTCTTGGCCAGATGCAGGCGGCCGCGCTCGCCACCGGACAGCGTGCCGACCAGCTTCTGCTGGTCCGGTCCGCGGAAGTTGAAGCGACCGAGGTAGGCACGAGACTGGATCTCGATGCCGTTGATATTGAGGATATCGGCACCGCCGGAGATTTCCTGGAACACGTTGTGGTTGCCTTCGAGTTTCTCGCGGCTCTGGTCGACGTAGGCGATGTTGACGGTCTGGCCCTTGGTGATCGTGCCTTGGTCGGGGGTCTCCAGTCCGATGATCATCTTGAACAGGGTCGACTTGCCGGCGCCGTTCGGGCCGATGATGCCGATGATCGCACCGGGGGGCGCGGCGAAACTCAGGTTATCGATCAGCAGGCGGTCGCCGAAGGATTTGGAGACGCCCTTGAATTCGATGACCTGGCTGCCGAGACGCTCGCCCGGCGGGATGAAGATCTCGTTGGTCTCGTTGCGCTTCTGGTAATCGACCGCCTGCAATTCCTCGATGCGCGCCAGGCGCGCCTTGCCCTTGCTGCGGCCGCCTTTGGCGTTGCTGCGTGCCCATTCGAGTTCGCGCTGGATTGCCTTCTGGCGCGATTTTTCGCCCGACTCCTCCTGCTTGAGGCGCTCGTCCTTCTGTTCCAGCCACGACGAGTAGTTACCCTTCCACGGAATGCCGCGACCGCGGTCGAGTTCGAGGATCCACTCGGCCGCGTTGTCGAGGAAGTAGCGATCATGCGTGACCGCGACGACCGTGCCCGGGTAGTCGTGCAGGAAGTGTTCCAGCCATTCGACCGATTCGGCATCGAGATGGTTGGTCGGCTCATCGAGCAGCAGCATGTCGGGTTTTGACAACAGCAGGCGGCACAGCGCGACGCGGCGCTTTTCACCGCCGGAGAGCTTGCCGACATTGGCGTCCCACGGCGGCAGGCGCAGCGCGTCGGCGGCGACTTCGAGCTGGCGTTCGAGCGCGTGCGCGTCGGTCACGGCGAGCAGACTTTCGAGACGTTGCTGCTCAGCCGCGAGTTTGTCGAAATTCGCACCCTCCTCGGCGTAGGCGGCGTATACCTCATCGAGCCGGGTCTGCGCGTTGATGATGTCGGCAACGCCTTCCTCGACGACCTCGCGCACGGTCTTGGCCGGGTCGAGATTGGGCTCCTGTTCGAGAAAGCCGATCTTGGTGCCGGGATTCGGCCGCGCTTCACCGATGAACTCCTTGTCGGTGCCAGCCATGATGCGCAGCACGGTCGACTTGCCGGCACCGTTCACGCCGAGCAGGCCGATCTTCGCGCCGGGGTAGAACGACAGCGAGATGTCCTTGATGATCTGACGTTTCGGCGGCACGACCTTGCTGACGCCGATCATCGTGTAGATGTATTGCATGCATGACTCCGAGAGAGCTGCGCCGGCACGAATGACGGCGTGGCGCAGCATGGAACAGGGATAGCCGAGCATTATCGCCGATCGTAGGGCGTCGCGTCAGGTCGCCCGGGCGCCACCTGGTCGTCGCTATCCACGACAGCGCCCGATCTGCGGTCGCGCAGCGCGCGCGCTGCAGTCACGACCGCCGCAAACCGGTAAAATGCGCATCCCCTCTCTTTTCACAGGCTCCCGCCGATGTTCGCCAAGGATTCCCGCATCGAAGGTTACGACCCGGAACTCGCCCAGGCGATCGCGTCCGAACGCCAGCGTCAAGAGGATCATGTCGAACTGATCGCTTCGGAAAACTATGCCAGTCCGCGGGTCATGCAGGCGCAAGGGTCAGTGCTGACCAACAAGTACGCCGAGGGTTATCCCGGCAAGCGCTATTACGGCGGCTGCGAATACGTCGACGTCGCCGAGCGCCTGGCGATCGAACGCGTCAAGCAACTGTTCGACTGCGATTACGCGAATGTGCAGCCGCACTCGGGTTCGCAAGCGAACCAGGCGGTCTACTTCGCACTGCTCACGCCCGGCGACACGATCCTCGGCATGAGCCTCGCCCACGGCGGTCACCTGACCCATGGCGCCAAGGTCAACATCTCGGGCAAACTGTTCCACGCGGTGCAGTACGGCGTCGATGTGAACGGCCTGATCGACTATGACGAGGTGCAACGTCTCGCGACCGAGCACAAGCCGAAGATGCTGATCGGCGGCTTCAGCGCCTATTCGCAAGTGGTCGATTGGGCGCGCATGCGCGCGATCGCCGATTCGGTCGGAGCGTTGTTCTTCGTCGACATGGCGCACGTGGCGGGTCTCGTCGCCGCGGGTGTGTACCCGAGCCCACTGCCGCATGCGCATGTCGTCACGTCGACCACACACAAGACCCTGCGCGGCCCGCGCGGCGGCATCATCGTCGCGAAGCATTCAGCGATGGGCGAGGGCGCCGCGGACATCGAGAAGAAACTGCAGTCGATCGTGTTTCCTGGCATCCAGGGTGGCCCGCTGATGCATGTGTACAAGATCGTCTCCGGCGGCACCGAGAACCACCTGATGCTGGTCGACATGATCGGCAAGGAAGTCACCGGCAAGGATGCGGAAGAGGCGCTCGGCCACGCGCACATCACGGTCAACAAGAACGCGGTGCCAAACGATCCGCGCAAGCCGTTCGTCACCTCCGGTCTGCGCGTTGGCACGCCGGCGGTTACCACGCGCGGCTATCTCGAAAAAGACTGCATCGACCTTGCCGGGTGGATTTGCGATGTGCTCGACGCCCCGGCCGATGCAGCCGTGATCGCACGCGTGCGCGACATGGTCACCGCGCAATGCAAGGCATTTCCGGTGTATGGCTGAGAAGTTGGGAATTCGGAATCGGGAAGCGCGAATCGCAGGAATCCGATTCCTGATGCACGCGCGCTTTTTCCAACTCCCGGTTCATGATTCCCTGTTCGCAGCGCCCTGATGCATTGTCCGTTCTGCCAGCACGAAGACACGCGCGTGATCGACTCGCGCGTTTCCGACGACGGCGCCACGATCCGCCGTCGCCGCGAATGCGAGCAGTGCGGCGAGCGTTTCAACACCTTCGAGACCGCTGAAATCAAGTTGCCGAACGTGGTCAAGGGCGACAATCGCCGTGAACCATTCGATGAGGCCAAGCTGCGCACCGGGTTCATGCGCGCGCTGCAGAAGCGTCCGGTCGGCAGCGAGCAGGTCGATGCCGCGGTGCGTGTGGTCGTCGAGGAATTGCGGCGCAGCGGCGAACGTGAGGTGCCTTCGTTGCGCGTCGGCGAATTGGTCATGCGCGAACTCAAGAAACTCGATCACGTCGCGTACGTGCGTTTCGCGTCGGTGTATCGCAGCTTCGAGGACGTGCAGGCATTCCGTGAAGAAATCGAGCGCCTCGAACGCGACATTCCTTCGATGGAAGGCCTGCAATTGCCATTGCTCGGCGATCCGCCACCGCGCAAGTCGAAGGGCTGACGCCATGACGTTGTCGCGCGGCAACGCTGACTGGCAGGCCGGTGCGGGGTCCGAGGCATGAGCGCCAGCGGGCGCGCGGACACTCCGATATTTTCTGCGTGCGATCACGCGCATATGGCGAGTGCGTTGCGCCTCGCCGGACGCGGTCTCACGACGGCGCAACCCAATCCACGCGTCGGTTGTGTGATTGCGCGCGGCGGTGTCATGGTCGGCGCAGGCTGGCACCAACGCGCCGGGGAGTCCCACGCCGAAGTGCTCGCATTGCGCGAGGCGGCTGACCGCGCACGCGGCGCAACCGCGTACGTCACGCTCGAACCGTGTGGCTTGCACGGGCGCACCCCGCCGTGCGCGGACGCGTTGATCGTGGCTGGCATCGCACGTGTTGTGATCGCAAGCGAAGATCCTGACCAACGTGCGGGCGGCGCACTCGATCGGCTGCTCGCTGCCGGCATCAAGGTCGAAACTGGCCTGATGCGCGAAGCGGCGCGCGAACTCAATCGCGGTTTCTTCAGTCGCATCGAACGCGGGCGGCCCTGGCTGCGGGTGAAACTCGCGATGAGTCTCGACGGGCGTACCGCGCTCGCCAATGGCGATTCGAAATGGATCAGCGGTGACGCCGCGCGCGCCGACGTGCAGCGCTGGCGCGCGCGCAGTTCGGCGATCCTGACCGGGATCGGTACCGTGTTGGCCGATGATCCGCGGCTGACGGTACGACCCGATGCCGTTTCCGGCGACACGTCCGGGGGACAAGGCTTCACTCCGCTGCGTGTCGTGCTCGACCGCAATCTGCGCACGCCACGCGGCGCACGGGTGCTCGACGGAACGGCGCCAACGCTTTTGATGCATGCGCACGATGCGATGCCCGTCGATGACCGCTTTGCGAAGGTCGAACGAGTCGCAGTTGAAAGCGGCTTGCCGCGCCTCGATCTCGGCGATGCATTGCGGCTGCTCGCCACGCGCGGTGCGAACGAAGTGCAGGTCGAAGCCGGCCCGACGCTGTGCGGCGCACTGTTCAGCGCAGGACTGGTCGACGAACTGCTGCTGTATGTCGCGCCGGTTCTGCTTGGCGACGCGGCAAACCCGTTGCTTGCGTTGCCGCCGCTGACGGAGATGGCGGGGCGCTGGAACCTGGGCGTCATCGAACAGCGCCAAGTGGGCAATGATCTGAGATTACTGCTGAGGGCCGCGCCCTAGAATTTCGTCGTCCGGACGTTCGCCGTGGCGACAATGTCGGTTTTCCCCCAAGGCAAGCGGAGAGTGCATGTTCACCGGAATCATCCAGGCGGTCGGCCGCATCGCTACGCGCGAACCGCGTGGCGCTGACGCACGCCTCATCATCGACGCATCCACACTCGATCTCGATGACGTTGTCATCGGCGACAGCATCGCGGTAGGCGGCGTGTGCCTGACCGCGGTAGCGCTCGATGGCGCGCGCTTCGCCGCCGATGTTTCGGCGGAAACGCTCGCGCGTACGACGCTCGGCCAACTCGGCAGCGGTGACCCGGTCAATCTCGAAAAGGCGCTGCGCCTCGCCGACCGGCTTGGCGGCCATCTGGTATCCGGTCACGTCGATGGCGTCGGCCAAGTCGTCGGCGTCGACGACGGTACCTCGCAACGCTGGACCTTCCGTGCACCCGCTGCACTGTCACGCTACATCGCGGTCAAGGGTTCGATCTGCATTGACGGCGTCAGCCTGACTGTCAATGCGGTCGATGGCGACAGTTTCGGAGTCACCCTGATTCCGCACACGCTCGGCGCGACCACGTTCGGCGCGCGCAGAGCCGGCGACGCGGTGAACGTCGAAGTCGACCTGATCGCGCGCTACATAGAACGTCTGCATGCAACTGGAGCACCCCAATGAGTTTTGCGACCATTCCCGACATCCTCGCCGACATCCGCGCCGGCCGCATGGTCGTCATCGTCGATGACGAGGACCGTGAAAACGAAGGAGACCTGATCATGGCCGCGGAAAAGACGCGGCCGCAGGACATCAACTTCATGGCGCGCGAGGGCAGGGGATTGATCTGTTTGTCGATGACGCGTGCGCGGTGCCGCCAGCTTGGCCTCAGGCCGATGGTCGACACCAATACCTCGGCCCATCACACCAATTTCACCGCCTCGATCGAAGCCGCCGAGGGCGTCACCACCGGAATCTCGGCGTACGACCGCGCGCACACGATCCTTACCGCCGTGCGCGCCGACGCGCGATCCGAACACATCGTGCAGCCGGGACATATCTTTCCGCTCACCGCGCAGCCCGGTGGCGTGCTCGCGCGCGCCGGCCACACTGAAGCAGCCTGCGATCTTGCTGCGCTCGCTGGCCTCGAACCGGCCGGCGTGCTGGTCGAAGTGCTGAGCGAGGACGGCACCATGGCGCGTCGTCCGGAACTCGAAGCGTTCGCGGCGAAGCACGGGCTCAGGATCGGCACCATCGCGGACCTGATCCGCTATCGCCTGGAAACCGAGAAGACCGTCGAGCGCCTGCACGAGGGCGACGTCGAAACGGAATTCGGCCGCTTCCGCCTGATCGCGTACCGCGACCTGCTCGCGCGCGAACTGCATTTCGCGCTGGTGCGCGGGCGCATCGACGATGGTGCGCCGGTGCTGACCCGCGTCCATGTGCGCAATACCCTGTCCGATGTGCTGCACCTGAAGCGCGACGATCTGGGCCTGACCGTTACTGCCGCCTTGCGCCAAGTCGCTGCGGAAGATCGCGGCGTGGTCGTTGTTCTGGCGGGGGAGGACGCATTGGAAACCACACTCGATCGGCTGCGTGGCGAGGCGGCCAGCGAGCCGCCGGCAAACGCGCAATGGCGCACGCTCGGACTGGGTGCGCAGATCCTTGCGGACCTTGGCGTGCGCCGGCTGCGCGTCCTCGGCACGCCGCGCAAACTGGTTGGACTGACCGGGTTCGGCCTGGAAGTCACCGACTATGTGGAAACTCCGAAAGCGGCTGCGGTGTAAGAGCGGCGCAGCCACGACAACGGTTCCGATAGCGGCACAGGATTGCCGGGCAGCGCGGTCGTGATCGACCACGGCAGTCCTTGCAGCGCTCCCGAAAAGGTCACTCCACGGGCTCGCCTGCGTCGCGTCGCAGCGGCGTGGGTTAAACTGCGTGCCGCGAATTCCAATCCTGCCCGCCCATGCCCACGTACACCGGTGAAGTGCGCCCCGTCGCCGATGCCCGTTATGTCATCGTCGCGAGCCGCTGGAATCCGCGCATTGTCGATATCCTGATTGACGGCGCGGTGCACACGCTGCGCGAACACGGCGTCGCCGAAGCCGCGATCGACCTGATCCGGGTTCCGGGCGCATGGGAAATTCC
>CAJDVY010000007.1_pt1 | contig 16167 bp, 14 predicted proteins | sample 7391441 | NCBI WGS metagenome assembly CAJDVY01 (sample SAMEA7055728, study PRJEB34461) | soil metagenome | biome: terrestrial ecosystem; feature: Peninsula; material: soil | place: Antarctica | collected 2016 | reverse complement strand
GAAAAGGGCCGCATCGCGCTGTTCGCTGCCGGCACCGGCAACCCCTTCTTCACCACCGACTCCGCCGCTGCGCTACGCGCGATCGAGATCGGCGCCAACCTGCTGCTGAAGGCAACCAAGGTCGACGGCGTCTACAGCGCGGACCCGGCCAAGGACCCGAATGCAAAACGTTACGAACAGCTGTCTTACGACGATGTGATCCAGCGCAACCTGCAGGTGATGGACACCAGCGCGATTTCGCTGTGCCGCGACCACAAGATTCCGCTACGCATCTATGACATGTCGCGTGAAGGCGACCTGATGCGCATCCTGTGCGGCGAGCAGATCGGCACCCTGGTTGGCGGCAATCGCTGATAGATGACCCGACTGGCCGTTCAGTGGCAGAAATGCTTGCCCAAAACGGTTAACCGAACGTTTCAGCTGAACAGCAGTTATAGCGCATTCGCGCGCGAGTAGCGTGCCGCGCGCCTGCGCGAAGCCTGCTGTCACGGCGGTCTAGGCCAGTTGGAGCGGGAGGTGCCTGAGGCTGGCGGCCTGCAGATGGCACTTGCGCGTCGCATGCACGCGGCGCAGTTTGATTGCGTAATCGCCGGCACGTTTCCCGGAAGACCCCCATTGACCGGGGAAGCGCCGGCTCCCCTTGTGGAGCGTGCACCATGCCAAACCGACTCGATTTTGCTTTCGACGCATCCGTCGAGAAACTCGATACCCAACCAGCCGATACGGACCTTCCCTCGCCCTGCCTAGACGCCGCGAGCCTCAGCGAGCTGGAAGTGCGCCGTATGCCGACGCTGACCGCCGACCAGCTGGCCGGCATTGCGCGCCGCGTATTGGGCGCAACTTCGGCGAGCGCGCAAAGCCCGTTCGTCAAATCGTGCCTGCAGCGCGCCGCAGCGATCCGCGAAATGGCCGCCGACCCAGCGTGGCCGCTGGCACAAATACCCGCACGCCGAATCCGCGACCTGCTCGCGTATATCGATAGCCCGAAAAGACTCATCACGGCGTCTAGCCCGCCACTCGTCGGGCTAGACGTCGCCCTGCTCGTCGATATCGCGATGGATACGTTGCGCGATGAACTCGACGAATACGCTGAGTTCTGTCGGTACCGGCGCGCGCTGGCGGCCGATCTCGGCATCGCGCCAGTCGAAGTGGCTCTGGATCGCGCTCAATGGGAGCGCGAGCAAGACGACGAAGTACGCCTTGAACACGAATTGCGCCGCGTGCAGGAGTCGACGTACTCCAGCGGCAAGCAAGAATATGCAAGCAGTGCGGCCGATCAAGTGTTCCACGTGCTCTGACGCGAGCGTCGCAATCTCATACCTGCGCAAACGCGCTGCGGCGCCGCGCCAGCACCACGCCGACGATGTCCACGGTGCCGAGCCAGCAATCGGTGAAAGATTGCGGAACCGCCGTTGTACGTGCGGCGCGCCAACAGCCGGCCAAGATGACCCCTCGGGCGGCAACTTCGATGTGTCTGGCGACGTGGCTCCGTTCGAGGCGATGCGCCAGCGCCCGCTGGCTGGGTCGAGGCCCATCGCCCCACTGCTATACTCAGGAGTCAATTGCACGACGGACAAGGGTCGCCTCGCCATGCTCGAAATCATCAAGAACGAAACCCAGACGCGCATGCAGAAAAGCATCGATGCGCTCCGGCACGAACTGCAGCGCCTGCGCACCGGTCGTGCCAGTACCGCGCTGATCGAACCGCTGCGGGTTCCCTACTACGGCACCGACACGCCGATCAGCCAAGTCGCCAGTATCTCGCTCGCCGATGCGCGTTCGATCGTCATCACGCCGTTCGAGAAGAACATGGTCGGGCCGATCGAGAAAGCGATCCTCGGGTCCGATCTCGGCCTCAATCCGACCACGGTCGGCACCGTGATCCGGATCAACATGCCGCAGCCAACCGAGGAGCGCCGCAGGGAGCTTTCCAAACAGGTCGCGCACGAAGGTGAAAACGCGAAGATCTCGGTCCGCAACGTACGCCGCGATGCGCTAAACCAGGTCAAGGAATTGACCAAGGACAAGCAGATCACCGAGGACGAGGAACGCCGCGCTGAGGATGACATCCAGAAACTCACCGACAAGTTCGTCAAGGATGTCGATGGCGTGGTCAAGGCGAAGGAAGAAGAATTGATGGCCATGTAGCCATCGTCGCGGCACGCCGTCCCACGAGACATCGCGGCTGCCGCCGCTCCCACGTTGCTCGACCACTGCAAAGCATGGATTCCGATCCCACCCCCCGTATTCCGCGCCACATCGCGATCGTCATGGACGGCAACGGTCGTTGGGCGGAGCGACGTCGGCGGCCGCGCAGTTTTGGCCATCGAGAAGGACAGAAGGCGGTGCGTGCTGCGGTTGAGTTCTGCCGCCGCCAAGGCGTTGAATCACTGACGCTGTTCGCATTCTCCAGCGAAAACTGGAAACGGCCGCAAAGCGAGGTCGGCGCGCTGATGCAGCTGTTCATGAAGGCGCTCGAACGCGAGGTCGACAAGTTGCACGGCAACGGTGTGCGCATTGATTTCGTCGGCGACCTGTCCGCGTTCGTGCCGGAACTGGCCGCACGGATGCACACGGCGATGGTTCACACCCAGGGCAACACGGCCCTGCGCCTGAATGTCGCGGTCAACTACGGCGGTCGCTGGGACATCGTGCAAGCCGCTCGCGCCGTGGCGCTGGCGGCGCAGCGCGGCGAACTCGATCCGTCAGCGCTCGACGAGACGACATTTGCGCGCCACGTGTGCCTCGCCGACCAGGCGCCCGTGGACCTGTTCATCCGTACCGGCGGCGAGATGCGGATCAGCAACTTTCTGCTCTGGCAGGTCGCCTACGCCGAGCTGTATTTCACTCAGACGCTGTGGCCGGACGTCAATGCCGACATACTGGGCGCCGCCGTGGCCGAGTTTGCGCAGCGTGAGCGACGCTACGGCCTTACTTCCGCGCAAGTGCGCACTGCCAACTGACGCGCCCCGACGATGCTCAAACAACGCACCCTGACCGCCTTGATCCTGGCGCCCCTCGCGGTAGTCATCATCCTGTTCCTGCCGACTGCGGTGGTCGCGGTGATCATTGCCGCGTTGTGCCTGCAGGCGCTGTGGGAGTGGACGCGTCTGGCCGGGATCAGATCGCGCCCACTGCGCGCCGGCATCATGGCCGCGAATGCGATCCTGTTCGCGCTGCTGTGGCTGATCCGCGACCAACCTGTCGCGTGGTGGATAGTCGGCAGCGGCGTCGTCGGCTGGGTGCTCGCGCTGCTGTGGCTGCGCAATTTCTCGTACGCTGCCGCGCCTACGCGCGAAAACGCTGCGCTCAAGCTGGCGACGGCGGAACTGGCCATCGTGCCCGCCTGGCTTGCCTTGATCATGCTGCACGCCGAGCCGGCGCGCGGCCACGCCTGGGCGCTGTTCGTGCTGCTGCTGATCTGGATGGCCGATACGGCCGCGTATTTCACCGGCAAGCGCTACGGCACCACCAAACTCTCTCCGCGCATCAGCCCGAACAAAACCAGGGCCGGGGCTTGGGGTGCGTTGGTCGGCGGCGCTGTCCTCGCCGTGGTCGCAGGCTGGCTGCTCGATGTGCGCGGCGTCGCGCTGGTCGCGCTGGTTGGGCTGGCGCTGTTGACCGTGGTGGCTTCGATAGTCGGCGACCTGGTCGAGAGCCTGCTCAAGCGCCAGGCCAACGTGAAGGATTCCGGCACGCTGTTTCCTGGCCACGGTGGCCTGCTCGATCGCCTCGACAGCCTGTTTGCCGCGATACCCGTGTTCGTCGCAGGCAAGGCGCTGCTCGACCTCGTCATCGGCCGATGAGAACCATCGCGGTTCTCGGCGCGACGGGATCGATCGGCGCCAGCACGCTGGATGTCGTTGCCCGGCATCCGGATCGGTTTCAGGTCACTGCGCTGGCGGCACATCGCAGTGTCGATGAGCTGGCGGCGCTATGCGTGCGTTTTCGACCGGCACTGGCGGTGATCGCTGACCCTTCCTGCGAAGCAGAGCTGCGCGCGCACCTGGTCGCGGCCGGAGTCGAAATTCGTGTCGCCTCCGGCCCGGCAGCATTGATCGAAGCGGCCGCGGGCGCGCACTGCGACACCGTGGTCGCCGCAATCGTCGGCGCCGCCGGGCTGGAATCGACGCTTGCCGCCGCCCGCGCCGGCAAGCGCCTGCTGCTGGCGAACAAGGAAGCGGTCGTGATGGCCGGTCCGCTGCTGCTGGCCGCACTGGCCGAGGGCGGCGGCGAGTTGTTGCCGGTCGATTCCGAACACAATGCGATCTTTCAGTGCCTGCCCGGCGGCCGCCCGGACCTGGCCCGGGCCGGCGTGCGTCGCATTGTGCTGACCGCCTCGGGTGGGCCGTTTCGCGGCAAGACCCGCGCCGATCTCGGCGCCGTCACGCCCGACCAGGCGTGCGCGCACCCGAACTGGCGCATGGGCCGCAAGATCTCGGTCGACTCGGCCACTCTGATGAACAAGGGCCTCGAAGTGATCGAGGCGCACGTTCTGTTCAGTGCGCCCGCCGATCGCATCGACGTCGTGGTGCACCCTCAAAGCCTGGTCCATTCGCTGGTCGAGTACACCGATGGTTCGGTATTGGCCCAACTCGGCAATCCCGACATGCGCACCGCGATCGCCTACGCGCTGGCATGGCCGGAGCGCGTCGATGCAGGGGTCAACGCACTCGATCTGATCACGGCTGGGCGCCTCGACTTCGAGGCGCCCGACTGCGAAACGTTCCGCTGTCTCGATCTGGCCTATCAGGCTCTTGCGGCCGGCGGCAGCGCAACGACCGTGCTGAATGCGGCCAATGAGGAGGCCGTTAGCGCTTTTCTCGACCGCCGCCTGCCGTTCCTCGCCATCGCCCGGGTCATCGAGGAATGCCTGGAAACTGCCGATTTCACATCCACGATCGATCTGGCGGGCGTTCTTGACGCGGATTTAACTGCGCGCAGGCATGCGCAACGTATCATCGCGTCCCTGCCGATCAAGTATCCAGATCCCAAGTCATGAGTGAATTCTTCGGTTCCGTCTGGTGGCTGCTGGTCACGCTCGGCGTGCTGGTCACGTTCCACGAGTACGGCCATTTCGTCGTGGCGCGCCGCTGTGGCGTCAAGGTGCTCAAGTTCTCGATCGGGTTCGGCCCGGCGCTGTGGTCACGCTTCGATCGCCATGGCACCGAGTTCGTGATCGCAGCGATCCCGCTCGGCGGTTACGTGAAAATGCTCGACGAGCGCGAAACTCCCGACGCGATCCCGGCCACCGACCTTCAACACGCGCACAATCGCGCTTCGCTCGCTGCGCGCATCGCAATCAGCGCAGCCGGCCCGGCTTTCAACATCATCTTCACGCTCGCCGCGTTCTGGCTGATGTTCGTGATCGGCAAGCCTGATTATCAGCCGGTCGTCGGCCATGTCGACCAGATCGCCGCCAGCGCGGGCTTCCACACCGGCGATCGCATCACGGCGATCAACGGCCACGCGATCGAGACCTGGACCGACGCCAGCATGGCGCTGTTGCAAGGCGCGATGGATCGCAGCGACCTGCGCGTGACGGTCGTTGACAGCGGCGGCAGCGAACGTCAGCGCAATCTCGCATTGTCACAATTGCCGCCCGATCTGGGGGAGGAAACCGCCTATCGCAAAATCGGCATCGAGCCGCGCCAATGGGCGCTCGCGCCGGTGGTCGGCACCGTGCAGGCTGACAGCGCGGCGGCGCACGCCGGCTTGCAGCCCGGTGATCGCATCCTTGCCATCGACAGCGACACAATCAGTGACTGGCGTGATGTCTCGACCGCAATCCAGAAATTCGCCGGGCCAGACAAGGCACTGACGCTGGCCGTCGAGCGCGCGGGCGAACACGTCACGTTGCAGGCGACTCCGGTTCGCAACCCGTCGGCGACCAGCGCTACCGCCGCCGCACCCGGCGCGCCTAACTGGCTGCTCGGCATTTCGGCGAAACCGGGCGAGCCGAAATACGACGCGACCCTGCATTACGGCCCGCTGGCTGCAGTTCCGCGCGCGTTCGGCGAAACCTGGGAACGCACCCGCCAGACCCTCGACATGCTGTGGAGCATGGTCACCGGACGTGCCTCGCTGAAGAATCTTTCCGGCGTGATCACGATCGCCCAGGTCGCCAACAGCTCGGCGCAGCTCGGCGCCGCCTGGTTTCTGAATTTCCTCGCGATCATCTCGCTCAGCCTCGGTATCCTCAACTTGTTGCCAATTCCGGTTTTGGACGGCGGGCACCTGCTGTATTACCTTATCGAGCTGGTCAAGGGCGGGCCCGTCAGCGAACGTGTGCAGATTGCAGGCCAATATGTGGGCCTGACCCTGCTCATGGCCTTGATGAGCCTGGCCATTTACAACGATATTCTGCGGATCGCGTCCTGATCCGTCAGTCCCAACCCAAGAAACCGGGCCGCGGCTACACTGTCGCGCGTCCAACGATGCCCTGACGGAAGTAACGATGAAGCGTATAGCTGCCCTTTTCCTGCTCGCCTGGTTCGCCGCACACAATGCATGGGCGTTCGACGCGTTCACGATTTCCGACATCCGCGTCGAAGGCCTGTCGCGCATTGCGCCCGGCACTGTGTTCACCTACCTGCCGGTCGAGAAAGGCGATTCGCTGACCTCCGACCGCGCCGACCAGGCTATCCGCGCGCTGTACAAGACCGGTTTCTTCAGCGACGTCCAGCTCGGTCGCCAGGGCGACATTCTCGTCATCACGGTGAAGGAACGGCCGCAGATCACCAAAATCGCGATCCGCGGCAACAAGGATCTGAAGGAAGAAGACCTGCGCAAGGGGCTCAAGGGTATCGGTCTGGCCGAGGGCGAGGCATTCGACGATCTCAAGCTCAACGAGGTCCAAGGTGAGCTGATCCGCCAGTACTACAACCGCGGCAAGTACAACGTGTCGGTGAAGACCTCCAAGGTCAACCTCGACCGCAACCGCGTCGAAGTGGCAATCAACATCACCGAAGGCGACGCGGCCAAGATCAAGCACCTCAACATCGTCGGCAATACCACCTACAACGACAAGCAGATCGAGGGCGGCTTCGAGTCCAGCACGACGAACTGGACCTCCTGGTACTCCAAGAACGACCAGTATTCGCGCGAGAAGCTGTCCGGCGACTTGGAGAAACTGCAGTCGTTCTACATGGACCGCGGCTATGCCGACTTCAATGTCGACTCAACCCAAGTCAGCATCAGCCCCGACAAGCGCAAGATGTACGTCACCGCGAACATCAAGGAAGGCGACATCTACAGTGTCACCGACGTCAAGCTGACCGGTACCCTGATCCTCAAGGAAGACGACCTGCACAAACTGTTGCAGGTCAAATCCGGCGACGTTTTCTCGCGCAAGAAGATCGAACAGTCGGTCGATGCGATCACTTCAGCGCTGTCCAACATCGGCTACGCATTCGCCGAGGTGCAGCCGATTCCCGCGATCGACAAGGAGAAACGCGAGGTCGGAATCAATTTCTTCATCAATCCCGGCAAACGCGTGTACGTGCGCCACGTCGTGTTCAAAGGCAATCAGAGCACCGAGGACGATGTCCTGCGCCGCGAGATGCGCCAGCTCGAGGGTGCCTGGTATTCGCAAGCCGCGATCGACCGCTCGAAGATCCGCCTGCAGCGCCTGGGTTTCTTCAAGACCGTCACGATCGACACGCCTAAGGTGCCCGGCACCGACGACCAGGTCGACCTGACCGTCGCCGTTGAGGAACAGAACTCCGGCCAGTTCAATTTCGGCCTGGGCTACTCGCAGGTGCAAGGCATCATTGCCAGCATCGGCGTGACTCAGAACAACTTCTTCGGCACCGGCGATCGCGTCTCGGTCAGCGCTCAGCAGAGTTCGTACATCAAGAGCTATGTGCTTTCATATTTCGAGCCGTACCTGACTGACGATGGCATCGGCATTGGTTATGACATCAAGCACACCGAACTCGATTATGGCCAGCAGAACATCGCCAGTTACCTGAGCAGTACGGATGCATTCGACATGTATCTGGGTATTCCGATCAGCGAATCGGACACGATCAACGCACAGCTGGGCGTCAGCAAGACCGGGATCCTGACGATAAATGGGACCCCGCAAAGCATCATCGACTACATCGACAATCTCGGTCACCGCACGTTCCACACCAGCGATCTGCAGTTGTCGTGGTCGCATGACACGCGCAATCGCTACTGGAATCCGACCCGCGGTTCGCTGCAGTCGGTTTCACTGGATGTCACCCTGCCGGGATCGACGATCGAGTATTACCGTCTGAATTACCGTTTCGCCCAGTACCTGCGCATGACCGACAAGTTGACGTTCTACGGCCACTTCAACCTCGGTTACGGCGACACCTACAACGATCCGAAGAGCGTGTTGTCACCGGATCACCCACGCTACATCGCCAACCTCGGTGGCCTGCCGTTCTTTCAGAACTTCTATGCCGGCGGCGTCTCGGACGTGCGTGGTTTCCGCGACAATACGCTCGGTCCTTACGATGTCCTCAGTCCGCTCACCTGTCCGTCTACCAACAAGGACTGTCGCCTGCCGATCGGCGGCGCGCTCAAGACCTCTGCTTCGGCGGAAGTCATCTTCCCGACGCCGTTCGTGAAGGAAGACGACGACAGCACTCGCTTCTCCGCGTTCGTCGACGTCGGTAACGTGTTCAAGAACAATCTGTGCAACCCGGCACGGATCCCCGATTGCAGCCGCTACAGCTCGTTCAGTGCGAGCGAGCTGCGTGCGTCGATCGGCTTGTCTTTCCAGTGGCGCGCGCCGGTCGGTCCGATCGTGATCAACTTCGCCAAACCGCTGCGCAAACAGCCAGGCGACGATACCGAAATCATCCAGTTCACCTTCGGCAACACGTTCTAGAACGGGTACGGAGGGCGCAGCCGTTTGTGCAGTGAGGGTGAGGGGAAACGCCGGAGTGACCCAGTACGCACCATCGCGCAATCATTGGATCCGGCCGCTGCTGATGCTGGCGGCGTTCGTGTTCACGGGTTTCGTGGCCGCGCAGTCGCCCGCACCGGCGCGCATCGGTTACGTGGACATGAAACGGCTGCTCGACAATGCGCCGCAGGTGGTCGCCGGGCGGCAGAAGCTCGAACGCGAATTCGCCACCCGCGATGCCGCGTTGAAGTCCGATGAAAAGCGCGCGGCCGATTTGCGCGCCCAGCAGGCGCGAGGATCGGCCACGCAGACCAAAGCACAGGCCGACGCGCTGCAACGCGAGATCGATGCCCTCGATCGCTCGGTCAAACGCAGCCGCGACAGCTTGCGCGCGGAATTGAAGACACGCAGCGACCAGGAGCTCGACAAGACATGGCGCGAGATCAATGACGCCGTGGTCCAGTTCGCGCGCGAGCAAGGGTTCGACCTGATCGTGCCCAGCCCGGTCGTATATGCAAGTCCCAAAGTCGACGTAACGGAACAGATCCTGGAGCGTCTGCGTCGCGAATCGACGAAGACAGCCACACCATGAATGCCAGTATCTGCACCCTCGGCGAACTCGCGACGCGTTTCGCGCTCGATCTGCGCGGCGACCCGGCACACACCATCCACGGGGTCGCAACATTGGCCGATGCGGGACCGGGGCAACTGGGATTCCTGGCCAATCCACGTTATCGCTCACAACTGGACAGCACCCAAGCCGGCGCAATCGTGCTGCGCGCGGACGACGCTGAAGCCTGGCTTGGAGCGTGCCTGATTGCCGCCGATCCGTACGTCGCATTCGCACGGATCGCAGCGTTGTTCGAGCGCGCACCCGCCGCAATACCCGGTGTGCACCCAAGCGCACTGGTCGCGGCCAGCGCCCGGATCGGCGTCGGCGCGAGCATCGGGCCGTTCTGTGTGATCGAAGACGGCGCCGTCATCGGCGAAGGCGCGCAGATCGGCGCGCACTGCTCGATCGGTCCCGGCTGCAACGTCGGTGCACAATCACGAATGGTGGCGCGCGTGACCCTGGTCCAGGACGTGACGCTCGGCAAGCGCGTGCTGGTCCATCCTGGCGCCGTCATTGGCGCCGACGGTTTCGGTCTCGCGTTTGTGCACGCCGCTGCCGATCAAGCGCACTGGATCAAGGTTCCGCAACTCGGGGGTGTGCGCATCGGCGACGACTGCGAGATCGGTGCGAACACGACCATCGATCGCGGCGCGCTCGGCGACACCGTGCTCGAAGCGGATGTACGCCTCGACAACCAGATCCAGATTGCGCACAACGTGACCATCGGCGCGCACACCGCCATCGCAGGCTGCGCCGCGGTCGCCGGCAGCGCAAGCATCGGCCGCTACTGCCTGATCGGCGGCAGCGCTGGCATACTGGGCCACTTGAGCATCGCCGACCACGTGACCGTGACCGCAATGAGCTTGGTCACCCATTCGATCCGCGAACCCGGCGAATACTCGTCAGGCACGCCAATCCAACCGAATCGGCTATGGCGCCGTAACGCGGCGCGCTTCAAGCATCTGGACGAAATCGCGAGGCGCCTTGGCGCCTTTGAAAAGGAAAGAGACAATGAGTGACACCCCCGCACCGATCAAATTGCCGCTCAGTGTGGAAGACATTGCGGCGATGCTGCCGCACCGATATCCGTTCCTGCTGCTCGATCGCGTGATCGCATTCGAGCATGGCAAGTGTCTGACCGCGCTGAAAAATGTCACGTTCAACGAACCGTTCTTCCAGGGCCATTTCCCCGGACACCCGGTGATGCCTGGCGTGCTGATCGTGGAAGCGATGGCACAGGCGTCCGGCGTGCTGAGCCAGCTTTCACGACCGCGCGACCCTTCCAAATCCGCGATTTTTTACCTGGTCAAGGTCGACAAGGCGCGTTTCAACCGCGCGGTTGTGCCTGGAGACCAGTTGCGGCTGGAGGTGGAACTCAAGCGCTCGATGCGCAACATGAGTTTGTTCAAGTGTCGGGCATTGGTGGAGGACCAGCTCGCCGCGGAAGCGGAAGTGTTGTGCGCCGAGGTGATCAACTGATGATCCACGCGACTGCACTCGTCGATCCGGCCGCGAAAATCGGCGTCGACGTCAGCATAGGCGCGTACAGCATCATCGGTCCCGACGTCGAGATCGGCGCCGGTACGCGAATTGGTCCACACGTCGTGATCGAAGGCGCGACGCGGATCGGGCGCGACAACCGGATATTCCAGTTCGCCTCGCTCGGTGCAGAACCGCAAGACAAGAAATTCCACGGTGAGCGCAGTGAACTGATACTCGGCGACCGCAACGTGATCCGCGAATTCGTCACCTTCAATCGCGGCACCAGCGACGGTGGTGGCGCCACCCGGATCGGCGACGACAACTGGATCATGGCCTACGTGCATATTGCCCACGACTGCCAGGTCGGCAACCACGTCGTGTTCGCGAACAACGCAACGCTCGCCGGCCACGTCGAAGTCGGCGATTTCGTGATCCTCGGCGGCTTTACCGGTATCCATCAGTTCTGCAAGATAGGTGCGCACGCATTCACCGGCATGGGCAGCCTGGTCAATGCCGACGTACCGCCGTTCGTGATCGTCGCCGGCCCGTATGCGAAACCACGTGGCGTCAACAGCGAAGGCTTGAAGCGGCGCGGCTTCGATGCCCCACGTATCAGCGCGATCAAGCGCGCCTATCGCACCGTCTACGTCGCCGGCAAGCCGCTCTCGGAAGCGCGCGAAAAACTGGCCGAGCAGGCGCGTGACAGCGACGATGTCGCGGCGCTGCTGGATTTCATCGAGCGCAGCGAACGCGCGCTGGTGCGATGAGCGCCGTGCAGCCGGTGCGCTTCGCGCTGGTTGCCGGCGAAGCGTCAGGCGACTTGCTCGGCGCGGGCCTGATCGATGCGTTGCGCGAGCGCTTCCCGGATGCGCAATTCGCCGGCGTGGGTGGCCCGCGCATGGTCGCGGCAGGCCTGCACGCGTGGTATCCGTCCGAGAAGCTCAGCGTAATGGGGCTGATCGAGGTGTTGCCGCACTTGCTGGAACTGCTCTCGATCCGGCGCGATGTCGCACGGCGCACGTTGGCACTGCAGCCGAACGTATTTATCGGCATCGATGCGCCTGACTTCAATCTCGGTCTCGAACGCAAACTGAAAAATGCCGGCGTTCGCACTGTGCATTACGTCAGCCCGTCGGTGTGGGCCTGGAAAGAAAAGCGCGCCGCCAAGATCGGGCGCAGCGCAGACCGCGTGTTGTGCCTGTTCCCGATGGAACCGCCGATCTACGCGCGCCATGGCGTCGACGCGCGTTTCGTCGGCCATCCGCTCGCTGACAGTTTCGCGCTTGAGCCAAACCGCACCGCCGCGCGCACGCTGCTCGGCTTGTCGCCCGATGCGCCCGTGCTCGCGCTGTTGCCCGGCAGTCGGCTGAGCGAGATTGCGAAGCTCGGCGCGGACTTCCTCGCGGCCGCGCGATTGCTTGTCGAGCAGATTCCGGACTTGCTGGTGGTTGCGCCGATGGCCAATGCGCAATGTCGTGCCGCATTCACCACGCTGGCACGCGACCTGGGCTTCGAGATCCGAGATTCGGGACAACCTCCATCCGCGAAGCACGGCCGCATCGACTCCGAATCAGCCACGTCCTCGCCCGTGATCGTGATTCCATCCGACACCCTGATCCCGCGTTCCGAATCGCGGCCAATCTCTCACCTAGCCATGCTTGCCGCCGACGCGATCCTGCTCGCCTCGGGCACCGCCGCGCTCGAAGCCATGCTCGCGAAGCGGCCGATGGCCGTTGGCTATCGCGTCGCGCCATTGACCTACCGCATCGTGAAAGGCCTCGGCCTGCTCAAGGTTGAGCGCTATGCGCTGCCGAACATACTCGCCGGCTGCGACCTGGTCCCCGAACTGATGCAGGACGCGTGCACACCCCAGGCGCTTGCAGACGCGCTGCTACCCGCGTTGCGAGATCCCATCGATCCCGCTCTGCTCGCGGAGTATCGGCGTCTTCATCTCGAACTTCGTCACGATGCGAGCCGCAGCGCCGCAGCGGCGATCACTGATCTGATCGCAGTTCCATAACCAAAACCGGCGGCCTGGAGTGCGCCCGACCACGCCTGAAAACACCGCCCCCGGCATTGACGCAATCGGTACAACTGCGCAGGATGCGGCGGATGACGATGCCCGCATGACGATCAAAGCGCACCTCCGCCTGCACCGGACCACACTGCTGCGCGTGATCGCGTTCGTCGCGTTCCTGGCGTTGTTCGTGTTCGGCCCACTGGGCGAGAACACCACGCCGGAAAAGATCTTTGCCGCGACCCTCGTGCTGACCGCGCTGCTGGTGGTCCTGTTCGCCAGCGCGCGCAGTGCGTTCGCCCTGCTCGTCGTCGCGTTGTTCTTCGGCGCGGTCGAGACCGCTGCCAGGCTGAAGTTCATGTATCTGACGACGCCGCTGATGGCGCCGGATCTCGAGTATTTCAACATCGGCACGATCGATGTCATTACCCATTACCCCCTGTTGCTCGGTGTCAGCATCGCAACCGTGATCCTGATCCCACTGCTGCTGGGTTTTTCATTCTTCGGCGAACGCGCCGAACTGTGGCTCGCGCGCCCGCGCGCGTCGCGTATTGGCGTGCGTTGCCTGGGCACGCTTGCCGCGAGTTGCCTGGTCGTCGTCTGCCTGGTGCCGAGCGGGCCGTTCAACGCGGCGTTCAACAAGCCGATGTGGATCGCGGTCAACGACAAGAGCTTCATCACCGACTTCTTCACCTCGTTCAACGACACCGTCATCACGAAACCCGTCATTCCCGCAAATGTAGAGCGCAACATCAGGTGGAAACTCGATCGGCCATTGGTCGCACCCGCCACGCCGCCGGACGTTGTCACGGTGCTGGAGGAAAGCACGTTCGATCCGCACCTGTTGAAACTTTGTACGTTGCCGGTGTGCACGCGGCGCATGTTCCAGGCTGACAAGCTCACGCGCGCGCACGGACCGATGAGTGTGCACACGTTCGGCGGGGGCACTTGGACCAGCGAGTTCTCGTTTCTGACCGGTCTTGCCCATACGCTGTTCGGCAACGCCGGCCTGTATGCGCCATACAACCTGGCACCACGTGTGACGTTCACGCTGCCCAAGGCGTTCAAGAAGGCCGGCTACCGCGCGATCGCGGTATATCCGATGAGCGGCGACTTCCTCAACGCCCGCAACGCCTACGACTACTACGGCTTCGATGCGTTCTACGACGGTACCCAATACGGTCTTGGCTGGGAGAGCCACGACGCCGACCTGCTCAAGGTATTCGAGCGCATCTACACCGACGAAAAGCGCGCGCATCCGGACCAGCCGCTGTTCGTGTTCATGCTGACTCTGCACCAGCACGGCCCGCATATGGTTCCGCTCGCCCAACTCCCCGCACCGTACAACCTGCCGCTGTTCCCGGGCACGTTCAAGCCGAAGGCCCTCGATGACTGGATGAACCTCAATCTCGGCAATTACCTGCTGCGTTTGCAGGAATCGGATGCGATGCTCGCGGACCTGGAAACATTCCTGCTCGGTGGCGAGCGTCCAGCCGTATTGATGCACTTCGGTGACCATCAACCTTCATTCGATGGCGCGATCAACGAGATTCCGAAGGACGTGCCGAAGATCGCGCGGCATACCTCAAACTGGGTAACGTACTTCATGCTGAAGTCGAACTTCCGGGTCCGCCAGCACTTTGACTATCCAGTGATCGACATCGCGTTTCTGGGCTCGCTGCTGCTCGATGTGGCCGGCATTCCGAAGGACGACTTCTACCAGGCCAACACGCTGTTGCGCGAACGCTGCAATGGACGCTATCTCGACTGCAAGGACACCAAGATCGTGGCCTCGTACCACGATTACGTGTTTACCAAGCTCGACGATCTGCACGAATGAAGCCGACGCGCGGGCTTGACCCACAGCAATTCGTCGCGGGTGTCGACGAGGCCGGACGCGGCCCACTGGCCGGCCCAGTCGTCATCGCCGCGGTGATCCTCGATCCGTACCGGCCGATCGATGGCCTAGCCGATTCAAAAATCCTCAGCGAAGCTCGGCGCGATGCGCTGGCGCCGCGAATTCGCGCGAACGCGCTCGCGTTCTCGATCATCGCCGTCGACACTGGCGAGATCGAGCAACTGAACATCCTCGGCGCCACGCTGATCGGGATGACGCGGGCTCTGCTGGCGCTCACGATCGCCCCTACGCTGGCCCTGATCGACGGCAATCGTCTGCCAAAATCGCTGCCTTGTGCTGCGCGCGCAATTGTCGGCGGCGACGCCAGCGTAGCGGCGATCAGCGCCGCGTCCATCCTTGCCAAGACCACACGCGATCGCATCATGTGCGATCTTGACCCGATCCATCCGGGCTACGGCTTCGCGCGTCACAAGGGCTATGGAACGCCGGAACATCTGCACGCGCTGGCCACGCTTGGCCCATGCGCCATCCACCGACGCGGTTTCGCGCCGGTGCAGCGGCTGTTGCTCGCAGGCCTGTTCTGAAGCGCACCCAGCGCTGACCGGGCGGCCTCCTGCGTGCATTGCGCGCCAATCGTGCACGGTACACTGCAACGACAAATTTGTGTGACGCGTCCAACCCTGTGCACGCGCCAACCCCGGGAACATCATGGATAGATCTCGCAGACTCCTGCGCGCGCTCGTCGTGCTGATCGGCATCACCGTTTTCAGCATCGCCTTGTATAACCTGCTGGTCGCGGAGACCGACAGCGTCGATCGCGTGTTTTGCGGCTCGGTCGCACTGGCGTTGGTGATTTTCATCGTGGCCGCGTGCGGTCGCGTAGGGCTGGCCTTCCTGCTGGTCGGTGCGCTCGCGAGTTGTGTCCGCTACGCCGGGCTGCTCAAGCTCAATTACCTGCACGAACCGCTGATGGGCCCGGACCTGCAGTATTTCTTCAACACGACCACTCTCAAAGTCATCGCACACTATCCGGCGATGTGGCACAAATGCGCGGCCGCGTTGGTCGTCGGACTGCTGCTGGCCGCGCTGTTCTGGCGTCTGGAATCGCCGGGTTGGTGGCGCGCCCGCACGTTGTGGCGGCGCGTGGCGATCGCCCTGCTGGCGCTGACGCCACTCGCCGTGACCGCGTGGCCGCTCGGCCCGTTCCACGAGGTCTACGACGTCGGAACATGGGATTTCATCGCGCACGCGAAACTCAATCCGACCAGCGCGTTCCTGAGCTCGATCTCGCGCATGCGCGTGACGATTCCGGCCTA
>CAJDVY010000032.1_pt1 | contig 16746 bp, 15 predicted proteins | sample 7391441 | NCBI WGS metagenome assembly CAJDVY01 (sample SAMEA7055728, study PRJEB34461) | soil metagenome | biome: terrestrial ecosystem; feature: Peninsula; material: soil | place: Antarctica | collected 2016 | reverse complement strand
CCGCCAACTTCAAGTACTTGCGTGAGGCCGGCGCGACGGCGCGCTGGCTGCTGATCCAGGCCGCCGCTCGCGACTGGAATTTGCCGGCGGAAAAGCTGCGCACCGAATCGGGCCAGGTCATCGCGCCGGACGGCCGCAAGCTCACTTATGGTGCGCTGGCGCGCTCGGCCGCGTCGATCACGCCGCCGGACCAGCCGGTGGCGCTGAAGAATCCCGACCAATTCCACATTATCGGCAAGCCGACGCGTAGCGTCGATGCGCGCAATATCGTGATCGGCCGCAGCCATTTCGGCATCGACGAATACGCAGCCAACGCACTGGTCGTCGTGATCGCACGTTGTCCGCTGCTGGACGGTACCCTCGATACGTTCGATGACGGTGAGACGCGCAAGGTTGCCGGGGTCAAGGACGTGATCGCGCTGCCCGGCCCGAAACCGGACGAACCGTTCACCGGTCCGCTCGCAGCCGGCGTTGCCGTGCTCGCCGAAAGTACCTGGGCCGCGCTGCAAGGCCGCGAAAAACTGAAGTTGACCTGGAAGCCCGGGCCGTGGACGAAGGAATCGAGCGGCGCATTGGTCGGCGCAGCGCATTCCTTGCTCAACGGTGCCGCTGGCGCCGTGAGCGTGCGCAGCGACGGCGATTTCGCCGCGGCACGCAAGCAGGCACGGCAGACCATCGAAGCGCGCTACGAAATGCCGTTCCTTGCCCACGCCACGATGGAACCACCGGCAGCGCTGATCGAGATCAAGCAGGACAGCGCGCGTCTGGTCGCTTCGCTGCAGGACCCCAACGGTGCCTCGGAACTCATCGCACGATTGACCGGACTTGCGCGCAAGGACATCGAAATCCGTCTGGTGCGCGGCGGAGGCGGCTTTGGACGTCGCCTCGAAAATGACTATGTCGCCGAGGCTGTGATCATCGCCAAGGCTGCTGGCAAACCGGTGAAACTGATGTGGACGCGCGAGGACGACCTCGCCCACGACTTCTATCGCCCGTTCGGCGTACACGCGCTGACGGCAACGCTGGACCGCAAGAAACAACTGACCGGCTGGTCGCACCGCTGCGCCGCGACGCCGCGCAACTATCGCGATGCCGCGCTCAAGGGCAAACCGATCTACGTCGATTGCATGGAACCGGACGCGTTCCCCGCCGGTTTGGTCGCGAATCTCGACAAGAACTTTTACAGCCTCGCTTCGGGCATGCCACGCGGTCCATCACGTGCGCCGCTGGCGACGTTCCACGCGTTCGCGGTCGAGAGCTTTATCGATGAAATCGCGGTCGCGACGAAACTCGATGCAGTGAAGATACGCCTCGACCTGCTCGGCGAACCGCGCCAGATTCCACGCGCCGATGGCCCTGATTTCGATACCGGCCGCTTGGCCAACGTCCTCCAGATCTGCGCGGAAAAGATCGGCTGGGGCGCGCGCCGCAACGACGGCCACGGCATCGGCATTGCCTGCCAGTTCGTGGCCGGCGGCTATGCCGCGCACGCGTTCGAGGTGTCCGTCGAGGGTCGCGAGCTGCGCATCCATCGCGCGATCTGCGTCGTCGACATCGGCCGCATCATCAACCCGCTGAACGTCGAGGCGCAGATCATGGGCGGCACGCTCGACGGCCTGTCGACGGCGCTGCAACTGGCGATCACCGTGAAGGCGGGCCAGGTGCAGCAACGCAATTTTCCGGACTATCCCCTGCTGCGCATGGCGCAGGCACCGCACAGTGTCGAGGTGACCGTGGTCGACTCGACCGCGGACCCCGCTGATGCCGGTGACATCGGGGTGCCCGGCGCCGCGCCCGCACTCGCGAATGCGGTCTATGCGGCGACCACGGTGCGCGTGCGCAAGCTGCCGTTGATGCCGCAATTGATGCGGATGCTTTGAAGCTTGGAATGGGGAGGGGGGAATTGGAAAGGCGCTGTGACTGCACTCGTCAATTCCCAGGTAAAGCGACTTTGCCCCGCCTCAAATCGCGAACACGATCACTGCCGCGAACACGACGAGAACGACCAGGCTGATCCGGTCTGTCAGCGCAAACACAACCGGGTCGTCATGCATATCACCGCGCTGCGCGATCAACCAGACCCGGCTGATCCAGTACAGCAGCACGGGTGTCAGCACCCAGAGGAATTCGTGGTGCCGGTACAGCGCGGTGCTGGCCGTGCTGTTGATGTAGAACGCGAGCACCAGCACACTGAGATAGCCGCTGCTCGTGCCGAGCGACTGGATCAGTGCGAGATCGGAACTGCGATAACCGCGACCCGCGACCTTGCCGTCGTCACTTGCGCCGACGCGCTGCAGTTCGATGTAGCGCTTGACCATGGCCAGACTCAGGAACAGGAACATCGAGAACGCGAGCAGCCAGAACGACGCTTCGACCGGAATCGCAACTGCACCAGCGATGATCCTGAGCGTGTAGAGCACGGCCAAGGCGACCACATCCAGCATTGCGAGGCGTTTGAGAAACAAGGAATACGCCAGCGTGATCGCGGCGTAGGTGAGCACGATCAGCAGAAATTGCGGCGACAGCAGATAGGCGCATGCGAACGCGGCGAGCATCAGCAGCGGCGCCGCGATCAAACCCTGTCCAAGCGCCAACGTACCCGCCGCGAATGGACGCAGGCGCTTGCGTGGGTGGCGTCGATCCGCATCCAGATCGAATAAATCGTTGAACACGTAGGCACCCGAAGCACACAGGCTGAACGCGACGAATGCCGCACCGGCGCGTAACAAGGCGTCGGGCACCAGCACCAGATGTGCCGCCAGCAGCGGCACCAACACCAGCGCATTTTTCAGCCATTGATGCGGCCGCAGTGCGCCGATCAACGCGCGCCAGCCGCCGCCTTCGCGTTCGAACACGCGCTCGACCTCGCACTCGCGACGCACGCGACGCAGCAGGCCCGGCGTCGCGTTGACGACGATCGCACGGCGCGCGTGTCGCCACACATGCAGGTCGGTGGCCGCATTGCCGGCATAGTCGAAACCACGCTCGCCATAGCGTTCGCGCAGCGCGTCGCGCTTGCGGCGTCCACCAATATTGCGCGCGCCGTCGCTGCCGAGCACCTCTTCGAACCCGCCCACGTGCGCGGCGACCGCATCGGCCAGGGACTGATCCGATGCGGTGCACAGCACGCGGCGACGCGTAGCAGCTTCACCCCGCAGCCAGTCGAGCACGCGTTCGTCGTAAGGCAAGCGCGTCACATCGATCTGCACACGCGCAGCGATCTCGCGTTTCAGGCGCGCGCGGCCCCTGCCGAACCAGAGGATGAGACGGAACAGATACAGCGGATTGCGGCGCAGCAGCGCAAGCGCGGTTTCAATGGTCGCGTCGGAGCGGATCAGCGTTCCGTCGAGATCCACGCATAACGGCACCTCGTCATCGCGCATGCTTCCGATCCGTTCTGTTGCCCCGGTCGCGCGTCGCATGATGCAAAGCGCCAGCGCGCAGGATACCTGCGTTGCGCGGTGAACGGATTACTTCGGCGACGCCACCTGCGTCGTATCACGAAGCGGCGCCGGATGAAGTACGCACGCGGTCAGAGCGTCTGCGCACACTCGGGCTATTTCGAGGGATCGCAACCACCCGCCTCTGCGCGCTGCTGGGCGCGATGCTGGATCGCGTCCATATCGGCCAGGCCCACCCACTTGAGATATTTTCCGGCGATCTTGTCACCCGCCGATTGATCCGGTATGTAGGCTTTCGCGAAGCGTGTCTTGTGGCAGTCGAGTGGATTGCCGCGTTTCTCGATTTGAGCCCAGCGCGCCTTCGCTGCCTCGCGCGCATTCTTCGGCGCCTGCGGCAGGCTCGGCGCGCCGCTGCCGAGGCGGATCGAGCCATCCGGATTGAACAACTGTGGCGCCGGCTCCGCCGTACCGGCGCTGCCGAGACGCCCACTCATCGCGTCGCTGGGCTCGACCGTGTGCGACGGTGGCGGCGTGCTCACCACCTTCGGCGGCGCGATCGCGATCCGGCTCGGGCGCTTGACGAAGGCCGGCGGCTCCGGCTCGGGCGGTGGTGGGGGCAGCAGTACCGGGTTGAGCAAGATCACCTGCACCACCTGGTTCGCATGCGGCGGTGCCGGCCGGGTGCGCAGCGAGCGCATGCCCGTCGCGAAACCGACCAGTTCCAGCACGGTAATCAAAAGCGCGAACAGAAGGCCGAGTCCCCACTTGCGCCGATCTCGTGGCGGGTCGACCCAGCGCAGGCTGCGCTGCCACGGCAGGTGATCCGTTTCGAAGTCCAGCGCAGCGGCATCCAGCAGCGACGCCCACGTCTCCGATTCCCGTCCGGGCGGCATCGACGACGGCAGGGAATGGGGTGGCGGCATCAAGGCTCGTCGGTGATGGGCACAACGCGGCAGGATAGTGACTACGTGCTAAAGCGCCGTTAAATCGTACGCTTCCAACACATGCGGGGCAGTCGTTCCAACGATCTATCCGTTGCAGGAGAGCCAGCCAGAGGCGCTGCTGCCTATTGACCGTAGACCGCCAAAAGGGCAACGCTAGGCGGGTCGACGCGTCGGCCGCACATCGCTGACGCGCGGCACCGCCATGACCGTCCCTGTGACGTGACGCTCCTTTGGCCGCATCCAGCCGCGAGGACGAGCATGACGGCCTCACCCACTTGCACTGCTGGGAGGCCCACGTCATGTCGTATACCACTGATGGCATCCGCAACATCGCACTCGCAGGTCATGCGGGCGCCGGCAAAACCACGTTGTTCGAAGCCCTGCTGCATGCCGGCGGCGCGATCCAGACGGCAGGCTCGATCGAGCGCGGCACGACCGTGTCCGACCACGACCCGATGGAAAAGGAACGTGGCCATTCGATGGGCGCCGCCATCGCGTCGATCGACGTAGGCGACGTTCATGTCAATCTCATTGATACGCCCGGATACGCAGATTTCCGCGGACCGGCCATTTCCGCGCTCACCGCGGTGGAAACCTGCGCCATCGTCGTCGATGCAGTGACCGGCATCGCGCACACGACACGGCGCCTGATGGAGCGCGCCAAACTGCGCAATCTGTGCCGCATCCTGATCGTCAACAAGATCGATCATGAAGGCGTCGACCTCGAAGGCATCACCGAATCACTGCGCGACGAATTCGGCAGCGAATGCCTGCCGATCAACCTGCCTGCACAAGGCCGCGAGGGTATCGTTGACTGCTTTTTCGAACCCGGTGGCGCCACCGATTTTTCATCGGCCGCCGCCGCGCACCAGCACATCATCGACCAGATCGTCGAAATCAACGAGACCTTCATGGGGCGCTACCTGGACGAGGGCGAAGCAGGCCTGTCCGGACAGGAACTCCACGACGCGTTCGAGCAGTGCCTGCGCGAAGGCCATCTGGTGCCGATCTTCTTCGTATCAGCGCGCAGTGGCGCCGGTGTGAAGGAATTGCTCGCTCTCGCCTCCCGGCTCCTGCCCAACCCGCGCGAAGGCAATGCGCCCCCGTTCACCAAAGGCAGCGGCGCGAGTGCGAAACCCCTGCTTGCCGAAGCGGATCCGGAGCAGCACGTGATCGCGGATGTATTCAAGATCGTCAATGACCCGTTCGTCGGCAAGCTGGCGATCTTCCGCGTCCACCAAGGCACCGTGCGCAAGGACACCCAGTTGTTCATCGACGACGGCAAAAAGGCATTCAAGATCGGCCATCTGTTCAAGCTCAAGGGCAAGGAACACCTCGAGATCGAACAGGCAATCCCCGGCGATATCGCCGCGGTTGCGAAGGTCGAGGAGATCCATTTCGACGCGGTCCTGCACGATTCGCACGACGAGGACCAGATCCGCCTGAAACCAATCGATTTTCCGCTGCCGATGTTCGGCCTCGCGGTCGAGCCGGCGCACAAGGGCCAGGAACAGAAACTCAGCGCGGCGCTCGGGCGGCTCGCCGAGGAAGACCCGTGCTTCCGCATCGAACACAACAAGGAACTCAACGAGACCGTCATCCGCGGCTTGTCCGACCTGCATCTGAAGTTGATGCTCGAACGCATGCGCCAGCGTTACGGCGTCGAGGTGACGTCGCGACCGCCACGCATCGCGTACCGCGAGACGATCGGCGCGATGGCAGAAGGCCATTACCGGCACAAGAAACAGACCGGCGGTGCAGGTCAGTTCGGCGAGGCGGCTTCGAGTTCACCGACGAGGTCAAGGGCGGCACGATTCCGGGTCAGTTCATCCCGGCGATCGAGAAAGGCGTGCGCCAGGTGCTCGAACATGGAGCGATCGCCGGCTATCAATTGCAGGATGTGCGCGTGGTCGTCTGTGACGGCAAATACCACCCGGTCGACTCGAAGGAAATCGCGTTCGTCAGCGCCGGCAAGAAAGCATTTCTCGATGCGATCACCAAGGCGCGCCCGCAGGTACTGGAGCCGATCGTCAACCTCGATGTCACCGTATCGAACGCGCACATGGGCGACGTCACCGGCGGACTCGCCGGCAAACGCGCGCGCATCCATGGCACCGATTCACTGCGCGGCGGCGAGATCATCATCAAGGCGCAGGTGCCGCTCGCCGAAGTCGTCGACTACCAGACCGAACTCAAGGCCATGACCGGCGGCCAAGGCCGCTATGCGATCGAGTTCAGCCACTACGAACCGGTACCGGCGAGCGTTCAGAGGCAACTGACCGAGGCCTACAAACCGCGCGTCGAGGAGGACTAGGAACGCGTCATCCACAACAGCCCAATGATCGCAGGGCCATCCCGCCCGACCCTGCTTGGGTGAGAGACGGCATCAAAAGCAGCGACTGCTACCCTACTGCACAGTCACGCGGGTGGCGACCGTCGTGTCGTTATCCTGACCGAAGCCCTTGAACGTGTTGCGGCGCGTCCGTGTTACTGCGATCAGGCGCGAGCCGACATGCTGGAAACGCGTCGACACATTGCTCTCGGTGCTGAAGCTGATCAGGAATTTGCGACCCTCGTAGCGCTGGACGCGTTCGGCGGCCAACGGCGTGCCATCGGCGTCGAGCCATATCTTCATGCTGCCTTCGTAATGCTTGAGCGAGTCACGGTCCTTCGACGAGACGCGCATCGGCAAGTCCAGCACGATCAAGCGCGCGGGCTTGCCCTCGAATGTGTCGGCACGGTCCTCCTTCAGCGTCGCGCCATCGATCTTGCGCAGCAAGGTTGGTGCGAATCCCACCAGATCATTGATATCGGCCGGGGTCGCTTCCTGGAGCACGTCGTTGATCGGCGAGGAAAGATCCGGATTGGCGGCCTTCGCCGCCGCTTCGCGTGTCGCCTGTTCCAGCAGCTTCGGTGCAAACGCCAGTTCAAGACCCTGTGCGTCCGCACGGACGGAGACGGTCGCGCTTGCGCCCGCCTTCGGCGACGTTCTGTCGCCGTCCTTCGAACTGCGTTTCACGTCGACTTCGGCGTGAATCGCGTCACGCCCCTGCAGCGAGCCCAAGGTCGCACGCAAATCCGTGAGTGGGTCGGCGTGCGCACTCGCAAGGACGCCGAGGAAACCAAGAGCAGGAAGAACGTATATTTTTAACATATGTGTCGATAGCGCCAAGAGAACGGCGATTATTCCATGCGCGAGACCACGACGATCGCCACCACCGTATCCGCGGTCAGCGCGCGCTCAGCCTGGCTCGCCGACGCCAGGCGACGCGATCGGTGGCTTGCGCGCACCGGGGCGATACGAGCCGATGAAGATACCGAGCAGCGACAGAGCGACGCCGATCCAGTCGGTGGTGCGGGTCGGGCGCGCAAACAGGATCACGTCGAACACAAACGACAACGCCGGCTGCAACAGCAGCAACAGGCCGATCGTCGACGCCGGCAGCTGCGGCATCGCGCGAGTCAGGAGCACCCAGCCAAACACCTGGCCGAAGAACCCGAGTGCGACCAGCGCGGCGATGCTCTGGTTGTCCGGGATCACGAAACTCTCGCCCTGGATCAGTGCGGCGATGCCGAGCACGAGGGCGCTCATCAGCGAACTCACGCACAGCAGTTGCGCTGGCGCCAGGTGCACATGACCGCTGCGCTGCGCATGGCGCGTCGCCAGCATGTAGATCGCGTAGGCGAAGCCGGTGACGATGCCGAGCACGACGCCGAGCTGGTATTGCGCGCCCACCGCGGACCAGTCGAGGCCGACCAGCAGATACAGACCGAGGAATGCGAGCGCGATGCCGCCGAGGAACATCCAGCCAAGCCGTTCGCGATACAGCGCGTAGCCCGCCAGCGCCATCAGGAACACCTGGAAATTACCGAGCAATGTCGCGACACCCGGCCCGACATAATGGATGCTGCGATGCCAGATCATCAGATCCACCGCGAATGCAAGCGCAGGAATCGCCAGCCACGCGATGTCGGACAGGCGCACGCGACGCCACTGCCCGAGCGCGATCAGTCCGACCAGCAGCATCACGCCACCGAACGCCATGCGGTAGAACGCGGACATCGTCGGCCCGACATGCGCAACTTCGACGAACAGGCTCGTCGTGCTGATCGCTGCAGCGCCAACGATCATCTGCACCAGTGCCGCGCGCGGCAGCGGCGCATCGGCCACGCGCATCAACCGACCTTGTCCGTACCCGGCAATGCATGCGTCTCGGCAGCGGATGCATCCAGCCACTCGCGCATCGCCGGCAACGCGAACAGCGCATCGACATAGGCGCGCGCGTCGGCGTCGAGCGCAATGCCGTAGGTGACGAAACGCGAGGCCACGGGTGCGTACATCGCGTCGGCAATCGAGAACGCACCAAACAGGAAGTCGCCGCTCGCGCCAAACCGCGCCCGACAATCACGCCAGAGGTCGCATACGCGAGCGATGTCGCGTTGTGCGGCCGCGTCGGCCACGAAGCCGGTCGCGCGTCGACGGCAGTTCATCGGCAAGCCGCCACGCAAGGCCTGGAACCCGGAATGCATCTCCGCACTGACCGAGCGTGCGGTGGCGCGCGCGGCGCTATCGACAGGCCAACCGGCGCCGCCCAAGAAGGTTTCGTTGACGTATTCGCAGATCGCGAGCGAATCCCACACCGAAAGATCGCCGTGCTGCAGCGCCGGAACGCGTCGGCTCGGCGACCATCGCGCGACGCCAGCAGCAAATTCCGGCGTATCCAGCGGCAGGCACGCCTCATCGAACGTTACTCCGTGGTGACGCAGCAACAGCCACGGCCGCAGCGACCACGACGAATAATTGCGGGTACCAATTACCAACAAGGGTCGCGCAGTCATCTCATTTTCCTGCATCACGATTCAGTAGAAGGGAAGTGCAGGCGATCACGTGGCAGAACCGATCTCGTCGCTCACACCGGCACGGCATCCAGTATCGAGTCGTCATCGTCCGCAAGTGGCGTGCGCAAAGCGGCGTCGACTTCGCCCGCGATGCGTCGCGCGCACTCGATATCCTCATCGGCGACCATCACCGTGACCAAGTTTCCCACCGGCAGTTCGCCCGACGCACCGGTCAGGTACTCGCCGCTGATGAACGCGATGATGTCTTCGCTCGCGAGCGCGTTCTTGACCAGATTCGCATCGATGATGTTTTCAGCCCGGTAGATGATTTTCACTGCGTTCTTCCCGCCATCGCTGCGTGGCGGTGGCCGCCACAACCCAACATAACTACAGTGTGAGCATCTGTTTCCCGGCGGCGCGTTTGCGCCAAGGCGCGCCGGTACCTCGATATCATGCGCCGGATCGGCGTATCTTCGCACGCGGCGGCCCCCTGACCGTCGCATGTTTTACGTCCACCGGAATTTTTGAGACTCGCATGACCCTGCCGCGCAGCGACGAGACGCTTGCCGAACGCATCCAAACCTGCATGCTGGAATTACTCGCCGAACGTGGGCCCGGCCGCAGCATCTGCCCCAGCGAGGTGGCGCGCAGGCTCGCGCTGCGCATCGACCATCCGTGGCAGGATCTGATGCGCCCGGTGCGCACCATGGCCGCAAAAATGGTCGAATCCGGGGTGATCGAAGCGATCCAGGATGGCGCGCTCGTCGACATCCGCGAGGTCCGCGGCCCAATTCGCCTGCGCCTGCGCCGGCTAGGCCAACGTATCGCCCGATCCGGCTGAGTACCGAACGCGAGACGGGTTGGCAGCCGCTGTTCCTGCCGGAGCGCCCTGCCGCTACACTCGTCGACCTTATTTCTTCGCGGACGCCGCGTTGCCGCGGCGATGATGCATGACCGACGCCGTCGTCCCCTCTCCCGCTATCGCCAACCCCGCCAGCGCGGGCAACTTCATCCGCCAGATCGTCGTCAACGACGCTAGCAGCGGCAAGCATGACGGTCGCGTCGCGACGCGCTTCCCGCCGGAGCCCAATGGCTACCTGCACCTGGGCCATGCGAAGGCGATCTGCCTGAACTTCGGCATCGCGCGCGATTTCTCCGGCACCTGTGCGCTGCGCTTCGATGACACCAACCCGGCCAGGGAAGATGTGGAATACGTCGAGGCGATCAAGAACGACGTGCGCTGGCTCGGCTTCGAGTGGAATGAGCTGCGCCACACCTCCGACTACTTCGAGACGCTGTACCTGTGCGCCGAGAAGCTCGTTCAGCAGGGTAACGCGTTCGTCTGTGACCTCTCTGCGGATGAAGTCCGCGCCTATCGCGGCACGTTGACCGAACCGGGGCGCAACTCACCGCATCGCGAGCGCAGCGTCGAGGAGAACCTCGACCTGTTCCGGCGCATGCGCGAGGGCGAGTTCGCAGACGGCGCACGTACGCTGCGCGCGAAGATCGACATGGCATCGGGCAATATCAACTTGCGCGATCCGGCGATCTACCGCATCCGCAAGCTCGAGCACCAGAACACCGGCGACGCCTGGTGCATCTATCCGATGTACGACTACGCCCATGCATTGTCTGATTCAGTCGAGGGCATTACCCACTCGCTGTGCACGCTTGAGTTCGAGGATCACCGTCCGCTGTATGACTGGTGCCTCGACCAGCTCGACCTGGAAACCGATCTGTCGCTGACCGAGCCACTGCGCAAGGCCGGCCTGCGCTGCGTGCCGAGCCGCCCGCAGCAGATCGAGTTCGCACGTGGGAACCTTGACTACACGGTCATGAGCAAGCGCAAGCTGATGGCGCTGGTCAACGATCGCCTGGTCGATGGCTGGGACGATCCACGCATGCCGACCCTCGCCGGTGCGCGTCGACGCGGCTTTCCGCCGGCCGCGATCCGCGCGTTCTGGGATCGCGTCGGCGTGACCAAGCAGAACTCGGTGATCGCCTACAGCGTGCTCGAGGCGTGCGTGCGCGAGGATCTCGATGCGGGTGCACCGCGGCGCATGGCGGTACTCGATCCGATCAAACTGATCATCACCAATCTCGATGCCGCGCACGAGGAAATTCTCAGCTTCGCCAATCATCCGAAGAACGCAGAACTCGGTACGCGCGACGTGCCGTTCTCGCGCGAACTCTGGATCGAGCGCGAGGACTTCGCCGAAGTGCCGCCCAAGGGTTTTCATCGCCTGGTTCCCGGCGGCGAAGTGCGCCTGCGTGGTGTCGGCATCATCCGCTGCAACGAACTCATCAAGGATGCTGACGGCGGTGTCGCCGAGCTGCATTGCACGCTCGATCCGGAAACCCGCCACGGCCTGCCGGGTGCTGATCGCAAGGTCAAGGGCACGATCCACTGGGTCAGCGCGCACCATGTTGTCGCAGCCGAGGTACGCCTTTACGATCGTTTGTTCAATGTCGCCAATCCGGACGATGACAGCGACGGCAAGACCTACGCCGACCACCTGAATCCGCACTCCAAGCGCGTCGTCCACGCGTGGCTGGAACCGGCTCTCGCCGATACTGCGCCCGCGGAACACGTGCAGTTCGAGCGGCTCGGCTATTTCGTCGCCGACCGCCACGACCACACGCGTGACAAGCCGGTATTCAACCGCACCGTAACCCTGCGCGATTCCTTCGTGGCAGCGGCGAAATGACGAAGTCCATGCTTGATCGGAGGCCGCAAATAAGATTGCATGGCGCTTTGCAAAGGCATTTCTATGCGAACGATTTCAAGCGCCCTTCTCGTCCTACTGACCCTACTTGCGCCGTTGGCGCTCGCTGGTGCGCAAACCGTCTACAAATCGATCGGCGCGAACGGTGCGCCGGTGTACAGCGATCATCCGCCGAAAGACGGGAAGATCTCGAAAATCATTGTATTTGCCGACCTTCCAGGCAGCTCGATCTCGTCGTCGCCGATCGCGCAGTCAAGTGCATCGCCGCGATCTGCTGATCCCCCAGCCAGCGCAGCCTACGGCACCAGCGTCGTCCTCTATACGACGTCTTGGTGCGGCTATTGCAAGGGCGCGAAAGCCTACCTGTCCAAACGGAAAATCGCGTTCCGGGAGGTAGACATCGAGACGCCCTATGGCCGTTCCGTATTCGCTCAGGCCGGCGGCAAGAGTGGTGTTCCCTTGCTGGTCGCCAGCGGCAAACGTCTGAGTGGATTCTCGGCCACCGGCTACGATGCGTTTTTTGGGAAGCGTTGAGTGCTCAGCCGGCTGCCGCGACTCGTCACGCAGGCCGCACATCGTGGCGATCGCGGACCGTTGCGCGCGCTACGCAGCCGTGAACACGAGACTGCAGCAGGTTACTGCACCCTCGGCCTTCTGCAGCTCGGATACATCCACTGCGGTCACGTCGTAACCCGCGTCGAGCAGGCGCTGGCGCGTGCGCGGGAAGCACGCAGGCATCACCAGCGCAGCGCCAATGCGCAGCACATTGGCCGCGTGTTCTTCAGCCGTATCGACCTCAATGATGCGGTAGTGCTCGAAGCGGGCACGCTCGACCCACGCCGGCTGCAGCAGCACCGTTTCGTTATCGAGCGCGGTCACCGCTGACTTCAAGTGCAGGCAACCGTGGGTTGGCATGCCGATCACCGTGTAGCCGAACTCATTCAGGATCGCGCGCAGCTGCGCGATGCCGGTCGCATTGCTGCGTGCGGATTCGCCGACATACACGCTGCGACCGATGCACAGCACATCGCCGCCATCAAGGGTGCCCGGAGCCTCGATCGCGCGCAGCGGCCGATAGCGCCGCAGTACCTCGGCGATCGATGCGCCTTCGTCGCGCCTCGATGGTGCGCCAGGCCGGGTCATCACCGCCACCTCGTCGAGCACGACCGCGACGTCCTCGACAAACACCGAGTCGGGCATGTCCAATTGCGTGTCCAACACGCGGACCTCGCACCCAAGCGTGGTCAGCACGCGTTGATATTCGTGATGCTGCGCGAGCGCGCGCTCGACATCGATCGGCTCACGTTCGACGAAGGAAAGTTCGCAGGCGGCAAGACGTGGGCTCACTTCACGGGTAATTGCAATCAGCATGACAATCTCGTTGCTCACGCGACAGCATGGCCGCAGAAGCGCGATTGTCGCGCACCCCATGACGTATGCGCATCACCAATGCGCCGCACAGACCATGTCGCGCGCCAGCATTCGCGGGCTCATCACGCTCGGTGACGACTGGGCGCAATCGCAGGTCGGAAACCGCGCGGCACTTCGCTCCATTCACGTTGGCGAGTCGCGCCTGGCCGCGCTCCTACGGTATCGATGCCTGCTGCGCTGTGGTTCTCCGACACTTCGGAAGCCACGCTCGAAACACGAGCCACACCATTCCGCACTCGCTGCACCGCTGAACGGGTCAATGATCCCTCGCGACATTGAAATGCGTATGTGAGGTCACTGACACGAACGACAGACGATCGTCGTCGCATCGAATCGCCGTGTGGCGACCTACCCGAGGGATAGAACATGAAACTTTCTCAAGTACCAGCTCGCGTCGCGCTGGCAATCGCCGCGCTCGCCGGAGTCACTAGCATGCCGGCGCTGGCCGCATCGGCCGACGGCACCATCGATACCACGTTCGGCACCAATGGACGCACCGTACTCGGCTTCGACGCGCTGCTTAATGCCCCGATCGATGTCGTTCTCGATACCGTGGTTGACGGCTTTGGACGCATCTATCTGGTTGGCGTGGTCAATACGTTCAACGGGCAGCGCATCGGCATCGCTCGCCTTAAAAAGAACGGTCAACTGGATACAAACTACGGCCCCAATGATGTGGGTCTGGTCGTTGCTCCCACGCAGGCCGGCTTCACGTTGACCGGCGTCAGCGCAGCGGTGAGCGCGAACGGTCAATTGCTGGTCGGCGGCACCGTAACGGTCGCCGGCAACGACGACTTTGCGGTCTGCCGTTTTGATATCGATGGTTCGCTGGATGCGTTTCCAAACGGATCGACGTGCGTCAGTGTCGGTTTCGATCTCGGTGGCAGCAATGACGATGTGCTGCGCGATATCGTGGTGCAGGCCGACGGAAAGATCGTCATGGCAGGCAGCGCAGCGGCCGGTGCAACAAGTAATCTGGCCGCATTCGCGCGTCTGAACACCAGCGGCAACCTCGATACGACATTCAACGGCAACGGCAAGCTGAGCTTCGAGGGCAACTTCGGCTACGACGACTTCAAGATCAATGCAGTCAAGATGACCACGAATGGCAAAATCGTGGCGGTGGGTGAAGGCCGAACGTTCGGCGATACTTTCAGTAAGCCTGCCATTGTCCGTGTGCTCGCAAATGGCACCCCCGACTCTACATTCGGGCTCCTCGGCGTGTCCCCCGTTGTCCTCAGTGGCAATCGCGACGCGCGCCTGCGCGATCTCGCGCTGATTCCAGGCAGCACCGCTGAGGTTGACCAGAAGATCGTTGCTGCGGGCGAAGTGGAGACGTCAGCCGGCAGCGGTGTCTACGACGGTCTGCTCGCACAGCAGCCAATATTCGGCGGACCTGATAGCACCTTCGGAAATTTTGGCCTCGTTATCGACAGCACCGGTGCCGCGTTGACATTCAACGCGATGCAACGTGAAGACAACGGCAATCTGACGGTCGTTGGCACGATTCGCGCGAACACGAATCCGTCGACGGACCTCGACTACTACATTTCGCGCTATCGCTCGGACGGCACGCGCGACAGCGCCATCTTCAATCCGGGATTCGGGTACAAGACCGTCGATTTCATGAAGCCAGGTGGCAACGACCTCGCCAACGCGGTCGCATTCCAGAGCGATCGCATCATCATCGCTGGCGCGTCCCTGATTTCGACCTCACCCGTGATCAATTTCGATTTCTCGGCCGTCGCATTGCTGCGTGATCGCATCTTCGCCAACGGCTTCGACTGACCGATCATGCCGGGATGCCGCTGGTTTGTCGGCATCTCTGGCGTTGACGGCTGGGTCGGCATGGTGGTTCAAAAGCTTCTCGACGACCGAAACATCGCGGTGGGCGCCGATATCGAGACCTTCATGTCATGTGGTTGGCGGCGCGTGGGCTCGCTAGCGCTGCGATCGCCCGATGCTACCGACCCCGGCCACAACGCGCAGGACGTGGGCCGGCGGTGCGCTCGCTGCACCGGTGCGCGGTAGCGATGATCCCTGGTGATGCCGGACTGCGTATGTGAGTGCACTGATGTGAAGAAGGCAACAACTTCTTCGCAACCTGTCGCTATGTGGCGGCCAACCTGAGGATCCACCCATGAATCATTTCCAATTGTCCGCGCGTATCGCGATGGCGCTTACGGCGTTTGCCGGCGTTTGCAGCATGTCGGCACAGGCTGCCCCTGCCGACGGCACCCTCGACACCACATTCGGCACCAATGGTCGCACCATCGTGGCCTTCGACACGCTGCCTGCTGCGCCAATCGACATCGTTCTCGATACCGTCGTTGACAAGTTCGGCCGCATCTATCTGGTCGGCGTGGTCAACACCACGAACGGCCAGCGCATCGGCATTGCGCGCCTGCGCAAAAACGGCACGCTCGATACCAACTACGGCCCCAATGATGTCGGGCTCGTGGTTGCACCCGAACAACTTGGCTTCACCTTGACCGGAGCCAGCGCGGCGCTCGACGCCAATGGCGAGTTGCTCGTCGGCGGTACCGTGACCGTCGCTGGCAACGCTGACTTTGCAGTGTGTCGTTTCGACATCGATGGTTCTTTGGACGCGTTTCCGAATGGGTTCCAGTGCGTGAGCGTCGGCTTCGACCGCGGTGGCAGCAATGAAGATGTGCTGCGCGATATCGCCGTGCAAAACGATGGCAAGATCGTCATGGCTGGCAGCGCGGTGATCAATAACGTCGCCAAGAATGCCGCTTTCGCACGTATTGACACCAATGGCAATCTCGACCCCTCGTTCAACGGAAGCGGCAAGTTGAACTTCACAGGTAGCTTTGGCTATGACGATTTCAGGATCCATGCAATAAAAATCGCGACGAATGGCAAGATTGTCGGCGTCGGTGAAGGGCGGGATTTCGCAAATCAGTTCAGCCAAGGCGTGGTGGTCCGCGTACTGGCCAACGGAACGCTGGACGACACGTTCCCACTCCACGGCGTATCACCCGTTTTCCTCAGCGGCGATCGCGATGCACGCCTACGTGACTTCGCGCTGATTCCCGGCAGCGGCCCGCAGGTTGAACAGAACATTATCGCCGTCGGCGAAGTGGAGACGTCAGCCGGTAGCGGAATCTACGACGGCCTGCTGGCACAGCAGAGTGCGATCGGAAGTCCCGTCAACAGCTTCGGTACAAACGGCTTCGTGATCGACAGCCTTGGTTCCGCACTGACTTTCAACGCGATGCAACGCGAAGACAACGGCAACATCACGATCGTTGGCACGATCCGCGCGAACTCGAACCCAGCGACAAACCTCGATTACCTGATCACGCGCTATCTGCCGGACGGCACGCGCGACAGCGCCAACTTCAATCCGGGATTCGGTTACAAGACCGTCGATTTCATGCA
>CAJDVY010000019.1_pt1 | contig 17291 bp, 16 predicted proteins | sample 7391441 | NCBI WGS metagenome assembly CAJDVY01 (sample SAMEA7055728, study PRJEB34461) | soil metagenome | biome: terrestrial ecosystem; feature: Peninsula; material: soil | place: Antarctica | collected 2016 | reverse complement strand
GCCAGCCGCGAGTGCGATGATCACGGCGACGGTAAACAGGCCGCAATGGCGGATTGACGGATTTCGCATCGTCGACCATTCTGCCAGTCATTGCCGCCTGGATGTCCCCTGTGCGAAAGCTGCGCATTCTTGTTGCCGATGACAATCCGCTCAGCCTGCGCTTCCTCGCCGAAGCGCTTGCTGGCCTCGGTCATGAAATCGTCGAGGCCGAAGACGGTAGCGTGGCGCTTGATCACGCCACCGCGACGGCGTGCGACGTGCTGCTGCTCGATGCGCGTATGCCGGGGTTCGGTGGTGCAGACGTACTGGCAAGAACGCGTACCCCGTCGGCGGCGTCGCAACACGCGATCGCGCTGGCGACTACGGCGGACAACGATCCTGCAACCCACGCAGCCTTGCGCAGCGCGGGCTTCGCCGATGTGCTGGTCAAGCCACTCGGTGTGGAGACGCTACGCGCGGCGTTGGCCCGGCACATGTCCGAGCTGGCGCAGACGGATGAAGCGCTCGACGACGCGCAGGCATTGGCTGCCGTAGGCGGCGATGCCGGCATCGTGACCGCTTTGCGCGGGCTGTTTGCCAGCGAGCTCGAAGCATTGCCGAACGAACTTGCGGCCTTCGCCCAATGCGAGAACGCGAGCGCGTTGCGCGATCGGTTGCACCGTCTCGACGCCTCGGCAGGCTTCTGTGGCGTCCCTGCATTGGTAAAGGCTACTGCCGCGCTGCGCGACGCCCTCGAAGAGCCGGGATGGCCGCACACCGCAGTCTCGCGATTCCTGGCGGTTTGTGCGCGCGCTCGCGCGCAACTAGGTTGCTGAGCGTTACACGGGATTGCGGGACGGCGCGGCTCGCCCGCCCTCGTCTACGCCCCGCGCAACCTGGGTATCCAAGCCGTTGGGGCGCGCTGACAACGCCCATGCATTGAGTTCGCCGCCCAGCAGATGTCGAATCACCACGCGCACCAGGCGGCGCAATTGCACCAGTTCATCAACAGTCGGGCATTCGTCCTGGTCGAGCGCGAGCAAGGCAGCACCACTCAAACGTGGCCACCGCGTGCCGTCGCGCCATTCGCTCGCGCCTGAGTCGGGGTCGTAGAAATAGTCGACGTCCACCTCGATCGCATCACCGCGCACGGTTTGGTCGAGTGCCAGTGCATAGCCGATGTCAGCGAGGAAGTCACGCTCGAAGCGACGCAAGGTCCACGCCATGTTCGCGTCATCGGCGAGACGCGCCAGACATTGCGCATACGCCGCGAACGCATGCGTCGGCGCATCGCTGCGGGCGCCGAGGCGCAGCACGAGTTCGTTGACGTACATCGCCGCCAGCAGCGCGTCGCCGGAGAGCCGGAGCGGCGTACTCGCCACTTCCGCACCGGTCAGCGTACCCAGCTCACCGCGCGCGACCCAACTGAGCAGCAAGGGCTGCAACGGTTGCAGCACCCCGCGTGGCAATCGACTGCGTTCACGCCGCACCCCGCGCGCGACCAATCCCACCCGACCGTGATCGCGCGCGAAAGCCTCGATCAGCAAGGACGTTTCCCGATACGGCCGCGCATGCAGAATGAAGGCCGGTTGCTGATCGATGCGCATAGGGCTGGGAATCGGGAATCGGCAGGAGGTGAAAGCCGGCAGGCGCGCTGAGTTGCTGTTGCGATTTCCTATTTCCGACTACTTCACTCCGAATAGCCAAATTGCCGCAACGCTGCGGCGTCGTCACTCCATGATTCGCGTACGCGCACCCACAGCTCAAGGAAAATGTGGCGTCCGAACAGACGCTCCATGGAATGCCTCGCAGCACTACCGATTTTCTTGAGCTGCGTGCCGCCGGTGCCGATCACGATCGCCTTCTGACCGTCGCGTTCGACCCAGATAACCGCGCCGATGCGGGTGATGTCGCTGGCGTCCTCGAAGCAGCTGCAGCATCAATTGTTCGCGGATCATCTCCGCAGCGAGAAAGCGCTCACTACGATCGGTGAACTCATCTTCCCCATGCATCGCCGGCGCTTCGGGCAGGCGCGCGACCAGATCATCCAGCAACGCCGACACGCCATCGCCACGCCGTGCCGCGATGAAATGCACGCCGGCATAGTGGCGCTCGCGAGTGAGTTCACCGGCAAGCGGCAGCAGCGCTTTTTTGTCGATAATGCGGTCGACCTTGTTGATCGCGAGCAGGCATGGCGCCGGTTGTGCCGCAATCAATTTCCAGACGTCCTCATCCTCATCGCGCCAGCGTCCATCGATCACATGCACGAGCACGTCAGCTTCATCAGGCACCTGGCGAGCAACCCGATTGAGTTGGCGATTGAGTGCGCGCTTGCCGCCCTGATGCAGACCCGGCGTGTCGATGAACACGACCTGTGCATCGGGACGGGTGACGATACCGACGATCCGATGTCGAGTCGTCTGCGGCTTCGGTGTGACGATACTGAGCTTGGCGCCGAGGAACGCATTGAGCAAGGTGGACGGCTGGAGCCACTGCCATGCGCGGAAATATCGAGGTCTTCGATGCGGCAGCATACGTCGAAAATCCGCGCATGTTCCTCACCGCTGGACTGGGTCAATTCATAAACCGGCAACGGCCGGCTGCGCGCCTGCAACCATTCCTGCAGCAGCGTCTTCGCATCTTTCGGCGTACCTGCACCGGCAGTGACACGCTCGGCGAACAGGCCACGCACGATATCGCGACAGACCGCCCAACCTGCGTCGGCGTAGATCGCCGCAATCAATGCCTCGAATGCATCGGCGAGGATCGAATCGCGACGAAAGCCGCCGCTCTTGAGCTCGCCAGGGCCCAGATGGAGACGATCACCGATTTCCGCGGCGCGCGCGATTTCCGCGAGCGATGTGCCGTTGACAAGGGCTGCGCGCAGGCGGGTCATCGCGCCCTCGTCGGCGCGCGGATGGCTTTCGTAGACGAGTTCGGCAACGAACAGGTTGAGCAATGCGTCGCCGAGGAATTCCAGGCGTTCGTTATTGGCATGCCCGACGCTGCGATGGGTCAGCGCCCGGTCGAGCAGCTGCGCATCGCCAAAACGGTGACCGAGTATCGTGTTATTCACTGCCCGCTTTGGTCAGGCTGACTGATTTATCGAACTTGCCTATCAAGTCGATGTTGTACATGAAAGGAACGCGCTTTTCGTACGCAACGCGCAGAGTCGCGGCGCCATTTTCCTTCTTCAGCATGATTGCGGTCGGCGGCACGCTGGCGTCATCGACATATTGCGTGTCGAATTTGAGGCTCAAATCACGGCGAATTTCATCCAGCGACTTGCTGGCCGCGCCCGGCTCATTGCGGACCATCTCCATTGATTTCACCACGCCTGAGTATTCGACATACATCGGGATGAGGCGCATCGCCATGTAGGCAAAAAAGCCCAAAACACAGAGCCCGATCGCAAAACCGATCAGCGTGATTCCCTTGACCTTGTTGCGCATATTCATTGCGTTATCCCCTAGCCGATTGACCCGCGGTTATACCGAACGATACCCATCAACGAATGACGCTGCCCACCCGACTCAAATCGCTGAAGTTCATCCAGACAAGGAATGCCCTGCCGACCAGATTCGCTTCCGGCACGAAACCCCAGAAGCGGCTGTCCGCGCTGTTGTCCCGGTTGTCGCCCATTGCAAAATAGTGGCCTGGCGGTATGGTCCACGTTCCGTCATGGCCAACCCAAACCTGCGGAAACTGCATGATGCGATGCTCGACACCGTCGAGATTCTCCTGCTTCACCACCGCGTCGTCCATCCGCCGTCCCGGTTCTGGCGCACCGGTATAGGCCCCCAGGTTGGTCTCGGAAATCTCCTTGCCGTTCACGAACAGCGTCTTGTCGTGGTAACTGATCTCGTCGCCCGGCAGGCCAATCACGCGCTTGATGTAATCCTCTTTTGGGTTCTTCGGGTAGCGGAACACGAACACGTCGCCACGCTTGGGCTCGCCCAGCGCGAGGATCTTCGTATTCAGCACCGGCAGACGCAAGCCGTATGCGAACTTGTTGACGAGAATGAAATCCCCGACCAGCAAAGTCGGCATCATCGACCCCGACGGAATCTTGAAGGGTTCGGCCACAAACGAGCGGAACAGGAGGATCAACAGCAGCACAGGAAAGAACGAGCGCGCGTATTCCACCGCTACCGGCTCTTGTAGCACGGTGCGGGCGCGTGCAGCACGCTCCTCCGCAGATAGCGCGGTCATCGACTCCAGCACCTGGGCACGGCGCGCACGCATACCGGCCAGCAGCACGCGATCGAGCAACCAGATGACGCCGGCGATGGCCGTCAAGATCACCAGCAATAATGCAAAATCGAAATCCATCTTGGGTCCTTTGAAACCTATTTATCCATCTGCAGTACGGCGAGGAAGGCTTCCTGCGGAATCTCGACACTGCCGACCTGTTTCATGCGCTTCTTGCCTTCCTTCTGCTTTTCCAGAAGTTTACGCTTGCGCGAGACATCACCGCCGTAGCACTTGGCGAGCACGTTTTTGCGCAGCGCCTTGACGCTGGAACGCGCGATGATCTGGGCACCGATCGCCGCCTGGATCGCGAAACTGCTGGCGCGGGATCAGCTCCTTCATCTTCTCGACCAGATCGCGACCGCGGCGGTCTGCGTTTGAGCGATGCAGGATCAAACTCAGTGCATCGACCCGATCGCCGTTGATCAGGATGTCCACGCGCACCAGAGGCCCGGCTTGGAAGCGATCGAAGTGGTAATCCATCGACGCATAACCGCGCGAAACCGATTTGAGCTTGTCGAAGAAATCGAGCACGACTTCAGCCAGGGGCAATTCATAGCTGATCTGTACCTGGGTCGCCACATAATTGATCGAGCGCTGCACACCGCGTTTGTCTTCGCACAGCTTGATCACGTTGCCGATGTAGTCAGGCGGCGTCAGGATGTTCGCTATGATGATCGGCTCGCGCACTTCCTCGATGTTCTGGGTCGGCGGCAACTTGGCCGGATTGTCGAGCGTCAGGATCTTGCCGTCGGTCAGCAAGACCTCGTAGACGACGGTCGGCGCAGTCGAGATCAGATCGAGGTCATATTCGCGCTCGAGCCGCTCCTGGATGATCTCCATGTGGAGCAGGCCCAAAAACCCACAGCGGAAGCCGAAGCCCATCGCTTCGGAAGTTTCCGGCTCGAAGTTGAGTGCCGCATCGTTGAGCTTGAGTTTTTCGAGCGCTTCGCGCAGCGCTGGATAGTCCTCAGCGGCAGTCGGAAACAATCCTGCGAAAACGCGCGACTGCATCTTTTGGAATCCCGGCAGCGGCTCCGCCGCCGGTTTGTTGGCGAGGGTTAACGTGTCGCCGACCGGCGCGCCGTGAACATCCTTGATCGATGCGTTGATCCAGCCGACTTCGCCTGCGCCGAGTTTCGCGCGCGTCGCGCGCTTGGGCGTGAACACGCCGACCTTGTCGACTTCGTGGGTGCGTCCGGTCGACATCACCAGCAGCTTGTCGCCAGCCTTGATCTCACCCTGCATGACGCGCACCAGCGACACGACGCCAAGGTAATTGTCGAACCACGAATCGATGATCAACGCCTGCAAACGGTCACTGCCGCGCGGTTTCGGCGGTGGGATTCGCGCAACGATCGCTTCCAGTACAGCTTCGACGTTCTCGCCGGTCTTCGCGCTGATCGCAATCGCGTCGTCGGCATCGATACCGATCACAGCCTCGATCTCGGCCTTCGCGCGCTCGATATCAGCGGTCGGCAAGTCGATCTTGTTCAGGACCGGCACGACTTCGAGACCCATCTCGACGGCGGTATAGCAGTTCGCGACCGACTGTGCCTCGACGCCTTGCGCGGCATCTACAACCAGCAGCGCACCCTCGCACGCGGCCAGCGAACGGCTGACTTCGTAGCTGAAATCGACGTGGCCAGGAGTGTCGATGAAGTTGAGTTGGTAGGTGATGCCGTCTTTCGCCGTGTACGGCAACGACACCGACTGCGCCTTGATCGTGATACCGCGCTCGCGCTCGATCGGATTGTTGTCGAGCACCTGCGATTCCATCTCACGCGCGGTCAGCCCCCCACAGATCTGGATAATGCGGTCCGCAAGCGTGGATTTGCCATGGTCAACGTGGGCGATAATCGAAAAATTGCGGATGTTGATCATGCGAACCGGAGGCTTGCCCGGTGGCATAGGCCCCGGCGAACCCGGAATTATCGCACGAACTCCACAGGTTTCGTCGCCTCACCGGCCATCCTTGCCCACGAGACACGGGTTGCCGTGCTCGCATGCGTGGCATGGAACCGAAACGCAACCCTGATATTCGCCATGCCCGCCTCCGCCATTCCAGATGCGCTTCAAGGCTGCTGCGTTTCCTTGCCACATCCCCGTTGCGTTGCCCATCCAGTATCGCGTCCAAGACCTAAGAACAGGATCATTCATCCACCGCGATCGGCGCGTCTCACCAGTTCATCAGTCCGGAAATGACAACGGGGCCTTGCGGCCCCGTTGTGGTTTGCTCATTACGGCTCGACTTATTCCCTGCCCGTCTTTTCCTTCGGCACCGTCAAAGCGATGAATTGGGTCTGGTCGTCACGGCGGACCAGCAGCATGACCGATTCACCCGGCTTTGCCGCCTTGACCGTCGCGTTGAAGTCGGCGACCGATTTCACCGGCTTGCGTCCAACCATCATGATCACGTCGCCGGGCGCGATCGCGGTGCCGCGCGCGGCGCCTCCAACGATCTGGGTGACGACAACGCCCTCACCATTGCTGATGCCCAACTGCTTGCGCTGATCAGCGGTCAACTCGTCGACGACGATGCCGAGCGCGTTCCCGGCCACCGCAGCCTCGCCGCGCGTGCCGGCCAGCGCTGTACCCTTGTCGGTCGGCAATTCGCCAACCGTGACCGGCAGCGTCAGCGTCTTGCCGTCGCGCCAGATCTTCAGATCGGCCTTGCTGCCGGGCTTGCTCGACCCGACCAGCGGCGGCAGGTCGTTCGACGTCACGATGTCGTGCCCACCGAAGCCGAGGATCACGTCACCGACCTGCACGCCGGCCTTGTCGGCACCGCTGCCCGGAGTGACCTTGTTGACCAGCGCGCCACCGATGCGCGCCAGGCCGAGCGCCTGCGAATTGGTACGGTCAACGTTCTGGATCTGCACGCCGATCATGCCGCGGCTCACGTGACCGGTGGTCTTTATCTGTTCGACCGCATTCATCGCGATGTCGATCGGAATCGCGAACGACACACCCATGAAGCCGCCGGTGTTCGAGAAGATCTGCGAATTGATGCCGATCACCTGACCGTCGAGGTTGAACAACGGACCGCCCGAGTTGCCGCGATTGATCGGCACGTCGGTCTGGATGAATGGCACGTACTGTTGGTCGGTGCCCCCGAAATTGCGGCCGATAGCGCTGACGATACCGGCCGTCACCGAATGATCGAAGCCGAACGGCGACCCGATCGCGACCACCCACTGCCCAGCCTTGACGCTCCTGGAATCTCCAAGGGCGACCACAGGCAGGCCCGTCGCATTGATCTTGAGGAGGGCGATGTCGTATTCGGCATCGCTACCGATGACCTTGGCTTCCAGTTCGCGTCGATCAGACAGGCGCACCGTCACCGTATCGGCTCCCTCAACGACGTGGTTGTTGGTCAACACATAGCCATCCGCGGAGATGACGAAGCCCGACCCCATCGACACGCGGGTGCCGCCATCGCGCGGCTGCGGCATCGGTCCGAAGAAGCGGCGGAAGATTTCCGGTACATCCTGCTGGGCGTTGGGACCCTGCATTTGCGCCTGCGTTTGCGGACTGCCGGTCGCTTGTATATTGACCACGGCTGGTCCGTACTTCTCGACCAGGCCGGTAAAATCAGGCAGTTCGGCAGCACCCGCGCTGGCCACGATTGCGACCAGCAAGACGGGCGCGAATAACCAACGGGAAAGCTTCCCGCTCAGCATGTTTGTCATGATGGAGTACCTCGTCATTTCCATAGTGATACAACACTCGATTGCCCTGAATGCGTTGCGCCTCCCGTCCCCACGCGAACACGCGAGACGAGATAGTACGTAATGGGTGAACTAAAACCGGATTGGCCGGTTGGATGCACCAGATCGTTCGGTGCGAACCTGCGCATCGATCACTGGCCATACCTGCCGGACATGCGCTTTGATTGAAGTTGCGAATCAAAGTTCCTGTATGTTGCACCGCACGCGATCGCACTTTCAGGAATACTTCAGCGGGCGGAAGTCGGTGCCACCACTGACTGTACAACTGATCGCGCCATGCGCTGCACCGTCGCGCGCGGCACATCGCCCAGAGCCGTGACCTTCCAATCCCGCATGTCGTGGCTGTACATGCTGAGCACGCCGCGCGCAATTGCGCGATCGGGTGCGCCCGGTTTACTGGTGTCGCGCGGCTCGACATACACAGAGACGCTTGCCAAGCCATCGGAATAGATCAGGTGTTCGGCCCGGTTTGCAGCTTGCGCAGGGCGCTGGGCACGCAGGAATTCGAAGCCAGCCGGCACGTCCGCTACACGCCACTGCGGAGTGCCCGTCAGCGCACTCTCCTCCGGTGCCATCATGCGATCGTTTGCAGCACTGGACACCAGATCGCTTTCCTTCGGCTTGGCACCGATATCGAGCGCGACGAACATGAACTGCTCCAGATCACGCTGCGCCGCATCGACCACCATTGAGCGCAATGGCAACTGCGTCGCGTCCTCAAGCCACAGGCGGTAACCGTAGCGGTACGCATCACGCGGAATGATCTTGACGATCCGCGCGCCGTACCCCGCAACCCGATCTTCCGTCCCGGTTTCGATCGCATAGTGTCTTGCGAATGACGCGCCCGACACATCCGGCACCAATGGCAGCAGGTGCACCGCTCCTTCATTGGGCAACAGCAATGTCGGCGACCCAGCTCGCACGCAGGTGACCGTTGTTCCATCGCGCACGATTTCGCTGCGCACACCACTCATGCTGACCAGCCGCTCCCGCGCGTCACTGCCACCGGCATGGAATATCCGCAGAGCATCGATGCGACCGTTGTGTTCGTAAATGAACGATCCTTGGTAACTCGTATCGCGAACCGCAATGGACATTCGCGCGAGCAGATCGCCCGCTTCCTGCTGAGCAGGATCGGCGTACGCGGGCCGAGCGCCTACCAGAACAATCAGTGCAGCGAGCAGAACACGTCCGTTGCACCGAGGCCGGTGCGCAAACCAGCCTGTACCCGCGAGACGCAAGAAGCGAATGCCGCGGGGGCGGCGTTGCACGCTCCGCTCAATCGGAATCGATATCGCGTTGGAACTGGCAGGACAGTTGGACGACGCGCACACGAGCGCACGCATGAGCGATCAATGATTCGTCGGTGAAGCCGGCTGCGCTGTCCGTACTGCATCATCGCGCAGCGGCGCGCCGAGCAGTATATACGGCACGAAATTGGACTGGCCCGTCGTGCCGGCCGCCTGATAGTGGCGGATCAGGTACGGCTGCATGCGCGGTTCCAGTGTCACCGGCTCAGTCAGGTCAGCACCGAAACTGGCAGGTGCGGTTTCGACCGCCGCGTTCGGGGCCAGCAGTGGAGTCTGGAATGGCGCGGATGTACGCGCAGCTGCGACGGTCGCCCCGATAATGGCACCGGGCACCGTTGTGTTGCGAGCGACTGCCGTAGACGGCGCGATGGCGGCTGGATCGATCCCGGGCCTGGTCAGCACCAGCGCAGCAACCGCGACTGAGGCTGCGATCGCCCCGCCCGCACCCCAGCGCAGCCATGCATGGCTGGTACGTGGGTGCAGCAGCTGCTCGTGTTCGAGCTGCGCCATGACCGCTGCGGCGAAGCCGGGCGACAGAACCAGGTCGTGACCACGCAATGTTTGCCGCGTCACGTGGTAGCGCGCCCAGCGCAATGGAAGTTCCGTATCCGTATCCAGACGTTTCAGCAGGAAACGCGTCTGGTCGCGTTCCAGTTCACCGTCCATCAAGGCCGAAAGCTGTTCGTGGATCTGGTCGTTCATGGCGTCCTATTTCTCCGACAACAGCGGGCGCAATTGCTCGTCAATTGCCTCGCGGGCGCGGAAGATGCGAGACCTGACCGTACCAATCGGGCAGTTCATCGTCTCCGCAATCTCTTCGTAGCTCAGTCCATCCACTTCGCGCAGTGTGATCGCGACCTTCAGTTCCTCAGGCAGTTGTTCGACCGTGGCGAACACGGTTCGTTCAATTTCCTGACGCATGAGTTCGCGCTCGGGTGTTGCCGAGTCATGCAGACGCGATGCTCCCTCGAACTGCACGGCATCCTCGACCGCGATATCGTCGGTTGGTGGGCGCCGCCCGGCAGACACCAGGTGGTTCTTGGCGGTATTGATCGCGATCTTGTAGATCCACGTATAGAACTGCGCGTCGCCACGAAACGACCCGATCGCGCGATACGCGCGAATGAACGTTTCCTGCGCAACGTCCTGGCACTCGCTCCAGTCATTGATATAGCGGGAAATAACACTGACCAGCTTGTGCTGATACTTCCTGACCAACAGGTCGAACGCACGCTTGTCACCCTGTTGGACACGCTCGACGAGCGCCTGATCCACGTCGCTTTCGCCCATCCGGGCCATTCTCCCTGTTTGCCGGCACGATCAGGCATCTTGCCCAAGACCGTGTCCGATCGAAAATAGTTCCAAAGTTTGACGCTACAACTACTGGCGTCCCGGTTCGCCGCGGAAGATGAGGCCTGTGCGACGCGTGATCAAGCATGCACTGGCGGTGAACGTGCCGTTTCACCCAGCAAGCGAGCGCGTTCGGCCAGCAGATTCTCGAAGCTCGCCGCCGGCAACGGCCGGCAGAACAGGAATCCCTGCAGGACCTCGCAACCCTCGCCACGCAGGAAATCCAGATGCTGTTCGATTTCCACACCCTCCGCAACGACTTCGCGGTTGAGATCATGCGCCATTGAAATCGTCGCTCGCACGATTGCCTCGTCGTCGGGATCGACACCGATATTGCGCACGAACGCTTGGTCAATCTTGATCCGGTCCGCCGGGAAGCGCTTGATGTAGTCCAGCGACGATTGTCCGGTACCGAAGTCATCGATCGAGATCCCGCAGCCCAGCGCACGCAGCCCGTGCAGTGTCTCCAGCAGATTAGGGATCGATTTGACGCTGATGCTCTCGGTCACTTCGAGATCGAGCAGGTGTGCCTCCATGCCGGTTTCCTTCAGCACCTCGTCCACGATCTGGACCAGGCTCGGTTGGCGCAACTGCAACGGCGAGAGGTTGACGCCGATACGCAGCGGCAGGTTGAACATCACCTGCCAGCGACGCGCCTCCTTGCATGCCGCGCGCAGAACCCATTCGCCGATAGAGATGATCAAGCCCGATTCCTCGGCAAGGGGAATGAAGAATCCGGGGCTGATCATGCCGAGTTCCGGATGCTCCCAGCGGATCAGCGCCTCCATGCCGACGATGTCCTCGGTGACGCAATCGAGCTGTGGCTGATAGAACACACGAAGTTCACCGTTCTTCTCGGCCTGACGCAGCTTCGATTCAAGCGCGAGACGTTGCTGGTGAGACTCCTCGGGCACAGCCACGTAGGCCTGGAAATTGTTGCGCCCCATACCCTTGGCTGAGTACATCGCGATGTCGGCGTGCTTGAGCAGGCGTTCGGCATCCGTCGCGTCGTCCGGATAGAAGCTGACTCCGAGCGACGCCGTCATGCTCAGCTCGAGGCCCGCAGTCAGTTGCAGCGGCACCTCCATTGCACGCACGATTTTCTCGGCGATCCTCGAAACATCCTCACGCTGCACCATGTGGCGCAGGATCAGAGTGAATTCGTCGCCGGCATAGCGCGCCACCGTATCCGATCCGCGCACGCTGCCGCGCAGGCGCTTGGCGACCGCGGTCAGCACCTGATCGCCGACCGCGTGACCGAGCGAATCGTTGATGTTCTTGAATCGATCGAGGTCGACGAAGACCACCGCGAACATTTCGCTGGTGCGATGCGCTTCCTGGATCGCCGAGTTCAGACGGTCGTTGAACAACAAGCGGTTCGGCAGGCCGGTGAGCGGGTCGAGTAATCCGATCGCCCGACCCTGGTCGCGCGCCCGGCGCAATTCGAGTTCGAGTGCGAGTCCGTGGGCGACCACGCGCAGGCCAGCCAGTGCGGTGGGATTGCCTTCAAGCGGGTCGCGCCGCGCAACCAGCAACGCGCCGAGGAGCACATTGCGTTCGCCGAACAACGGCAGGCTGATCAGGCATTCGAGCTTGCGCACGCGTATGAATGCGTCCTCGGCCGCACTGCGCCAGGCATTCGACATCAGCACGGTTTCGTGCCCCGCGAGCGCCCTGTGCAGGTTCGCATCCTGTAACGGTCCGGCGCCATCCTCAACCGTGGCGAGACGTTGAAACACGGCATGCACCTGCAGGTCGTCGGCGGGCTCGGCCGCAGCCTCGACAATCACTCCGAAATCGAGACCTAGCCAATCGACCGTGGCACGCAACGCAGCTTCGAAGCCCTGCTCGCGCGCCTCGGGTTGGGCGAGCCGTACCAGTGCCGCGAGCGCCTCCTCGTGCGAGGCAAGTTCGACGAGTTCACGGAATTGGTAGAAATGCACGACCGTGCCTTCCTGCACCGCCACTCGCACGTGTATGTCGACCGGGTAGGTGGCGCCATCGGCACGTGGCTTGCGGCCACGCAGGTGCGCGCTGCCGTCGCGTTCGAGGGCCTCGTTGAAATCTATGCGTGCCGGCGCCGCCAACGTCGCATCGAATGCATTGATGCGGCCAGCCAGGAGCTGCGCGCGCGCATACGCCGAACGCTGCACGAACGCGGTGTTCACATCGAGGATGCGACCGCTTGCTGGATCGACGATCGCGATCTCGTCGAGACTGCCGTCGAACACGAACCGATAGCGTTCGGCGCCAGCCAGGTTGCCAGTGCTGCGCGCGCCAACAGTGCGCTTGGCGAGCACCACCTTGATGCGCGCGGCCGCATCGTCCGCCTTGATCGGGCTGGCGATCCACTCGACCAGTCCCGGTGGACGGCTGTCCCAGCGCCACGCGCCACCCCGGCTCCCGAGAATGCCGATGATCTGTACTGGAGCGGCCTCATCAAGTTGGCGTACCTCCTCGCAGAACGCGAGCGTATCCTTCGATTCACCGGCAAACTCCAGCAGAACCAGATCGGGACGGGCCTCCTGTTCGACGAAGCCGCGGGCCTGGACAAGGTCCTTCGCTGAATAAACCGCCTCGAAGCCTTGCGCATCCAGCGCATCGAACAGCACGCGCCGGTCCTCGCGGTCGGCTGCAACAATCAGTGCCACCCCCATCGGCTCAGTTGCGGCCATCGTCTATTGCACCCAGCGGCCATCGCGCAACAGCAGTCGCGGCTGGTTTTCCGTTTCCGCAGTGAGGCGGTCGAACATGCCATCGAGTTCCTCGGGCAGTTCGAAATAGCTGCCAACGAAAACCAGTTTGCGTTCATTGACCGTTTGCATGCGCGCAATGCGTCGCAACAATACGGTGTCGACCGGACGCAGATGTTCGGCGAAATCAATGAAGAGATAGATGCCGAAGTGCACACTCTGCAGTACATAGCGCAAGGCGTCGCCCATGCGTTTGGAACCCGGCACGTTCAAACCGCTTTCGCGCAGAGAGGCGATTCCCGATTCGGGGTCCCAGACGTAGACTGATGTGCCGCCACGCATTGCGAGCGTGCGCATCTGCGCGATCGTATCGCCGACGTTCGCGGTTTCCAGGACAACCAGATGCTGGGTGGACTGCACGATGCGATCGAGCAGCTTCTGGGTGACTGGCAGCTCGCTTTTCCCCACATACCCTCCGCTGATGGCGCAAACGACTACATTGACCCGGCGCACGCGTTGCCGGGATTATAGCCATCCTCGCTGCAGCTTCCCGGAGTCCGTCATGTTCGAAGGTCTGCGTTTCCAACATTGGCAGTGCGCCCCCTCCGCCGAAGGCATCCTCGTGCTTACGCTCGACCGCGCCGGCAGTTCGGTCAACGCGCTGTCGCGTGCCGTTCTCGATGAATTGTCGGAGATCATCGAACGTGTCTCGTTCGAGCCGCCGAAGGGTATCGTCATCCAATCGGGCAAGGCTGCAGGCTTCATCGTCGGCGCCGACATCAAGGAATTCGAAAGTTTCGAGCGCAACGGCACGGTGCGCGATGCGCTCGAAAACGGGCAACGGATCTACCAGAGACTGGCGAACCTGCCCTGCCCGACCGTCGCTGCGATCCACGGCGTGTGCATGGGTGGTGGTACCGAACTGGCACTCGCCTGCCGCTATCGCGTCGCCGCGCGCGCGCCGTCGACGCGCATCGCGCTGCCTGAAGTGAAACTTGGCATTTTCCCCGGCTGGGGCGGCTCCGCACGCCTGCCGCGCCTGATCGGCGCCCCCGCGGCGCTCGAACTCATGCTGACCGGGCGCGCCGCATCCGCTGAAAACGCGAAGGCGATCGGTTTGGTCGATCGTCTGGCAGCGCCCGAATTACTACTCGAAACAGCGAAGGAAATGATCGCGCACCCGCATGCACGCCCATTCGTGCAGCGTGCCACCGCCTGGGCGACGAACACCTGGCCAGCGCGACAGATCCTCGCGCCGATCCTGGTCAAGCAGACCGCGGCGAAGGTACGCAAGGACCAGTATCCGGCACCGTTCGCCTTGATCGAAACCTGGCGACGCGGCGGCTCGAGCATCAGCCAGCGACTCAAGCTCGAAGCCAGCGCGGTCGCGAAACTCGCGCAGACTCCCACCGCACGCAACCTGGTTCGCGTGTTCTTCCTGCAGGAGCGCTTGAAAGCGCTCGGCAGTGGCACCGAGCATGCAATCAAGCATGTGCACGTGGTCGGTGCCGGCGTCATGGGCGGCGATATCGCGGCGTGGTGCGCGCTGCGCGGCTTCGATGTGACCTTGCAGGACCGCGAGATGAAGTTCGTGCAGCCGGCGCTCGACCGCGCGCGCGAATTGTTCACCAAGAAGCTCAAGACCCCGGACCGCATCGACTCGACTCTCGCGCGCCTGCGCGCCGACGTCGATGGCAGCGGCATTGCCAGCGCGGACCTCCTGATCGAGGCGATCTTCGAGAACGCCGAAGCGAAGGAAGCGCTGTATCGCGCGGACGAACCCACGCTGAAACCCGACGCACTGCTGGCGACCAATACCTCCAGCATCCCGCTCAACGAATTGCGCGGCGCCGTGCAAAAGCCGGGGCGCTTCCTCGGACTGCACTACTTCAATCCCGTCGCGTTCATGCCGCTGATCGAGATCGTGCGCCACGACGGCCTCGATCCAGACGTCGAAAAGCGCGCGCTCGCGTTCTGCAAGGCGATCGACAAACTGCCGGTTCCGGTCGCCGGAACACCGGGGTTTCTGGTCAATCGCATCCTGATGCCGTACATGCTCGAAGCTGCACGTGCCTACAGCGAGGGCATTCCGGCGCCGGTCATCGACAAGGCCGCGAAGAAATTCGGCATGCCGATGGGTCCGATCGAACTGATCGACACCGTTGGCCTCGACGTCGCTGCGTCGGTCAGCAAGGAGCTCGGCCCATTCCTCAACCTCGACATCCCGCCCGGTCTCGGCGAGCTCGTCGCGAGTGGCAAGCGTGGCAAGAAGGATGGCGAAGGCTTCTACAAGTGGGAGAACGGCAAGGCGCAAAAGCCGCAGGTCGACCCCCACTACAAAGCGCCAGATGATCTCGAAGACCGACTGATACTGCCGCTCCTCAACGAAGCGGTCGCGTGCCTCAACGACAAGGTCGTCGACGACGCCGACCTGCTCGACGCCGGCGTGATCTTCGGCACCGGCTTCGCGCCGTTTCGCGGCGGACCCATCCAGCATGTTCGCGACACCGGCGTCGACGTGCTCAAGGCAAAACTCGACGCATTGGCACAACGTTACGGCGAGCGCTTCAAGGCACGACCGGGCTGGGACAGCGTGGCACTGAAGGCGGCAAAATAGGGCTCGCTGGTCACGGCTGCAGCGCTGCAAATGCAGGAGCGCTGCAAGCGCGACCGCACAGCAACGTGCGGATCGGGTCGCGGCTGCGCCGCTCCTGCAGAAGCAGTGCAATCGAGCAGGTGTAGGACGCTTCCAGAGCGACCACCCCCGCGACGTGAGCCAATAAATTAATCTACCAAGCCCGCTGATATTGCTTGGGCGCTTCGATGTGCACCCCGAGTTCCGCCGCCGCACGGCGCGGGAAGTACGGATCGCGCAGCAGCTCACGCGCCATCGCGACCAGATCAGCGTCGCCACGCTCAACGATCGCCTCGGCTTGGCGCGCGTCGGTAATCAATCCGACCGCACAGGTCGCGATACCGGCTGCATCACGGATACGTGCCGCAAACTGAACCTGATATCCCGGCGCGATCGGAGCGGCCCAGTCGGTCGCGGAGACGCGTACGAACAGCGGCTGCGGCGCAGGCCACACTTCGCGCACTGCGGCGATCGTTTCGCGCAACAGGCGCGCACGGTTTTCGAGCGAACCGCCATACGCATCGGTGCGCTGATTGCACAACGGCGACAGGAATTCGTGCAACAGATAACCGTGTGCGGCATGGATCTCGATCACCTCGAAGCCCGCCTCTCCGGCGCGCAGCGCAGACGCGCGAAAATCGGCGACGACCTGTGCAAGGCCAGCCACATCGAGTGCATCGGGCGTCGCATAGCCCGTGTCGAACGCGAGCGCGGTCGGCGCAACCGGTGTCCATGCGCCTTGCGCCACCGTCAACGGACCCCCGCCATCCCACGGCGCGGCCGTACCAGCCTTGCGGCCGGCGTGCGCGAGCTGAATCCCCGATACCGCGCCCTGCGATGCAATGAATTCGGCGATGCGCGCCCACGCGTCGCGCTGCTCGGCATTCCAGATACCAGTGTCGCCGGGCGAGATACGCCCTTCCGGTGACACTGCCGTCGCCTCCGTGAAAACGAGTCCCGCGCCACCCACAGCACGACTACCCAGATGGACGAGATGCCAATCCGTCGGCACGCCGTCCGGCGCGGAGTATTCGCACATCGGGGAAACGACGATGCGATTGCGCACTTTGACGCTGCCGATGACCAAGGGCTCGAACAAGCTCATGAATGCTCCGATGGGTGGTGAAAAACAGGCTGGCGCAAGGATTCCGCCGGTCCAAAATCAGCTTCAATGGGCAACAATTAAAGTCTTGTAGATCAACTCACTGGGACACATTTCTAATACAACTTCTGTTCTTAGCGCCTGTTTAACACTTACTGTGATGCAGTTCGCACTACAAACATGCCGGGGACACAGTATGTTGCCGATCGACCTGGATGTGACGCGCAGCGTCCGCTCCTA
>CAJDVY010000017.1_pt1 | contig 17639 bp, 18 predicted proteins | sample 7391441 | NCBI WGS metagenome assembly CAJDVY01 (sample SAMEA7055728, study PRJEB34461) | soil metagenome | biome: terrestrial ecosystem; feature: Peninsula; material: soil | place: Antarctica | collected 2016 | reverse complement strand
CGCAGGCGCACACACGGTGCGCAACGGCGCACGCGCTATCGCCCGTGATTTGCCACAACCCGTCACCGAATGGCCCTTGTTTGCACGCAGCGACGGCTCAAGCAGGCGTCGCAATGCCCCAAGCAAGATCACCTATGAGGGAACCTGATGATGGATTTGTGTCGAAATTCACTGGCAGCGCTGCACACTGTCGCAGGCGGAAACGCGCCAGGGACCCGTTCTCAACGGTGCGGCGATGCTAGCCGTCGCATTGCTGTTCGTCAGCGGCGTCGCGCGCGATTCGGGATCGATCAGATTTTGCTCAGCGACGACTCGGGCCGCACGCTCGCGTTCGGGCCATGCTGGACGCCGTCAAGCACACCTCTGCGCGGACGCGGCCTGACCGTGATCAGCGCGCGTCGCGACACGCATTTCTCGCTTTTGCGTGATGTGCTGCGCGCGGACGCGCTGGTGATTTAAAGCACACACGGCATATCACGCTATCGCGTGATCGACACGCAAGTGATGGATTCACGTGTGGGTGTCGCGCCAAGCCCAGCTGCGCAGAACGGTCTGCTGCTGGTCACTTGCTACCCGTTCGACGCGATCGTTCCTGGCGGCCCGCTACGCCAGATAGTAAGCGCGGTCAGCGACGAAAGCGCCACGAAACGGCCACAACCGGTCAGCACGCAGTCATCGAACGCGCAGGGTAACGCCCCCGCCGTGCGTTGAAATGAAATCCCCTGCATCTGGAGGTCACCATGCAACCGAACCGACCCGATCCGAATGACGAACTCCACGAGCGTGAGCCGTTGCGCATTGTTTTCGCACTGGGCGCTCTCCTGCTCGGCTTTCTCGCCTGCATGCATGCCTGAGAGGAGAAACGCCATGAATCAGCATCCCCACCAAACAATCCGCGCCACTTTCACGCGTATGGAAGTAAAACGCGAAGCGCCAGCGGAACCCATCGACGATTCCTTCTGGCTGGGCGGCGAGGCGATGGTCGCGCCGGGCTGCTTCTTCGACCTGCCGGCCGACCATGAAATCGCCGATCCCGTCTGGCTGACAATTTGACGGGGTATGCAAGACGTTTGCGTTTGCTGCACCCGCGCCGGGCCGTTACCCCCTGACGACTCGGCGCGGTCTTTTTCGCCTCAACCGGACGCGATCGCGTGCTGCATTTTCGTGATCACCGCGCGGTAGTCCTTCTCGCCGAAAATAGCTGATCCGGCAACGAACGTATCGGCACCCGCACGAGCGATTTCGGCGATGTTGTCGGGCTTCACCCCGCCGTCAATTTCAAGACGAATTGCACGGCCATTCGCGTCAATACGTGTACGTGCGAGGCGCAGCTTGTCGAGCGCAGCCGGGATGAAACTCTGCCCTCCGAAACCTGGATTGACCGACATGATCAGCACGATGTCGAGCTTATCGAGCACGTAATCGAGGTAGTTGAGCGACGTCGCCGGATTGAAGACCAGGCCAGCCTTGCAGCCGCAATCGTGGATCAGCTGGATCGTGCGATCGACGTGCAGGGTCGCTTCGGGATGGAAGCTGATCGAGGTGGCGCCCGCCGCCGCGAAATCCGGCACGATGCGATCGACGGGCTCGACCATCAGGTGCACGTCGATCGGCGCAGTCACGCCATAGTTGCGCAACGCCTTGCAGATCGACGGGCCGATGGTCAGGTTCGGCACGTAATGGTTGTCCATTACATCGAAGTGGATCCATTCGGCGCCCGCGGCAAGCACAGCATCGACCTCAGCGCCGAGGCGCGCGAAATCGGCGGACAGGATCGATGGCGCGATGATCGGGGAAAGTCTTGCCATGCTCGTTTCTCCACCTGTTTTCATACGGTCATTTCAAGCCACGTTCGGATTTGATCCGTTCGTAGGCCGCATTGATCTCACGCGCGCGCTCGCCGGCGCGACGCTTCAATTCATCCGGCACGTCGCCGAGCTTGTCGGGGTGATGCTGGCTCATCTGCTTGCGATAGGCGCGCTTGATGTCCCCTTCGGCAGCACCTCGTGCGACACCGAGCACCGCATAGGGGTCGACTTCCGACGGCCGCGACGAAGCGGGCGGCGGCCTCTGCCCGTAGCCCTGCCCACGCGGGCCCTGCGTCGCCGATGCATAACCTTTCATCGTCGCCAGCCAGACCAGCTCGTGATCGCTGATCCCGAGCGCCCAGCACAGCTGGCGCAGCAACGCGAGTTTGGCTGGCGCGGGTACGCCTTCGGCGTAGACGAGGTCGAGCAGCAGATCAAGCACGATGAATGCGAAATCGCGTCGGCTACCGCACCAGGCCTTGAGCTCGGAAATCGCGGTCGTAGCATCGAAGCCAGTCTCCTTGCCGACACTGAATCGCTCGATCGCAACGCGGCGTTGCGTGCTGTCGAGACGCAGGCGCGCAATCAGCGCTTCGGTGGCCGCGATTTCCGGCTCGGAAACCCGACCATCGGATTTCGACAGCGCACCCGCAAATGCGAAAAGCGGTTCGATGAAACCGCGACCCATCGACGGCGGTTTCAAGCGCGTCACTGCGCTGTCGTAAAAGTGGCCGAGCATCGCGCCGATCAGGATGCCGACCGGGTTGTGGAACAGAATCAGGCCAAGAATCGCCCCGACAATCTTGCCGATGACGCTCATCGCGTCTCCTCAGCCGTAGCTACGTGCGTGCGCACACTTCGCCGCATATGCGGCGCGATGACTGGAAAGGCAATGGTGAGCGCTGTCGGCTTGGCGAACATGGCGGCATCGCAATGGGTAGGGTGCGAATTCTACCAAGCGCCATCTGAAGCGCGCTTCAGCGCCACTGGCGAACGCCATGTCGCATGGCGCGCCTGCTTCTCAACCCCTTCACTGATCGCCCGCTACAATTGAGGTTCCTGTTGTGCTTCCGGGACCTTGCCGTGTCGACCGTTCTCTCGCAATCCAACCTTCCAGGGCTCAAGCTGATCCATCGCGGCAAAGTGCGCGATGTCTATGCGCTCAACGCCGACGAACTACTGATCGTGGCGAGCGACCGTCTGTCCGCTTTCGATGTTGTGTTGCCTGATCCGATTCCAGGAAAGGGCGAGATGCTGACCCAGATATCAAACTTCTGGTTTGGCAAGACCGCACACCTCATGCCGAACCACTTGACCGGCAAGCGTGTGGCCGACGTGCTGCCCGCAGGGATCGACAGCGCAATTTACGAGAAGCGCAGCGTCATTGCGAAACGCCTGACGCCGGTACCCGTCGAGGCTATCGCACGCGGTTATCTGATCGGCTCGGGCTGGAAGGACTACCAGCGGACCGGATCGTTGTGCGGTATCGAACTCCCCGCGAACCTGCGCCAGGCAGGCAAACTGCCCGAACCGATCTTCACGCCATCGACGAAAGCAGCAGCCGGCCAGCATGACGAGAACATCAGCTTCAAGCAGGTCGTCGCGACGATTGGTGGCGATCTTGCCGAACAAGTACGCGCCGCCACCCTCGCAATCTATGCGTTCGCTGCCGACTATGCCGCCGAACGCGGGCTCATCATCGCAGACACGAAATTGGAATTCGGCACCGATGCCGACGGAACCCTGTTCGTGATGGATGAAATGCTGACGCCCGATTCGTCGCGCTTCTGGCCAGCCACCGAGTATCGCGTCGGCATCAGTCCGCCCAGCTACGACAAGCAGTTCGTGCGCGACTATCTCGAAACGCTGGTATGGAACAAGCAAGCGCCCGCGCCAGTGCTGCCGCGCAGCGTGATTGATGACACTGCGGCGAAATACGCCGAAGCGCTCAAGCGGATCGCCGGGATCGTGCTCGACTGACGTCTCGCTGGCACGGCGCGCCTTTTCTTGCGACCGGGCACGCCGTAGATTAGGAGATCCCAAAGAGGACTCCCCATGCGCAGCGTGAAAGACTGGTTCGACAGTTACAGCGCCGATCACCGCAATGCAACCAATCGCTTGATCCACTGGATATGCGTGCCGGCGATCCTGTGGGCCGCGATTGCGGGACTCTGGCTGATTCCGGTCTCGCCGATGATCGGCCGGCCCGGCTTCTGGTGTGGCCTCGCGATGGTCGGTGCGCTCGCGTTCTACTGGCGGCTGTCGCACGCGCTCGGCGTCGCGATGTTCATCGTCTTCGTGGTGTTCGGCGCATTCACTGAATGGCTGTACCGCGAACTCGGGCCGAGTCAGCTGTTCTGGATCGCGCTTGGAGTGTTCGTGGCGGCGTGGATCGGCCAATTCATCGGCCATCTGATTGAAGGTCGACGTCCGTCTTTCCTGACCGATCTGTCTTATCTGCTGATCGGACCGGCGTGGCTGACCGGAAAAGTCATGCGTCGTCTAGGTATCGCATATTGAGACGTCAGCACGTTCGTCCAGGCTTTGCGCTCAGTCGCGGGCTTCCTCGACAGCGGTGATCTTCCCGGCCTGGATCGTGAAGGTGACGGACTTCCCGTCAAGCCGATATTGCGAGCGCTCGCCGATGAAACCGCCCTTCGGCATTTCGATTGGTTGCTTGCAACCGGGCTGTCCAACCAGCGCGACCAAGGTGCTGGCACTGTCGCCGACATCAATCAAGCGCGATCCAACCCGCTACGTATCGAATGCAAATGCAAGCGTGGAGAGCAACAGACCAAGCCGAAGCATCCAGCGGATCTTCATGAGACGTCTCGAATCGATAGAAGCCGAAGCGCAAGCACCCTTCGCACCGAAACCAGCTCATGAAGCCACGCGACGCACTCTCTTTGCGAGAGCGCGTCGCGCACGATCGGTTACGGCGTCGAACCCTGGATGATGGCTGGGTTGCTGACCTGAACGGCGTGACCGCCGGTTACCAGCATGCTGGCCATTTCGCCCTGCATTTCCATGGTCGCGGCCGGGAAGTCGGTCGGATCGAGGATCGAGCCATGCTCACCCTGCAGGAAGCGCGCCGCGCCGCGGATGCCGGTCGCCGACTGCGTCGTGCCGGTGATCGCGGTGAGGCCAAGTGCGGCAATCAGTGGCTCGGTACCTGACAGCGGCGCACCGGCGACGCGATTCGGAATCACCTGGTCCGGCAGCACATCGCCGCCGCCGATGACTTCCTGCAGCAGCAGGCTCTTGGTGCCGAGCAAGGCGCTGTTGACCGGGTAGTTGATCGGATCGCCCGAGTCGATCACGGTCTGCGTGGCCACGAAATAGGCATCGTAATTCGGCGTCCCGGGGGTTAGTCCCGCTGCGGCAAGACCGGCATGGATGCGCGGACCAAATGCCGGCGAAGCGTCGAGCAGGCGCGCAATACCACCACCCGGAACGTTGATCACGCCGACCTGGACGTTCGGATCAATCGCGAGGAACACGGTCCCGACGATGCTGCCGAGCGACTGACCGACGAAGCTGATCTGGGTGGCATCGACACCCGGCAAGGTCTGCACCGAGTGAGAAAGCTCAAGCAGATCTGCTTCGCCCTGGCGAAGATTGTCGCGCGAGGTCAACAGGCTGGTCAGGTTGATGAAATAACTGCCCGATGGATCGATCACACCATCCGGACCGGGCGCACCGGTGGTGTTGTTCTGCAGGTCGATGTTGAACGTGCGCTTGCGCGCCAATCGCAGCAAACGGCGTGTTGCCGGCATAGAACGGGTTGGTCTTGTCGGTCAGGCCGTGCAACGGCAAGTCGATCGCGACGACCGCGAAACCCTGCGCGGCCAGCGTACCGGCGATCGCGAACATGTCGGTGCGGTTGCGCGTGATGCCGTGCTGGAAGATCACCACCGGCCAGCCATTCGCCGGACGCGTCTTGCCAGACCTAGCATTCGGCACGGTCATCAGCAGCGGTACGGTTTCCGTAGAGGTCGCCACCGGCAACGGGTTGAGATAGGTCACGTTGGTGGAGGTCGGGTCGAGGCCCGGCACCTTGAGAGGTGCAGCGTGCCAGTTGGCGGTCAGCACCGGGCATGGCGTCGCACCCGTCTGGGTCACGCCGCACTGCGCGGGCGCAGTATCCGTCGCCGCCTTCGGTGCGGTCAGGTAGTACGGCAGGTCGATGGTGCCGATGTAGATGTCGGCAACGGGCGGCAAGCCGACGCCAAGGTCGGCGAGCGTCTTGCCGGTCGGCGCGACATGCGTGGTCGCGGGCGGCGATGCCGCGACCACGGTTTCGATAGCCTGCAGGCTCGGGGTAATGCTCTGCGTGGTCGCGACCCACGAGATCGCGATCGAGCCGGCGGCAATACCGGCCGAGGCCGCGGCAGCTTCCTGTGAATTGATCAGTTGACGCAGCGGTTCAAGCGCGCAGGCCTGTGCCGCCGACAAGGCCGGAAGTGTCGACTGGCCGCCCGTGCACAGCGGGCTGGTGCGCTCGCCAAGTTGATACGTAAACGATCCGCGCACGGGTCCACTCGCGGTGCTCACTCCGTTGGTGACCACGGCCATGTACGAAGTCATTTGCTTGAGCGGTTTGGTCGGCACGATCGCGAGCGTACGACCCGTTATGTCCGACGGAGCACTCGCAACGGCAAATTCCTGCGGCGAAGTCAGTTCGCGCTTGATGCCGGTAACGCCACCGCCCGGACCACTCAAGGTGACTTCGAACATGCGTACTGTCTGGCCGCCGACTAATGAGGTCGGAACGATCGGCTGCGAAAAAGTCACCGACCACGGCGCGCTGGTGCTGAAGCCGTCGAGCGCATTCATCGCGAGCTTCGGACCGGCATCAGCGGCCGCAGGATCGACCGGAATGTTCAAGGTCAGATCGGTTGTGCCGCTGAAAAGGAGGTTGTTCGGGAACGGCACCACGCCGTTGGCCGGATCAAAATTCGCGACCGTATGGAACGCAACTGGCGCGGTGTAGTCATAGGCCTGCGCGTCGCGCAGGGCGAACGTGGCAACCAAGGACGCGACAATGGCCGCGGTCGTGATCAATCGAACCTGCATGGCATATCCCTCTGGATGGCAACGACGACCTTAATGTCGCCGCATCTTAGGGCGTTCAAACGATCGTTGGCAACGCTGCAGTGCGGCGAAAACGCGCACCACGCGATCCCGCAGCGCAGCAGCGGCGTCGCGGAACGCGCCGCCCGCAGGGTGCAGCAGCTTTTCAGCCCTTGTCGATGTCGAGCAGGTCCAGTGGCTGCCCGTTGCCACCGCGGACGTCGCGCTGCAGGTCGCGCAGGCCCCTGATCGACGGACACAAGGCCTGGATCTGCGGACGCAACGCCTGCATGCGGCGCTCCAGGTGTGGCTGCAAGTCGCCAGCCAGGTCCGCGGCGTGTGCCTGCAGGGATGCCGCGGCGGCGAGATCGCCGTTGACTGCGGCAGCAACCGCCTGCTGGGCCAGATCGGCTGCAAGCAACGGCGCGATGTCGGCCGCAATGGCGTCGGCATACTGGTTGAATGCACCGCCCTGCCAGTCATGCGTGCTCGTGCTGGCCGCGATGCGACGCTTGAGCTCGGCTGCATGCGCGGCAAGCTTCGCGTCAAGCTGCGGCTGCGTGTCCGCACTCACGCCCAAGCTTGCGATTTCAGCGTGCACCGCCTCGATCGCCAGATCGACCCCGTTGTCGGCGACGCGGCGCACCTTCGGAACCAGCGCGCGCAACTGTTCCTCGAACAGGGCGAGACGATCGCGGCTTTCGGCGTTCAAGCGCACCGCCATGCCGTCGACATCGAGCCGGCCGGCATGCAGCTGGATGCGTCGCGGAGCTGGTGCGGCACGATCGAACACCAATGCATCGGGGGCGACCGTGAGGTCGTAGCTGCTGCTCGCGTGACAAACGTCCGCCAAGTCCTGCGCATGCGCGCCGGTCGCGCCAACCAGCAGCACGGCGACGAGGAATCCACTCGAACTCATCAATGATTCCTTATACGGCCGTGTGGCGCTCAGCGATAACCGATTGCACAACAATCTGCGCTGAACCTGCAGGAGGAACGTCCCAGCCGGTTCAATCAGTGCACCACGGCCGACACCGCTGCATCGACGGAATCTTGCGGCGTGGGTTGATGGTGAGTCGATTGATTGTGACTCGCGTGTACCGCGGGCAAGCTGCTCGTGTATGCAGCCAGCGCCTGCAATTCGCCAAGGCCGGCATCCAGCGCGTCCGTCTGTTTGTGCAGCGGATTCTTCTCGACCGCGGTGCGCGCCTCGAACAGCTTGCGGCGCGCGCCTTCGACGTGGCTGACGAGCTGGGCCAGGCTGGCCTTGTCGGCGCCGAGAATCAATTCCACCGGCTGCAGGCAATACTGCACGGCCGCATCAAACTGCCTGACTTTATGGCGATAGTCGGCGAGATCAGCCTGGGTACTTTCGATATTTCCGCGTATTGATTCCAGTGGTTCGTGCAGATGCCGCGCGACCTCGCCGACGCTCTCGCCTGCCGCCGCCGTTGCAGCGGCGACATCCTGCGACGAATCCGAACGCAGCAGGTCCATCTCGTTTTCGACATCGAGCTTGGCGTATAGCAACTCGCCAGCATGCGCGCGTTCATGCGCAAGCTGGCGCCATAGCCATACCGCGATACCGACCGCGAGAATCGCGACGACCCAACCAGCAATCAATCCCATTGCGAATCCTCCGTCTGCCGACGGTACGTGCGTACCGTCCGACTGACGGAGGATAGAACGGGTGCCGCGCCAGCGCCAATATCGGCATTGAATGGTCCGGGCCGCAGGATTGGCGGCCAGGACCCACTTCCGCTCCGTTCGGCTAAATCACCGTGTGCTCACGCTCAACCGCGCTTGCCGCGCGCGCGGAATTCGGCAAGCGTGCTGTCGACATTGTCGAGGATCGGCTCGATCGCCTCGCGCGCCTTCTCGGCCGCATTGAGACTGGTGAAATTCACCTGCTGCGCAGCGCCGGTCCAGAGCACACTGCCGTCAGCAACCCGGTAAGCCTTGACGCCGAGCTGCACGGTGTAGAGCGTCGAGCTCTGGCCGTAGTACTGCATCTCCTGCGAACCCACCGGGCGTGCGTGCACGAACACAACCGCGTCTGCCTTGCCTGCGTAGGCACCGAGATTCGGGCGCTCACCGTGCACGCGGCTGCCTTCGATGACACGGAAGCCGCGACTTTGCAGCAGGCTGACGAGCGCCCCTTCGGCCGGCGCCGAGATCACGTCGTCACCGGCCGCGACCACGGCGATGGTTGGCACGCGCGGCTTCGCCAACGCGGCCGGCCTCTCTGTCGGCGTCACCTTGGCAACGCGTGGTGCGGGCGCCGCCTCGACGGCACTCGCCGCTGCCTGTGCCGCTGGCAGGTCATGCAATGCCTGCATGCCGGCTTGCGACGCACGCGGCGCGGGGGCTCCGGACGCATCGGCCGGATTGCCCGAAGCATCGGCGATTCCATTGGATGCCGGCGCTGGCGCCGGCGCATTCGCCGCGGTGACCGGCGCGGCGGCGGTCGGTTCAGGATTCACCGCGGCGGCCTGCTGCGCCATGGACGCCGTGATCGATGCCGATGCGCTTGGGACAGATGCGGCTGGCGGCGGATTGCTTGTGACGACGCCATCAGCACTTGGCTTTGCAGCCGCAGTCGGTGCGGTGGTTGCGTCATTGTGTGCCACCAACGCGGGCGCGCCGAACAATCCGTTCAATGCCGGAATGCGATCACGCAACGCATACGCGCTGCCGCCTATGCCGAACAGCAGTATCGCCGCTATCGCCCATGGCAATGCCGATCGCGGCCTTGCCGGCGGCGCACCCGTGCGATCGAGTACGGACTGATGCGACGACGCTGCCGACGGCGAGGTTGCAAATGGTGGAGGCAATGGCTGGCCGCTCGGCGTGATCTTGGTGTTCGCGCCAGCACCCAGATTGCGCAGCGGCGTAATCGGCGTGACCGGCAGCGACATCTGCGCGGGCGACGGCGTTTTCGCACCGATCATCGTCGCGGCAGCCGGAGAGAGTTTCGCCTGTGCGGTGATCGGGCCGCCCTTGGCAACCGGCGGATAGGCACTCAGCGCGGCCGCGAGGTCGTGGCAATTCTGGTAACGCTCGGCAGGGTCTTTCGCGATCATCATCGCCAGGATCTGTGCGATCTCAGCATCGACGTCGGTGTTCAACTGGCGTACGTCTGGAATCTTCGCCTGCACAACCTCGAGCATCAGGCCGAGCGGCGACTCGTCGGTGAACGGGACCTTGCCAGTGAGCATTTCGAACAGCACGATGCCCAGCGAGAAAATATCCGATCGCTGATCGACCGGCTTGCCGAGGCAAACCTCGGGCGACAGGTAGCCGGGCGTGCCGACGAATTCGCCCGTCGATGTCAGTTTTTTCGAGAAATCCTCGTTCGACAACGCGATGCCGAAGTCAGCGATCTTGACCGAGCCGCGACTGGTGATCATCAGGTTGCCGGGCTTGATGTCGCGATGCACGACGCCACGGTCGTGCGCGGTCGAAAGGCCGAGCGCAGTCTGCTGGATCACCTTCGCCGACTGCGCAACCGTTAGTTTTCCTTCGCGCTTGAGCATCGAGCCGAGCGACTCGCCTTCGACGAATTCCATGACAAAGAACGTCTGTCCCTCGTCTTCGCCAATGAAATAGATCTGGATGATATGTGGGTCGTTGAGCGCGGCCATGCTGCGCGCCTCACGCAGAAAACGCTCCTTGACGCCCTCGTCGTGCGCAAGCGAATCGGCCAGCACCTTGATCGCGACATAGCGGTTCAACGAGGATTCGTAGCCTTTGTAGACAACGCCCATGCCGCCGCGACCGAGTTCGGCGACGATGTCGTAATGACCCAGACGTGCTCTCATGACCTTACCCCTCGTGGGCGGATGCCCGGATTGAAGCAAATCGTACCTTGTGTCCTCAGACCGCGCGCGGAACGCCTTGGCGGCCTGAGGCGGAAGGCGGTCACATCGAGACCGTGATCCAGTTATCGTTCCCTCGCAATTGAGACGTGTCAGCGATCACCCTACACTGCGCCGCTTCCACTGCCTCGCGACATCGGAATGTCCAGTCAACCCGCAGTCCTGCCGGTGTGGTTCAGGATCCTGATCATTACTTTGGCCGTTGTAGCAGGTGCGCGCGGTCTGGCGTTGATCGAACACAGCCCGCTGCTCGCGCTCGCGAACAACTACGACCAGATCCGTTATACCGCGTGCCTCGACCTCGCGCCGTGGCGGCCCGGCGTCCCGGCCGACGCGGGCAGCCCACAAGCGCCACTGGCGCGCTTTGCATTTCAGCCGCTTTCCAGGGATCTGTGCGTATGGACGTCCGATCTGCTGTTCAGTGCGCCCGTCGCGCTGGCGTGGCGGATGTCCGAGGTGATGGGCGGACGCGCCATCCATTCCATTCGGCGACTCGGCGAATGGCGGCTGCTGTGCCTGTTTCTTGTCGCGAGTTGGGCCACCGTGGCGTTGCTGCGCGCAGATCGGCCGGATATCGCAGCCGCGCATCTGGCATGGCTGGCGCTATTCGGCCTGGACCCAGCCAATGTTATATACTTTTCCACGTTTTATGCGGAAGCTGCAGCGGTCATCGGTTTCTACGTTTGCGGGATCGGCATCGTGGTTGCCCTGGTGCGACCGACACGTGGCGCGCTACTCATCGTCGCGCTGGGCGCCGCCATGCTCGGCGCCAGCAAATTTCAGCATATCGTCTTGCCCCTGCTGCTCGGCGCTGCCCTGCTGATCGGCGCCGGCAGCTCCGCACGCAAAGTCGTGCTGGCGGTGATTGCCGGCGGCGTCCTCGGACTCGCGGTGCAGGTCTTCAATAGCGCGCGCGTCACACCGATCGCACACGCGATCAGCGCGGTCAATCGCGCCGACTTCGCGCTGCTGGTGCTACTGCCAGAAACCAGCGACCGTGACCGTGTCGTCTCCGCCCTGGAGATAGGCGACGGTTGCCTCGCCTACATCGGCAAGAGCGTTTACGCGATGCCGGGTGCGGTCGAGAATACCTGCCCGAACGTCGACACCTGGTCGCGCACGACACTGTGGTGGTTATTGATCTCTGATCCACCCGCGCTGGCTGCGGCATTGGCGCATATTCCGAAACTGCTGCTGCCGTGGGTGCCCGGCCTGGGCCTCGTCGAAGGCGGCCATTACACGCCGTTGCCACGAACGGTTCCATCGTGGAGCTCGCTGTTTGGCGACAGCCACGCGGTCGCAAGCGGACTGCTGCTACTGCCATGGTGTGTGTTCGCGGCCTGCCTGCTGCGCCGTGCGTGGCGCGGCGCATGCGCCTTCGCGCTGATGTGCGCCGTCGGGTCAACAGCTGTCGCAGTGACCGCGTTGTTCGGCGACGGTGATGTCGAGTTCGCCAAGCACGCGCAGTTGTCGATCAATTATGCGCTGGCCAGTCTCGGCTGCGTATTTGCAGCACTTGTGCGACGCTCCCTGCAGCATGGAGCGCAGCCATGAGTGCTCCTCGCAGCTCGGCCTCGCAGCTCGTCCTGATCGTCCTGGCAGCGTTATGGTTGCTCGGTTCCGTGCGTGCCTTCGCGTTGTGGGCACACGATCCGCTATACGCATATGCGAACAGCTACGACCAGACGCGCTACACGAATTGCTTCCATTTCTACCCCGACCGCGCAGCCAACATTCCGCCGCAGCAAAACAGCCCCCAAGCGCCGTTCGCGAACTACCGCTTCATGACCGCCAGCGACCCGATGTGCTATTGGTCGAGTGAATTGGCGTTCACTGGCGCAACTGCGCTGACCTGGAAGCTGGGCGAGGCGATTCATGGCGATACCGCGCACGACGCGCGCTGGGTCGGGGCCTGGCGCTGGCTGGCGCTGCTTGCGTTATCGATCGCGTTCTCGTCGGCTTGGTTGCGCCGCGGCGATGCGCGCGCCGCGATCGCGAATGCGGCGCTCCTGCCAATGCTGTTCGCGGACCCTGGCAATACGCTGTACTTGAATACGTTTTATGCGGAATGGACTGCGCTGATCGCTGCCTATGCGTTGATCGCGTCGGTTGTGCTGTGGCGCGGTCAGATCTGGAGCCGCCAGCGAGGCATGCTGATCGCACTGGCTGCATTCGCGCTGGCCACCGCGAAGATCCAGCACCTGCTGCTGCCGATTGGGCTTGCCGCCGTCGTGATGACTCTCGATCGCGTGCGCACCGGCCGAGTTGGTTGGCGCGCGATCGCGATCGCAGTGGGCGCATTGGCCGGTTTCAGCCTGCAATTCGCGCAACTGCACCGTAGCGGCCCGATGATCGATGCGATCGATCAATACAACCGCGCGGATGTCGTGTTCACCGCGCTGGTTCCGTTTGCGGACGACCGCAGCGCGTTGCTGCAGGAACTCGGAATCGATCCCGCCTGCGCGATCTACAGCGATCATCACGCGTGGGAATTCCCGGATCTGCCCGAGCGCATCTGCAGCGGCTTGGAACATTTCAATCGCGGCGCGGAATTGCGCACGTTGTTGCGACATCCTCGTATCGCATGGCGCCTCGCTGGACACGGCGTGCTCGCTCTCGATCCCTGGATCGCGAAAAACCTCGGTGAAGTCGAAGGCGGCGATTTCGCAACGATGCCGACATCGCAGCCGTCATTGGGGCGCACGCTGCACGCGACTGCGTGGCTGCAGCGGACTCTCCTGGCGCTGCCCTTCTTTGGTCTGTTCGTTCTGCTCGTGCGGCCCGGGGTGCACCGTGGCAATCGCGCGCTCGATTACACCGCGATGACCACCATGGTCATGCTCGGCACGTTCACGATCACGGTGCTCGGCGATGGCCTCGCCGACACTGCCAAGCAGGGACACCTGATCATCAATGCGGCGCTGGCGTGGCTGATCGTGACGGTCGTATGGGCAGTGACAAGTCCCAGCGCCGTGCGCAACACGTCATCGACTCCGTGATTGCTGCACTTCTGGATCGCCAACGCCGCGAAGCTTGCCGCGGAACGGCGCGTAGTAGGCGCGCAGCGCGGCAAGATCGGCGTGCATGTCCGCACTGACTTGAAACAGCGGACCCAGCGTGATCGTCTTCGACGGATAGTCGAATGAAGCCGGCAGAATCGGCACCCCGGCATCGCGCGCGATATGCCAGAAACCGGTGCGCCAGGCACGCACCTCTTTGCGCGTACCCTCGGGCGCAATTCCGACCCACAGGCGTTCACTGGCATTGAGGCGATCCACCATCTGGTCGACAACCCCGTGCGTCGACGAGCGCTCGACTGGCATCCCGCCAAGCTTGCGCAGCGCCCAGCCAAGTGGCCCGCGAAACAGTTCGCGCTTGCCCATGAACGCGATGTCTGCGCCGGTCGCCACCTTGAACAACAAAGCCCAGTAGCCGTCCCACCACGAACTGTGCGGCGCCGCGATCAGTACCAGCTTGGCCTCGTTCGGAAACTCGCCAACCAGACGCCAACCGCATACGCGCAACCAACCGGCGCACCACGACCGGAACGGATTCCACGAAAATTGCGGCATCGCCGGCGGCAGTAGCGCGCCGACGGACCACTCGCTCATTCGGCGCTCCAGGCGCCACCCCGCGTGCGTTTGATCGCCGACCGCGTTTTTTTCGCATCAATGCGGCGTTCTTTCGAAGCCCGCGTCGGCCGTGTCGCCACGCGACGCTTGGGCACGACCAATGCCGCGCGAACCAGCGCGGCCAGGCGCGCGCGTGCGTCCTCGCGATTCTTGCCCTGATCGCGGAAGCGGTTGGCCTGGATGACGAGCACACCCGCGTCGGTAAGACGTCGATCGCGACGCAACAACATGCGCATGCGCACCGCGTCCGGCAGCACGCGCGAGGCGGCTACGTCAAAACGCAATTCGACCGCACTGGCGACCTTGTTGACGTTCTGACCACCGGGACCGGCCGAACGCACGAAGCGCTCGACGAGTTCGTCGTCGGGAATCCGCAGGTCATCGGTGATTGCGAGCATGCCTGCATTCTACCAAGCGCGCGGGCCGCGATCGGAAGAATGGCTCTAATGGCTGCCTTTGGCGAGGGCATTCCTTGCCGCGGCGGCAAGGTTGTCTGCGCTCGAAGCGATTGCGTCAAGGCGCTCACTGCCTTGGCCGTTGCGCGCCGCCTGTTCCATGCGCGAACGCATGGTGCGGAGAGTGGTTGCACAGAAAGGCGCCAGGCTCTTCAGCGATGCATCCGCCCCTTCCTTGGATGCAGCCTGCTGCACCTGCTGGCACAACGTCTCGGCTTCCTGCAAGCGCATCCCGGCGGCACCGAGATCAACAGTCGACTTGGCCGGGTTGAACGGCGCCGACGCGGGCACACGATTGGTCAGTGCCGCGGGAGGTTCATGCGCTGCCGGATTCGCCAACGCTGCCATTCGGCGCGCTTCTTGCAAATCGATCACACGGGTCACGACCTTGGGCGCAGTCACTTCGGCGAACTTGAACTTCTCCGGATTGCGCGCCGCATCAGCGAGCAGCCCATCGAGCTTGTTTTGGCAGGCCTTCTTACCCTCCACGCTAGTTGCTCCAATCGGCAAGTTCTGCAACAGCTTTTCATTGCCGGACCAAGAGCGCATGCAATCGATTGCATTGTTGTCGAGCAATGCCGTCGCATCGGTCGCACTGGCGCCCTCGCCATGCAACAAGGTGGTGAGCTGCGCGTCGTTGGGTTCACGCAACTGGCTGCACGCAGTCATACTGAACGCGCACGCGATCATCACCATGGCAAGCTTGTTAGTCATCGAATTCTCCAGAAAATCACAAAAAGATTCAGCGCCGCCAAACGGCCGCAGCGAACGCGATGAGCGCACCTGCGCCGGCACACCACGCCGCTACGGACACTCCCGACAAATGCGCAGGTGTCGCGGCCAAGGTCGCCATCGTCACCGTGGCGACCGCTAGTGAAACGGCCAGTGCGAGCCACACAGCAACGCGCTGTCCACGTGCCGCGCGCAGTTCCAGCCGCTTCAGATCGTCCGAGGCGATGCGAAGTTCCATGCGGCCGCTGGTCGCCTGGGTCAGGTAGCTGTGCACGAGTTGCGGCATGTCCGGAGCCGCTGCGAGCCATTCGGGCAGGCGTCGGCGCAGCGCCTTCAGCGCGGCACGGGGGCCACGGCGCTGGCGCCAGATGCGTTCGAGCACGGGTTTGGCGGTAGCCCATATGTCGATCTGCGGATGCAGCAGGCGACCGACACCTTCGATATTGAGCAGCGTCTTCTGCAATAGGATCAGCTGCGGCTGCACCGTCAGCTCGTGCCGACGCGCCATCTGGAACAACTTGACCACGACCTCGGCCAACGAAATCTCGCTGAGCGGTCGTGTGAAATACGGCTCGCACACAGTGCGCACCGCGGCTTCAAGTTCGTCGAGGCGTGCATCCCGCGGCATCCATCCTGCGCGCACATGGAGTTCTGCGATGCGTGCGTAATCCTGGTTGAACAGGGCAAGGAAGTTCTCGGCCAGCCAGTACTGATCGCGCTCGGGCAATGACCCCATGATGCCGAAGTCGAGCGCAATGAAGCGCGGATCGCGCGGACGCGACGGATCCACCCAGACGTTACCGGCGTGCGCGTCGGCATGGAAGAAATTGTCGCGAAATACCTGGGTATAGAACAGTCGCACGCCTTTTTCCGCGAGCGCGACGCGATCGATCCCGGCCGCATCGAGCGCGACAAGATCATCGACCGGGATGCCGCGCACGCGCTCCAGGGTCAGCACGCCATCGGTCGTGTGTGACCAGATCACCTCGGGCACATACAGATCGTCGGAGCCGGCAAAATTCCGTCGCAGCAGCGATGCATTCGCGCCTTCGCGCTGCATATCCAGCTCATTGGTCAGCGTCGACGCGATTTCGCTGACCACGTCGTGCGGGCGTACCTTGTCCGCATTCGGGTGAAAACGCTGCACCGAATCGGCCAACGTGCGCAACAGCGCGATGTCCGCGGCGATGCGCGCGCCGATGTCGGGACGCAGGATCTTGACCACGACCTCGCGGCCGTCGTGCAAGGTAGCCGCGTGCACCTGAGCGATCGACGCCGACGCCAGCGGGCTGTTGTCGAACGTCGCAAACCGCACGGCGATCGCAGCTCCAAGCGCGGTTTCCACCGCGGCGCGCGCGATCTCGCCGGGAAACGGTGCGACCTGATCCTGCAACTGCGCCAGCGCATCGGCGACATCGGCCGGGATCAGATCGCGTCGAGTCGACAGGATCTGCCCGAACTTGACGAAGATCGGTCCGAGCTCGGTCAACGCAAGCGCGAGGCGTTCGCCGCGCGGCAATGCGGCAATGTCGGCGCGCGGCCGCGGCAAGATGACGCGCGCGAGCGTGAGCGCGCGCGAACGGTGCGTGCGGTCGACCAGATCATCGATTCGGTAGCGCACAAGCACGCGCGCGATGCGCAGCACGCGCCAGAGTTGGCTCAGCGTCGTCATGCTCGTCGCGCTGCGTTGATGCGGCGCACGCGCGCGTCGAGCCGATCGACACGTTCACGCAAGTCATCGACCTCATCAAAAAACATTCCAGCTTCGGCCTTGGCGACAAGGTCTCGGCTTTCTTCAGTGAGGAATTCGGCAGCATCGTGCGCCATCGCGCGCGTGGACGTCCGCACAAACGCAAGCCCGCGGCGCAGCGTCTGCGCAATCTTCATCCCGATCACGTCGCCGAACACACGCGTGAAGGCTTCGTCGAAATCTGGCGCAAAACGGCTCGAGATGTGTTCGAGGCGCCGCGCCAGTTCGGCATCGCCGGCGATTTCGACACGCCCCGGCGCGAGCGCATCGGCGCCGCGCGAGAAGGCGAGCGCAACCAGGCTGCCCGGCGT
>CAJDVY010000011.1_pt1 | contig 17893 bp, 18 predicted proteins | sample 7391441 | NCBI WGS metagenome assembly CAJDVY01 (sample SAMEA7055728, study PRJEB34461) | soil metagenome | biome: terrestrial ecosystem; feature: Peninsula; material: soil | place: Antarctica | collected 2016 | reverse complement strand
CAGGAAATCGAAGACTCGCGGCGCGAACATGGTGCGCGTCCATTTGCACGCATGCAGTCGCTCGGCATCGTCAACGATCATTTGATCGCGGTGCACATGACCCAGTTGACCGATGGGGAAATCGCGGCTTGCGCAGAAGCCGGCGTGTCGGTGGTGCATTGCCCCGAGTCGAACCTGAAGCTCGCATCGGGTTTCTGCCCGGTCGACAAGCTGTGCCGTGCCGGGGTTAACCTCGCGCTCGGCACCGATGGCTGCGCCAGCAACAACGATCTCGACATGGTCGGGGAAATGCGCCTGGCCGCCTTGCTCGCCAAAGCCGTTGCCAGCGACGCCAGTGCGTTCGGTGCCGCCAGCGCATTGCGCGCGGCCACCTTGAATGGCGCCGCGGCACTCGGTTGGGGCGAACGCATCGGCTCAATCGAAGCGGGCAAGCAGGCCGACCTCACTGCGATCCGCCTTGACGACATCGAAACGCAACCGCTCTACAACGTGATTTCGCAACTGGTGTATGCGGCCGGAAGGCAGCAGGTCAGTGATGTATGGATTGCCGGGCAGCGCAAGTTGCGCGAGCGGGTGCTGGTGGATCTCGACCCCGCCGAGTTACGGTCGATGGCGCGGCGCTGGCGTGAGCGCATCGCCGCAGGCTAGAGCCCCGGCTCGACCGCGTCACAACGACAACGGACCGGCCGCGCGTGGCGCATCCGGCCTATCGCTTCAGAAGGCTCGTGGATATGTCCCAATCAGCACAAAATGTGCATCCCGCCGAAACCGCGCGAGCGCTCGATGTCGGCTGCGGCGGCGGGCTGCTCAGCGAGGCGCTGGCGCGCGCGGGTGCATTAGTCACCGCGATCGATCTCGCTCCGGCGGTTCTCGATGTTGCGCGCCTCCATTTGCATGAAAGCGCGCTCAGCGTCGACTACCGTGAAACCAGCGTCGAGGATCTAGCCAAGCAGATGCCGGGTACCTTCGATATCGTCACGTGCATGGAAATGCTGGAACACGTCCCCGATCCGGCCAGTGTCATTCGCGCCTGTGCAACCCTGCTTACGTCCGGCGGCAAGCTGTTCCTGTCGACCTTGAACCGCACGCCACTTGCGTTCGGTGCCGCGATCCTCGGTGCCGAGCACGTTCTGCGCCTGTTGCCGCGCGGCACGCATCACTACGCGCAGTTCCTCAAGCCTAGTGAGGTCGCGACGAGCCTGCGCAGCGCCGGATTCGTGCTCGACGATCTTTCCGGCATCGCCTACAACCCACTCACGCGCCGCGCGTGGCTGAGTGGGAGTGTCGCGGTCAACTATCTCGCGTGCGCGACGAAGCCCGCATGAACGCTGCGCGTCCACCGCTAGCGGTGTTCTTTGATCTTGATGGAACCCTGGTCGACTCTGCGCCTGATCTGATCGCGGCGGTACGCGCGCTGTGCGTCGAGCTCGGCGCGCCGGAGCCGGATGGCGAAGCGGTGCGCAGGGTCGTCTCCGCGGGTGGCCGCGCGATGTTGCGCAAGGGGCTTCCGGGCGCTGACGACCCGATGATCGACCAATGGTTGCCGCGCTTCCTCGATCTTTATGCGGTCAAGATGGTCGTGCACACGCGCCTCTACGACGGCATGGCCGAGGTGCTTGACCTGTTGCAGGCGCGCGGCATCGCGTGGGGTATCGTGACCAACAAGCCGAGTTGGCTGGCGCGACCGATGCTGGCGCAGATGCCGTTTCATCAAGGCTGCGCGGCTCTCGTGACTGGCGATTGCCTGCCGGTGCGAAAACCTGATCCGGCGCCTGTACTGCGCGCCTGCGAGCTGGCCGGAGTCGATGCCAGCCGCTGTGTATTCGTTGGCGACGACCTGCGTGACGTGCAGGCCGGCCGCGCCGCCGGTGCGCGCACGATCGCCGCAGCGTGGGGCTATCTCGATGGCGGCGACCCGCATGCCTGGGGCGCCGACGTGGTGGTTCATACGCCGCACGGGCTGCTGGCCGCGCTCGGAATCGACTGAGGTGAAAGAGACTGCCGAGACCACGCCGCTGGCCAGTTTCGAAGAGAAATGGGCCGCCGTGTATCCGGAATTCGGGGTCGCACTCAAATTCGTTGCCGATGGACGCCGCCGCGTGCACAGCGCGTTCGCGTGCCTCGTGCATGAACTCGAGTACGCCGCATTCGCGATCCGCGAGGCGGAGCCCGCAATGATCAAGCTGCAATGGTGGGCGGAGGAATTCACGCGCATCAGCGCCGGTGCAGCCCGCCATCCATTGACCCAGGCGCTGGCACTGGAGCCGGCGTTCGCCGCTCTGCCGGTCGCGCGCTGGCATGAGGTCATCGTGGGTGCGATGGCACAACGTGATCCGGAACCAGCTGCGGATCGTGTTGCGCTCTTGCAAGGTTACGCCGCGCTGTATCGGCCGCTGGGCGTCATCGAGGTCGCGTTGTTTGCATCGGCTTCCGCCGAGCCTGCCGCACAGGTGCGCGCCAATGCGCGCGCTCTGCGCGAAACCGCAGCCCTTGCCGATACGTTGAGTGGTGGACGTCTGCCTCTGCCGCTCGATCTGCTGGCGCAGCATCGGCTTACGCGCGGCGACCTCGCACACAGTTCGCCGCAGACGATGGCCGTATTGCGCGAATGGTTGGCAGCGCTGGCTGCAGGTGGATTGACGAACATTGATTCAGACACGAGGCTCGGCGTCCTGGCGGCCGCTAGCGCGAGCGCGGATCGCTGGCGCGCAGATATGGCTTCGCGCGCGCGCGATCCGCTGGCGGCGTTGAATGCGGCACTCGCGCGCGTGCCATCGCGTGTGGTGTGGGCCGCCTGGCGAGCGGGGCGACGCTCGCAGCGGTAATCGCCTGCAGCCTGCTACCCTATTGAGTAGCCCCATACAGCCCCCAGCTACTTGCGACACCAAGATCCTGAACTTTTTCAGGAGCGCTGCAAGCGCGACCATCGCGCTCACATGTCGGTGCAAACGCACATCCCGCAGCGCTTGCCCCATCCGTTTCGAGAAACAACCGCATGTCTTCAAAGCAAAATACCCAGCGCGCAATGCCCGATGTCGCCAGCGATCCGCGGACCGATCTAGCCGGCGTGCTCGACTGGGTCGGCATGGACCAGATCGAGGTGCCGGTACTGCTCGCAGGCCCCGGCGATCACGTGCAGCGCGTCAGCGCGCGGGTCGCTGCATTCGTCAACCTCAACCGCGCCGAAGCGCGTGGCATCCACATGTCGCGCCTGTACCTGCATGTCGACCGGCACCTTTGCGCCGATCCACTGACACCAGTCTTGCTGCGCCGCTTGTTGCGCGAGTTTCTCGATTCGCACGAAGGTCTTTCCGATCGCGCGCTGTTACGCGTGCGCTTTGACCATCTGGTGCGCCGTGCGGCGCTCGCGAGTGAACACAGCGGCTGGCGATCCTATCCGGTCGAGATCACCGCACACATGGACAATGCCGGGTTCACGCTCGAACTCGGCATCGAGGTGCAGTATTCGAGCACCTGTCCCGCGTCCGCTGCGCTTGCGCGGCAATTGATCCAGGAGCGCTTCGCCAACGATTTCGCGAGTGACGCGCTCTGTGCCCGCGAAACAGTGCTGGCGTGGCTGGGCAGCACTCAAGGCATCGTTGCGACGCCGCATAGCCAGCGTAGTGCAGCGAATCTGCGAGTGAAACTTGCGCCCGGATTCGAGTTCCCGATCGTCGAACTCATCGACCTCGTTGAAAACGCGCTGCAGACGCCGGTGCAGACCGCCGTCAAGCGCGCGGATGAGCAGGCCTTTGCGCTGCGCAACGGTCAGAACCTGATGTTCTGCGAAGATGCCGCGCGGCGGATCCAACACGTGCTCGACGGCGACGAGCGCATTGCCGATTTCTGGCTGCGCGCGACGCATTACGAGAGCCTGCATCCGCATGATGCGGTTGCCGTCGCAACCAAGGGCGTCGCCAACGGCTACGTCGCGTCCGACGCCAAACCATAGTCCGCACGCGCAAACGCGCGGCCAGCATCGCGTATGGACGCGTGCCCACCTGCATTCAGTTCGCGATTCCTTGCAGCAACAACGGATCGAGGCGCACGTTGAACCAGTTCAATCCCCAGTGCAGATGCGGCCCGGTCGCACGCCCGGTCTTGCCGACTGCACCTATGATTTGACCTTGTTTGACATGTTCACCGACTTTCACGTCGATGCGTGACATGTGCAGGAAATTCGAACTGACACCATGGCCGTGGTCGAGCAGGACAGTGCCGCCGGTGAGATAGAGATCCGGAGCGGAAAACGTAACGATGCCGCTTGCCGGGGCCTTGATCGGGGTACCCTGCGGCGCCGCGATATCCATGCCTGAATGCGGCGCCTTCGGCACGTCCTTGCCGCTCACGACGTAGACGCGCTGGTTGCCGAAGCGGCCGCTGATGCGGCCGGTGACCGGCCAGATGAAAGTTTGCAGGAAATCCTCGCGCGCATCATCACGCGCACGTGCGGCCACCACGCGGGCCTGTTCGCGTTGGATACGCGCGACGATCGCGGGCGGGGGCTCGACCGTCGCCGCGGGCACGCCGTCGATGCGCTCGACCGGCCAGTCGCGTGGTGTCACTTCGATCGTGACTGGCTGGTCACCACCGGTGCCCTCGCGCACATGGACCGTCACCGGTCCCTTCGCATCGCGGCCGATGCCGAACACCACCGCGCCATCCGGACCAACGAGTAGATCATGGCCGTCGTAGCTGACTCGGCTGCCTTGCGCGACGTGCGCGATTACGAGCGTGCCCTGGGCGACGGTCGCCGGGAACTGCGCGCTGGACGCAGGGGACATTGCACGCACGTTCCCACCCAGTAGCGCAAACGACAGGATCGTCATGGTCGCCGTGAGCGAACCTACGTTGGCCGCAAACCAGCGCATACGAGTGCGTGATTGCCTGGTGGGCGATTTCACCGCGCAAATTCCAGCCGCGCGCCGCGCACCGAGTCATCGAGCTTTCCGTCATGCCAGGCGAGTTGCCCGTTCACGAACGTAGCCGCGATGCTGGAGCGGAATGTCGTGCCTTCGAATGGGGTCCACGCGCATTTGGACAGGACTTCCGTCGCGCTTACCGTATGCGGCGTGGCCGGATCGACCAACACCAGGTCGGCGTGATAGCCCTCGCGCAGGAAACCGCGCTCGTGCACGTTGAACAGGGTTGCGGGCGCATGCGTCACAGCTTCGACGACACGCTCCAGTGTCAACGCGCCATCGAACACGCGCTCGAGCGCGCACTGCAAAGCGTATTGCACGAGCGGCAATCCGGACGGCGCACGCGCGTACTTTGCAGATTTTTCGGTAACCAGGTGCGGTGCGTGGTCGGTCGCGAGCACGTCGATGCGACCTTCGGCCAGCGCGCGGATGATGCCGTCGCGATCGGCAGCGCTCTTGATCGCCGGATTGCACTTGATCAGATGACCGAGGCGGGCGTAGTCGGTATCGCAAAAATGCAGGAAATGCACGCAGGTTTCCGCGGTGATGCGCTTGCCAGCGACCGGGCCTGGTTCAAACAGCGCGCACTCGTCGGCCGTTGATATGTGCAGCACATGCAGACGGGTGCCGTGCTTGCGCGCCAGTGAAGTGGCAAGTAGCGTCGACTTCATGCACGCCTCGCGCGAACGGATCAGCGGGTGCTGTTCGATCGGGATGTCATCACCCCAGCGCGCCCGCGCCTTTTCCTCGTTGGCGAGGATCATCGGCGTGTCTTCGCAGTGAGTGATGATCGGCACCGGTGCATCGCGGAATATCGCATCGAGCGTGTCCGGATCGTCGACCAGCATGTTTCCGGTCGAGGAGCCCATGAAGACCTTGATACCCGGCGCGGCCTTTGGGTCGAGCGCGCGGATGTCTGCGATGTTTTCATTGGTTGCGCCGAAGTAGAAACCGTAATTCGCGCGGGAGACCTGCGCTGCTCGCGTGTACTTCGCTTCGAGCGCAGCGCGGTTCGTCGCGGGTGGCCTGGTGTTCGGCATTTCCATATAACTGGTGATGCCGCCGGCGACACAGGCGCGCGATTCGTGTTCGATGTCGGCCTTGTGGGTCATCCCCGGCTCGCGGAAGTGCACCTGGTCGTCGATCATGCCAGGCAGCAGCCAGTGACCTTTGGCGTCGAATACGCGCTCGTTCGGGAGCGCGCGCAGCGTACCGTCGATGCGTTCAATGCGGCCGCCGCGCACGCGCAGGTCGGCATGGAAACGGCGGCCTTCATTAATGAGTTCGGCGTTTGTGATGAGCCAGTCATTCATGGGGATGGTCTTTCTCCGATTCGTGGTGACGCGGGGGCAGTAGTGTGAACTGATCCGGGACTGGATCGGCTCCGCCAGTGCACCATGGCTGGCAGCGCGCGATACGGCACACGCCGAGCCAGCCGCCGCGCAGGGTGCCGAAGCGTGCGATCGCGATGCGCGTGTAGTCCGAACAGCTCGGATCGAAGCGGCAGTGCGAGCCGAGGAATGGGCTTATGCCGCGTTTGTAACATCGAAGCAGGAAGATAATCGGGCTTGCCATCGGTGCGCCAAAGCAGGTCCGCGTGCAAGCGCGCGTTCCGACAAGGGTTTCAAGCGGTTGCCGGGGGGGGGCAGTTAGGCTATAAAACGCGACCGCCGCGGCAAAGATAGGCCAAAGACATGGCTCAGATCAAACAGAAAACCAGTAATCGCGCGAAGACGCCCCCTGCGCCAGTTCGTGCGAAGGTTGCCGCGCGCAGCATCGCGCGAGGATCGCATGCGTCCTCGTCCAAGTCATCGCAGAAGGTGAAGTCAGTGGCAGTTGCGAAGAAATCCGTGAAGGCGGCGACGCCGAAAAAGGTTGCGGCAAAAGCGACCCGCAAGGTTGTGGCGCGCAAGACTGTGGTCAAGAAGCCGGCAGCAAAGAAAGTCGTTGCGGCGAAGCCTGCGAAGAAGGTCGCCAAGGCGGTTCCGGTCAAGGCAGCCAAGGTAACTCACGCGCAGAAGAAGACAGTTCCACCCAAGGCGGCCGCCGTGAAGAAGGCAGTTGCCACGAAGCACGCAAAACCCGCTGCGTCTAGCCGCAGGCCGGAATCATCCAGGAAATCCGTGACTATCAGCAAACCAGAAACCAAATCTGTGCCCAAGAGCAAGGCGCGCGTTGCGTCGCCGCCCGGGGACAACAACTTCACCATGCAGGATGGACGCTACGCACTTCCCGCCACGACCAAGATCGATCTTCCTCACGGTTACAAGCCGAGTGCGAAAGAGGAATACATGAGCCCTGCGCAGCTCCAGTATTTCCGTAACAAGCTTTCGCAGTGGCGCGCGGACCTCGTCGAGGAAAGCCGGCAGACAATCGAAAGCTTGCGTGACGAAGTGCGCGACGTCGGCGACGAAGCCGAGCGCGCGACGCGTGAAACCGAGAACTCGCTGGAATTGCGCACCCGTGACCGCTATCGCAAGTTGATCGCGAAGATCGACAAGGCACTCAAGCGCATCGAGGAAGGCCACTACGGGTTCTGCGAGGAAACCGACGAGGACATTGGAATCGATCGCCTCGAAGCACGACCCATTGCCACGCTCAGCCTCGATGCGCAGGAGCGTTGGGAACATCGCCAGAAACAGATGGGCGATTGATCTCGATTGCTTGTTGATGGCCAGACGCCCCGCTCGACGGGGCGTTTGTGTTTCGGGTCCCGGATGGGACAATGGTCGGACCCGGCGAATCGGCCGCAAAGGCACACCCTCTCAACGTGAGCGCACGCAAATATTTCGGAACCGACGGCATTCGCGGACGCGTCGGTGAATGGCCGATTACAGCCGAGTTCATGTTGAAGCTCGGTCGGGCAGTCGGGCGCGTGCTGACCGGCGCCGATGGTCATCCGACCGTGATGATCGGCAAGGACACGCGAATTTCCGGTTACATGTTCGAGTCGGCGCTCGAGGCCGGGCTGGTCGCTGCCGGCGCCGATGTCGGCCTGCTCGGACCCGTGCCGACGCCGGCTGTCGCGTATTTGACCCGTAGTTTGCGCGCGAGCGCTGGCATCGTGATCAGCGCATCGCATAATCCGCATCACGACAACGGCATCAAGTTTTTTTCGTCTTCGGGAGAAAAGCTTGCCGATGAAGTGGAGATGGCAATCGAGGCCGAGCTCGAGGCGCCGTTCACGACAGTCGCTTCCGAAGCGATAGGCAAGGTCGTGCGGATCCGTGATTCCACGGTCCGTTACGCGGAATTCTGCAAGGCGACTGTGCCGACCTCGCTGAGCCTGCGTGGCCTGTCGATCGTGCTCGACTGCGCGCATGGGGCGACCTACCAGATCGCGCCACTCGTGTTCACGGAGCTTGGCGCGAAAGTCACTGCCATCGGCAACCAACCCGACGGCCTCAACATCAATCGCGATTGCGGATCGACTCGACCGCAAGCGCTGGCGCAGGCGGTAGTCGCGGCGGGTGCGGATCTGGGCATCGCATTCGATGGCGATGGCGACCGCGTGCAGATGGTCGATCGCAACGGCCAAGTCATCGATGGCGATCAACTGCTTTATGTGCTCGCGACCGACTGGCATGCGAGTGGCCGCCTGCGCGGGCCGCTGGTCGGCACACTGATGAGCAACTACGGACTGGAACGTGCGATGCATGATCTGGCAGTGCCGTTCGTGCGTGCGAATGTCGGCGATCGCCATGTGCTGCAGCAATTGAAGCAACGCGGTGGCGTGCTCGGCGGTGAAGCCTCCGGCCATATTCTCTGCCTCGACCGCGCGACCACGGGTGACGCGATCGTGAGTGCGCTGCAGGTCCTCGAGGTGCTGGTGCGCAGTGGGCGCCGTCTGGACGAGATCGTGCAGGGTATGCCCAAGGTGGCGCAGACAACCGTCAACATCCGCGCAACGAATGGAAGCGCGCTGGTAGCCGACGCAAACGTGCAGCGCGTCTTCGAGCGCGTGCGCGCGCAGCTGGAGGGGCAGGGGCGCGTCGTGCTGCGTCCGTCCGGCACCGAGCCACTGGTGCGGGTCACCGTCGAAGCCAGCGACGACGCGCTGGTGGCGCGACTCGCGGCTGAATTGGCCGGCGCAGTAAGATCGGCTGCATCCACCCCCGCAGGCTGATCCGCATGAGCGCGAACATTCCTACACTCGATATCGGCCGCTACGACAGTGATCGCGGCGCATTCGTGGCCGATCTCGGCACGGCGTACCGGGAATGGGGGTTTGCGGGGATACGCAATCACGGCATCGCGCCCGAATTGATTGATGGGGCATACACGGCGTTCCAGGAATTCTTTGCGCTGCCGACCGACGTGAAGATGGCCTATCACCTCAAAGGCGCAGGCGGCGCGCGTGGTTACACACCGTTCGGTGTGGAGACTGCGAAGGATTCGAAGTATCCGGATCTCAAGGAGTTCTGGCATATCGGCCGTGAGATTCCGCGCGATTCGAAATACGCCGACGTGATGGCCCCGAATGTGTGGCCGCAGGAAGTTGCAACATTCCACGCGTGTGGACTGGCTCTGTACCAGGCGCTCGACCAGCTCGGTTCGCGCGTGTTGCGCGCACTGGCTTTGCATATCGGCTTGCCTGAGACCTGGTTCGACGACAAGACCAATTTCGGCAACTCGATCCTGCGTCCGATCCATTACCCGCCGATTCCAGCGGATCAAGTGCTGCCAAACGTCCGCGCTGGTGCGCACGAGGATATCAACCTGATCACGTTGCTGGTCGGCGCGAGTGCACAGGGTCTCGAGGTGCGTTCACATGCCGGTGAGTGGGTGCCATTCACCGCGGATGCGGACACCATCGTGATCAATATCGGCGACATGCTGCAGCGTCTGACCAACCATGTGTATCCATCGACGACGCATCGTGTGATCAATCCTCCGGGCGAGAATGCGCGCAAGCCACGATACTCGGTGCCGTTCTTCCTGCATCCGAATCCGGATTTCGTGATCGACGTGTTGCCAGGCTGCATCGATGCAGGTAACCCAAATCGCTATCCTGAACCGATCAGCGCGCACGAATACCTGCAAGAACGGTTGCGCGAGATCAAGTTGATTTGAGCGGTGGTCGGAAGGCCAGTTCTGCGATGACCAACCTTCCGGTCCCGGTTGCAGACACCCGCGCGGCCAGCGTGGCGGCGGCCATTTTAGTTTTGCTGGTCGTCGCCCTCGTGTACTGGCCCGGCGTGCACGGTTTTTGGGGACGCGACGATTTCTTCCAGCTCGCCTTCGTGCGGTTGCTCGATACGCCGTGGTCGCTGTTCATTCATGATCATTTCCCGGTGCCTGGGTCGGTGTTCCGGCCACTCGGTGTTGCGTCGATGTGGTTGTGCGCGATGCTGTTTGGCAGCGACTACGAGGCGCATGCGATCGCCGATCTCGCGCTGCATGTTGGCGTCGGCCTCGTGTTGTTCAGTCTGCTGGCGCGCGCCGGGATTCCGCGCACGCTTGCCTTGCTGTGCACCTTGCTGTTCGCGCTGCATCCGGCAGTCATCGGTACCGCGTTGTGGTGGTCGGCGCGATTCGATCTGCTGGCCACACTTTTCGTCCTGCTCGCGGTGCGGGCCGCGTTCGTCTATCGCGAGCAACCCCGTGCGATGGGGCTAGCATGCACGTGCGCCGCGGTGCTCGCCGCGGTACTGTCCAAGGAGATCGGTCTCGCGGCATTGCTGCCGATTACGGTGCTCTGGCTGCGCTGGGCATGGCTTGAGTCCGCGCATCGTGCAACGGCGCTACGTGCGATCGTGTCGGTGTGCCTGTGCGCCGCGGTCTACTTCGGTTGGCGCTGGTATGTTCTCGCCACCCCGACGAGCGGCCTGACCGGCACCGCCGCGGTCACTACCTTGATCCTGAAAGGGCTGTCCGATTGGTTGCAGCAAATGCCGGGTTATCTGGTGTTTTGGGTGCGCCTGGATTCGCTGCAGAGGTTTGCGCTCGGGCTCGCCCTGGTCTCGCTGCCGGTTGCGGTCGGCGTTGCCATGCTCCGGCGCCGGCAGCTGCCTGAAAGGTACAGGTACGTTGACCTCGTAGTGTGCGGCGCCGGCCTGTTCTTGTTGCCGGCGTTGCTGCAGGCGCCGATCACGGCGTTGAATGGCGCGCCACTGCATGCAGACGTTTCGGTTATCGAAACTGCGATGCAATCACGCCTCTACTACCTCGGTATTGCCGGTCTGGCCATTGCACTCGCGGCGTTCCTCGCGCCCCTCTGGAGCGGTACTGCGCCGCGATTACGCGCCTGCATCGTGGCGCCGTTGGTATTGGCGGTGATCGTGTTCGCATGCGTGTCGCACCAGAACGCACGCACATTCGCGCAACGCTCGGTGGAAATTTCCGCGGTCGCGCGCGCCGCGGTCGCGGCGGTCGACAAGCTTGATTTGCCGGCATCACGCTGCCAGGTCGTGTTTGTCGGCATTGAACCGGCACCAGAGTGGGGGCTCTATGTGTCGATGGACTCGGTCGTCAAGGCGTTGGACCCTGATCTCGATCGCGTGAGGCATTGCTACTTCCACAGCGACTACGTGACTTATTTCTATCTGCTGGGCGCACCAATCAACGGTGCCGATGCAACGCCGTACCAGCCGCTGCTGGTCAATGGAGTCGCGATTGCGCCACGGCGGATCGGCGATGCGGTGATCGACTACCTGAGTCCGCCGCAACACGTCGATCTGCACCAACTGGGGGCCGTGCATTTTCTTAGCTATCGCGATGGCCGCTTCGATGACGTCAGCGCGGATGTCGTTGCGGGACGTTTGCCGGTTACCTTGCGTTAGCTGGGCGCCGGTCGTTGCCGGACCGACGCGTGGCTCGCGCTCAATCCTTTGCCCGAAAATGCTTGCCACGCCCGTTGATGAGCCGCAGCGCAAGGCGATCAGGCAGCATGTCGAAGAAGCACTTGATCGCACGATTCAATCCACCGCAGACCCGCACGACGTCGCCGCGCTCGACCGCAGCCAGAGCGTCGCGGGCGACGACGTCGGCGTGCATCCACATAATTTTTGGCATGCGCTGCATCTGCGTGCGCGTGCCGGTTACATCGTGAAATTCAGAATGGGTGAAACCTGGACAAAGCGCGCAGACCCTGACTCCATGAGCCTGGTTTTCGAGTGCGAGTGCCTGCGAGAACCGGATCAGGTATGCCTTTGACGCGGCATACAGCGTGTGTCCGGCGGGGGCTGGCAATAGCCCGGCGAGCGAGGCCACATTGATGATGCGGCCGTAACCGCGTGCGCGCATATCCGGCAGCGCGCGATGGCACAGTTCGGCAGGCGCCGTCATCATGACCTGAATGAATTCCGCGTGGGTCTGCCACGGCCGCGAAAGGAATGAGCCCGTGACGCCGTAACCGGCGTTGTTGATCAGTATGTCGATCATGAGTTCGCGCCGGGTAATTTCGGCCCACAACGATTGGGGTGCCCCTGGATTGCCGAGGTCGCAAGGAATGCATTGGACCTCGACGGCGTGATCGGCGCGCAGTTCGGCGGCGAGAGCGTCGAGACGGTCCACGCGTCGCGCGGTAAGTACCAGCCCGTGTCCTTGCTGCGCCAGTTCGCGTGCGAACGCCGCACCGATGCCGGCGGAGGCGCCCGTGATCAATGCAAACGCGGCTTGGCCCATCGATAATTCCCTGGTTGCGGTGTGGGCGTGCAGGGTAGTCGTTGCGGATAGCGCGCGTCAGCGGTATCGCTTGATCTGCATTCAGTTGTCGCATGCGCGTGCGCCGGCTATTCTTGCGGCCCTCGTTCAAAGCCGTTGGATCACGATGCGCCGTCCTCTGGTTGCCGGAAACTGGAAAATGCATGGTTCGAGCGCGATGGCCGATGCGCTGGTCGGGGCCATTGTCGCAGGCCTTCCTGCTCAGGCCGATGTCGCCGTGCTGCCGCCGTTTCCATATCTGGCCGAACTGATCACACGTCATCGTCACACGGCACTTGCGTTCGGTGCGCAGGATCTCAGCGTGCATGACGCGGGCGCGTACACCGGCGAGGTGGCCGGCTCGATGCTGGTTGACGTCGGGTGCACCTGCGTCCTGGTAGGGCATTCGGAGCGGCGCCACTACCATCACGAATCAGATGAACTCATCGCAGCCAAGTTCGTCGCGGCGCAGGTGGCTGGACTGACTCCGATCCTGTGCGTTGGCGAGACCCTGGCCGAACGCGACGCCGGCGCGGATGAGGCGGTCATTGCGCGCCAGCTCGACGTGGTCATCGCCCGAGCGGGAATTGCCGCGTTTGGCAACGCTGTGGTCGCGTACGAGCCGGTTTGGGCGATCGGGACCGGGCGCTGCGCATCGACGCAGCAGGTGCAGGCGATCCATGCATTCATGCGTGACAAAATCGCGGGACTGGATGCTACAATAGCCAGCTCGCTGCGCCTCTTGTATGGCGGCAGCGTGAAACCCGCCAATGCGGCCGAGCTTTTCGGCCAGCCCGATGTGGATGGTGGACTGATCGGTGGTGCAGCGTTGGTGGCGTCGGACTTCATCGCCATCTGCTCAGCCGTGCAATCGTAAAGAGCTCCTTATGGTACCTATTGTTGCAAACATCTTTTATGTGCTGATTGCGATCGCGATGACGGTCCTGATCCTCCTGCAGCGCGGCGCTGGCGCCGATGCGGGATCGGGTTTCGGCGGCGGCGCTTCGGCAACGGTCTTCGGTGCCCGTGGTTCAGCGAATTTTCTTTCGCGCAGCACGGCGGTACTGGCTGGTTTGTTCTTCCTGCTCAGCCTCGGCATGGGCATGTACCTGGTTCCGCGAGGCGCCGACGTGCGTGCAGTGGACGACTTGGGCGTGATGTCTGGCGTCGCCACTCCGGCGAAACCGGCTCCCGCTGCAGCACCTGCGCCGGTTGGTGAGGTTCCGCAGCCGACCACGCCTGCGGCTTCGGCTGAAAAGCCGGCGCCAGCGTCCGCCACGAACCCGACCAAGCCCGCCGCTGCCGGTACGGAAAAGCCGGTGCCGAGGTGCCCAGATGGCGGAATTGGTAGACGCACTACCTTGAGGTGGTAGCGACGAAAGTCGTGGAGGTTCGAGTCCTCTTCTGGGCACCATTTGATCTGTCGGCGACGCTTCGGGATGATTCCGGGGGCGTCTTCGAGAGATCGTCCTGTGGCCGTCACGCCGGTTCCTGACCGGCCTGTCGGCGCTGCGCCATCCCGCGCGGAGGTGTTTGTGTTGACCGAGTATCTTCCGGTCCTGTTGTTCTTGGTGGTGTCCGCTGGTGTCGGCATCGCTTTGATCGTGATCGGCAACCTGCTTGGACCGAAGCGTCCCGCGGCCGACAAAAACTCGCCGTATGAGTGCGGCTTCGAAGCGTTCCAGGATGCGCGCATGCGTTTCGACGTGCGCTATTACCTGGTTGCGATCCTGTTCATCATCTTCGATCTCGAAATCGCGTTCGTGTTTCCGTGGGCGGTTGTCTTCGGGAAGCTCGGGCTGCTTGGCCTGATCGAGATGGGCATGTTCCTTTCGCTGCTGGTGCTCGGCTTCATCTATGTGTGGAAGAAGGGAGCGCTCGAATGGGAATAGTCGATCGCATCAGTGCGACGATGCACAACCCGGCGCCGAATGATGTCGTCGACGACATCATTCGCCCGGGTGACGACAATCCGTTGATCCAGCGCGGTTTCGCAACCGCATGTCTGGATGACCTGATCAACTGGGCTCGCACCGGCTCGATGTGGCCGATGACATTCGGTCTCGCCTGTTGCGCGGTCGAGATGATGCACGCGGGTGCCGCGCGCCTCGACCTCGACCGCTATGGCGTGATCTTTCGCCCCAGTCCGCGCCAGTCTGACGTGATGATTGTCGCCGGTACGCTGGTCAACAAGATGGCGCCGGCGCTGCGCAAGGTCTATGACCAGATGCCCGAGCCAAAATGGGTGATCTCGATGGGTTCGTGCGCAAACGGCGGCGGTTACTACCACTATTCTTACGCCGTCGTGCGCGGTTGTGATCGCATCGTCCCGGTCGACATCTATGTGCCTGGCTGTCCACCGACGGCTGAGGCGTTGATCCACGGCATTCTGCAATTGCAGAAGAAAATCCGTCGCACCAATACCATTGCGCGCTGACACTATGGAAGGCATGACCGAAAACAGCGCCGACCTTGGCCGCGACGCCGCCGCCGCGGAATTTGCGCGTGTTATCGAGGCCAAACTGGGCCAGAAGCTGGTGAGGATCGTCGCCAGCCACGGCGAGGTCACGCTTGAGGTGCTGCCGGAAAACTGGCTCGCTGTAGCCAAAATCCTGCGCGACGACGCGGACCTGCGCTTCGAGCAATTGATGGATCTGTGCGGCGTCGACTACCTGTCTTACGGCCAGGTCGAATGGGACACCACGGATGTCTCGGCCGAAGGCTTCTCGCGCGGCGTCGAGGGTGCCGGGCCAGGCCGTTTCAATTGGGCCGATCGACCGCATCCGGAAGCGATTGAGCATCGTTTCGCCGCCGTTGCGCACCTGCTCTCGATCAGCCACAACAAGCGTGTGCGCCTGCGTGCGTATTGCGCCGATGACGACATGCCGAGCCTGCCGTCGCTGGTCGGCCTGTGGCCGAGCGTGAACTGGTTCGAGCGCGAGGCATTTGATCTGTTCGGCATCATTTTCGAGGGGCATCCGGATTTGCGCCGCATCCTGACCGACTACGGCTTCGTCGGCCATCCGTTCCGCAAGGATTTCCCGCTGATCGGCAACGTCGAAGTGCGCTATGACCCGGAGAAGAAGCGCGTCGTGTATGAGCCGGTGACGTCGGTCGAACCGCGTGTGCTGGTGCCGCGCACGATCCGCGACGATTCGCGTTACGAGCAGGCGAGCGTCGAGCGCAAGCTGGAGACCGGCAAATGACTGCGCCCGCAGCGATCCACGAGATCCGCAACTACACGATGAATTTCGGCCCGCAGCATCCGGCCGCGCACGGGGTGTTGCGCCTGGTGCTCGAGATGGATGGCGAGACCGTGATGCGCGCCGATCCTCATATCGGTCTGCTGCATCGTGCAACCGAGAAGCTGGCCGAATCAAAGCCGTTCAACCAGTCGATCGGTTACATGGACCGGCTCGACTACGTCTCGATGATGTGCAACGAGCACGCCTACGTGCGCTCGATCGAAAACCTCCTCGGCGTTCAGGTGCCGGACCGCGCGCAGTGGATTCGCACGATGTTCGACGAGATCACGCGCATCCTCAATCACCTGATGTGGATCGGCACCGGCGCGCTCGATCTCGGCGCGATGGCGATCTTCCTGTACGCGTTCCGCGAGCGTGAAGAACTGATGGACTGCTACGAGGCAGTCAGTGGCGCGCGCATGCACGCGACCTATTACCGACCTGGCGGCGTGTATCGGGATCTGCCCGATCAAATGTCCAAGTACAGCGAATCGCCGTGGCACAAGGGCAAGGAGCTTGCCCGCGTGAACAGCTGGCGCGAAGGTTCGATGCTCGACTTTCTCGATGCCTTCACGACTGATTTTCCGCGTCGCGTCGACGAATACGAAGTACTCCTCACCGACAACCGTATCTGGAAACAGCGCACGGTCGATATCGGCGTGGTCACACGCGATCAGGCGCTTGCGTGGGGCATGTCTGGCCCGATGCTGCGCGGTTCCGGTGTCGAATGGGATTTGCGCAAGAAGCAGCCATACGCGAAATACGCGGAAGTGGATTTTGACATCCCGGTCGGCGTGACCGGCGACTGCTACGACCGCTACCTGGTGCGCGTCGAGGAGATGCGTCAGTCCAATCGCATCATCAAACAATGTGTCGCTTGGCTGCGTGCGAATCCCGGTCCGGTCATGATCCGCAATTTCAAGATCGCGCCGCCTTCACGTGTCGAGATGAAAGACGACATGGAAGCGCTGATCCATCACTTCAAACTGTTTACCGAAGGCTATTGCGTGCCGGCCGGCGAGACCTACGCGGCGGTCGAGGCACCGAAGGGCGAGTTCGCTTGCTACCTGATTTCCGATGGCGCGAACAAGCCGTTCCGCCTGAAGTGCCGTGCGCCGAGCTTCGTGCACCTGTCGTCGATTGATGAAATCGTGCGCGGTCACATGTTGCCCGACGTCGTCGCGATGATTGGTACCTATGACGTGGTCTTCGGCGAGGTCGACCGATGAAAGCAACTGGCACCTACGCGCAGGTCAAGGACGTCGATCCGCTGGTCGCGCTCAACGCGCATACGCGCGAGCACATCGACCACTGGATCGCGAAGTTCCCGGTCGATCGCAAACGCTCGGCGCTGATCCAGGGTTTGTGGGCGGCGCAGGAACAGAACGGCGGCCACCTCACCGACGAGTTGATCGCCGCAGTCACGAAATACCTCAGCCTGCCGCAGGTCTGGGGTTACGAGGTGGCGACGTTCTACTCGATGTTTGAAACCAAACCGGTCGGTCGCCACAACATCGCGATCTGCACAAATATTTCGTGCTGGTTGAACGGCGCCGAGGACATCGTGCGCCACTGCGAGGCCAAGTACGGCATCAAGCTTGGCGAGACCAGCGCGGATGGCCGCATCTACCTCAAGAAGGAAGAGGAATGTCTGGCCGCGTGTGTCGGCGCGCCGATGATGGTCGTCAATGGTCACTACCACGAGAATCTGACGCTCACGAAAGTGGACGAACTTCTCGATGCACTGAAGTAGACACAGCAGGAGCGGCGTAGCCGCCACCGCAATACAGCGTGAATCATGGGTGGCGTGCTTGCAGCGCTCCTGAGAACAAAACAGCGAACAGTCATGGCATACGGTCCCGCACCAAAGGAACATCAGGTCGTCTACACCACGCTGCATTTCGAGCAGCCGTGGACGCTTGAGAATTACCTCAAGGTCGATGGCTACAAGGCGTGGAAGAAAATCCTCGCCGAGAAGACCGATCCGGTCACGATCATCGACGAGCTGAAGAAGAGCGCGTTGCGTGGTCGCGGCGGCGCGGGCTTCCCGACCGGCCTGAAGTGGTCGTTCATGCCGCGCAC
>CAJDVY010000016.1_pt1 | contig 18468 bp, 18 predicted proteins | sample 7391441 | NCBI WGS metagenome assembly CAJDVY01 (sample SAMEA7055728, study PRJEB34461) | soil metagenome | biome: terrestrial ecosystem; feature: Peninsula; material: soil | place: Antarctica | collected 2016 | reverse complement strand
CCAGCGAGGCCGATGTCGCGGCCAGCATCGATACCGGCCTCAGTGTCGGGGTGCGCTTGGGTGAGGTGGAAACGGTCGAACGCACGCGGGACCGCGGCGTCTCGCTGACCGTCTATTTCGGCAAGCGCAAGGGCTCGGCGAGCACCGCCGACCTTGATCCGGCGTCGATCGAGCAAACCGTCGAGCATGCCTGCGCAATTGCGCGTTACACCGAGGAAGACAGCGCGAACGGGCTTGCCGATCCAGCCCAGCTCGCAAAGGACATTCCCGATCTCGATCTGTGGCATCCGTGGGGCATCACGCCGGAACAGGCCATTGCGCTGGGCATCGAGATCGAGGATGCCGGACGCGGCTTTGATCCGCGCATCGACAATTCCGATGGCGCGTCGGTGCAGGCCAGCGCATCGCTGACCGCCTACGCAAACTCGGCCGGTTTCATCGGCACCGAACGCGGCACCCATCATTCGTTGTCGGTCGCGCTGATCGCCGAGGATGCGAATGGCATGCAGCGCGATTACTGGTACGACAGTGCGCGTGCGGCCGGCGATTTCATGAACGCCGCGCAGTTGGGGCGCAAGGCGGCCGAGCGCACGGTCGCACGGCTGGGCGCGCGCCGCCTGTCCACGCGCGACTGCCCGGTGTTGTTCGTGCCGGAAATCGCACGCGGCCTGATCGGCAATTTTCTCTCCGCCGTTAGCGGTGGCGCGTTGTATCGGCGCGCGAGCTTCCTCGTCGACCATGTTGGCAAGCCGGTATTCCCGGACTGGATGCAGATTGTCGAACGCCCGCGCATTCCGCGTGGGCACGGCTCCACCGCATTCGATTCCGAAGGGGTCGCCACGCGCGACTCGGATTTGATTACCGATGGCGTGCTCGCGCGCTACATCCTCGGCAGCTATTCCGCGCGCAAGCTGGGCCTGCAATCAACCGGCAACGCAGGCGGCATCCACAACGTCGTGGTGAAGCCGGGCAGCGACGATTTCGCGGCCTTGCTCAAACGCATGCACAGCGGCCTGCTCGTCACCGAATTGATGGGGCAGGGCGTATCGCTGCTGACCGGTGATTACTCGCGCGGGGCATCGGGCTTCTGGGTCGAGAATGGCGAGATCGCGTATCCGGTCGAGGAAATCACGATCGCCGCGAACCTGCGCGACATGTTCACAAATATCGCCGCCGTGGGCAGCGATGTCGATCTACGCTCGCACATCCTGTGCGGATCGATTTTGCTCGATCGCATGACGATAGCCGGCGATTAGCGGATTGCTTCCGCGAGGCACAGCGTCTCGCCACGGCAGGCGATCCAGCCCGGCATAGGGACGGTGGGTGCGGTCGCGCCGTCATCTGATTCAAGCAGGCGCAGATGTTTGTTGGAGAGTGCGGACACGACAATGTCATAGCGGCACGCCCACAAAAACGGCTCGCCTCGCCGTTGCAACCAGCGCGTTACCGCCGGATGGGCGTTGGCGAAGCCGGGCGCACCATGCTTGTCGTGTTCCATGTAGCTGAAGGCGATGCGCAGCGGTCCATGGAACCACTTCATCAGCGCGTCGAGCAATTGTTGGCAGCGGTCCAGAGGGAGATACATCAGGAGGCCTTCGGCGATGACCAGCGTAGGACCATCCTGATCCAACGACGTGTTCGTCAGGGCCATGTGCGCATCATCGCGTGCGATGTCGACCGCACTCAGATGAAGGTTCTTCGCATCGAGGTTCGCCTCGATCAGGGCATCACGCTTGAGTATTTGCGTGGATGGGTGGTCCCATTCAAACGCCCTGAAGTCGGCGTGGCGACGCGCGAGATCCGCAGCGAGCCCGTCGAAGCCGGCGCCGAGTACCAGTATCTGTCGAAAGCCGGCGCCCTGCGCCTGTTCGGCCCAGCGCGCGATGCGCTGCTTGCGTAGCAGGAAGTGCGCCTGGATGCCCGGGAGCGCCAGTCGTTCGAGGCCGGCAAACGCGGCTCGCACGATACTGAATCTTAGACCCTGGCCAACCTGTCGCCATGGCCAGCCCGCGGCGTGTAGTGCCTGTCGACTCAGTTCGATGCTTGTCGCGGGAATCCTGCTCGCTGCGATACCACGCTCGTCTTGCAATACGAGGCTTGCTGCGATGAGCAGCGCGGTGGAACTTGCACGCGATGTTCGTTGCATTAGCGCTCGCTATTCTTGTAGTGGCGATACCAGTCATTCATGAATCTGTCCTCAGGGTCATGGCGTCGCTTGGCTTCCTCGAACGCCGTGAATTGGGGGTAGCACTGATCGAGCTGACTCCGCGTCGCATGGCGGTGATAGGTGAGGTAGTAGCTGCCGCAGAATTCGATGGCAAGATCGACCAAGGCGCGTTTGCATACGGCCGTGTGAGCAAGAGCAGGCGCGTCGTGCGCGGTATGCAGGTTGAAGATGATGCAGGCCCAGTTCTCGCGTGCCCAGCGCAGGAAGCTTTCGTCCTCGCGTTCGACCAGACGCACGGTGCCGTAGATGACATCGGCATTGAGGGCACGTAGACGGTCCGCCGCGGCGGCCATGAAGGCGACGAGCGCGGTGCGTGGCACATAGAGCTCGCTGATCAGCTCCGAGCCTTGATGTTCGAGACGCTCGTCGAGTTCGCCGTGGTAGCCGTCGAGGTAGTAGCCGGCCTGATGCTGGTCGGATCGATAGACCTGGCCGTTGCTGCGCTGATAAAACTCGCTGAATTCTGCGAAGGCGCGCGTCTTGTCGACATGCGCCAGATGCAGCAGGCGGTTCCAGTCGGCGCGCTCGAGGTGAATTGGATCAACTGTCAGTGGCGTGTCGTCCGCGACCTGTCGATAGCACGAGAGTACACCGCGATGCAGGTAGTCAGGGCTGGACGGATCGATCGCGAACTGGAAGTCGCCATAAAGGCAGCCGGCATCGACGCGTTCGGCAAGTCGCGCCAGCAACGCGTCAATCGTGATCAGCTCGACCTCGCGTCTGACCCGACACCACGGCACGAGGCGCAGCGTCACCGATACGACTACTCCGAACAGGCCATAGCCACCGTTCGCAAGACTGAAAAGCTCGGTGTTGCTATTGCGAGTGCATAGACGAAGCGTTCCGCTCGCATCCATCAATGTGAATGCTGCGATATCTTCGATGAACGGCTTCATGCACAGTCCGCGGCCATGCACATTCGCAGAAAGGCTGCCGCCGAGCGAGAAGCGGTCTGCTCCGGTTTGCTTCTGCCGGATGCCCCAGTTGCACAGGCGATTGGTTGCGCTTTCGTCGAGATAGCGCATAAGGCCCGGCCATTGGATGCCCGCTTCGGCGGTGATCAGGCCACGCTCGGCGTCGAACTCGAGCACGCGGCGCATTTCATCCATGTCGATCTGCATTCCACCGGCAATGAACTGCTGGCCACCCATCGCGTGTCGCCCGGAGCAAACGGCGGTCGGCAGATCGAGTCGACGAGCTTCTGCCAGCGCCCGCCGTAGCTCGTTCTCATCGTGTACGCGGCGATGAACGGCCGGCAATGTACGGTTCAACTGCGAGTGCACATCGTTGAGGACGGGAGTGCCGAAGATGGGCCGAGTATCCATGTGATGCGCGGTGATTTCGGATTCGCGCATTATCACTTGCCTCATCGAAAGAATGCTGCGGCGCCATGCAGCTATAGTGCTGTTCTGCCATGCGGGCAGCCGCTATTTCAGCTTGGGTGATACATCATGCCAACCATTACCTTCCCCGCTTGACAGGCCATCCCCCGCACTAAAAAGTGTATGCGCCATTCAACCGAGAATATTCCATGAGCGAGAACGACAACCAGTTGCCGCCGGGCCCTCCGATTCCGCCTCAGGTCGCGCCTCCGGTTCCGCCGCAGGCCGCACAGCCCGAAGCGCAATCGAGCGACGAGCGTCTGTGGGCTTTGATCGGCCACCTGTCCGCATTCAGCGCGTTCATCACAGGCATCGGCTGCATTGTCGGGCCGCTGATCGTGTGGCTGATCAAGCGCGACACGCTGCCTTTTGCAGCCGACCAGGCCAAGGAAGCATTGAATTTCAATATCACGCTGGCGATCGCTTTCGCGGCGCTGGTCGTGTTCACGATCATCACGTTCGGTATCGGCGTTCTGCTTGCATGGCCGATCGGCGCAGTCTTGTTCATTGCCTGGATCGTGCTGACGATCATTGCCGCGATCAAGGCCAACGAAGGCGTCGCCTATCGCTATCCGTTCACGTTGCGGCTGGTGAAGTAGACGCGTGCAGGCACGCGCGACTTCGCGTCGGCGAAGTCGCGCGGGTTCAGTGGCTGACCGCCGCGTTGCACTGCACTTCGACGCGCGCGTCGAGCGCGAGCCCGCTCGTGGCATACGCCATGCGCGCCGGGTAGTGATCCGTGAAATAGGTGCGGTAGACCTCGTTGAAGGCGGGCCAGTCCTTCATGTCGGCGAGCGCGACCGTGCATTGCACGACGCGCTCGAATGAAGCATTGCCGCGACGCAAAGCGGCGCCGATGTTGTCCATCATCTGCCGCGTTTCGGCCTTGATGCCACCGGCCGCCAGCTTGCCGGACGCATCGGTACCGATCTGACCCGACAGGTACAGCATGTCGCCGGCGCGCACCGATTCGGAGAACGGCAATTGCATGCCGGCCGGCATGTTCCGCAGTGGATGATAGACAAGATCCGTATTTGCGGTTTTGGCGGGCGCTGCCGGTGCGGCCGCGTGCGCCGCGCGCGGGTCGGACGCAAATGCGAGCAGCGTAGCGGCTGAAATCAGCGCGCAGGTCGTCATCCGATTCATGATTTTACTCCCCATGTTTCGCGGAACAGCCGGTTGAAATTACCACCCATGAGCTTGCCGATGCGCGCGTCCGAATGGCCGCGGTGTGCGAGCAGACCGGAGATTTCGGCGAAACGGTCCGCCGCGTTGAGGTCGGGCAGAAACGTATAGACGTCAGGTTGCTCGCCGGGTGCGGAAATGCCGAGCGAGCGGCGATGCGTGACTTCGGCGGCGAATTTCTGCCTGAACGCCGGGTTCGCATCGATTGGCGAGATCACGCCGTCGCTGCCTATGCCGACATGGTCCTCGCCGCAGATGTCGACCGCGTGTTCGATATGGCGAATAAGGTCTGCGGCCATCGGCTGGCCCTGGCTGCGCAGGAATGGCATCAGGTAGATGCCGACGACGCCACCTTTGTCGGCGAGGTTTTTCAGTTCGTTGTCGGTCTTGTTGCGCGGGTTCGCGGCGAGCGCCGCGCAGCCAGTATGCGAGATTGCGATCGGCACCTTCGAGGCGGCAATCGCTTCCAGCGTGGTGCGCTCACCGGCGTGTGAAACGTCGATCAGCGCGCGACGGGTATTGAGGTGTTCGACCAACGAATGACCGAACCTGCTCAGGCCCGCGTTGCCCGATTCGAGACAGCCGTCGCCGACCAGGTTGCGGCGGTTGTAGGTTAGCTGGAATACGCGCACGCCGAGTTGGTGGAACATTTCGACGCGATCGAGATCCTCGCCGAGCGGCGTTGCGTCCTGGAATCCGTAGATGAGTCCCAGCCGGCCGCTGCGCTTGGCTTCGTCGATATCAGCGCCGTCGCGCACACTGAGCAGGCGCTCCGGGTGTTCCGCGATCTGGTCGTTCCACCACGCGATATTGCGGATCGTGTCGTCGTAATTGGTCAGGTAGCTACCGACGCCGCTGACAGTGAGGTTGACCGCTGTGATACCGGAGGCACGCACGTCATTGAGCGCCGTGGTTCCGAGCGGTGTGCTGCTGTCGTCGGAATAGCTGCCCGGCCCGCCGAGTGCGTCGATGATGATCGCGTCCTTGTAGCCCTTCCAGCGTGTCGGTCCGGCTACGAGCGGCGCGGCACGGGCTTGGGCAAGCAGCCCGGGCAATATCGCCATTGCGCCAAGCGCGCCCATGGTTGTCAGGAAGCGTCGGCGTGGAGTTGCGTTCATTCGCGAATTTCCTTCAGTTGGCGCGTGCGGCGACGAAGTGGGCCAACGCGCGCAGCGTCGCGGCGCCGTTGCCCAGCGGTTCGAGAGCACGCAGCGCGTCCGCGGTCAACCTGGCAAGTTCGGTGCGCGCAGCGTCGATGCCGAGGATTGCAGGATACGTGGGCTTGCCTGCTGCTACATCCTTGCCTGCGGTCTTGCCGAGTTGGGAGGTTTCGGCCTCGATATCGAGTAGATCGTCGCGGATCTGGAATGCGAGGCCGATCGAATGACCGTAGGTTTCCAGCGCGGCCAGCGTTGCCGCATCCGAGCAACCCGCGGCCAGTGCACCGAGGCGCACCGACGCGCGGATCAGCGCACCCGTCTTGTGCACATGCATGCGCTCCAACTCATCCGCGTCCAGCCTCTTCCCCACCGCGGCGAGATCAAACGCCTGGCCGCCGGCCATGCCGTGCGAGCCGCAGGCAACGCTGAGCGTGCGCAGCATGTCCAGATGCGTCACCGCGTCCACGGCGAGAGTGACGTCGTTAGCCAGCACTTCGAACGCCAGCGCCTGAAGCGCGTCACCGGCGAGAATCGCCATCGCTTCTCCGAACACGATATGACACGTCGGCCGGCCGCGGCGCAGCGAATCGTCGTCCATCGCCGGCAGATCATCGTGGACGAGGGAATAGGCGTGGATGATCTCGACCGCGGCGGCGACCGTATCCAGATTCTCAGCCCGCGTGCCGAACACCGCTCCGGTCGCGTAAACCAACAGTGGACGAAGACGCTTGCCGCTGCCAAGCACCGCATAGCGCATTGCGCGGTGCAATTCGAGCGGGGGTTGGTCGTCGTGTGGCAATACGCGAGCAAGGGCGGCATCAGCGCGGACGGACAGCGCGAGAAGTTCGGGGGACAAGTCGCTCACACTGTTTCGCTGCGCATCGGGGGCATGTCGAATTTGGGAGCGGAAGTGCAGCCACACCCGTCCACTGCTTGATTTCGCGGTCGGGGATGCTCGCGAAAGCTACGGCGTGTCGGGATTGAACGGACGCGCCGATTCCGGCAGGGCCGGATCCAGCAGCTCGCTGACCCGCAGTTTTGCTTGGTCGAGCGCACTCTGGCAGTTGCGGTACAGCGCTATGCCGCGTTCGAATGATTGCAGAGAATCGTCGAGGCTCAACTCGCCGTGCTCCATGCGTACCACGAGTTGTTCGAGTTCGTCGAGCGACTTCTCGAATTCGGTGACTTGCGAGGTTGGGGCGACAGGGGCCTTGGGCATGGGCGCGAACGCTAGCTCAGCTTGCCTGCAAGATCAAATGGTTCCGCGCCGGTCGATCTCGATCAAAGCCAGGGCGCATCCATTCGATGCGCACATCGTGTGCGGCGAACAGGCGCGCGCCGGTATCGCTCAACCACAAGTTGGCGACCGCCAGCAGGGCGCCGTCGGGAGCAAACACGAGTGGCAAGCGGCCGCGCTGCCAGGGTGGAATGCCTGCTTCCTGGAACAGGTCGCGCAGTTCCCGCGTATGCGCGCCGGAGGACAGACGCAGGCTTTCGCCGCCGTGGCGGAAGCGCACGTGCAGCTGCGGTGTGATGCGTTGTGAATGCCCGACCGCATTGACCAGATGCAACGTGCCGAGGTCCATCGGCAGCGCCAGATCGGCGCCATCGAATTCGGCGGTCCACTCGAACGGAGGCAGTTGCAACGGAGCCATCGCGTGGAGCAGGTCGCGATAGCGGCGCACTTCGGTGCCGGGCCAACGCACGCACGGCTGGCGGTCGTCGCCAGCCTCGCCAAGTTGGCGAACCAGTTCGGCCGCCTGGTAGTAGGTCGGTTCCGGCAGGTCGAGCGAGCGCAGCCAGCGGCGCAGCACCGGATCGCGCAATGCCTGTGGCAACTGCAGCCACTCACGCAGGCGCAGAGTCGCGGGGTCGACGCCTTGCGTGCGCGCGAATGCGTGGCCAGCTTCGGTATCAATGAAACTTGCTGCTGCACGTGCCCATGCTGCGCTCTGCGCGATGCTCGCTTCGGCCTCCGGCCAGCGCTGCACGATGCGCGGCAAGACCTGCATGCGCAGATAGTTGCGATCGAGGCTTGGATCGGCGTTGCTCGGGTCCTGCAACCAGTCGAGCTGGAAATGCTCGGCATATTCACGCAGTGCTGCGCGCGCGATTCCGAGCAACGGCCGCCATGCCAAACCCGGACCCAGTTTGCGCAGAGTACGCATCGCGCCGATGCCTTCTGGGCCGGCGCCGCGCATGAGCTTCAGCAGCACAGTTTCTGCCTGGTCGTCGCGGTGATGGGCGAGTGCGACGATCTCGCCCGGCGCGAGTAACGCCTCGATCGCGTTGTAGCGGGCGAGTCGTGCGGACGCCTCACGGCCGAGGCCAGCGCGGCGCGGTGGCACATCGACTGCTCGAATGATGATTTCCACGCCCAGCGAGCGCGCAACGTCGCGGCAATGCGCTGCCCACGCGGCGCTGTCTTCATGCAGGCCGTGGTCGATATGTGCGGCACGCAATCCCCTGGCGCGCGCTGACGGCAGCGCCGCCAGTGCATGCAGCAGGCTCGTTGAATCGAGGCCGCCGCTGAACATCACCAGCAGCGGGCCAGGCGGCAGCTCGGCGAGTGCGGTTTCGATCAGGTTGTGGATGCGCCGAATGGGCATTGAAATCATTTTGTCCCGGCTATCAAGCCGTTCAGACCTGGCCAGTGCGTGCGCGCCGCACAGTCGAGGCATACATCGCAGTTCGCACAATCATACGTCTGGAGTTTACAAGCTGCGATGGATGCTTCAATTCCACGAACAAACGACCTTGCCGCAATTGCCCGATTCCATCAAGTCGAAACCCTTCTGGAAGTCGTCGATCGCGATCTGGTGGGTCAGTACTTTTTGCAGCGGAAATCCAGTAAGTACCATCTGAGTCATTTTATACCACGTCTCATACATGCGGCGGCCATAGATTCCGTGCAGCGTGAGGCCCTTGAAAATGACCTTGTCCCAGTCGATTCCCGCGCCATTGGGCAGCAGACCAAGGAGTGCGACCTTGCCGCCGTGATACATGCAATCGAGCATGTCGTTGAACGCGTGCGGATTGCCTGACATTTCGAGTCCGACGTCGAAGCCCTCCATTTGGAGGTCCTTGACCACGTCCTTGACCGATTGGTTGGACACGTTGACGACGCGGGTTGCGCCCATGTCTGCCGCCAGCTTCAATCGATAGTCGTTGACGTCGGTGACGACCACGTTGCGCGCGCCGACGTGCTTGCAGATACCGGCTGCAATGATGCCGATCGGACCGGCACCGGTGATCAGCACGTCTTCGCCGATCATGTCGAACTCGAGTGCGCAGTGCGCGGCGTTGCCGTAGGGATCAAAGAAGGCGGCCAGTTCGCTCGGGATCTGATCCGGAATCGGCCACAGGTTGGATGACGGAACCGACACGTATTCGGCGAATGCGCCATTGCGATTCACGCCGATGCCGATCGTGTGGGGGCACAAGTGCTGCTTGCCTGCGCGACAGTTGCGGCACACCCCGCAAACCACGTGGCCTTCTGCGGACACACGCTGGCCCAGCGTGTAGCCGCGCACGCCTGCACCAATCTCGACGATGCGGCCGACGAACTCGTGTCCGATCACCAGGCCAGGCTTGATCACCCGCTGTGACCACTCGTCCCACTTGTAGATGTGCAGGTCAGTACCGCAGATCGCGGTCTTTTCGAGTTTGACCAACACTTCGTTGGGGCCGATTTCGGGGACCGGCACTTGTTCCATCCAGATTCCGCGCGCGGCTTCGCGCTTGACCAGGGCTTTCATCATCTGCGACATGCGGGGACTCGCTGTGCTTGCGCCGGCTGGCGCTGATACGTCGATTATACGTTTGCAGAGTCCCCGGCTGCTTGGGGTGCGTGCGAAGCTGAGCGCGCAGGCGCTTGATGAGCCGCCCGGTGCATCTGCGCAGCAATGGGAAGGCAATCGACACGAACTTCCCGCACGCGACGCGTGCGCAGAAACCCTTTAGAATAGCCGACAAGGTCGGGTGGCCATAAGGGGATGATGTGGGCATTTTGGCGTTCTTCAAGCGCGTGCTGGGTTCGAACGAGACGGCCGCGAAAGCGGCACAACGTCGCGGCAAACCGCGCCTGAATGCGCGTGGCGGCATGCGCGTGCTCGTCGTGGATGATTCCAGCACCATCGTGGCTGTGCTGCGGCGCATGCTGCAACAGAATGGGTATGTCGTGCTGGAGGCTGAGGATGCAGAGAAGGGCGTCGCGATTGCGCTGGCCGAGCATCCAGATCTGATCTTTCTCGATATCGTATTACCGGGCATGAGCGGTTTTGCCGCGCTGCGCAAGCTGCGCCGCGACACGGCGACGCGACAGATTCCGATCATCATGATGAGCGGCAACGAGCAGGCTACTGAAGAATTCTATGCGCAGCGCATTGGTGCGGATGATTTCATGAAGAAGCCGTTTTCACGAGCAGAGGTGTTTGCGCGCATCGAAGGCCTGCTCGACGATTCCCTGCTGCCCAAGCGCGCCCACGTCGGCGCTGCGCAACGCGCTGCTGCCACCGCATCCGACTGAGCGGCGCGTCCGCTGCGATTTCGTCGCGTATTGCATCGTGAGGCGTCGCTTTCTGGTCCGACGGATGTGGGCTCGATGATGGGATCGATCGACCTGCGTCCACCCGCGATTTTCCTGATGGGCCCGACTGCCTCGGGCAAGACCGCTCTGGCCTGTGCGTTGGCCGATCACTTTCCGCTGCAGTTGGTCAGCGTGGATTCCGCGTTGGTCTATCGCGGCCTCGATATCGGCAGCGCGAAACCCGATGCGGACACGCTGGCGCGCTATCCGCACCGTTTGATCGATATCCGCGACCCGGCGCAGCCTTACTCTGCTGCGGAGTTTCGCGTGGACGCGCGGGCCGCGATGGACGAGATCACGCGCGCGGGCGGCGTTCCTTTGCTGGTTGGTGGCACCGGCTTGTATTTCCGCGCGCTGCAAGGTGGCCTGTCCACATTGCCTGAAGCCGATGCGGCGCTACGCGCACAACTAACTGCGGAAGCGCAACGGCTCGGCTGGCCTGCGCTGCATGCGCGGTTGATGCAGCTCGATCCGGATGCCGCGCAGCGGATCAAACCCGCTGATACGCAACGCATCCAGCGAGCGCTTGAGGTGATCGCGTTGACCGGCCAGGCGCTGTCGGCGCAGCAGGTCGGTGGTGATCACGCGGCATTGCCGTGGCGCGTGCTCAAGATCGCCCTGGTTCCGGCACAGCGCGGGCCGTTACACGAGCGCATCGCGGAGCGCTTCGATGCGATGCTCGCGGCCGGCTTCCTCGATGAGGCGCGCCGGCTGCATGGGAATGCTGCGCTGCGCGTCGATCTGCCGGCGATGCGCGCGGTCGGTTATCGGCAGGCGTGGCCGTATCTGGGCGGCGCCATCGACGCGGACACATTTCGCGACCACGCGATCTTCGCCACGCGCCAACTGGCGAAACGCCAGCTCACCTGGCTGCGCAAAGAGCTTGATGCTCGCGTCTTTGATCCCGACAGCGACCGGGTCGGCTTGGACGTGGTCGCGGCGGTGGCGGCCTTCCTCGTTCCGAAGTGAAGCAAATCACGGTCTTGCAACGTTTTTGCACACACAACGTGCCGAGATCGTGCGAAACTGAACCCGAATTGAATCGGCAGGCTGTGTCGTGATTGGCGCAGTACATAAAACTTTTGCGGATTCGCACTTAGTCGTCGGGAGAACAAGACCATGTCCAAGGGGCAGTCGTTGCAGGATCCGTTTCTGAATGCGCTGCGGCGCGAGCGCGTGCCGGTGTCGATCTATCTGGTCAACGGCATCAAGTTGCAGGGTACGGTTGAATCGTTCGACCAGTTCGTCGTATTGCTGCGCAATACCGTCAGCCAGATGGTCTACAAGCACGCGATTTCGACCGTCGTGCCTTCGCGCAACGTGCGCGTCAGCGGTCCCGACGGACTGCCCTCGCCGGTCGGTGAGCACACCGTCGAGGCGGCGCCTGAAGGCAGCGCCTGAGGCGAGCGGTGGCCTGCTGTTGCAACCGCAGGCGCCAGGTCAGCACGACCCACTCGCATTGGAAGAATTCAGTGAACTCGCGCGCTCGGCTGGCGCCAGCGTGGTCGGCAGCCTGAGCGCCCGCGTCGAGCGCCCGAACCCGCGCTACTACATCGGCACCGGCAAGGCCGATGAACTGAAGCAGCGCAAGCAGGAGCTCGACGCGGATCTGATTCTGGTCAACCATGCGTTGAGTCCGGTCCAGGAACGCAACCTTGAACAATTGACCGAGTGCCGCGTCGTCGACCGCACCGGCCTGATCCTCGATATTTTCGCGCAGCGCGCGCGCTCGCACGAAGGCAAACTGCAGGTCGAACTGGCCCAGCTCAAGCACATGTCGACGCGCCTGGTGCGCGGCTGGACCCATCTGGAACGCCAGCGCGGTGGTGCGATTGGCCTGCGTGGTCCTGGTGAAACCCAACTCGAACTCGATCGCCGCCTGCTTGGCGATCGGGTCAAGCAGTTGCAGAAGCGCATGAAGAAGGTCGAGACGCAGCGCTCCACGGCGCGCCGTTCGCGCCAGCGCAATGCGTTGCCGATCGTTGCGTTGGTCGGCTACACCAACGCCGGCAAATCGACGTTGTTCAATGTGCTGACCGGCGCGACCGTGTACGCCGCCGACCAGTTGTTCGCTACCCTCGATCCGACCATGCGTCGCCTCGACGGGCTCGACTGCGGGCCGATCGTGCTGGCAGACACCGTCGGTTTCATCCGCGACCTGCCGCATGACTTGGTCGCCGCGTTCCGTTCGACCCTGGCCGAGGCACGCGACGCCGACCTGCTCCTGCACGTCATCGACGCATCCGATCCCGAACGCGATCAGCGCATCGCTGACGTCGAGGAGGTTCTCAAGGAAATCGGTGCAGAGGATCTGCCGCAGGTTTTGGTCTACAACAAGATCGATTTGATCCGTGCCGACGTCCGCGCCGACGAAGATCAGGAAGCGGACGTTGCTGGTCGCACTTCTCGACCAACGGCAGTTGCGCGTGTCGACTACATCAATGGCGGCGAATTGCCGCGTGCGTGGCTGTCCGCGTTGAGCGGCGCGGGCACCGACGGATTGCTGCGCGCGATCGGCGAGCGCCTCGGTTCGCAGCGCGTGCGCGCGGACCTGCACCTGCCCGCCGCGTCCGGGCGCTTGCGCGCACGTTTGCACGCGCAAGGCCTGGTCGCTGAAGAGCAGGCCGACGAGATCGGCTGGCGCATCCGCATCGACGCGCCGTTGGCGCTGGTCGAGCCGTTGTTCGGGTTGCCTGATGGCGATGGCGATTGGCTCAGGCAGCAGGTTTGCTGAGCGCGGGTGAAGCAACCCGCCGCGAGAAGGCTCGCCCGACCTTCCGATAGCCGGCAGACGTAATGTCTCTCTTGCTTGCCCCGGTCGATGCCCCTACCTACAATCCTTGAGCAACCCCGCATCGATGGCACGAATCAGGTGCCATGAAAGTCCGCGATAGCCGCGGATGACCTTTTTTTTCGAGAATTTACCGGACTGCGTGCACCAACGATGTGCGCGCGCGTGCGGGAATTGACAGCGAGGCAGACAAGCGATGGCATGGAACGAACCCGGTGGTGGCAAACAGCGCGACCCGTGGCGGGACAATGGGGGCGGCGGCGGTCCGTCGCCTGATTTCGACGCGCTGATCAAGCGAGTGCGCGACTTTTTCAACCGCCTGTTCGGTGGCAGCGGTGGCGGTGGCAGTGGTGGTGGCATCGGTGTGGCCGTAGTCGGCCTGCTGGTCGCGTGGCTGGTGTTCGACAGCTTTGCCCGCGTCAACGCCAGTGATACCTCGATGGTGCTGCGCTTTGGTCAGTTTTCGCGCCTGATGACGCCTGGCATCAACTTCAAATTTCCGCGCCCGATCGAATCGGTGATCTCGGTCAATATCGGCCAGATCCGCCAGACCACCGACCAAGTGCGCATGCTGACCAAGGACGAGAACATCGTGCTGGTCGATTTCAACGTGCAGTATCAGGTCACCGATGCGCGCCAGTTCACGTTCGGCGTGAAGGACCCGGATGCGACGCTGGGCCAGGCCGCGGAGAGCGCAGTGCGCACCGTGATTGGCAGCAGCACCATGGATACGATCCTGTCGGGCCAGCGTACCGAGTTGATGGCGCAGGCCAAGAAGCTGCTGCAATCGACCCTGGACCAATACCAGACCGGCATCAGCCTGACCGAACTCAATTTCCAGAACGTGCGGCCGCCGCAGGAGGTGAAGGACGCGTTCGACGACGCCAACCGCGCGCTGCAGGACAAGCAGAAGATCGAAGAAGAAGCGAAGGCTTATGCGAGCCAGGTCGTCCCTGAATCGCGCGGCGACGCCGCCGGCGTGCGTGCCGCGGCCGAAGGCTACAAGAGTTCGCGCATCGCGCGTGCCGAAGGCGATGCGCAGGCAAGAACATCCTCTCGCTGCCACTCGCAACCGACGGTAAAGGCTTGGCGCCGGATGTCGTAGGCGCGACCGTGGTCGGCCCGCCGTCGAAGAAGGAGGCCAACTGATGCGCGTCGTGTCCCTGATCGTAGTGCTCGTCGCGATCCTGATCGCCGGCAATTCCGTGTTTGTCGTCAACGAGGGGCAAAATGCGATCCTGCTCCAGTTCGGCCGCATCGTGCGCACCGATTTCGCACCTGGCCTGCATTTCAAGATACCGTTGATCCAGCAGGCGCAGCGTTTCGACAAGCGCATCCTGACCCTCGATTCGGCGCCCGAACGCTATCTGACCTCCGAGAAGAAAGACGTCAATATCGACTTCTTCGTCAAATGGCGCATCGTCGATCCGGCCAAGTTCTGGGTCTCGGTGGGTGGAGACGAGATGCGTGCGCAGCAGCGCATAGCCCCGATCGTGAAGGAAGGCCTGCGTACCGCAGTCAACTCGCGCACGCTGCAGGAGCTGGTCTCCGGCGGTCGCGCGGATGTGACCCAGCATCTGGCCGCCGAAGCCAATCGTGCGACGCAGGGCCTCGGCATCGAAATCGTCGACCTCCGCATCAAGCGCATCGACCTGCCTGAGGACGGCACCGTGATCGGATCGGTCTACGAGCGCATGCGCTCGGAGCGCAAGAAAGTCGCCAGCCAGTTGCGCGCCGAAGGCCAGGAAGCGGGCAAGACGATCAGGGCCGACGCGGATCGCCAAGTCCAGGTGATCAACGCCGAAGCGTACCGCGATGCGCAGAAAACGCGCGGCGAAGGTGATGCGGCAGCGTCGCAGACCTATGCGGGTGCGTACAACAAGGACGCGGATTTCTACGCGTTCTATCGCAGCCTCGAAGCGTATCGCGACGTTTTCGCGGCATCGAACGGCATGCTCGTGCTCGATCCAAAATCCGAATTCCTGCACTACCTGCAGACCAGCAAGTAGAACGTGGGCAATGCGCTTCCGTCAGCCCTTTGCCTTGTGCTCGTGATCGAGGGTTTGTTTCTGTTTGTCTCACCTGACACGTGGAAGCGGATGGCGGAACAGATGCAGCAGATTGACCAGCGCACGTTGCGCATGATCGGAGGCGGCATGGTAGTGGTGGGATTGATTGCGCTGCGGGTTGTGCGTTGATGGGACGCTGGAAATTAGGAATCTGGAATCGGAGAGAATCATTTTTCGTCGTCCCGGCGCAATCCGGGACTCAGTGTCTTGTGTTCCAGTCCAATTACGTTGCGAGTAGTTCAATTTTCACGAACGCGCGATGCCAGCCGGAAAACTTGATGAGCGACGGATCGTGAACCGGGTCACCGACGTCGCCCCATGGTGGGGCATCGAAGCAAAGTGAGAATTTCAAGATGGGCAAGTCAGTTGTGATCCTCGGCGCGCAATGGGGGTGAGCCGGGTTTCGCGGAATGCCATCGGGCATTTCGCGCCGGCGAACGCCGCAGGCAGGATGCCGGAGGCCGGGTGACTTGGTGAGGCAGGATGCCGAAACTAGTCACCGCCGTCGCCCATAATGGGTCAGCGAATTCAAACGGATCAATCATCATGGGTAAATCAGTAGTCATCCTCGGCGCGCAATGGGGCGACGAAGGCAAGGGCAAGATCGTCGACCTGCTGACCCAGGATATCGGCGCGGTCGTGCGTTTCCAGGGCGGCCACAACGCCGGCCACACGCTGGTCATCAAGGGCAAGAAGACGGTGCTCCACTTGATTCCTTCGGGTATTTTGCGCGATGACGCGCTGTGCCTGATCGGCAACGGTGTCGTGCTCAGTCCCGCCGCACTGAAGAAGGAAATCGGCGAACTGGAGGCGAGCGGTGTCGAAGTGCGCTCGCGCCTCAAGATCAGTCCGGCGACGCCATTGATCATGCCGTACCACATCGCGCTCGATCAGGCACGTGAGAAGGCCGCGGGCGGCAAGGCGATCGGCACCACCGGGCGCGGCATCGGCCCGGCCTATGAAGACAAGGTCGCGCGCCGCGGCATCCGCATCGCTGATCTGCACTACCCGCAGCAACTGGGCGAGTTGCTGCGCACCGCGCTCGATTACCACAATTTCGTGTTGACCAAATACCTCGGCGCAGAGGCAGTCGATTTCCAGCAGACCTACGACGAAGCGCTCGCTTTCGGCGAATACGTCGAACCGATGAAGTCCGACGTTGCCGGCATACTTCACGAACTGCGCAAGCAGGGCAAGCGTGTGCTGTTCGAGGGCGCGCAAGGGGCGCTGCTCGACATCGACCATGGCACCTATCCGTACGTCACATCGAGCAATACGACGATCGGTGGCGCGTTGGCGGGCGCGGGCGTCGGTGCCGACTACATCGACTATGTGCTCGGTATTGCCAAGGCCTACGCCACGCGCGTCGGTGGTGGTCCGTTCCCGACCGAACTCGACGATGAAGTCGGCCAGGGCATCCGCGACCGCGGCCAGGAATACGGCGCGTCGACCGGGCGCCCACGTCGTTGCGGCTGGATGGACATTGTCGCGCTGAAGCGCGCGGTCGCGATCAACGGCATCAGCGGCCTGTGCATCACCAAGCTCGACATCCTCGACGGGATGGAAAAGCTCAAGATCTGCATCGCCTATGAATACCGGGGCAAGCGCACCGAATATGCGCCGCTCGATGCGGCGGGCTGGGACGAATGCACGCCGGTCTACCTGGAATTTCCGGGCTGGGAAGAAACCACCCACGGCATCACCGAATGGGACAAGCTGCCGCCCGCGGCGCGCGCCTATCTGCGTGCGTTGGAAGAACTGGCCGGCTGTCCACTGGCGATCGTCAGCACCGGCCCCGACCGTGATGCGAACATCGTGCTGCGCGATCCGTTTGCGTAGGTCTTCCGGAACTGTCTGGATGCGACGCGTTGCGCGCCGCGTCCGTCGCACTCAGGCGCGCGTTGCCTCGCGCTGCGAGCGGTAGCGTTCCAGCGCATCCTTTAGTGCATCGGTGCGATCACGCATCAGCTTCAGCTTCACGCGCGCCTCGATGATTTTCACCTTGAATTGTTCGCGCTTGTGCCAATCTGCATTGGACAGCGGCGCCTGCGGCGGCGCGCTCGTGCCCGCTGCTTCCTCTGCCGCCTTGAATTGATTCAGTGCTGCCGTCCAATTTCGGGATTCGAACTTCGCCGCCATCGATCTTTCCTCGCGCACCGTTTCGTTGTCGCCACATCGATCCAAAGCGCCGCTCGCGACGCGTCGATAATCTGACCGACCACAGCGCCGGCAACTGTGACGGCCAGCACGGGATGTGAATGACGCATGGCGACGAGCAGCCCGTTGTGCGCGGTAGCGCGCAATCTCGTCCCGTGCGACGCGTTTCCCTCATCATGGATACATGCAAACGAGCGAAGGAAAAGCCATGGCCATACTCACCGACCGCTTCTCCCGCGCCGTCGACTACGCGCGCATCGCCCATGCCGCGCAGGTGAGCAAGGGCTCCAATATTCCCTACATCCACCACCTGCTGGGTGTGGCCAGTCTGGTGATCTATTTCGGTGGCAACGAGGACCAGGCCATCGCCGGCCTGCTGCACGACACCATCGAAGATTGCGGTGCTGCACATGAGCAGATGATCCTCGCGCAGTTCGGTGATGCCGTTGCCTGCATGGTCTGGGGCTGCACCGACGGCACCGCAGAACACAAGGCCAGCCACACTGATGCCGAGGTCAAGCGACGCGACTGGACCCAGCGCAAGCTCGACTATCTGAATCATCTGAAAATAGCCCCGGACCAGACCCTGCTGGTCAGCGCCTGCGACAAACTGCACAACGCCCGCGCTATCGTGCAAGACCTCGAAGATCCCGACGTAGGCACTCGGGTGTTCGACCGTTTCACCGGTGGCCGCGACGGCACGCTCGGGTACTACCAGGCGCTCGCGGAGATTTTTGCGCAACGTGAAGTCAAACCAGCCAGAGTGCTCGACGCGGTGGTGGGGCGGATGCATCAGCTCGCAGACGTAACGGGCCGCGTGCCTGCGCTGCATTGATCGTCGGCGGGCGCATCCATCCTTGGTCGTCGCGCATTACCCCAACCCAAATCTCATCGTTCCGGCAAACGCCA
>CAJDVY010000005.1_pt1 | contig 18839 bp, 15 predicted proteins | sample 7391441 | NCBI WGS metagenome assembly CAJDVY01 (sample SAMEA7055728, study PRJEB34461) | soil metagenome | biome: terrestrial ecosystem; feature: Peninsula; material: soil | place: Antarctica | collected 2016 | reverse complement strand
CAACCCGGTCGGACTCGCCGCCGGCCTCGACAAGAATGGCGCGCATGTCGATGCGCTCGCCGCACTCGGCTTCGGCTACATCGAGGTCGGCACGACCACCCCACGTGCGCAGCCGGGCAACCCGAAGCCACGCATGTTCCGCCTGCCCGAGCACGAAGCGGTCATCAATCGTCTCGGCTTCAACAATGGTGGCGTCGATGCACTGGTGCGCAATGTCGAGCGCGCGAAGTACTCCGGCGTGCTCGGCATCAATATCGGCAAGAAGATTACCTGTTCTGTCTCGAACGCGTCTACGCGCGAGCGAGCTATATAACCGTAAACATCTCCTCGCCGAATACGCAGGGGCTGCGAGACCTGCAGGAAGAGGACACCCTGAAGCGCTTCATCGGCACGCTGCGCGAAGCGCAGGAACGGCTCGGTGCGCAACATGGTTTGCGCAAGCCGATGCTGCTCAAGATCGCGCCAGATCTTTCCGAAACAGAACTCGATTCGATCGCCGACGTGCTGCGCGCCGCCAGGATCGATGGCGTGATCTGCACCAACACGACGATCGATCGCACGCCAGTTGCCGGCCATCGCCACGCAAACGAAGCCGGCGGCCTTTCCGGCAAGCCGGTGTTCGCGAAATCCACCGCGGTGCTGCGCGGCATGTCGCAGCGACTCGGTGTCGCGATTCCGCTGATCGGTGTCGGTGGCGTGGTTGCTGGCGGTGATGCCGCCGCAAAGATCGATGCAGGCGCGGCGCTGGTGCAGTTCTATACCGGCATGATCTATCGCGGCCCACGCTTGATCGGAGAATGCGTCGAGGCGATCCGAAGTCGCGCCGGCATCGCACCGCCATGAATGACTACCGCGTCGGCCCCGCCACTGCCCAAGGTGACGGCTACACGATTGTCGAGAACGCGTCGCTGCAGGGGCGCAACACGTTCCATGTGGCGGCACGCGCGAACCTGCTGGTCGACGTGCGCAAGGCGTCCGCACTTGACGAATTGTTTGGCTATACGGCGTTCAGGACGCAGCCGCTGCTGGTGCTTGGCGAAGGTAGCAACATCCTGTTCACATGCGATTGGCCTGGTATCGTGTTGTCGATCACTGCGCGCGGTATCTCCGTTCTCGATGCTGATGGCAGACATGCACGCATCCGCGTCGAGGCTGGCGAGAACTGGAACGATTTCGTGCGCTGGTCGCTTGGCCACGGCTACGCCGGACTCGAAAACCTCGTTTCTATTCCGGGCACGGTCGGCGCCGCACCAATCCAGAACATCGGCGCGTACGGTGTGGAAGTAAGCGAATTCATCCACGCTGTCGAGGTATGGGATCGCGACGAGCGACGCCTGGAGCGCTTCGACAATGCAGCTTGTGCGTTCGACTATCGCGACTCGGTGTTCAAGCGCAATCGCGACCGCTATCTCGTGACCGCGGTGGAGTTTGACTTGCCACACACGCATGCGTTGCGCATCGACTACGTGGGCGTGCGTGAAGAGCTCGCGGTGCTGGGCATCGTTGCGCCAACGCCGCTCGGTGTGGCGGAGGCGATCGCGCGCATTCGCGCACGCAAGCTGCCCAATCCGGCCTTGATAGGCAACGCCGGCAGTTTCTTCAAGAATCCACTGGTCGACAGTGCCACGCTCGAGCGCCTGCGCGTCAGGAACGCCGCATTGCCACATTGGTCGGCCGCCGATGGTCTGCACAAGATATCGGCCGCATGGCTAATTGAGGCCTGCGGTCTCAAGGGCTATCGGGTTGGCGATGCCGCGGTTTCCGCGCAGCACGCGCTGGTGCTGGTCAACCACGGCGACGCCACTGGTGCACAGATCGGCGCATTGGCCGCACACCTCCAGAGTGAAATAAGCACGCGGTTCGGGATCGAGATCGAAGCCGAACCGCGGATCGTCTGAACTCGGCGCGTTTGCGAAACCGCGCGTGCGGTCACAACGCAGGCCAGCACACGCGGCACAATTCACCGAACGCCGAGCAGGTGCAGACGACGGTATGGTCGCGTAGGCGCCGGCCATTCACGAGCTCAGGATTGGAGGGAAACCCATGGCCACTGCAACAGCAAATGCCGCGTTCGTGGCGTCGCGACGACGCCTGTTCAGTGCGATCTTCGCCAGTGCCGGCGCGGATGGCGTCGATCCATCGCTGGCGAAACGCCAGCCGGGCATGACCGGTTTGCGCGCTGAGACGGTACCGAGCGCTCCCGATGCCTCGACTATTCCACCCGCTGCCGTGCGCTGGCTCACGCGCGGCACGTTCGGCTTCACGCAGGCGGATCTCGCCGCATTCAATGCGCTAGGCTCCAGCGACGACGCGCGTTGGCAGGCGTGGCTCGCAATACAGCTCGATCCCACAGGTATCAACGATAGCGCCTGCGATAACCGCATTGCAGGCGCCGGCTTCACCACGCTCGCGAAGACCCCGAACCAGCTCTGGACCGGCCACCATGCCGACACCACGAGCTACTTCAACCGCATGCTGCCGGTCGCCGAAAGCGAATGTGCGACGCTGATCCGGCAGACCTACAGTCAGCGCCAGCTTTTCGAGGTGACCACCGACTTCTGGCACGATCATTTCAGCGTGTTCGGCTGGGATTACGACGGTGGCCCGATGTTCCCCGCGTTCGACCGCGACGCGATCCGGCCCAATGTTCTGGGTAATTTTCGCACGATGCTGCAGGCCGTCGGCGAATCGGCCTCGATGATGTACATGCTGGATCTGTACACCAGTTATTCGGGCCATCCGAACGAGAACTACTCGCGCGAACTGATGGAGTTGCACACGCTCGGCGCCGAGAACTATCGCGGAATAGTCAACGATCCGGACGATGACCCGACATTGCCAACCTTCATCGACTGGGAGGGCAAGATCGAGCGCCTGCAATACGTCGACGATGATGTTTACGAAGGCGCGCGGGTGTTGACCGGCTGGACGATCTCGCAGAGCACCTGGGAAACGCGCAATGATCCGAACGGCGGTGCGTTCGAGTTTGTGCAGGGTCTGCATGACTCCGGCGTCAAGCGCGTGTTGCACCGCAATTTCTCGGCTGGCGGCGGTCAGAACGACGGCACGAAGTTGTTCGATATGCTGGCGCAGCACCCCGGCACTGCGCACTTCGTCGCCGGCAAATTGTGTCGACGTTTTGTCGGTGACAACGCATCGACAAGTCTGGTGCAAAGCGCGGCCAACCTGTTCCAGGCGCAATGGCAAGCGCCGGACCAGATCAAACAGGTTCTGCAGTTGATTCTGCAATCGAGCGAATTCAAGAACGGCTGGGGCAACAAGATGAAACGCCCGGCGCTGTCGGCTGTGAGTGCGCTGCGGTCCACCGGCGCGGATTTCACGCTGGTTCCGGACAACACGGACATCTACACGCCAACGGAGGAGTTCATGGGTCGCCTGCAGGCGGCGGGCCACCGACTGTTCTGGTGGCCGGCGCCAAACGGTTATCCGGATGATCAGATCGCGTGGTCCAGCACCGGCGCGCTCGGCATGACGCTGCGGATGCTGCCGCGTCTGCTCGAGATGCATCAGGGAGTGAGTTACGACAGCACCAAACCATTCCTGATCGACGTGCAGGGTCAGACGCTGGCGAAGTTTCCGAGTGTCGCCGATCGCTCTGCGGCGAATATCATTGGCTACTGGTGCGACCGCATCCTCGGCTATCGACCCGATCCGACGCGAACCACGATCGTGGATTTCTTCCGTCAGGAAGCCGCCGCGACCGCGCCGATCGACATCACGAAGGACACCTGGCATCTCAGTCCGTCCAACACGTTGTCACAGCACTACACGATCTCGCGCCTGCGCGTCGCGATCGGCCTGATCCTGTGCAGTCCCGAATTCCTGCGTCGCTAGGAGAACGCGCCATGACCCACATCGATCGACGCGATTTCCTCAAGGGTTGCTGCGTCGCAACCCTGGCCGGCGGCGCGAGCAGTCGTGCGTTGGCCTATATCGCACCTGAACCACTACAGCCGGCGAGCGCGTCCAATGACACCCTCGTGGTCGTGTTTCTGCGCGGCGCGATGGACGGGCTCAGCCTGCTGCCGCCCGGAGCGAACAGCCCATACCGCGCCGATTACGAGATCAATCGCACCGGAACCCGCGTGCCGGCATCCGGTACCGGCGCCGCTCTCGCATTGAACGGCACACAATGGGCCTTGCACCCGCGTGCGACTGCGTTGCGCGATCTGTACCAGTCCAATCATCTCGCGGTAATCGTCGGTGCGGGGCAGCTAAAGCCCAACCCGGTCGTACGCAGCCACTTCGAGGCGCAGGCGAACCTCGAGTTCGGTTTCGGCGGCGGCACCGGCAGCAATATCGGTTGGCTCACGAGGCACCTGGCCAGCGGCGGCCTGCCGGCGACCGTGCCCCTGCCGGCCACGTCGATGGGCAGCATTACCGCTGCCAGCCTGCTTGGAAGCACCGATGCGATCACGATGAACAGCGGTTCAGATTTTCGTCTCGACACGTTTCACTGGTCATGGCAGGAGGATGATGCGGCACATGGACTGACCGGTGCGGTTAGTCGCATGAACACCTTGTGGAACGGCAATTCGAGCAGTCTGGAGCGCGCCGGGTCGGATGCGCTCGGGTCGCTGGCGCTTTTGCGTCCGATCAATTTCGGCCTCTACAGCGGCACCAATACGGGCGGGTACCAACCGTCGGGCGGCGCAAGCTACGGCACCAGCGGCTTCGGTTCGCAGTTGCGCAATGTCGCTCAGTTGATCAAGAAGGGCGTCGGGCTGCGCGCTGTCACGATCGACCTGGGCGGTTGGGATACGCACGTCGGACAAGGCAATCCTTCGGTTGCCGGTGGCTACGACTATTTTGGTATCCAGGCACAGGGACTGTCGGACGGACTCGGCGCGTTTTATACGGATCTGGCCAGCGATGCGAACGGCAACTACATGAGCCACGTGAACGTGATCGTGGTCAGCGAGTTCGGTCGACGCGTGCTGGAAAATTCTGACGGCGGCACTGACCACGGCTACGGTAACGTGATGCTCGCGTTGGGCGGATCGGTGAATGGTGGGCACGTCTATGGAAACTATGCAGGTCTTGCCAATGGCCAGCTGTACGAAGGCAACGATGTAGCGGTCAGCACCGATTACCGCCAGATCATTTCCGAGGCGCTGATCCGCCGCATGGCCAATCCGAACATCTACTACGTGTTTCCGGGTTACGCGAACTACACCCCGCTCGGCATTTTCCAGGGTGCCGACTTGCCTCCGGCGAATTTCGACAGCATCTTCAAGAATGGATTCGACGGCAGCTGAAGCGGTCAGTGAACGGCATGTGCTGCAGGCAAGCTCGCATCACCCGCGCTTGAGGCGTGCCCATGACGTTACGAAACGCAACAACCCCGGATTTGTTCAAGACGGCGGCGCTGGCGACGCAGCAGCCTATCGGCCAGTGCGAGTCGCTGGCGCCGGGAGCATCTTATTTGCGTGGGTTTGCGCTGGAGAACGCGCCCGCATTGCTCGCTGCCGTGGAGCAAGTCCTTGCGACCGCACCATTCCGGCATATGTCGACCCCAGGTGGTTTGCGCATGTCGGTCGCGATGACCAATTGCGGGGACTTCGGTTGGCTCAGCGATCGCCGCGGCTATCGCTACGATCGGAAAGATCCGCTCACGGGCAAGCCGTGGCCCGCATTCCCTGATGTGTTCGTGGGCTTGGCCCGAAGTGCGGCCGAGCTCGCCGGCTACGCAAATTTCGTACCCGACGCCTGCCTGATCAATTGCTACGCACCCGGCACCCGGCTCAGCCTGCATCAGGACAAGGACGAACGCGACTTCGATGCGCCGATCGTATCGGTATCGCTGGGCCTGCCTGCGACGTTTCTGTTCGGAGGAGAGGCTCGTAGCGATCGGCAGCAACGAATATCACTGCAGCATGGCGACGTCGTCGTCTGGGGCGGACGGGCACGCCTGCGCTTCCACGGCGTGCTCACACTCAAGGATGGCCATCACGACCTGATCGGCGCCCAGCGGATCAACCTGACGTTGCGCAAGGCGCGCTGAGCGCAGCCACTGGACGTCGCGAAGCAATTTATTCCGCGCAAGAAAAATACACGAGATCAGCTTCGTCCAGCGCATGCACCTTGCCGAGACTGATCGAGCCGGAACGACGCAGGTGCGTCTCATCGCGATGCACGAGCAACTCCTCGTCATCACCGATCTTCAGCCAGGTGCCGTTGGTCGAGCGATCGGCCAGCATGAAGTAGCCGCGCTTCCATTCGATCAACGCATGATTGCGCGAGACGAATTCGGTCTCGACCGTCAGATTACTGGCCGGGTCGCGCCCGATGGCAAACGGGGTTCCCTCGTCAATCTGGAACATCTGGCTCTTGTAGCGTAGCGACAGACGCGCGCCAGCACTGGGTTCGCTGCCGGAACGCACCATCCGCTGCACGGTCGTGACGTTGGCCAGATCCTCTTGCCACAGCACGTCAACAATCTCGATTGGCGCCGACTTGCCAAGCACGCGCGCAGTGCCGAGAGAACGCGTGCGCACACCGGCCGCGCTGGTAATACCTGTCACCGTACTCGCGGTCGTCACGATCTGGTCGCGTCGCGCCAGAGTCTTGTCGGCCATCCGCGCTGCCGTGTTGACCGCGTCGCCGAACACATCGCCGTCCTCTACCAAAGCGTCACCGTGATGCAGACCGATGCGGATCGCGATATTGTCGCGCTGGAACTCGACATCGTTCTTGATCCGGCGCTGCATGTCGGTCGCGGCGAACAACCCCTGCAACGCACCTGGGAACGTGCACATGATCTCATCGCCGATCGTCTTGATCACGCGCCCGCCATGGCGAGCAGCAACCTCGGCCAGTGCGCCGAGGACGCCCGCAATCAACCGGCGCGCGACCTCGTCGCCACGAGTTTCGAACAACCGCGTGCTGCCGGATACGTCGGCAAACAAGATGGTAAGGGCGTGGCGTTCGGTGGTCATGACATCCGGATCATAGGTCAATCTCCGGCACACGTGTAGGGTAGCGCTCGGGTGACCGGCACTTGCTTGATTTCAAGCGGCCGGAGCGCCGGCCTGTGCAAGCCCCTGCGCAGCGGCGACGATGTCCGCCTCACCCGGCAGCACCAGAAACGCCGCACCGGCCAGCGGTGTGTAGGTGTCGACGCCGACCACGCGCCGCAGCGGGGTCGCACCGAAGCCTGCCTCGACAATCGCGGTAATCACGCCTTCACCGACGCCCGCGGAATGGCGGCCCTCGTCAACGACCACAATGCGCTTGGCACCCCTCGACTGAGTCCCAATAAATGCATCATTGAGCGGCACCAGCCAGCGCAGGTCGATCACGCGCACGTTCCAGCCAAGCTTGGCCTGGATCTCGCGCGCGGCACGCAGGCTCATTGGCACGCCATTGCCGTAGGTGAAGATCACCAGATCATCGGCGCTCTCGTTGTAGATCCTGCCCTCGCCCAGCGCCATCGCCTGGTCCAGCGGCGGATACATGGTCAGCCATTGGCCGTCGCCCGCCTGATACAGGTCCTTGGTCATGTACAACGCGATCGGTTCGAGGAAGATCGACACGCGGCCATCGATTTTTGCCAGCGCCGTCAGCGTGCGCAGCATCATCGCGGCATCGTCACCGCGGCTCGCGCAACCGACAACCAGGCCAGGAATGTCGCGCAGGGCGGCGATCGAGTTGTCGTTGTGGAAATGGCCGCCGAAACCGCGTTGATAGCCGAGGCCGGCGATGCGCACCACCATCGGGTTCTTGTACTGGTTGTTCGAGAAGAACTGCAGCGATGCCGCCTCGCCACGGATCTGGTCGCAGGCGTTGTGGAAATACGCGAGGTACTGGATCTCGGGTATCGGCAGCAGCCCCATGTTCGCGTAGCCCTGGGCGAGGCCGAGAATCATCGTCTCATCGAGCAACGTATTGAACACGCGCGCGTTCTTGAACGCCTTGTGCAGGCCTTTGGTGACCGTGTAGACGCCGCCCTTCTGCGCAACGTCTTCGCCGAACAGCAGCGTTTCCGGATACTTGCAAAACAGGTCATGCAGAGCGTGGTTGATCTGGATCGCGAGATGGCGCGGCGGCTGGTTTTCCGGCAGCTTCTCGACGCTGCCGAACACGGCCATGCGCTTGTCGGCAAAGTCCGCACGCGTCGCTTCCGCAGCGACCTTGTCCGGCGTGAACGGTGCCAGTGGCGCGATCACGTCGGCGAGCGCCATCAGTTTCGGACGGCGATCGGCCTCCTCGGCCGCGGCGAAGCATTTCTTGCGCGCATCTTCGTACTTCGCGAGCAGCGAGTCCTTGGTGTAGAGGCCCGATTCCAACGCGATCGCAGCCGAGCGCAGCAGCGGATCGCTGGCCTCGACGGCCATCAGCTCCTGGATGCTGCGCCACTCGATCTCAAAGTCGGTACCGGCGTGCCCCATGATCCGCGTCGTGCGCAGGTGCAGGAAGGTCGGCCGGCGCGTGGTGCGGCAGTGGTGCACGGCGCGCGCAACCTGTTCGTAACCCTCGGCGAGGTCGAGACCGTCGGCGTAAAAGTAATCGAGTCCGTGGCGGTCGCGAAACGCATTGGCGATCCAACCTCCCGGCGTCTTCACCGAAATGCCGATGCCGTTGTCCTCGCACACGAACAGCACCGGCGCCGGTAGCTTCTGGTACGCAGTCCACTGCGCTGCGTTGAATGCGGTCTGCGCGGTCGCGTGGTTCGATGATGCGTCGCCGAACGAACAGATCGCGATCGAGTCATCCGGAATCGGCAGCGCATGCTTGATGCGCTTGGCTTGTTCAATCGCGACAGCGGTGCCGAGCGCCTTGGGCAGATGCGACGCGATCGTCGAGGTCTGCGGCAGCACCCACAACGGCTTGGAGCCCCAGACCTTGTGGCGACCACCCGAGGCTGGATCGTCCTCGCTCGCGGCGAACGACAACGCCGAATCCATGATCGGATCCATGCCCGGCAGCTTGCGAAAGCGCTCGGCCATGAAGGCCCCGCTGCGATAGTGCAGGAAGGCCGGATCGGTATGCCGGGTCAGCCGCGCGACCATCGCGTTGCCTTCGTGGCCGCTCGAGCCGATCGTGTAGAACACCTTGTTCTGCACGCGCAACACGCGTGCCATCAGATCGAGATGGCGCGAGATGAGTTGCGATCCGAACAAGTCGAGGAAATCCTCCGCAGCACACAGGCTCTCCGGCAGCACCGGCTCATCCGCGCGCGGCGCGCGGCGCGGCGTACCTGCCCAATTCTGCACAAACTCGATGAAATTCTGATCGCACACTTCGGCGCGATTGACGTTCTTGTGGCGGGCGGGAATCGGGGCAATTTCGATGTTCATGGTCTGGCGTGTTTGAGTGGTTGAATGGGGTTGAAAGACGGCGCAACTGGACATTGCGCCGAACAAGACGGGTGGCGGGTGGCGCGCGCGCTCAGGCCCGCGTGTGCCCAGTGATGGATGGGAGCACGCGCGCGTACACCACAACGAACGGCGGCATCGATAGCTCGATGGCTGAAGCGCCACCGCAGGTGATCATGCCGTTGCTCCACGTGCGCGTCGGGCGAACCATTCCTCGCGACTTTGGCCCCAGATGTCGATTGGTAGAGCCTCGAACGGCGCTGGCATGAGCCCGGGCCTGAGGTTCCTCGAGCCAAGTCTTCGCGCAACGGCCTGCGAGGCGACGTTGTCCGGCGCAATCGTATGAATGACTTCGGTCCAGCCGAGATTTGCGAACGCCCAATCGATCGTGGCGGTGGCGCCTTCGGTCGCGTAGCCTTTGCCCCACACGTCGCGAGAAAGGCTCCAGCCGACTTCCGTACCAGGCCAGCCTTCCGGCTGCCACGGCCCGAGACGACCGATCCAGCGCCCGCTGGATTTTTCGATCACCGAGAACATCGCAAACCCCTGTATCACCCACGAACCGGCCATGGCGACGAAGCCCCGCCATGCAACCGTGCGCGGCTGGATACCGCCAAGATGTCGGGTGGATTCCTCGTCGGCCATGAACGTGGCCCAGCCCTCGAAATCCTCGGCCGCGGTCGGGCGCAGGATCAATCGTGCGGTTTCGAGGTGCGGTAGCAGCAGCGCCATCAGCCGGCTTCCGGAGGAGTCTTGATCGCCGACTCTGGCGCAAGCATGGCGGCTTCCGCGGGCTTGTACTCGCACGTCGGCGACACGCGCTTGATCAGCGGATAGTCGCGCGTCTCGCAACTCCACTGGATGCCCATCGCATCCTCGTGCGTGGTATCTGGCGCCAACAAAACGCGGCCGCCCTCTACGCCTGATTGCGCATCAAACACGAGTTCGATGTGTCCACCCGCCAGCACGGTAGCGGACTTCAATGACTTGCCCCGATACTGGTCGGGCGCCGGCAAGCCCGCTTCGGAATTCGTGGCAGGCATCTTCGCCGTTGTCGTGTAGTACTCGGCGATCGCGACCCGCATTGCGGCAGCGACCACCAGATCTTCGCGTATCAGCACGCTCGCCGTGTCACTGGCGCTGCTGAGCGTATCCTGTGTTTCCTTCAGCGTGTCGCGGATCTTTTCCTGCTGACTGGCGATCTGCTCAAGCTGCACGCGCGAGTTTTCTGCTTGCACGCGCACCTCGGCCAGCACTCGATCCTGCTGCCTGCGTTGCTCCGCGTTCTGGTACAGCAGCAACGCCGCACTTGCCGCGAACACAACCGTAGCGCCAATCCAGCCCGCCCTGCCCATCGCCCTGCTCCCGCCGCAGTGAATCTCAGAATGCGTTTATGCCGGTCACTTCGCGACCGACCACGAGTTGGTGCACGGTCTCAGTGCCCTCGTAGGTGATCACCGACTCGAGGTTCAGTGCATGGCGGATCGGGCAATGCTCGGTGGTGATGCCGGCGCCGCCGAGGATGTCGCGCGCCTCGCGTGCGATGTCGATCGCCATGCGGCAATTGTTCCATTTCGCCAGGCTGACCTGGGTCGGCTGCATCGTACCGGCGTCCTTCAAGCGGCCAAGCTGCAACGACAACAGCTGCGCCATCGTGATGCGGCGTGCCATGTCGGCAAGTTTCAGCTGCACCGCCTGGTTCGAAGCGAGAGGACGCCCAAACAGGATGCGGTTCTTCGCATACTCGGTCGCCTCGGTAAAACACGCGATCGCCGCGCCGATCGGGCCCCAGGTGATGCCGTAGCGCGCCTGGGTCAGGCAGCCAAGCGGTCCCTTGAGTCCCTTCACGTTGGGCAGACGGTTCGCCTCCGGCACGCGCACGTTGTCGAAGAACAGCGCGCTGGTCACCGACGCGCGCAGGCTCATCTTTTTGTGGATTTCCTGCGCGCTGAAGCCGGCAAAGTCCTTCTCGACGACGAAACCCTGGATGCCGTCGTCAGTCTGCGCCCAGACAATCGCGATGTGCGCGAGATTGCCATTGGTGATCCACATCTTGGCGCCGTTCAAGATCCAGTCGGCGCCGTCTTTCTTCGCGTTCGTCTTCATGTTGGCCGGATCGGAGCCGCCATGCGGCTCGGTCAGGCCGAAGCATCCGATGACTTTTCCGGCGGCCATGTCCGGCAACCAGCGCTTGCGCTGATCCTCGCTGCCGTACGTGTAGATCGGGTACATGCACAACGATGACTGCACCGAGGCGAAGCTGCGGATGCCCGAATCGCCGCGTTCCAGTTCCTGACAGACCAGACCGTAGCTGACGCCATTCATGCCGGCGCAACCGTATTCAACAGGCAGGGACGAGCCCAGCAGGCCGAGATCGGCCATCTCCGGAATCAGCTCGGTTGGGAAACGCGCTTGGTCAAAGCAGTCGCCGATGATTGGCAGCACGCGCTCGTCTGTGAAGCGAGCGACGGTGTCCTGCACCATGCGCTCCTCATCGGAAAGCAGCGAGCGGATGTCAAACAGATCGGTCGGGTTCAGCGGGATGGCGGGCATGGGATTGGCGTCCGAAGCGCACGTGGCGCGGGCAAAGATGCCCATTGTAGCCGGCTGTCGCGGGGCGAACCATGCTGCAACGGCGGTTCAATTGGAACAACGACTCTGGAAGAGTTGATCACCTTGACGCGACAGGGCCACCCGCTGCGCGCTGCTCAGCTGTGCGCCGATCCGATCTACCTGCGCTTCAGAGAAATCGGTGGATCCGCCATGCCGCTCAACCCATTGTAAATTAGCCACCGCGTAGGCATAGGCGTGGTTCAAATCAGGCGGATAGATCCAGTCCATCCGCCCCGTTTCACCGGAATACGCCTGCGCCAACTTCCACAGCGCATCGCAATCGCCTCGCACGAGTGCCTCATTGAGAAAGTTGCCGGCCAGCTTACGACGACGTTCGACTTCCTCAGGATCCTTCAGGATGTCTTCGCGCCTTATCCCTAGCAACGCCTCTGCAGCATAGTCGAGCAATGCTTCCGGATCGCCCGCCTGCGCGGCCTTCTGCAGCCACTCAACACGCTGGGAGACGAGGGTCGGAGCAACGCCGGCGCAGTCGGCGCGTCTGCGCGACGCTGCATCGATCGCGGAAGCAACCTGTGCGACTTCCGCATCGGTCGCTGGTTCATGTCCGTGGTACCAATAGAATCGGCGTAGCTGAATTCGACGCAACGCCGCGTCGTCGTGATCATCCGGGGCCAAACACGTTTTCAAACGTTGGGCCAGCTCACGCATTGCATCGGCTCTGCCCGAATTCGCAAGTGGCAGGAGGGTTCCGATTGCGGCCGACAGTGGCACATCGCCACCCGGCAGGTCGGCGGCACGGCGCAAGTGCGTAGGCGTGGCGTCACGTGTCGCCTTCGCGGCGCCACGGTCTGCGTCGGTTGCCCGCGTGCTGTCATAGGCCAACGGCGTCTTCGCAGTGGGAACCGTCGCGGATACTCCGTGCCCGCGCATCGCCACGATCGCGACAACCGCAGCACCAATGGCAAGCGCCAGCACCAGATCTACCCGCAACCGAAATCTTGTTCCGCGATGCATCCAGACTCCGATCCTCTGAAAAGTGCTGGCCGATTAAGCATCCAACCGTCGGCCTGTCGTGCGAAACCGACGATACTACGGCGATGCGCGTTCCGATCCTGACCTACCATTCCAATAATATAAGCGGCAACGACTACGCCAGTAACGACCATGTCGCGCTGGCCGCGGACCTGCGCTTGATCCATCGCACGGGCTTGCGCGTGGTGCCCTTGGCGCAGGTGGTCGACGCGCTCCGGGGCGAGGCGTCCGAATCGATTGTCGAACACGCGGTCGCGATCAGTTTCGATGATGGCTCGTGGTTCGACTGGCACGATATCGATCACCCAACGTGCGGCCCACAGCGCGGTTTCGCGGGCATCCTGCGCGATTTCGCTGCGGAAGTTCACGCCAGCGTGCACGCGACCAGCTTCGTAATCGTCTCGCCCGCAGCCCGCGCGATCCTCGACCGGACTTGCCTGATCGGCAGCGGCTGGTGGAATGACGACTGGTGGCGCGAGGCGCAGCGCGAAGGCTTGATCGCGATAGAGAGCCACAGCTGGGATCACAACCACCACACCCTGCCAGCCACAGCGCAGCGTGAGCAGCGAAAAGGCACGTTCCGCACGATCGACACCCATGCAGATGCAGACGGCGAAATCCGCCAGGCCAGCGACTGGCTCGACGTGCACCTCGCGCCGCATCGCGCCACTCTGTTCGCGTTCCCGTACGGCGAAACCAACGCCTATCTGGTGCGTGAATACCTGCCGCGATTTCGGCACGAGCATCGGCTGCGCGCCGCATTCGGCACCGAGCCGCGGCCGGTCGAAGCGAACAGCGATCGCTGGCTGTTGCCGCGTTACGTTTGCGGCCAGCACTGGAGTCAACCGTCTGACCTGGAACGCCTGCTCGTCGACGCGGCCGACTGACGCAACTGCCCACAGCCTTCGCGGTACTCTCAGCGCAACAGGACGACCAAATCGAGGTTCGCCTCGATCGCGTTCAGTTCAATGTGCCAGCGGACTGCGGCAGCCGGCGCGCACGCGGTGCAGCCGTACACGCGCGAACTACCGTCGTCACTCAGCAACGTCGCCGGTCTGCCATCGGCGTCGCTGTGGACAACCACCATCGCGGCAGCGTTCGGCTGGCGATTGGTCAGCACCACGACATCGCCTCCGCTGGCACCGAAATCGAACACGGATTTCTGCGCAGGCCCGTTGCCACTGTCGGGGTCAATTTGCAATCGCCGCAGCGGCGCGGAACGCCCCCCCACGGCCGGCGCAATCGCGTGCACCCGGTCGTACAGCGCCATGCGTGCAACCACGCGGGCGGGCGCAATTCCCGACGCACTGGCCGATCTCGACAGCAGGCCGGCGATGTGCGGCCCCTGACCCTTGATGCCGCCATAATGCAACTCCGGCCAGCTGCCGCACGCATTGCGCACCGGCGTTGCAAACGATGCCTCGATGACCGCAGCGAGGCGTCCATGCAGCACCGCTGATCCGCAGAGCGTCTTCGCCAGACGATCGATGCGACGCACCGGATAGAATGGAACGGCCACATTGACGAAATAATCGCTGCGTTCACTCACGTTGAAAAACGGATTGACGCCCGGCATCACGCGCACGGCGTGTACGTCGCGCAGAAAGAACGAAAACGGTGCCACGCACAATGCGACGTAGACCGCCATCGCCGTGATTGCACCAATGCGGACTGCGCGGCGGGGATCACAAAGCCACGCGTACCAGCCGATCGCAATCGACAGCGCGAGTGGCGGCAGACACGCGCCAACCATCCACATCGGTGTGACGGGTCGCAACATGACGACGAAGCTGACCTGCGCCACCAATAGCGCTGCCGCACCGATCGCCAATCGAAACAAGCGCCCCTGACTGCGCCGTACGCGCCAAACGCCGAATGCCGCGAACAGCAGGAAGGCGCAGAACATCCACCATGCAAACCGGGCGACCGATGCCTTCCACGGCGTCATCAACAAGAATGCCCACCACGCGCCGCCCACGACGAGACTGCGCAGCACTTCAGGGATGCGTTGCAGCGGATGCACCGCAATGTCGCCGCCGAGGTAGGCCGGCACTGTTTTCAGCGTCGACTCCACCAGCGCGCTTCGATCGAGCCATGGTGGCAGGAGGCTCAACAGCGTGATCGCAGCGGCGAGGCTCATCCATCCGAACGCTGCGCGCGAGCGATGCCGCCACAACAGCGCAATGCCAGCCAGCGCGATATAGCCCAGCGTCGTCGGATGCGCATGCACGCATGCGGCACTGGCCAGTCCGAACAGAATCGCATTGCCCAGCGAAAAGCGACTCCAGCTGCGCCAGATGACCAGCGCGAGCAGCAGCAACGTGGTCTCGACGAGAGCCGTATGCGATGGGAACATCAGCGGCAGCATCGACCAGCCAGCGATCGCCAAGGAGACCGCAAAGGCGAAACCAAGCCGCGCGTCGGCAATCCGGGTACCCAGGTGCAACGCAAGGAAATATTTCGCGGCGGCGAGGCCCTGCGCGAATGCGGTGGTCAGCGCGACGCTACCGGTCGCCCACATCGGCAGCGCGAGCAGATAGAACCACCACGGGCCCAATTCGAACAACTGGTAGATCTGCGGCCCGGCGAGCGGAAAATGTTCGCCATGCGCAATCGCGGCGGCCCAATACATGTCGCGCCAGTAGTCGCTGACGCCATTGGTGTTCATGCCGGCTATGACGTGCACGCACAACATGACCAAGCAAAAAGCGAAGCCTGCAAACCACCAGCGCCGCGCGGACGCGGCGCCAGGATCGGAAGGCGCGGAGACGGAAGAAATGGGCGGCATGCTCGGCAACGCGGGCGCGAAAGCCGCAAAGCCTAACTGAAAGCGTGGCGAAGTCGTTGATCAGCCGCGATTCGACTACTGTTCGGCCGCACGCTTGGCTACTCTTGGCGCTCGCCAACAGGAAAACGGACCATGGAGCACGACGCGATCCACACTCTGCCGGAACCTCTACGGAAGTTCTTGACGATCACGGAAATCGACAACGCGGATTTCGTGGTTGGGGCCCTGTTCCGGCGCAAGTTCGCGGCGGCGCCGCCCGATGTCGGCCGCCATCTCATCGCGCTGTATCGCGACGAAAGCGGTGCAATGCGCCTCGCCGGTTACTCGCACATGCGCGCGTTCGGCGAGGTCTATCTTTCCGGTGGTTCATGCAGCGAGGGCGAGACGATCCGCGCGATGGCGCCGCAGCACCGCGACGCGATCCAGGCGGCGGGCGGCATCTGGTACCTGATCCTGAAATACGCGTTCGCGCGCTACGCCGATTGCTGCGACGTGTTCTTCGGTCATTGCGGCGATGCACGGGCGTTGGAAGTTGCGACGGCGGCCGGCTTCGTCAGCGCTGGGCATGAACACCTGATCGCGCACTGGCACAAGCCACTGCACGAGAACATCCGCCGCGCGCTGGTCGCAAAGGTGCACGCGATCGGCCCATTCTGAGCGCCGCAGCAGCGGCGTCTCTTCAATCAAGCGCACTCTCGAAAGTGCGGTGCGAAGTCGTGGCGGTTTGCCGCCACGTACCGTCGCATCGCGCTGAACGCTAGATCTTGTGGATCCGATGCCTGCGTTGAGGCAGGGCTCAGTCGACGCCGTCCTTGAACAGCATATCGGCCGCGACTACCGCCGCCCACGCATCGAGCCGACCGTATCCAGCTTGGTAGTTCGGCCAGTTCGCCATGGTCAGGCCACCGCAGCCGGCATTGCCCGGGTCGGTGACGCCGCTCCTCTTCGCCGTGCGGCGCAGAAGCTGCGCCACCTGCTCCGGATGCCCCTTCAGCGCGGGGTTGACCGACATCAGCAAAGCCGCCGTACCGGCCACGTGCGGCGCGGCCATACTGGTTCCGTCGCCCGCGTCGTAACCGCTATTGATAACTGCCGAGACAATGTTCGTACCAGGAGCGACAAGGTCTGGGCGCAGCTTCGCCGTGCCCGGTGACGGTCCACGACTCGAGAATGAAGTCACGCGATCATTGCCATCGGTCGCGCCGACGGCGAAAGCCGAGTCGTACATCGCTGGTGCATACGTGATCGTGCCGCAACCGGGGCCGTCGTTTGCAGCGGCAGCGGCGAAGAAAATGCCACCCGCGACAAGGTTGTCGACCGCAGATTTGAGTTCATTGCCGACCGTGCACCCTTCATCCACGGTGCAGCCCCAGGAATTATTGACGACATCGGGCGCAAGGTCGGGGTTTGGGTTTGCACCTGAAAGATCGGTCGGCGCAAGCAGCCATTGCATGCACTCGATATAGCGTTGTGGGGTGCCGTCACCAAAGTCGTCCATGTTGCGGCATCCCATCCATCGGGCGCCGGGCGCCACACCGATCTGGTTGCTGCCGCCATCGCTGCCTACAGCCGTACCAATCGTGTGCGTGCCGTGGCTGCCTGCATCGCACGGAACTTGCAAGTCAACTCCACAGGCGCTAACCGCGGAACCGACATGGAGTGCGTCGTGCCAGTTGTAATTGTGTTGCGCCTGGGCGCCGTTCCAGCCGCGGTATTGCGTCTTCAGCGCGGGGTGATCCCACTGGATGCCGGAGTCCGCGCCCGCAACCACCACTCCCTGGCCATCGAAGCCCGCTGCCCAGACGCGTGGCGCCTCGATCGTGAAGACACCCAAACTGACTGATTCCACTTCACTGGGAATCACGTGGGCGGACTTCGTGACTGGCGGCAAGCGCAGCACGATATGCGGATTGGGTTCGATCGTCGCCAGATCGCTGCGGCCTGCCAGCGCCGCAAGGTCAGCAGCGGATACGCGTGCCCAGACGAGATTTGAGACCCAGTACGCGCGGTACGTGACGCCGCGTACGTTCAGCCATTCGCGCAAACCGGCCTGCTGAGCGTCCGCGCGCGCCCGAAGCGCATCGACGAGCGCGCGCCGGTGGGCCTTGTAGTCGGCATCCGAAGCCAACGGTGTGAGCACCGATGCCACCTGGTCCGGCAGCACCAACAACACATCGACCACGCCTTCGTGCGCCGCGCGCGCAGCAAGATCAGGATTGACGTTTGCAGCTAGCGCCGCGTGGCACGCAAGCGCCAGCGTCAGCATCGACGACGCACGTACCACGCCAGCATTGACGTTCGGCATACGCAAAGTGCGAAATGCTTCGTAGATTGCCGGAAAACTCCCGACTGGCGATCTGGACAGCGCGTGAGATCTCGTCCCAAGTGGTCGGCTGAACGCGAGTCGATTTCGGAACGTCGAGCAACATGGAGGTGTCGTCGAGCGTTCGTACCGGAGCGTTCACGGAGCCGCGGCTAGCAGAAGGTCCTCGACGACCACGCGAAGTACGTTGGCGACGTCAACGGCATTGCCAAAGATATCAGCCTCGCAAATCGCGACAATATCTTCGGAGCTCCCACGCCATGCACGATCCCTGCACGCGTCACCACGCTGCGCGCGTGTCGCAGCGCGGAATCTACTTTCTTCGCGGCACGTGCCCAGTTGCGACGTGCTGGCGCGCGGATTCCACGTTGACGCTGGAATCGTCAAAGAAAATGTCGGCGCCGAACGCTTCCAGGAACGGGCCTTTCGGGCGACCGCCGAGGAACAGCGCCTCGTCGATGCGCACGCCCCAATCGCGCAGGGTCAGGATTACGCGCTTGTGCGCGGGTGCGGAGCGCGCGGTCACCAGCGCGGTGCGAATCGGCGAAGTCTCGCTCGGGAAGGCCGCTTGCAGGTGATGCAACGCGTCGAGAAAACCGCGAAACGGACCGCCGGATAGAGGTTCCCGAGCGCGCTCGGTTTCGTTGCGGTGGAACGCTTCGAGCCCGCCTTCCTCGGACACGCGCTCGGATTCGTCGCCGAACAGCACGGCGTCGCCATCGAACGCAATGCGTAACTGGTCCGATACGCGCTCAGGCGCTTTAGAAGGCAGGATCGTCGCGGC
>CAJDVY010000012.1_pt1 | contig 18936 bp, 20 predicted proteins | sample 7391441 | NCBI WGS metagenome assembly CAJDVY01 (sample SAMEA7055728, study PRJEB34461) | soil metagenome | biome: terrestrial ecosystem; feature: Peninsula; material: soil | place: Antarctica | collected 2016 | reverse complement strand
TCGCTTCACCGCCGAGGGCGTGACCGAGATCGATTACAAGGATCTCAACATGCTGCGCCAGTACATCAGCGAAACCGGCAAGATCGTGCCGAGCCGCATTACCGGCACCAAGGCGCGCTACCAGCGCCAATTGTCAACCGCGGTCGAACACGCACGTTTCCTGTCGTTGCTGCCGTACAGCGACGCACACTGAAAACACCTGCTCGTCATCCCGGCGCAGGCCGCGACCAAACTCTCTCGCAGGTCGCCTCGAGAGCCGGATTGCGGCCTGCGCCGGAATGACGAGCCGACATTCGGACAGCCAACTGCTGCGCCGGCCATCCCGACGCTAACGAATAGGAATCATCATGGAACTCATCCTCCTGCAGAAAGTGAAAAACCTCGGCAACCTTGGTGACAAGGTCAACGTGAAGCCCGGTTACGGCCGTAACTTCCTCGTGCCAACTTCCTCGTGCCGCAGGGCAAGGCCGTCACAGCGAACGCGGGGAATCTCGCTGATTTCGAGAAGCGCCGCGCTGAATATGAAGCGAAGGCCAACCAGCAGCTCGCCGGAGCAGATGCGCGCAAGGCGCAGTTCACTGACGCCTCGGTCACGCTCAAGGCGCACGCGAGTCCAGAAGGCAAGCTGTTCGGTTCGATCAGTCCGCGCGACGTCGCCGAAGCATTCACGAATGCGGGCATTGCGCTCGACAAGAGCGAAGTCATCATGAGCGAAGGTCCGCTACGTCACGTGGGAGAATTCGACGTGCTGGTGCATCTGCATGCCGATGTGCACACCACGGTCAAGGTCATCATCGAGTCCGACGACTGATCCTCTGGTTCGCACAAATCCGCGCGGGCGATTCTGCAAATGCCCACGCGAACAAAAACGGGCGCTGCGGCGCCCGTTTTTGTTCCTGTATCGGTGCTCCTGCCAGTGTGTCCTCGCGGCTAATACACGGTTTTGCACAAGTTGTGCACAGGCTTTCAACAACACCGGTGCCACTTATCCACGGCTTGTTCCGCAACTTGTGCGTCGCGATCCCTGAGACGTCCCTCTAGTATTCATTGTCCCGTTTTCGACGCGCGCAGCCCTCATGTCACTTTCCAACGAACGCAAACCGGCCTCCAACATCGAGGCACTGCGCGTGCCGCCGCATTCGATCGAGGCCGAGCAGGCCGTACTCGGCGGCTTGATGCTGGCTCCGGAATCGTGGGATCGCATTGCTGATCGGCTCAACGAAGGGGACTTCTACCGCAAGGATCATCGCCTGATCTTTCGCGCGATCGAGGACCTGTCTAACAAGAGCATGCCCTACGATGCGGTGACGCTCGGCGACTGGTTCCAGGCTCAGAACCTCGCGGAACTGGTCGGCGGCGCGAGCTACGTGATCGAGCTGGCGAATTCGACGCCGAGTGCGGCGAACATCGTGGCCTATGCTGATATCGTGCGCGAGAAATCCGTGTTGCGGCAGCTGATTGATGCTGGCACCGAAATCACCGGTGATGCGTTCCGACCGGAAGGGCGTTCGAGCCAGGAACTGCTCGAAACCGCCGAACAGAAAGTTTTCCACATCGCCGAAGCCGGTGCGCGCGGACGCAAGGGCTTCGTCAACATGCGTGCGGCGGTCAAGGAAGCGTTCCAGATCCTGCATGAGCGTTACGAGAATCGCGGATCGGTGACCGGCATGCCGACCGGGTTCACCGATCTGGACGAAATGACCGCGGGTCTGCAGCCGTCCGATCTCATCATCATTGCGCTCATCGCTCGGCCGGATCAACCAGCAGCATTTGCGCACCGGCGATCTGGCCGAGGAGGAATGGCCGCGCGTGACCAACGCGATCACCCTGCTCAGCGAAGCGAAGATCTTCATCGACGATACGCCGGCACTTTCGCCCGGCGACTTGCGCGCGCGCGCGCGTCGCCTGAAGCGCGAGCACGATCTCGGCCTGATCGTGATCGACTACCTGCAGCTGATGCAGGTGCCCGGCAGCAAGGAAAACCGTGCCACGGAGATCTCGGAAATTTCACGCGGCCTGAAGGCCCTTGCGAAAGAGCTCAATGTCCCCGTCATCGCACTGTCACAGCTCAACCGTTCACTCGAGCAACGCACCGACAAGCGGCCGGTGATGAGCGACCTGCGCGAATCGGGCGCGATCGAGCAGGATGCGGACGTGATCCTGTTCATCTACCGCGAAGAGGTTTATGACAAGGAGTCGACCAAGAAGGGCACCGCCGAGATCATCATCGGCAAGCAGCGCAATGGCCCGATCGGCGCGGTCACGCTTGCGTTTCTCGGTGAGTATACAAAGTTCGAGAACTTTGCTGGTGGTGGCTACTCGGGTTCGTTCGAGTGACACAGGGCCTGCTGCACTCCGACAGCCATCCGTGCTGAGGTATCGAACGCGCGTACAGGCGCGCTCGCGAACAGCGCCGCTGGCGCGGACGGCGAGCGCAGCGAAGGCGCGCGTTACCATGAGCGGCTGACGGAGTGAGTACAGTCGGGAACGGAGGCCCTTGGATGCCTAGGGACAAACGGCTCTTTTTGTAACACCGATTCGTTAAAGGACCTGACCCATGCGCGCAGCCTGCGCGACCATCCACCTCGGCGCCCTGCGCGAAAACCTGCGCCGTGTTCGCGGACTGAGTCCCGGCGCGCACGTGATGGCCGTGGTCAAGGCCGATGGTTATGGCCATGGCCTCGAGCGTGTCGCGCGCGCTCTCGACGCAGCTGATGCGTTTGGCGTCGCCGGCATCGCCGACGGCCAGCGTCTGCGCGCGGCCAGCGTGTCGCAGCGCATCGTGGTGCTGTCCGGCCACGATGAGCCGGGCGATCTTGCAGAGATGCGCCGGTTGCGCCTCGATACCGTGGTCCACAACGATGCGCAGCTCGATGCGCTCGCGGCGGAGAGCGAAGGTCGCGTACTGCGCGTGTGGCTGAAACTCGATACCGGAATGCACCGCCTCGGCTTCGCCCCCGAACGCGCCCGTGAAGTGTTCGCGCGGCTGCGCGCGCTGCCGAGCGTCGACCGCGGCATCGTGCTGATGACCCACTTTGCCAACTCCGATGTATTCGACGATGCATTGACCGCGCACCAGATCGAGTGCTTCGAGCGCAGCACGTCGGGTCTCGATGGCGAACGCTCGCTGTCCAATTCCGCCGCGATCATCGGCTGGCCTGAAGCGCACGGCCAATGGGTGCGTGCTGGCGGCGCGCTGTACGGCATGTCGGTGATTGCCGGCAAGATCGGCGCCGACTACGGCCTGCGCCCTGCGATGACATTGACGACGAAGCTGGTTGCGATCAATCGCGTGCGCAGGGGCGAGCATGTCGGTTACGCCGCGACGTGGGAGGCGCCCGAGGACATGAGCGTCGGCGTTGCCGCAATCGGTTACGGCGACGGCTATCCGCGCGCTGCCGGATCGGGCACGCCGGTGCTGGTCAATGACGCGCGTGCAGCCGTGGTGGGCCGTGTATCGATGGACCTGATCACGATCGACCTGCGTAGCGTTCCGGACGCGAAGATCGGCGACCCGGTTGTGCTCTGGGGGCGTGGACTGCCGGTCGAGGAAATCGCGCATCACGCCGGCACGATCGGCTACGACCTCACCTGCGGCATAACCCGACGGGTGCGCTTTGCCGAGGACGAAAAATAATGGCCAAGGCCAAGACCGCATACGTTTGCGCCGACTGCGGCGCCGAGCACACCAAATGGCAAGGCCAGTGCGCCGAGTGCGGCGTGTGGAACACGCTGACCGAATTCGTCGTGCAGCCCGCGACGAAATCGGTCGCCGTCAATCCACGCGGCGGCTACGCAGGCGTGGTCGATGTGGCGAAGGTGACCAAGCTCACGACGGTTGCGACCGAGGCCGAGCAGCGCGTGGCGACGGGCATCACCGAGCTCGATCGCGTGCTCGGCGGCGGTCTTGTCACCGGCTCCGTCGTGCTGATCGGCGGCGATCCAGGCATCGGCAAGTCGACCTTGCTGTTGCAGATGCTTGGCGCAATTGGCCAGCGCGTGCGCGGGCTGTACGTGACCGGCGAGGAATCGCTGGCGCAGGTCGCGTCGCGCGGGCAGCGCCTCGGTATCGTGCTGGACGGGCTCGAGGCGCTGGCCGAGACCTCGATCGAACGCATCCTCGGCGAAGCGGCATCGAGCAAACCCGATGTGCTGATCATCGATTCGATCCAGACGATCTGGACCGAGACGCTGACCGCAGCACCGGGCTCTGTATCGCAGGTGCGCGAATCCGCAGCGCGACTGGTGCGCTTTGCGAAGGAAACCGGAACCAGCGTGTTCCTGGTTGGTCACGTGACCAAGGAAGGAGGCATCGCGGGGCCGCGTGTGCTCGAGCACATGGTCGATGCGGTACTGTATTTCGAGGGTGAGGTGGGCAGTCGTTTCCGTATCCTGCGCGCAATCCGTCGGCAATCTTCCTGTCGTCGCACGCTCAGCCGACTGCCGGCAGCGCGGTGATGGTCACGCGCGAGGGTACGCGGCCGTTGCTGGTCGAGGTCCAGGCGCTGGTCGACCAATCCTCGCTCGGCAATCCGCGTCGCGTCGCACTCGGCCTCGAGCAGAATCGCCTCGCGATGCTGCTCGCGGTTTTGCATCGGCACGGCGGTGCGGCGGTCTACGACCAGGATGTGTTCGTCAACGTGGTCGGCGGCATCCGCGTGCAGGAGACCGCAGCCGACTTGCCGGTTTTGCTCGCGGTGCTGTCGAGCTTCCGCGACCGGCCGCTGCCGGACAAGACCGTGGTGTTCGGCGAAGTGGGCTTGTCCGGTGAAATCCGTCCGGTACCGAATGGCGAGGAGCGCCTGAAGGAGGCGGCGACGCATGGCTTCCGGCGCGCGATCGTGCCGAAGGCGAATGCGCCAAAGAAAGTGCGAATGGGAGAAATGGAGATCGTCCCGGTCGATCGCCTGAGTGAAGCGATCGAGGCGAGTCGGCGCGATTCATAGGCGGCACGCTGCGGCCAACATTGATGGCAGCGCGGGCGCGGTGGAATCAGGATGCACCCTTGCGGAGGAACCAACGGAAGATCGCGATGCCTGTAGCTGCCACGATAGCAAGCATCCAAGAGCTCCAGCGCGGCAGGGACAGGAACGATGTCCACGATTCCCGCGCGGAGCAGAAGTGCTCCCGTGAGCCGAACAGGCTGTCTCCGCAAGCGCGTCGGATTTGGCTAAACGCGACGAAAAGAACCGGTATGCCTCCGGCGAACGCGATGCCAAGTGTCTGTGCAGGCACAGACGACGGGATCCTCGTTCGTGGGGATTTCATAACGTGCGCTTCAGGATCACTTCCAGAACGAACTTGGAGCCGAAGAATGCGAGCAACAGGATCGCCATCCCAATCAACGTGAGATTTACCGCGCGGCTTCCGCGCCAGCCATGCCGCCAGCGGCCCCACAGCAGCGTGCCGAACACCACCCACGCCGCGATCGACAGCACGGACTTGTGTACCAAGTGCTGCCCAAACAGGTTGTCGACGAACAGGATGCCGCTGAGCAGGGTCAGGGTCAGCAACACGAAGCCGGCGCCGATCAGGCGGAACAGCAAGGTCTCGGTCAGCGTCAGCGGCGGCAGTGCATGCAGCCAAATGCCGAATTGACGATGGCGCAGGGCGCGTTCCTGGATCGCGAGCAGGATCGCGAAAATGGCCGCGATCGAGAGCACGCTGAACGCGAGCAAGGCAACGGTCACGTGCAATTTGATCTGGGCGGTGCCACGAACACATCGACACCGAGCAGAAGTGCCGCGAGCGGAAATACGATCAGGCCGAGCGCCGCGACCGGTCGCGACAAGTTGACGAGCAAGGTCACCGCCGCCACCACGCAGCCAACCAATGACAATGCGGCGAAGAAGTGCAGGTCGAGTACACCGCGATGCATGCCGAGCAGCACGCCGGCATGAGCGAGCACGGCGACGCCTGCGGTGCCGGTCGCGAGCAGTGCCGACGGTTCGTGGCGACCGAGCAGCGGCCGCGTGAGCAGACCGGCCGCAGCGAGATACAGCGCAATCGCGAGCAGGGCGAGGGTCGGGATTATCATGAGTGCAGTGTCGCATAGCGACCGTGTCGCGTGAACGCCGCGGCGCGGCGCGGTCCGGCAGGTCCGCTATAATCGCCGGCTTTCCAGCTTGCCCGGTCCGCCCATGTTTGAGTCGCTCAGCGAACGCCTTTCCAGCACTGTCCAACGCCTGCGCGGCAAGGGCCGCCTGACTGAAGCCAATATTCGTGAGTCGCTGCGCGAGGTGCGCATCGCGTTGCTTGAGGCCGATGTCGCACTCCCGGTCGTGCAGGCGTTGGTGCAGCGCGTGCAGGTCAAGGCGCTCGGCCAGGAGGTCCTGCGCAGCCTGACCCCGGGTCAGGCCTTGGTGAAAGTCGTGCGCGACGAACTGACGGCGCTGATGGGCACGGTGAATACCGATCTCAATCTTGCGGCGGCGCCCCCGGCGGTCGTGCTGATGGCGGGCCTGCAAGGCGCAGGCAAGACCACGACAGTCGCCAAGCTGGCGCGCTTCCTCAAGGAGCGCAAGAAGAAGAAGGTCATGGTGGTCAGCTGCGACGTCTATCGCCCGGCTGCAATCGAGCAGTTGCGTACGCTGGCCGAGCAGGTCGACGTGCTGTTCCATCCTTCCAGCAATGAACAAGATCCGGTCGCGATCGCGAAATCCGCACTCGACGCAGCGCGCAAGAATTTCGCGGACGTACTGCTGGTCGACACTGCCGGTCGCCTGCACGTCGACGCCGAGATGATGGCCGAGATCAAGGCCCTGCACACCGCATTGAATCCGATCGAGACCTTGTTCGTGGTCGACTCGATGACCGGCCAGGATGCGGCGAACACCGCGAAGGCATTTGCCGAGGCGTTGCCGCTGACCGGGGTGGTGTTGACCAAGGCCGATGGTGATGCGCGCGGCGGCGCCGCGTTGTCGGTGCGCTATGTGACTGGTCGGCCGATCAAGTTCATCGGAGCCGGCGAAAAAGTCGATGCGCTGGAGCCGTTCCATCCCGATCGCATTGCGCAACGCATCCTCGGCATGGGCGACGTGCTGTCGCTGGTCGAGCAGGTCGAGGCCAGCGTCGATCAGGAAAAACAGCGCAAGCTCGCCGAAAAGGTCATGAAGGGCAAACGCTTCGACCTTAACGACATGCGCGACCAACTCGACCAGATGGTCAACATGGGCGGCATGGCGTCGTTGATGGAGAAACTCCCGGGCATCTCGGGCCTCTCGGAACAGGTCAAGTCGAAGGTCAACGACAAGGAAGTGCAGCGCATGATCGCGATCATCGGTTCGATGACCAAGAAGGAACGTCGCCATCCGGACTTGCTCAAAGGCTCGCGGCGCGCGCGCGTCGCCCGCGGTTCGGGGACCCAGCCGGCTGACGTCAACAAGCTGCTCAAGCAATACCAGCAGATGGAAAAAATGATGTCCAAGCTCGGCAGTGGCGGCATGAAGGGCCTGATGCGCCAGATGTCTGGCGCGATGCGCGGCATGGGCGGTGGCGGGGGATTCACGCCGCCGCGGTGAGTGAAGCCGCACGGCAACGATACGTGCCGCTTTCTCGCTCGTCATCCCGGCGCAGGCCGGGATCCCGTTCCTCGCTGGATGTGACAATGGTTGCCAGCCTGCGCCGGAGCGGCAAATACGCAAGAAGCGCCTAACTCCGCATGGGGCTTTATTTTTCCGTGAATTCAGCTAGAATGCGCGGCTCCCTCGGGAGTGGCCGGTCTTTCTGGCTCGCCCACGAATAATTCCTAAAGAATTCAGAGATCTACGAATGGTCAAGATTCGCCTTTCCCGTGCTGGCGCCAAGAAGCGCCCGTTCTATCACATCGTCGTGACCGACGAGCGCAATGCGCGCGACGGCCGCTACATCGAGCGCGTTGGCTATTTCAATCCGATTGCGGCCGGCAAGGATGTGCGTCTGCAGCTCGATACCGCCAAGTGCAAGTCCTGGATGGATACCGGCGCGCAGATGACCGAAAAGGTCAAGTCCTTGTACAAGGAAGCGGGCAAGCAGGTTGCCGCTGCCTGATTCGCGTGAGTGGGTCGGATGAAAAATTCGTCCTGCTCGGCAAGATTGTCGGTGTGCACGGTGTGCGTGGCGAGCTGAAGCTCGAATCGTATACCGAGCCGCGGATAAAGATTTTCAGCTATCAGCCTTGGTTGATGCGATCCGCAGCAGGTGAGCGGACTGTCGACGAATGCCGCGGCCGAACCCAGGGTAAAGGGCTGGTCGCAGAACTGTCTGGCATCGCCGATCGCGATGCGGCGGTGGCGCTGGTTGGCACGGAGATCTGGGTGGCGCGTTCGGCGTTGCCGGCGCCTGAGCCCGGTGAATATTACTGGTCCGATCTCGAAGGACTTGAGGTTGTCACCGTCGAAGGCGTGGCGTTGGGGCGGGTGTCGCATCTGGTCGCGACGGGTGCCAATGACGTGCTGGTGGTGAAGGATGCGAAGCGTGAGCGGTTGATCCCGTTCCTGGTTGGCTCCTACGTAACGAATGTGGATTTTGATGCGCGCCGCGTGACGGTCGATTGGGATCCGGAGTTTTGAACACGCTGTTGGCGTGGCGGGAGCCGGCGCGATGCGCATCGACGTAATCACGCTGTTTCCGGGTTTCATTGAAAGCAGTGCGAAGGTTGGAGTGGTTGGGCGTGCGCGTGAGCGCGGGTTGCTCGAGATCGCAACCTGGAATCCGCGCGATTTTGCCAGCGACAATTACCGCTCGGCCGATGATCGGACCTACGGCGGCGGTCCGGGCATGGTGATGATGATCGATCCGTTGCGTAGAGCGCTCGCCAGCGTGCGCGCCGCAAGCGGATCGGGAACAAAAGCCGAGGCGAAGGCCGAAGCAAAAGTGATTTACCTGAGCCCGCAAGGATCGCGACTCGACCAGGCCAAGGTGGTGGAACTCGCGGCGCGTGATCATCTGATCCTGCTCAGCGGACGCTACGAAGGTGTGGACGAACGGTTCCTGCAGCACGAAGTTGACGAGGAACTCTCGATCGGCGACTACGTGCTCTCTGGCGGCGAACTGGCAGCGGCGATCGTGATCGACGCAGTCGGGCGTCTGCAGGAAGGTGTACTGAACGACGCGCAGTCGGCCGAGCAGGATTCGTTCTCGAACGGTCTGCTCGACTGCCCGCACTACACGCGCCCCGAACATGATGAATGGGGCGATGTGCCAGCGGTGCTCACGTCGGGAGACCACGCAGCGATACGTCGCTGGCGTCTGAAGCAGTCACTGGGCCGGACGTGGTTGCGTCGCCCTGAATTGCTGGAACAGCTGGAACTGGACAAGAAGACACGCGCGCTGCTGGTGGAATTCCAGGGCGAGCACGCAAGAAGAACGATGTCGGATCGTGCGAACGAATCCGGTGAATGAAGAAATCAGACCTACTGGTGAGTGCGATGAACCTGATCCAACAGTTTGAAGCCGAACAGATGAAGAGTGGTATGCCGGATTTCAGCCCGGGTGACACCGTCATCGTCAATGTGAAAGTCAAGGAAGGCAACCGCGAGCGCGTTCAGGCCTATGAAGGCGTGTGCATCGCGCGCAAGAACGCCGGTTTGAACTCGGCATTCACGGTGCGCAAGATCTCGCACGGTACCGGCGTTGAGCGCGTTTTCCAGTCGCACAGCGCGATCATCGACTCTGTCCAGGTCAAGCGTCGCGGCAAGGTGCGCGGTGCGAAGCTGTATTACCTGCGTGGCCTCGAAGGCAAGGCAGCGCGCATCAAGGAAGATCTGAGCGCGAACGTCAAGAAGAAAAGCGCCTGACACCAGAGACATCCGTCTTGGAGCATCGAGTCGCGTCTGTGCTCCTCGTCAGAAGCGGCCATCGGCAACGATGGCCGCTTTTTTTGTGCTCATGGATGGGCGGTACGCGAGCGTTTGCCGGTATCGACGTGCGGTAAGGCCATCTAAGTGCTGCGGGCGCTCCCGGCGCCAGCGAACACTTCCTCCATCCCGGTGCGTCGCAGTGCACGCGCGGACTCAAGATCCCCGAAGGGCCAGTGCGTGAACATCGACGCAGTCCCTGCGCCCGCAGCGCTTGGAATCGGCACGGTTGGCCCTCACCATAACGGGTTCGTCATCCCTATCGGTACCTGCCATGTCGTCCGCCCCAACCACCCACGCATTCGAAGCCGAAGTCTCGCAAGTCCTGCACCTGGTCACGCACTCGCTGTACTCGCACAAGGACATCTTCCTGCGCGAGCTGATATCGAACGCGTCGGACGCCTGCGACAAGCTCCGCTTCGCGGCTCTGTCCGACGCCACGTTGACGGCCGACGACGCCGACCTGCACATCGACCTCACGTTTGATCGCGACGCGCGAACGCTGACGCTCAGCGACAACGGCATCGGTATGACACGCGAGGAGGTGATCGATAACATCGGCACAATCGCGCGCTCGGGTACACGCAAATTCCTCGACTCGCTGTCCGGCGATGCGCGCAAGGACACCCAGTTGATCGGTCAGTTCGGTGTCGGCTTCTACTCGGCGTTCATCATCGCCGACAAGGTCACGCTGACGACCCGCCACGCCGGCGCTGCGGCGGGCGAGGGCGTGCGCTGGGAATCGAGCGGTAGCGGCGAGTACACGCTCGAAACGGTCGATGCGTCACAGCGCGGAACCTGCGTAACTTTGCATCTGAAGGCCGACGAAAGCGAGTTTCTCGATGCATGGAAGCTGCGCGATCTGATCAAGCGCTACTCCGACCACGTGGCATTTCCGATCCGCATGCCGGTGCAGAAAGACGGCAAGCCGACGGAAGAATGGGAAACCGTCAATCACGCCGCAGCGTTGTGGGCGCGACCGAAGAGCGAGTTAACCGACGAAGATTATCAAACGTTCTACAAGTCGCTTTCGCACGACTACAACGACGCGCTCGCATGGGCACATAACCGTGTCGAGGGCTCGCAGAGCTATACGTCGTTGTTGTATATCCCCGAGAAGCCACCGTTCGATGCAGTATTCAGCGGACGCGACGAACGGCATGGACTGAAGCTCTACATCCGCCGCGTGTTCATCATGGATGCGAGCGAGCAGTTGCTGCCGAACTACCTGCGCTTCGTGCGTGGTGTCGTCGATTCTGACGATCTGCCGCTCAATGTCAGCCGCGAAATCCTGCAGGAAAACCGCCTGGTCGCGCAAATCCGCAGTTCGTGCGTGAAGCGCGTGCTCGACCTGCTGGAAAAACTTGCCAAAGACGAGCCGGAAAAATTCCAGCAGTTCACCAATGCGTTCGGCAACGTGCTCAAGGAAGGCATCGCCGAAGACACGGCCAATCGCGAGCGCATCGCGAAGCTGCTGCGTTTTGCATCGACGCAGGCCAGCGACACGCAGAAGAATGTCTCGCTCGACGACTACATCGGCCGAATGCAGCCCGGTCAGGACGTGATCTGGTACATCACGGCCGATTCGCATGCCGCCGCCAAGAGCAGCCCACAGACTGAGGGGCTGCGCGCGAAGGGCATCGAGGTACTGCTGCTCAGCGACCGTATCGACGAGTGGATGATCGGCTATCTCGGCGAATACGCGGGCAAAAAGCTACGCAATGCCGCGAAAGGCGATCTCGACATGGACACTCCGGATGGCGAGGAAGCGGAGCGCCGCAAGAAGGCCGCCGAGGATGCCCAGCCATTGCTGGCGAAGCTCAAGGAACTGCTCGGTGATCGCGTGGGTGAAGTGCGTGTCAGCCATCGCCTGACCGAGTCGCCTTCGTGCATCGTGCTCGGCGAACACGACATGGCCTTGCACATGCAGCGCCTGCTGCGCGAGGCGGGACATGAGGTGCCGGAAGGCGAGGCGATTCTCGAAATCAATCCGCAGCACCCGCTGGTGCGCAAACTCGAAGCAGAGACTGACAAGGCGCGTGCCGAGGACATCGGACTGCTGCTGTTCGAGGAGGCGCAACTGGCGGCCGGCGATCAGTTGGCTGATCCGGCCGCGTTCATCGCGCGCGTGAATCGGGCGCTGGTTGGGACTGCAACGGCGAGCTGACGGCGCGACGCCAGCAGCTCAGCAAAATCTCGTCATTCCGGCGAAGGCCGGAATCCGGTGTCTGCGGCCATCTTGGGCAAGCGACGGGATCCCGGTTTTTGCCGGGATGACGACGCTGTGGTTAGTACCCGCGGCTCAGCTCTCGGCTGGCTCGGCAGTAGCCGCGTGCTACCATCAACCGCTCCGGCTTTAGCCATCCAAACGAATGAGCGCCATGCAGATTGAAACGAAGCTGCCGAAAGTCGGCACCACGATTTTCACCGTGATGAGCCAGCTTGCCGCTGAGCACAAGGCGGTCAATCTCGGCCAGGGCTTTCCGGATTTCGATGGGCCGCAGGCGCTGCGCGATGCGCTCTCGCGCGCGATGAACAGCGGCAAGAACCAGTACGCGCCGATGAGTGGCATCCCGGCGCTGCGCGAGGCGATCGCACGCAAGACCGAGAGCCTGTATGGACGCAAGGTCAACGTCGACGCGGAGATCACGGTCACCTCAGGTGCGACCGAGGCCTTGTTCGCAGCGATTGCGGCGGTCGTGCATGCGGGCGACGAAGTCATCGTGCTCGATCCGTGTTACGACAGCTACGAGCCGGCGATTGAACTCAACGGCGGTCGCGCCGTGCATGTCGCGCTCGACCCGCGTGATTTTTCGCCGGATTGGCAGCGTATCAAGGATGCGATCACGCCGCGTACCCGGATGATTCTGATCAACACGCCGCACAATCCGTGTGGCTCGGTGTTCAGCGCTGCCGATCTGGATGCATTGGCGGAGTTGACCCGCAACACGAACATCCTGGTACTTTCCGACGAGGTCTACGAACACATCGTTTTCGACGGGGCATTGCACCAGAGCGTTCTGCGCCATGCGGAACTAGCGGAACGCAGCTTCGTGATCAGCTCGTTCGGCAAGACCTATCATTGCACCGGTTGGAAGCTGGGCTACTGCATCGCGCCGCGCGCGCTGTCGGCGGAATTTCGCAAGGTGCACCAATACCTGACCTTCTGTTCGTTCACGCCCGCGCAATGGGCGTTCGCGGAGATTCTTGAAAGCGACCCGCAGCATTACCTGGATCTGCCTGCGTTCTACCAGGCCAAGCGCGATCACTTTCGCGCGCTGCTGGTTGGGTCAAAATTTATATTACGGCCGGTCAGCGGCGCGTATTTCCAGGTCGTCGACTACTCGGCGCTGAGCGACCTCGACGACCTTTCGTTCTGCGAGTGGCTGGCCAAAGAAGGCGGTGTCGCCGCGATTCCGATCTCCGCGTTCTGTGAAACACCGCCGGTTGGACAGCGCCTGATCCGTCTGTGTTTCGCCAAGAGTGAGGCGACGCTGGAACAGGCGGCCGCGCGCCTGCGGGCGTTGTGATGGACGAGCGCGTGCTGCAACCGCTGCGGCTTTCGCTCGTACAGGGCGCGACGCGCTGGCACGATGCGGCCGCGAATCAGGACTATTACGGTGCGCTGGTGCGCTCGCTGCAAGGCCAGAGCGATCTGGTCGTGTTGCCGGAAACCTTCCTGTCCGGCTTCACCAACGACACGCTCGCAAACGCCGAGGCGATGGATGGCGTCGGATTGGATTGGCTGCGCAACCTCGCGCGAGAAGTCGGCACGGTGATCACCGGCAGCCTGGTCGTGCGCGAGGGCGACCGCTGCGTGAATCGCCTGGTCTGGATGCGCCCCGATGGCACGCATGTGCAGTACGACAAGCGCCACCTGTTCCGTATGGCGGGTGAACACGAGCGCTACGCCAGCGGGAGCGAACGCGTGATCGTGGAGCTCGATGGCTGGCGGATCTGCCCGCTGGTCTGCTACGACCTGCGTTTCCCGGTGTGGTCGCGCAACCGCTACGACCGCGCCGCGCAGCGTTTCGACTACGACGCGCTCATCTACGTCGCGAACTGGCCGAGTGCGCGGCGCGAGCCGTGGCGCACCTTGCTGCGCGCGCGCGCGATCGAGAACTGGAGCTATTGCGCCGGCGTCAACCGCGTTGGTATCGACGGCAACGACTTGTCCTATGCAGGCGACAGTGCGGTCATCGATTTCCTTGGCCAGCCGATGGTCGAACTCGGCGCGCAGGAACAGACCGTCACGGTCACGCTCGATCCTGCCGCGCTCACTGCGCACCGCGAACGCTTCCCGGCTTGGATGGATGCAGACGAGTTCTCGATCGCGCAATGAGGGGTGCGGGCCGCTTGCGGTGGGTTCTCAGCCGACCAGTTCGAAGCGCGTCACGCGCGTGTCGGGGTCCGCCTCGACCAGTTTGACCTTCACGTTTGCACCGAGTGGCAGCGCGGCGCTGCCACTGATCTGCGCTTCGATCGCCGGATCGCGAACCATGACCACGCCCTGCTGTGGGCTGTTCGCGGTCAACTCGACGATCGAGCCATCGAAGAGTTCGCCGATCCGGGGCGCCAGCGTGAGCGCCTCGGTCAGGTCCACCACCGCGTGTTCGAAACGGCTCGCGCCACGATCTGCTTGCTGCATCGTGGCCGGCAAGCCAGGCAACGCAGCGATCGCCCAGCCGGGAACCGGCTGGCTGGCGCATATCGAGACACAGATTTCCCCGGCATAGCGGTCGACCAGACGCCGCAGCGGCGCGGTCGCATGCGCGTATTCGGAGGCCAGCGCCCAATGCATCGGCTGCTCCGGCACTTCACCATTGAAAGCTGCATACCCGGCGCCGCGCAGGACTGACGTGCAGGCGATCATCATCGCGACGTGACGCGATTGCGCGGGGTCGAGCGAGCGGATGAAATCGGGATAGCTCTGCGCGCTTGGCCAGTCGATCGCAAGCGCAGTTGCGGTGCGACGCAAGCGTTCGATCGACGACGGGTCTGGCTTGGGCAGCGTGCGCAGCAAACCGACTTTTGCGTTGACCATCAGGTGCGCAGCGGCCATGCCGGTCAGCAGCGATATCTGCTCATTCCAGTCTTCGACCGCATGGCGCGTGCGGTACGCCAAGGTCCATTGACCATGGGTGAAACTGACCTCCTGTTCCGGCAGCGGCAGGTTGACGCCACCACGCAGCTGTTCACGCTGCGCGCGCTTCTCGCCAATTTCACGCAGGACCGCCCACATCGGATCGGCGTTCCCGGCATCGATGCTGGCCTGCACGCCTGCGTAGTCGAGTTTGGCGCGACTCTTGACCCGTGCGCGGCGGACCTCGACGCCGATGCCTTCGCCGGTGGCATCGAGTTCAATCGCCCAAAGCAGTGCCGGACGGATCTGGCCAGGCAACAGTGATGCGGCATTTTCGGAAAGCACTTTTGGATGCAACGGGATCTTGTCGGCGGCACCGTACAAAGTCTCGCCGCGTCGATGGGCCTCGAGGTCGATGGGATCGCCGGCGGTCACGAACGCAGCGACATCGGCGATCGCGTAGTAGACCCGGTAGCCGGCGCCATTGCGCTCGACGAACATGGCCTGGTCAAGATCCATCGACTCGGCCGGATCGATTGTGATCAGCGCGATGTCGGTGCGGTCCTCATCCGGTAGTCGCGGATTGGTGGCGGCTTTCGCGGCGGCGGCTTCCACATCGGGTGGAAATTCCAGCGGCAGCTTGAACTCGCGCTTGATCTGCGCAATGCCTGCGTGGAGCGTGGAATCCTGGTCTTGATCGATACGGATGCGTCGCGTCGTCGGCACGGCTGGATATCCTCGGGATCGCTCAGGCAAAGGCGGCGCGCAGGGACGCTCGAGCGTTGCGTCGTGCGTGCGGAATATACGCCCTCGGCCGGGTTGCCCTGCGGGTCGTACACACATCGCGACGTGCCGCGCCTTCGTGACACGATTGCGCCAACGTCACCGATTTCCACATCGCCATCTACTGACGCTGCAATAGCACGATCAGCGCGCCCGTACCGCCTTGCGCGGGTCGCGCCGACGCGAACGCAAGTACATCATCGCGACGGCGCAGCATCGAGTCGGTGAGTTGTTTCAGCACCGGGCCCCGCGCTTTCGAACGCAGGCCCTTGCCGTGCACGATGCGTACGCACAGTTCGCCATGCCGGTGGCAATCATCGAGGAAGCATCGGATCACCTCGCGCGCCACGTCCCGGGTCATCTCGTGCAGGTCGACTTCCGCACGCACGCTGAACTGGCCGCGACGCAGGCGTTTGAGCAGATGCGGAGACTGGCCTGTCTTGAGATAGTTGAGCTCGTCGCCGACTTCGATCGTCGCTGGATCGAACGTGTGCGTGAGCAGCTCGCCTTGGACCCGCGCTTCATCAAGCAGGAACTGGGTCGGCTCCGGCAGCGGTCGCGGCGATTGCGGCACATCGGCTGCGCGCGCCTTGAGGGGGCGCACCGAACCAATCGCTTCACGGAACAAGCGGCCGGCTTCGTCGGATTCGTCGCGTGCGTTCATCTCGATGCAGGCTAGCAGAAGCGCACGTACTCGGCAGGCGGTGATGCGCGCGCGATCGCTGCGCACGCTGCGGTGCAGTAGGCGAATCCGTTATCATTCACCGTTTCCACGAACACAACCCTGCGAGATCGGCCGTCGCGCGATGCCACATGCGGCGCTGGCGCGAACAGGGGCAGGAAATCCAATTGCGAGTTCTGGTCAGCAATGATGATGGCGTCGACGCACCGGGCATTCGTGTGCTCGCGAAGCGCCTTGCGGAAGTTGGGGAAGTCACCGTCGTCGCGCCGGATCGGGATCGCTCCGGTGCGAGCAATTCGCTGACGCTGGATCAGCCGATTCGTGCGATTCGCCAGGACGATGGCTGCTACCGCGTGTTTGGCACGCCGACCGATTGCGTGCACCTGGCCGTCTCGGGTTTGCTTGATCGCGAGCCGGATATCGTCGTTTCCGGTATCAACAATGCGGCGAATCTCGGCGACGACGTGATCTATTCCGGCACGGTCTCGGCGGCGATGGAAGGCCGTTTCCTCGGCCTGCCTTCGATCGCGGTCTCGCTGGTGACCGAAGATCACATTGGCAAGCACTATGACAGCGCCGCCGAAGCGGTGTTGCTCCTGATGCGGCGCCTGCTCATCGACCCGCTCCCGGCCGACACCATCCTCAACGTGAATGTGCCGGATCGGCCGTGGAACGAGATCCGTGGCCTGGCGGTGACCCGGCTGGGACGCCGGCATCGCTCGGCGCCGTGTATCGCACAGATCGATCCGCGCGGCCGGCCAATCTATTGGGTAGGGCCTGCCGGTGATGTCGAGGACGATGGTCCTGGCACCGATTTCCATGCGGTGCGCGACGGTTACGTGTCGATCACCCCGATCCATGTAGACCTGACCCGTTTCCAGGCGCTGGAGAAAGTCGCCGGCTGGGTCGCCGCGTTGCAGCCAGCGTTTGGCGATGTCGCATGAGGCGGGCCGCATGAGCACGTTCTCGCGTCGTGATCCGGCTGCACGTGGAGCGGGCATGACCTCGCAACGCGCGCGCGATCGTCTGGTCGACGACCTCGTCAAGAACGGCATCCGCGATCGGCGCGTCCTCGATGTGATGCGCCAGTTGCCGCGTCATCTGTTCGTCGACGAGGCGCTCGCGTCGCGCGCATACGAGAACACCGCGCTGCCGATCGGGCAGGGTCAGACGATCTCGCAGCCTTACATCGTCGCGCGCATGACGGAGGCGTTGATCGAGTCGAAGTTGCCGCGTCGCGTGCTCGAAATCGGCACGGGTTCGGGGTATCAATGTGCGGTTCTGGCGCAGCTCGTCGAGCAGGTCTACACGGTCGAGCGCATCGACGAGCTGCTGCGCAATGCGCGCCGGCGTTTGCGCAAGGTTGGACTCGACAACGTGCGTTCGCGGCATGCGGATGGGCGCCTGGGTTGGCCCGACGAAGCGCCGTTCGATGCGATCATTCTGACCGCGGCGGGCGCGGTTCTGGAGGAAGCCCTGCTCGACCAGCTTGCGCCAGACGGTTGCCTGATTGCGCCGGTGGGGCCCGCCGGAAAGCAGACTCTGCTGCGCGTGCGCGCCGGCGCGGACGGGTGGGTGCAGGAATCGCTGGACGCGGTCAGTTTCGTACCGTTGCTTGGAGGCGTCGGATGACCGGGTTGAAGCGTTCGCCGCAGCCGGATATCGGGCAATGAGGTTGTTCGGTCCGTTGTACGAACGCGCGCTGCGCTGGGCTGCACATCCGCAAGCGCAGCGCTATCTGGCGCTGCTCAGCTTTGTCGAGGCATTCATTTTTCCGGTTGCACCGGAAATCATGCTGGCCCCGATGGCGTTGGCGCAGCCCAAACGCGCGTACCGTTACGCGGCGATCAGCCTGGCGGGCTCGATGCTCGGCGCGCTGATCGGCTACGAGCTTGGACACTACGTTTTCGACTGGGTGCAACCGCTGCTGGCGGACATCCATATGCTGGACAAGATCAACGCGTGGATCGCGACGATGCGAGCCGAAATGTCGGCGCACTATCTGAGCATGCTGATGTTCCTTGCGCTCGCCGCGTTGCAGCCGTTCGTCCCAATGAAGATCATCACATGGGCATCCGGCGTAGTCGGTGTGCCGATCGTGCCATTTCTGGCCTGCGTTGCGGTCGGCCGTGGCAAACGCGTTTTCCTGCTGGCGTGGCTGATCCGGATCGGTGGCAAGCGCGCCGAGGCGGCGATGCATCGCTGGATTGAATGGATCGGATGGATCGGCGTTTTGCTGCTGGTCGCCTTGTTTGTCTACTTCAAGTTCATTCGGTGACGATGGGCATGAAACAATTTCCGACGATCACGAAAGCGGCCATTGCGGTGGCCGTGTCCCTGCTGCTGGGCGCCTGCGCATCCACCGGACCGGCGCCGGTTCAGGATCTCAGTCTTGGCAATCATGCACGCACGATGGAGACGGCAGGCGCCGGATCGCGCAACCGTGCGCAATCAGACGCCGGCTATCGCGTGCAGCGCGGCGACACGCTGTACAGCATCGCGTTTCGCCACGGCGTCGACTATCGCGAATTGGCCACCTGGAACCACATCGC